>Ga0306920_100015173_pt1 | contig 10548 bp, 12 predicted proteins | sample flu12Cox44000170_FD_204666 | JGI IMG/M metagenome (GOLD analysis project Ga0306920, IMG submission 204666) | Lab enrichment of tropical soil microbial communities from Luquillo Experimental Forest, Puerto Rico - flux4day.12C.oxic.44.000.170 (v2)... | ecosystem: Environmental > Terrestrial >... | reverse complement strand
ACTTTTGTTTGAGCATGATCTTATTCCGAAAACCGGTTCCCACTTTTCGGGATCATGCTCTGGCATTCGGAGTCATTTAAAACGTTGAATTGGTGGAAAACGTATCGCCTTCGGATTGCGGCTGCTCTCTCTGTTACCGGATTCTGGTCGTTATCGGCTTTCGCGACCGTCGTCATTACTGATGATGCGGGCGGCTCTCTGGGCGCTTATCTGGAAAGATACGCCGCCATACGGGATTCCGGAGAACGAGTCATCGTTGATGGGTCTTGCCTATCCGCCTGTACGCTCGTGCTTGCAATAATCCCCTCGGAACGTATCTGCTTGACCCAAAACGCGGTGTTCGGGTTCCACGCCGCGAGCTCGAGTGAGGAGCAGCGATATCCGGCAGCAGCGGGGGCGGCCACACGGGCGTTATGGGCACTCTATCCGGCACCAATTCGCAACCTGATTGCGAAGAAAGGTGGGCTCTCGGGTAAAATAATCTACCTCACCGCCCAGGAGCTCTCTTCCAGCTTCCCCCGATGCGCCGCACCTCGTTGAACTCGAGGACGAGGCGCGCCCGCGCGGACTGCCTGCCAATATGCGGACTGCCTGCCAATATAAAGAGTAGTGCACGTGCTCTGCTCCGGGTCGCGGGTCGGGTGCCGATCAGGCGGTTGCGCCGCCGCCGCTGGAGGGGAGAAGGCGCCGCGGGAGAACGCGGGCGATCTGCTGGCTCACGGGCGAGGCGGCAACGATCGTGCCGGCCATGAGGTTGAGCCATTGGCGCGGCCCGATGGTCTCGATCTGCTGCAGAACGAGCCCGAAGCCGCCGGTCTGGTCGCTGCCGGCTGCGAAAACAAGCAGCCCGAGCAGGAGGCGTAGTGCGGAAAGTGCCTTGTATTTCATGGTGTTATTCCTTTGCGCCCGGCCGGTGCCGATTTCCCCTCCGGTTTTTCCCTCCTGCGCGCGCGGGGAGGGCAGGGTGGGATGGACTTATGACGGGTCTTGTGGTACTGACCGGTAACACCGATATAGGTACTGACCGGTAACACCCATGTCAAGAGGAAACGCCATGAACGCCGCCAGAAAAATTGCAACCCTCGGAAAAGACGAGAGAATTCGGCCGCGCGAGCGCATCCTGGTCGTCGCCGCGGACCTCTTTTACCGCCACGGGATCAAGGCCGTCGGGGTCGATTCCATTGCCGAGGCGGCCGGCACCAACAAGATGACGCTCTACCGCCACTTCGATTCAAAGGACGAGCTGGTGGCGGAATATCTGCGCTGCCTGGCGGGGAAATCGACCGCGACCTGGGATCGCCTTGCGGCCGCGCATCCCGGCAACCCCCGCGCCCAACTGCGCGCCTGGCTCAAGGAGATGGCCGCCAATGTGGGTAGCGGCGACCAGCGCGGATGCGCGCTCGCCAATGCCGCGGTCGAAATTCCGCAGAAGGATCACCCCGCACGCAAGGTCATCGAAGCCTTCAAGACGGCGCAGCGTGCGCGCATCGTTGACCTTTGCGCCGCCGCCGAGCTCGCCGAGCCCGACATGCTGGCGGACGAATTGTTCCTGCTGCTCGAGGGCGCGCGCGTGACCGCCCAGAGCATCGGCCGCGACGGCCTGGGCGACCGGCTCATCCGGATGGGCGAAGCGATGATCGCCTCCCACGACGTCTAGTTAGCAGTGCACAATGGTTTTGATCGGTTGGCGCTGCCTCTCTCCCTCCCCTGAAAGGGCAGGGTGAGAATGTTGGGGCGAAGTTTGCCACATTAAGAGTCCCGATGCCGATCGCTGCAAAACCGTACGGACAAAAGAAATTTGCCGCGATCAACGGCAAGCAGATGGCCTATGTCGAGCACGGCAGCGGCGATGCGATCGTTTTCCAGCACGGCAATCCGACCTCGTCCTATCTCTGGCGCAACATCATGCCGTACTGCGAGGGGCTCGGCCGACTGATCGCCTGCGATCTGATCGGGATGGGCGATTCCGACAAGCTCGAGAACTCAGGTCCCGAGCGTTACACCTACGCCGAGCACTGCAGGTATCTTTTTGCATTGTGGGACCAGCTCGGCCTGGGCGAGCGGGTCATCATGGTTGTCCACGACTGGGGCTCGGCCATGGGATTTGACTGGGCCAACCGCAATCGCGATCGTGTCCAGGGCATCGTTTACATGGAAGCAATCGTCACCCCGCTTACCTGGGCCGACTGGCCGGAAAATGCGCGGCGTGTGTTTCAGGGTTTCCGCTCCAGCAGCGGCGAGGAGATGATCCTGCAAAAGAACATCTTCGTTGAACGCGTGCTGCCAGGCTCGGTCATGCGCAAGCTCGGTGAAGAAGAGATGGCGATTTACCGCAAGCCCTTCGCCAGGCCCGGCGAAGACCGCAGGCCGACGCTGACATGGCCGCGCATGATACCGATCGAGGGCGAGCCCGCCGATGTCGTCAAGGTGGTCGAAAACTATGCCGCCTGGCTCGCCGAGGCGAAGGTCCGCAAGCTTTTCATCAATGCGGACCCCGGTTCAATTCTGGTCGGTCGCCAGCGAGAGCTTTGCCGCGCGTGGCGCAATCAAACCGAAGTGACCGTCCGAGGGCTGCATTTTCTCCAGGAGGACAGCCCTGATGCGATCGGCCGCGCGATTGCTGACTTCGTGCGGGCGGTGCGTGCGCAATGAAATGAGTCTCCATGAACGCTTCGTCTACGCCGCTCATCGATTCATGCAACCCGGCGCGCGAAGTCATGGCGCGCATCGGCGACAAGTGGAGTGCGCTGATCGTGATTGCGCTGCGCGACGGGCCGCTGCGCTTTAACGAGATCAAGCGGGCGATCGGATCGGTGTCGCAGCGGATGTTGACCTTGACCTTGCGCTGCATGGAACGCGACGGTCTGGTCGAGCGCACGGTAACGCGAACGGCCCCGCCGCGTGTCGATTACGAGCTCACCGCGCTCGGCCATTCGCTGCGCGCGCCGGTCGAGGCACTCGGGCGCTGGGCGTTCGAGCACAAGCAAGCAATCGAGAGGGCGCAAAGAAATTTCGATCGGCGCCAGTCCCGGACCTCATCGTCATAAACGCGGCGTAGGGTGTGCAACCGCGCGGTTCTCCGCCGACAGCGTGCGCAAAATCGCGCCGCGCGGTTGCAGGGCACCCCAAAAAATGCTGTGCATTTTTTGGGGACCCCGTCCACGCTGCCAGACCTCGCAGCGCGATTTTGCACACCCAACGAGCTGTGGGTTCGGGAAGCGCGCCGTTGCCCACCCTACAAAGTCGGCGGAGCAAATTCGCTTTCGACCACCGCGCGCAGCAGCGCGCGCAGCTCGGATGTTCGCTTGCTGCCGAAGGTTGCTTCGAAACGCGATTGCGCCTTCGCCCAGCCCGCGCATGCCGCCGCAAAGCGCTTCTCGCCGAATCTCGTCAAATGCAGCTCCTTGCTGCGACGGTCCGTGGCGATCGGCTCGATCGCGATCAAGCCGTCGCGTTCGAGCGGAAGGATGTTGCGCCCGAGTGTTGTCCGGTCCATCACCATGTCGGCCGCCAACGCATTGATGGTCATGGGCCCTTTGCGCTTGAGCTTGGCGAGGATGGAGAATTGGGTCGTCCGCAATCCCGCCGGCGCAAGGAAGTGATCATAGGCCTGGGTCACATGCCGCGCCGCCTGGCGAACCGCCAGACACATGCATTCCTGCATCCTGGATGCGGGATCGGAGGTCATTGCCCTGTTCCTATTGACAAAGGAGTATATGCGCCTATATACGTGCACCTACGCCTAATGTCAAGGCGGGAAGGCAGGCGAGTGCATCATGCCGCATAACCGCTCGATTGCTGCAGCGGAGCCGGCGCTCGCGCCGGCGCGCGTGCCCCAATTCGATCCGCGCACGCGCCACCTGATCGAGGCGCCGATCACGCCGACCTTGCTGCGGCTGGCGGCACCCAATGTGCTGGTCATGGCGGTGCAGGCCTCGGTCGGCCTGGTCGAGACCTATTTTGTCGGCAAGCTCGGCACCGACGCGCTTGCCGGCGTGGCGCTGGTATTCCCGGCGCTGATGCTGATGCAGATGATGTCGGCCGGCGCCATGGGAGGCGGCATCTCGTCCGCCATCGCGCGCGCGCTCGGTGCCGGCCGCCGCGCCGATGCCAATGCGCTGGCGCTGCACGCGCTCGCCATCGGCGCGATCTTCGGGCTTCCGTTCACCGTGAGCGCATTGCGTTCTATGCATTGGGCAGTCTCGCGCTGCTCGTTTATCTGCGCTCGCCGCGCAGTCTGATCCGCCTCTCGCTCGTCGGCTTTGCCTTTCGCCGGACACTCTTTCGCGAAATTTTGCGTGTCGGCGCAGTCGCCGCCCTGATCACGGTCGGCACAAACCTCACGATCGCGATTGCGACCGGGCTCGTGGGCCAGTTCGGCTCCGCCGCCATCGCAGGCTACGGGACCGCATCTCGTATCGAGTACCTGCTCATCCCGCTCGTCTTCGGGCTGGGCGGTCCGCTCGTCGCCATGGTCGGAACAAATATCGGCGCGGGCGAGCGCGAACGCGCATTGCGCGTCGCCTGGATCGGCGCCGCGATCGCGGCTTTGCTGTGCGAGACGATCGGCCTCCTCGCGGCCGCTTTCCCGCAGGCGTGGTTGCTTCTGTTTGATCGCGATCCCGCCATGCTCGACGCCGGCGCGCGCTATTTGCGCGTGGTGGGTCCGTTCTATGGCCTGTTCGGCCTTGGCATGGCGCTCTATTTCGCCTCGCAAGGCGCCGGACGCCTGCTGTGGCCGCTCATTGCAAATGTCACCCGGCTTATCATTGCGGCAATCGGCGGGTGGCTGGCGCTGCGAGTCAGCGGCGATCTCGCCAACGTCTTTGCTGCTCTCGCGCTTGCGCTTGGCGCATTCGGCCTCATCAACGCGGCGGCGGTTGCCGGCGGTGCCTGGTTCGGACCGCTGCGTTTTCAATGGCCCCGGCGCGTGCGCGCGAACGACGGTCTGCGCACGGCCAGCGAAAGTTTGTAGGTGTGCGCCTTTGCCCACCCTACGTCCCCTTATTATTGGGAGAGGACCATGACACAGCCCCCGGTCAAACAGATCGTGCTTGCGGGGAGGCCCAAGGGGCTGCCGACGCGCGAGAACTTCCGCCTGGAGGAAGTGGCGATGCCCGCCCTGCCGCCAGGCGGTCTTTTGCTGCGCGTGCTCTACCTGTCGCTCGACCCCTACATGCGCGGCCGCATGGATGACCGTAAATCGTATGCCAAGCCCGTCGGCCTCGGCGAGGTGATGACCGGCGAGAGCGTTTGCGAGGTGATCGCGTCCGACCAGGCCGGTTATGCCGCGGGCGACATCGTGCTCGCCCCGACCGGCTGGCGCACTCATGCGACCTCGGCCGGCAAAGCCTTGCGCCAGCTCGACCCGGCCGTGGCACCGATCACGACCGGACTCGGCGTGCTCGGCATGCCGGGCTTCACCGCCTATGCCGGCCTCAACCTGATCGGCAAGCCGAAGCAGGGTGAAACGGTCGTCGTGGCGGCTGCAAGCGGACCGGTCGGCTCACTCGTTGGGCAACTCGCGAAGCTCGCTGGCGCGCGAGCGGTCGGCATCGCGGGCGGCAGCGAAAAATGCCGCGCCGTGGTCGAAGAATTTCGCTTCGATGCCGCCGTCGATCACCGTACATCCGATTTTGACGCAAAGCTCGCCACCGCCTGTCCGAAGGGAATCGATGTTTATTTCGAAAATGTCGGCGGGGCCGTCTGGCAAGCCGTGCTGCCGCTGCTCAATACCTTTGCGCGCGTGCCGGTATGCGGGCTGATCGCCCAATATAATGCAGCGGGTCCTGCTTCCGGGCCAAATCTCCTTCCCGCCACCATGCGTGAAGTGTTGAGCAAAAGCCTCACACTGCGCGGCTTCATCAACTATGAATTCGCTGCCGAGCATTATCCTGCGTTCCTGCGCACGGTCGGCGCCGGGATCGCCGACGGACGCATTCGTTATCGCGAGGACATCACTGACGGGCTCGAGAATGCGCCGGCTGCCTTCATCGGCCTGCTGGAGGGGCGCAATTTCGGAAAGGCGCTGGTGCGCGTCGCGCCGTCGGCGTGACGGCGCCGCCCTTCTTCTATCGCGAACGAGACCGTGCTCGAACCAAGTGGTTTGAACCGCGAGCCTCAAGAAGCCGGGGTGCCCCTTTTGTGGTCCGAGGTGCGGGAAAGTCTCCCGGCAGGTCCGGTGCCTCCACCTGGAACAGAGGCTGCGGCTCCGGCAAGCCTTGCAGCCGGTAAGCGCCCAGGTTGCGAAAGCGCACTTTGCGAGCAGCCGAAGCCTCGATCGCTCGTACTGCGTCGCTCGAGAGCAGGATCTGGCCGCCATGGCCGGCCGAGCAGATGCGCGCCGCAGTGTGCACCGGCAGCCCCACGTAGCCGCCGTCGGTCAGCGTGGGACGACCGGTATGAATGCCGATCCGCAGCCGCACTTTGGCGCCGGACGGCCATGATCGCGAACCGACGCGGCGCTGGATCGCCAGCGCAGCAGCAAGCGCCCCGGATGCGCGCTTGAACACAGCGAACAGCTCGTCGGCGCGAACGTCGACTTCCTTGCCCCCGGACCGTTGCACGGCGCGGCGGAGAAGGCGACGCACGTCATCGAGGAGGTTGGCGTACCTGTCCTCCAGCAGACGCAGCAGGCCGGTAGAATCCTCGATATCGGCCAGAAGGAGGGTGACCTGGCCGCTCGGCAGACCGCGCATCACCCCCGCGCGCGCGCTGGACTCGCCCTCTTGGCGTTCGCTCGCCAGCTGCCCGGCCATGAACCCGATCGGTACGATGCCGTACTTTTTGGCTGCGGTCAGCAGCCTCTTGCGCGCTCGCTCGCGCGCTGCATCGTCCTCGAATCGCGTCTGGTTGAAGCGCGCGAGCGCATTACGAACGTGCGCCTCGTCGTGAATGGGCAAGCGTCGCCGACCCTTTGAGTCGACGTAGGCAAAGGCAGTGTTGCGCAGTTGCGCACGTTTCTTGGCAGTGAGCTGTGGCATCCGTCTTCCTCGACCCTATCCAACGTCCATCGGGCGGCAGCGCTCGACCTTCCACGTCCAGCGAAGGGATCGACAGTGCAAGCTTGTCGTGCCTGGCCCGCTGACGCAACCGAGCCCACCACGACGCGCTCCTGATCTCGGGTGCAGCTGCAATTGCAGCCGGGTATACTCAAGTAATGGCGACCCCGCCCGATAACAAACGACCCATTTGGCTCGCCGCCGGGGTGCGAACCCCGTTCGTCGGCGTCGATGGGCCGTTTGCCCACCGTGATTCCTTGACCCTGTCGGTGCCGGTCGTGCAGGCCATGGCACAACGGGTGAACGGCCCCATCGATTTCGGCGTCTGGGGCGCGGTGATACCGAACCTGGCCTATGCCAATCTCGCGCGCGAAGTCTGGCTCGAGGCCAAGCTCGATCCGCACGCGCCGACCTTCACGACCATCATGCAATGCAGCACCAGCATGGTCGGGGTATTCGAGGCAGCCGGCATACTCGCGCGCACCGATACCGCGCTCGCCCTGGTGGGCGGCGTCGAAAGCATGAGCCGTGTCCAGATCGGGATAGGACAGAATCTATCCGATTGGCTCCGGCGCCTCACGCAGGCGCGCGATCTCAGTCAACGCCTTGCTGTGTTGAGAAAGCTGCGCCCGTCCGACATCCGCCTGTTCGTGCCGGAAGTGAAGAACCGCGTCACGGGGCGCAGCATGGGTGAGCACACCGAAGACATGGCGAAGACCTGGAACATCTCCCGGCAGGAGCAGGATGAGCTCGCGCTTGAGAGCCATCAGCGCGCGATCGCGGCGCGCGATCGCAGCTTCTTTTCCGATCTGATCGTTGCGGTCGACGGCGTTGCGCAAGATCACTTTCCGCGCCGCGATACTTCGTTGGAGAAGCTCGCCCGGTTGAAGCCCGCCTTTGACCGCACCAGCGGCCGCGGCACGCTCACCGCCGGCAACAGCTCGCCGCTCACCGATGGGGCGGCGGCGATCTTCGTTGCGACCGATGCGGGCCTGTCGCGGCTTGCGGGTGCGGCGCCACGCGTGCGGCTTCTCGATTTCGAGATGGCCGCGATCGATATCTTCAACGAAGGCCTGCTCATGGCCCCGGTCACGGCCATCCCGCGGCTGCTCGCGCGGCACGGGTTAAAATTCGATGATATCGCCCTTTGGGAAATCCACGAGGCGTTTTCGGCGCAGGTGGCCTGCCACATCAAGGCGCTCGAGGACAAAGACTATGTGCGGGAGAAGGCCGGCATCGAGCATACCTTCGGGAGCTTTCCGCGCGATCACATGAATCCCAACGGCGGCAGCGTTGCCCTCGGGCACCCCTTCGGCGCCACCGGAGGGCGCATCTTGAGCCAGGCGGTGAAGGAGCTCGCGGCGATGCCGCAAGGGAGCCGCGCCATTGTCAGCATATGCGCCGACGGCGGCTTGGGAACGGTAGCACTCCTGGAGAATTGAGCGTGGAGAATTGAGCGTTGGAGTGAAAGTCGAGGTGTCGACTCATGCCCGGAATGCAGGCCCGCTCTCTTGCCCGCGCCGCCTTGCAGGTCGTTTTGGACAGCATAAATGACATGCTTAGAGCATGATTCCGAAAAGTGGGAACCGGTTTTCGGAAAAAGATCCATGCTTAAACAAAAAGCTGATCACAGACGCGAGCCCGGCTCGTGAGGATGATTTTGTATTGATTGATCGGCGCTGCCGAGGAACCGGTCGAGACATCAAGCGTTTCAGGCGATGGCCGATTCATCCGCTGCCGTGACCGCTGACCAGCAACCACCCGGGAAAATGACGATCACGCTGCATGTGAACGGCGTGGAACGACGATTGTCCCTTGCGCCGTGGACGACGCTGCTCGACGCGTTGCGCCTTCATCTCGATCTCACCGGGACCAAGAAAGGCTGCGACCACGGCCAGTGCGGCGCCTGCACCGTTTTGGTTGACGGCCGCCGCATCAATTCCTGCCTCACGCTCGTGGTGATGAAGGATGGCGCGCAAATCACCACGGTCGAGGGGCTGGCGCAGGGAAACGCGCTGCATCCGTTGCAGCAGGCCTTCATCGACCACGATGCGTTTCAGTGCGGCTACTGCACGCCCGGCCAGATCTGTTCGGCCGTCGGGCTCATTGCCGAGGGCAAGGCGCGCACCGCAGACGAAATCCGCGAGCTGATGAGTGGAAATATCTGCCGCTGCGGCGCCTACACCAATATCCTGGCGGCCATCGAAGAAGTAATACTCGGCAAGTCGGGCGCGAGTGAGCGAGCGGCATGAACAATTTCGGCTACAGTCGGGCAAATGACGTCGCCGATGCGGTGCGCCAAGTCGCGGCCGACCCCGGCGCCAAGTTCATTGCCGGCGGCACCAATCTCATCGATCTCATCAAGGCGCACGTCGCGCGCCCGTCGCGCCTCATCGACATCACGCATCTGCCGCTCGACAAGGTCGAGGAGAGGTCAGATGCCGGCTTGCGCATCGGCGCGCTCGTTCCCAACAGCGATCTTGCCTATCATCCGCAGATCGAGGCGCGCTATCCGTTGCTGAGCAGCGCCATTCTCGCCGGAGCTTCGCAGCAATTGCGCAACATGGCCTCGACCGGCGGTAACCTGCTGCAGCGAACGCGCTGCCTTTATTTCTACGACACCACCACCCCCTGCACTAAGCGCGAGCCCGGCAGCGGCTGCTCGGCGATCAACGGCATCAACCGCATGCACGCAATCCTCGGCACGAGCGAGCACTGCATTGCGACCCACCCCTCCGACATGTGCGTCGCGCTCGCGGTGCTCGAAGCGCGCGTGCTGGTGCGCGGGAGCGCCGGCGAGCGCAGCATTGCCTTTGCCGACTTCCATCGTATGCCTGGCGATGCGCCGCATCTCGACAGCAATCTGCGTGCGGACGAGATCATTACCGCCATTGAGCTGCCGCCCAAAGGCTTTGCCCGCAACTACACGTATTTGAAGGTGCGCGATCGCCTGTCATATGCTTTCGCGCTCGTTTCCATGGCCGCTGGTCTCGAGCTCGAAGGCGAAACCATAAGGGAAGCGCGCTTCGCGCTCGGCGGTGTCGCGCACAAGCCATGGCGCAATACGGCGGCGGAGGCTCAGCTACGGGGAGCGCGCGCAACCCGTGAAAACTTCGCGCGTGCGGCCGATACCGTGCTGCGAGCCGCCCGCGGGTTCGGCCATAACGACTTCAAGATCGAATTGGCGCGCCGCGTTATAGTGCGTGCGCTCACCCAGGCCGCGCGCGGCACTCCGCAGTCGCAATCGGACAAGCGGATCAACTGAGCGGGAGCGCGCATGACGGCCACCACCTATCTGGGCAAGCCGACCTCGCGCATCGAAGGGCGCGAGAAAGTGACGGGACGGGCCAAATATGCCGGCGAGTACAACGTGCCCGCCCTTGCACATGGCTTTGTCGTGTCGTCAGGCATTGCGAAGGGCCGCATCAAGCGCATCGACACCGCAGATGCGCTCGCGGTTAGCGGCGTGCTCGACGTATTCACCCACGCGCATCGGCCCAAGCTCGCTTCCTCCGACGACAAATATAAAGACGATATCGCGCCCGAC
>Ga0306920_100015172_pt1 | contig 10549 bp, 9 predicted proteins | sample flu12Cox44000170_FD_204666 | JGI IMG/M metagenome (GOLD analysis project Ga0306920, IMG submission 204666) | Lab enrichment of tropical soil microbial communities from Luquillo Experimental Forest, Puerto Rico - flux4day.12C.oxic.44.000.170 (v2)... | ecosystem: Environmental > Terrestrial >... | reverse complement strand
TTGCCAATGCGGGGTCCGGTCATAGAATCGTTTGTTGTCATCCTTTTAGGGGAAACTCGAGTGTAAATTCGCAGAATTGGCCGGGCTCGGTCCGGACGTGAATGCGCCCATCGCAATCCTGCACGATGCGGTAGCAGATGGCCAGGCCCAGCCCCATGCCCTCGCCAACGTCTTTGGTTGTATAAAAAGGATCGAAGATCTTATCCAGATGCTCTTTGGCAATACCCACGCCATTGTCGCGCACCACCAGGATGCTGCGACCGTCCTCAATCCGGCCCTCGACCCAAATCGTGGGCTTCTCATTCTTGAAAGTTTTGCTCTTCAGAGCATCGAGCGAGTTCTGCAGGAGATTCGTAAGAACGTGGATGAGCTTGTTCTTATTCGCCCAAACGGTCTGATGTTCGGCGAGCTTCTGTTCGATCTGAACTTTGCTCTTCCATTCATTGCTCAAGAATCGCAAAGAGGCGGCCAGCACTTCCGTGAGCTCTACTTGATCCCGGCTCTCGGTCTCCGGATGCGTGAACATGCGCAGATCCGAAACGATATTTTTCACCCGGCTGACGCCATCCTCGATGTCTTTGAGGATCTCTTCGTATTCCTCCCGCTGTTCCGTAGCGATGTATTTGCCTTTGTTTCGCAGGGTAAACAACCCCGTAGTGGCGAAGTTCAAAGGATTATTGATCTCGTGAATGATCCCGGCGCTCATTCGCCCAAGGGAGGCCAGTTTTTCGGTTTGAACCAGCTGGGTTTCGGTTTCCTTGAGTTGTTCTATGGTGGACTCGAGCACCTGGTTCTGCTTGGAAAGTTTGCCCTGGTATTCATACGACTCGACCAGATTCTTGATGCGAACATGCAGTTCGGTAGTGGAAAAGGGTTTGGCCAGAAAGTCACTGGCGCCGGCCGAAAGGGCAGCGAGTTTGGTCTCCTCGTCGGCCCGAGCGGTCAGTAACACAATCGGAGTGGTTTGAGTCGGCGTTGCCTCGCGGATCTCTCGACAAGCCTGGAGACCATCCTTTTCCGGCATCATCATGTCCAAGAGGATCAAATCAGGAAGGAATTGGGCCGCCTTTTCGACGGCTTGCTGGCCATCAACGGCCTCAAGCACATTGTATAGGCTGTTGAGTTGCGATTTCAAGAAACGAAGCATATCCGGTTCGTCGTCCGCGACGAGGATGGTTGGGCGATTGCCGTTGCGCAAGGTTTCGATGGGGCGGAGAGCCTCCTGCACGGGTGTCAAGGCAGGGAACAGCTCCGCGCGGCGATACAGATTTGCAAGCCATTCCTCAGAGGTGACTGTAAGTGGCTTGGAGACCTCTTGGTCGTCAGATCCAGAGTGGTCGTGTTGGAGCTTTTGAAAGGATTGAGCTGCCAAAAACGGCAGCCTGACAGTGAAGGTCGTCCCCTTGCCTTCCTGGCTCTGAACAGTAACCTGGCCGTGCTGTATTTCGATGAGCTCCTTCACGAGGGCAAGGCCGATGCCAACGCCCTGATACTTACGTTTCGAGGAGCCGTCAGCCTGCCAAAAGCGGTCGAAAACATGTGCCAAGTTTTTTTCGGAAATACCCATCCCTGTGTCAGCAACGCAAATGACGTAAAACTCGCCGTCCTTGTTGGCACTCAGGGTAACGCGGCCGCCCGAAGGGGTGAATTTCAGCGCATTAAAGACAAGGTTCAGAACAATTTTCTCCAACTTGTCGGGGTCACCCATGACAGTGCCGATGGACGGGTCAACGTACGTTTCCAGGCGAAGCCGCTTGTCATCGGCCACCTGGCGGGCAGCGCTGGCCAGACCTTTGAGGAACTCAGCCATGTCCATCGGCTCTGATTTGATTTCCATCCGACCGGACTCAAGCCGCACCAGGTCCAGCAAGTCATTGATGAGCTTGAGCAACCGCATGCCATTCGAGTGCATGGTCACGAGGAGCTCTTTGGTTTCTGCATCCAGATCAAACCTATGGATAAGATTCTCCAAGGGGGCAATCAGCAACGTAAGCGGTGTGCGCAATTCGTGGCTAATATTGGCGAAAAAACGGCTTTTGATTTGGTCCAGCTCAGTCAGTTTTTGATTGTTCTCCTCCAAAGCCTTGCGACTCTTATCCAACTCAAAGCGCAGGACAAATTCCCGAAAGCGCAACCGATTGAAATAAATATTGCCTGTGACCACGATGACGCCCGTGAGAACGAGGAAGTAAAGGTTATTAAAGAACATGCGCCAGTTCTGGCCAGCGATGGCTTCGCCTGCGGGAATGCAGGCGGCAAGGTAAAGCAGTAAGATGGCCACTACTGAGATAACCGACTCCCAAGTAGTAGCATGCACCACCACGTTAACAGCTAGCAGGATCAGGCTCAGACCCGCGTAGTAGGGCGAGGATTGTTTATCTGTGAGGTAAATCATCAAAGCGATGGCGCCGGCAGGGAGCACTGCGATTGGCACCCGCAGAAATTGCTGGTAATGATGGTTGCGTTCCGGGCCATGCAGAAACCACAGAACCACGCCGAGCACCGAGCTGAGCAGGCGCAACATCAGAAACTGAAACAGGTGCGAAGGGTAAACGAAAAAATCCAGGCAGACCCCTGCCGGCATGAGGATGACGACGAGCAACGACGCGATGCGACCAGTATGGGAACGTTCGGCTCGCTCGTGCGCTAGCCAGGCATCTTCGAACGGTTCGTACTCGGCGATGGGGTCTTTAGGCATGGTTGGGTTTTCTCACTTCGATCCAAACATTAATTCCCGTGAAGTCGGACCTTACTTGAACCTCCTCCCCTCCTGCGATGGGCCTGAGAGACAGCATCCGTGGGGAATCGCGATAAACAAGATTCCAATCCAACATATGCTCCATACCGTGGCGGCTGGGATTAGCCGGCGTGACATTCGTGGCAACCAGGAGTCCACCAGGCGCCAAGGAGTTGAACCCAACGTCGATTACTCTCCGGCAGACTTGGTCAGTGAGGTAGTCGAGCAATCCAGCACAATAGATGAGGTCGTACTGTGAGGTCGCATTGGGTTGGGGGCCGCGAGCCGACTCTTTGACGAGAGTGGCCACGCTCTTCTTGATGAGCCGGACGGAGACGGGACCCAAGGCACTCCGGCGGGTAACCGATTCCAAAGCCCGCTCCGCATGCTGTAGGGTTTCGTCATTGAAATCGAGCAGGTCGAAGCTCGCGCCCGTTGTCACGGACCGCTGCGCCAAGAAGCGCTGCACCTCGATCGCCGGGCCGCAGCCGATGCTGAGAACCCGCAGGCCACGGCCGGCCCGCGCTGTTCGCAAACTCTCCTGTTCCAGCTTTTCCAACATGTAGTCGACTCGGTTTCGATGGGCCAGGACCGCACCCTGGTTGAGAAAGCAATAATTAACAATCTTAGCAAAAAGTGAAGCGCCCTGCAGGGGATCGCGGAACATCATGTTGACCATCTCATAGTCCCCGGCGTACCCCAGAGGCTTCGTTAGGGTGCGATATACCCACGGCGAGCACAGCACCAGTGGATGTAATTGACGGCACATATAGGCGCGGTGCGCGGGCACCGTCTCGACCTCCAAGGTGGCGCAAATCTCCTCAAAGCGCTCAACGAACCTTCGAAAGACAGAATTCGCCTTGGGACCGAGGACTTGCGCGAGCTCGTGCTCGCGTTGGTGGATCTCAGAGGAAGGCATAGACCGAAGATTTAGCTCAATGTGCTCCAGCCAAAGTCGCAGATCCTGAAAGAAGCTGTACAGCTCCGAGACGAAGAGCCGGTACTCGCGACGGACAACAAAATGCTTTTGCCACTCGCTGAAAAAGCTATCGAATTCCGTTTGTAGCGCTTCTGAGGAAAGTCCCGAGAACAGCAAGTCGGTATTCAGCCAAGCCTCCTGCAGCTTGGCCTCGCAAACCACCGCGACGCCCGTAGGGATTAAGTTGGTGACGACGGCCTGACCGGAATAGAGGATCTGCCCGTTGGCGAAGATCTTAAAATCGTCAAGAACCTCTGAGAGGCGGAGCACGGCAGAAGGCGAGTAAAACTCGAAGGTGATCTGGTGCTTGGACAACTTTAAGAGACTGCCCCGCAACTCCACACCTTGACGTGTCAAAAAGACGGCCAATGTTTCTTTGTGTGCGTCGATATCCATCGGGTTCTTTGTTATCGCCAGACTTGCGTCACGCCCTGCACTATGCACAAGGAAAAATGTGACACATATCAATCCGTAGGCGGTTGCCGCTGAAAGGCTCCAGTCTACGGTCCAAGTGTATAGTCGGCGCCTTTACCAGAACAAAGCAAATTGCTCGCCATGACCACATCGTTCATAAGTCTTCCTGCTTATGGCATCGGGTTTGCTTTACCATGTGACCCGCGCGCTTGGTGGTGCTTCAGAGAATGGGCGTGCTGGTTTCAAAGTGTCTCGCCTTTTGACACTGGGGCAAAAATTCGGTCACTCGCTTTTATCAGCGCAAGCAATCAGTCGTTGAGCCGTGGTTAGCGTCAAAAGTCAAAACATGAACACGAATACCAAGCAGCGCCAGTCCGAAGACTTAGACACGATCGTGGCGGTAGAGCCAGCGCCGCGTAAGCTCGTCGCCCTCACCAGGTTCGGGGGGATAGGGGTGGTGCTGTACTTGGGCACGCTGGCACATGCTGAGGGCTTTCGCAACCCCCCTCCCGGGGCTTTCGACCTCGGCCGGGCGGGAGGACGCATCGCCCAAGTGGACGATTCTTCGTCGGTCCAACATAACCCCGCAAATCTCGTGGATTTGAGCGGCCCTGAATTCCAGTTTACTCCGAGTATCGTTTACATTGAAGGGGATTACAAATCACCCAATGGCCAGACCGCCACAACACAACATCCATGGAAATTCCTACCAAATGTTTTTGGCTCGGTCCCGTTGTTTGATGGAAACGCTGCGATCGGCCTCGGTGTCACTATGCCGTACGGATTGGGAAACGAATGGGATACTGACTCTCCTGCCTATTCCGGACCTGGCGGGCAACTGCATTACCAAGCTCCTTACTACGCTAACCTTCAAACAATCAATCTTAATCCGACATTCTCTGTCAAGCTCGGCAGCGTGGTGCAGGTAGGAGCAGGATTTGACGTCATGTGGTCGCAACTGACACTTAAACAATATTACCCCTGGTTAATTTTTCCAGGAAGCATCGGGCTGGAACCAGATGGACACCTCGAAGCCAAGGGTTCAGGCGTTGGGTTTGGCGGCAACGCTGGAGTAACCCTCAACTTTACTGAACGGCAGCGTGTGGCGGTTACCTACCGCTCACCAATAACCGTCAACTATAGCGGAGACCTGACCATCGATAACATTACGCCGACGGCCGCGGCTCTCGGAGCCACGAGCCGAAGTGACCTGGGAACAAAGATCTCGTTTCCGACCATTGTAGCAGTCGGCTATGGCATAGCGCTCACCGACTCTTTGCGGCTAGAGGCAGATTTCGAGTGGGTGCAATTTTCGCGGTTCAAATCGCTCGACCTAAGCGCTGCGAACAATGCCTTTCTACTGCCCAGCACAACAATTCCACAAAATTGGAAGGACACGTTCACCGCAGGAATAAGTGCCGATTGGCGCTTTGCGCAGAAGTGGGTGGTCCGTGCTGGCTATCAGTTTTACCAAAGCCCAGTGCCGGATTCGACTTTCTCCCCAACGATCGCTGACGCTGATCAGAATGTCCTTACCGTTGGGGTGGGCTACAGTTACAAACAGCACTCCTTTGAAGCCGCGTATGGAGCTGACTTCTATAACTCGCGACACATAACCACCGATCAGAACCCCGCCTTCAATGGAACCTACGAAATCACGGTGCACCTGTTCTCGCTGGCGTACCGCTACAGCTTTTAATTACTGTGGTCATAAAGCATCGCGGCTTTGAGTTGCGCTGCTGGACTATTGAGCGCCAATAGCCGAAGAAGGCAGTTGTCTGAACAAAAGATCTGGACCCTGCTCAAGCTCACTTTCCGCTCGCACCGATTGAGGCTTGGACAGACATATGCTTCTGATTTTCTCCAGAATGGATTTTTCAAATTTTTGAGACAAATCCCATGGGTGACTCAGGCAGCCTACAAAGCAAATCGGGATTGTTGCTGGAACCGACCTTTGGTTACGGCAACACTTTTCCGCGGAGGCCTACATTGCAAGAAGTCTGGGTGGAATGGGTTGACGCGGTAAGTTTTTGGCGCCATCCGTCGCGTAGGTTGCCAGCGTTTTATGCCGCGTATCACTTTGCGACATTGATTGTTTTCTTATTGTTTTTGATCAAGTTCCCTTTCCTCTCCTCTATCATCGCCGTTCTAGCCGTGACCTCGATAATCGCCACGGTTTATAATACCGTCTGGTATCATCGTTACTGCACGCACCGTGCCTTCAAATTCCGCAATCTTTGGTTTGCCCGCTTGTTCTTATGGCTTAACCCTGTCTGCTTCCGGGAAGAGAGCTATGTAATCCCGCACCGAGTGCACCACTCCAAGTCCGACCAGGTCGGTGACCCCTACGGCCCACATCTCGGCTGGCTGGGCAGCTACCTGGCAACCGAGTCTCAGCAAAAGGTGAACCGGAACCTTAGCAGAAGGGATTATGATCGGCTGTCCAAGAGTCTCGATCACATTGGATTCGTGAAAAGCACTTACGAACAGTTCCAGCGGTTTGGTTCCGTGGAGAACGTCCGGCATTATTTGGCGCGCGTGATAGTTGCCAACCTTTTCTGGACGTCGTTTGCCTACGGTTTCGCGGGGCTCCAGGGAGTTCTTGGGTGGCTCTCCGGTGTTTTCTTCTACTCATTTTTGGTTCGCGATTTTAATTATCGTGGCCATGGCGGCTTGTTTGGAAACAGCCATCCACGCATCCCCTTGAACCATGTCTTTTATGGCCTCCTCGCTGGGGAATGGCATGAGAACCATCACGCTTACCCTCGCTCGGCGAAATCGGGAATAGCTTGGTGGCAACTCGACGTGCCCTATTGGATTATCAGGTTACTGGCTCTGTGCGGAGCAGTTGTCCACGTTAATGGGCAGCCTGAACCTAATAAAAATCGGACGAAAATCCCTCAACCGGAAGTGGCCTGACGCATCCTAATCGAACTACTTTGCCTTTTTTCTACCGGTACAGGTTACAAGCAATTTACCGAAGGGCTCTTCAGTGCTTTGGGAAGAGGCGCAGACTCAAGACTGAAAACTCAAAATCAATTCGCCAATCTACTTCGGTCCCGTAGTGCGCTCCTGCAACCAGGCAACATCCTGATTGTTTGGGGAGGGGATATTGAGGTTAAGATTAAAGTTATCTTTGAATGGTGGCGTGGTGCGCGGATCGCGCCAGCGGTGGATTTCGGAGTGTCCGTCGGCAAAGTTCAAGCCGCCGGCACCGTTGTGGTAGCTGGCCGGAAAATCCACTATGTAAGCGCCCGCGCCCCGCTGGTCCATGGTCACGACAAAGAAGCCGTCGTTAATACTCTCCTGGCGTTCATCAATCAACACCCAGGTCTTGGCCGGCCCGGGATTCTGAAAGTCCGACAAGCGATGAAGGACCCTGTATTGAGCTGCGCCGTTCCAAGGGGTCGTCGCGTTCATCCAGTTATTCATCGACATGCTGCGGACCCGCGGAAGCGTGGCGCCGCCGTACCGGGAAACGCTATGATCGGCCGGGCAACGCCACACATCGAGGCTGGTCAGGTAAGGAAAAATATGACTGCGTTTGAGGTAAAGCACGTTGGTGTTGTCCGGCGTTCCGTTGAACTCCAGCCATCCGGCGCACCAGGTGTGTGGGTAATAAGGCGTCGTGCCCGCGATAAAGTCCGAGGTGTCATTGCCGTTATTGGGCGGGATTTTATCGTTGTTATCCAGGGCGTACATGTTCCAGGCCAGCCCCATTTGTTTCAGATTACTTAGGCAACCGACGCCTTGGGCTTTGGTTTTTGCCTTGCTCAACGAGGGTAAAAGCATGGCAGCCAGGATGGCAATGATGGCGATGACGACCAGGAGCTCGATTAGCGTGAAGCCGCGTCGAGCCAGGGTGGAGCGAACGCAATGAGGGTTCATGGGCTTCAAAGGGCTGATGCAGAATATTAAATATCCTAACGAAGCTTGGCAAGCTGATTTTGGCGGGACTTGGCCGTTATTTCTGTTTGGCCTGCCGCCAGGCGACGACGCCCTGCTCTTTAAGCCATGCGGTGTGATGCTTTAGCTCCCAATCTGTTAATGCCTGTTCGAAGCCGATGTCGTGACCGGCCTTTTCGGATTCAATCCATTTGTGCTTCATAATCTCTTCCCTTTGGGCCTGAAAAATCTGATACAAGGAAAACTTCTTCAGGCCGTCATTGGTCGAGCGCTGGCTGTTAAGCTCGCCGTACATAACCCGTTGAAGTTGCGGTTGGGAACGAGCAGCAGGAACTGCATGCCGGAGTTAAAAACGCAGGCAAGTTTGAGTTCCAACGGCTGGTTTGGAGGTTTTCGAAGGCCATATTTATAAGGTTATGGGTGCTTGGCAAACCGCGTTGTCCTCCATCAACGCTGGCTGCGTTCAAAGACTATATCGCACTGCGTCGAGTCTTATCGCGAAACTGATCTTCGATTGCCTGCCCTATTTTGTCAAAGGCTGGTCGTTTTTTGGCTCTCCTCAACGCGCTCCGGCCACGGGGTTCCGGGCCTTCCTGCGCGAGTACTGCACCAAAGGACAATAGGCACACGGCTCGGCGCTTGCTAGCCTCGCAGTGGATTTGGACACGGAGTAAGCCAAACAGAAAGGAAGAAAATCAATCCGCAATGCGTCCTGAGCTGAGTCAAAGCAATTACCTTGGCAGATTTTGGATAGATGCCCACGCGAACGACTGTGTGCGGCAGCATTTCAATGGCCCGAAGCTGGTCCGTCGGCTGCCAATCCAATGGTTTACCAGGGTGCCGGGCGACTCTGCGGAGGAGTTTTGCGCCGGCCACAACGCCGGGCAAACCTATGAGTTTGAAAGTGCTCTCTTTGATACCCCCACCGGTACGGAACCCAAGGGAGAGATCATTACTATAAAGTACAAAACCTTATGAGGGTCCTTGTTCGCGATGAAAAGACGCGAAAATACCTGGCTTCGGATGGAATCTGGGTTGCTGAAGCGAGAGAAGGAATGACTTTTCCAACACTGCGCGTTGCTGGTCAAAAAGCGCGGGAACATGAGGATTGCGACGTGGTGTTGAGCTACGAGGATCCGCCGTGTGAACTGGCACTCAACCCGGTTTACTGTATTTATGCTGTAGTTAAATAGATCTGGGCGAACATTCATCTGTCATAGCCTTCGTGCCAAGCGAAATAATTTACCAAAGAGATCGCTCTGGCTAAGCCTTGGCGGCGCAAAAATGGATGGTTCCGCTGCAGCTCAGCAGCTATCAACCGCTCCTGCATCCTGGCTCTGCCTCCGCGTTCTGCGAGAGACCAAACCGTCTTGTTGGCTTCATCGACCCGACGAAGAAGCTCCTGCAGCTCGCCAGCTGACAACTGAGGGTGCTTCTGCTTAAGCCTCTCCTCTCGTGGAATGCGGCGCTCCGGACCGAATTCCTCGCACATAGCGTAGGACTCATCGAGGATGGCGTCGGTCAGGGGCACTTTGACAGATTAAAACTGCCTACCGGCTCAGCAATCATGTTTCCTCGATGACGAAATCCGAGAAGGCCTGAACGATTGGGTTCTGTTCTTCGTCGCGGCATTGCAGGCGAATTTGAACTTCTTGTCCCTCTCGCTCTACAAAGAGCGAGAGTCCGTCCTCATAGGGAAGAAAACTCTGTCGCAGAAACTTCCAGCGTTCTCCAACCGGATGCAGCCGTTTGTCATAGTCGCCAAAAGCCGCAATCACTCGGTAGGTAGCCTGCTGTCGAAGAGCATATGCAGTAAACTTCGTGTTGGGTGCTGGTGACGGCATGCGATGTGGATCTGCCTAATTGGCTGCAGCTTTGTTATCTATTCGTTCGATAAACAAGAATGTTTTCATCTCCGTGTCTGGAACCGAAACGGCCGGCATCAATATCCAGACTCATCGCCCCGCAACGACAGTGAAAATAGTCATCGTGAGCCGCGCACATCAAGTCCCCACAAACCACACACCTGAAGTAGAGGTTCGCATGTCTCGCCCAACTGCGTAGCGCGCCGGTTGCTGAGGGCCCTCGGCCAATAAGACTATAGCCGTGCAAGTCCAGATCAAATGCTGGCTGGATGATGGAAGCCATAAACAGCTCAATTGATGCACCTCTGCACCGAGCGCGCGGCGGATAGAGCGATTCCAGAGCAATTAGAACGCGCTCGGATCAGTGGCTCGCTCCGTTTGGCAGCTCTTTACTTGTCAACTTGGAAAACCTGGCTTCGATTCCACTTTCGACCCGCTGCTGCTTGATATCGGCCTTCTGGTCCTTAAGCATTCCCAGCAGCCCGCCCAATCCTTCGTTCAATTCTTTGTTGAGCGTTTCCCATTGGGACCGGTTCTTAAAGTTAACGCCCGGATAAACTCGATTAAGGTCGGACATAGCTTTGCCTTCGTTTTGAACTTTATGAATGATTGAGGCGAGGTCATCGATACGGCCAAAAGCGTATCCAT
>Ga0306920_100015171_pt1 | contig 10549 bp, 4 predicted proteins | sample flu12Cox44000170_FD_204666 | JGI IMG/M metagenome (GOLD analysis project Ga0306920, IMG submission 204666) | Lab enrichment of tropical soil microbial communities from Luquillo Experimental Forest, Puerto Rico - flux4day.12C.oxic.44.000.170 (v2)... | ecosystem: Environmental > Terrestrial >... | reverse complement strand
TCGCCCGCACGCCTCTGGCCGGTCGTCAGCCCGAGGCCGTGGGCGAGGATCCGTTCCTGGCCGGCAACACCTCGGCCCAGGTGATCCTCGGGGCCCAGAGCCAGCACGTCATCTCGACGCTCAAGCACTACACGGCCTACAACCAGGACTACGGCCGGATCGGCTTCGCCGCCATCGGGGCGCCGGCGGTGAACGACCAGGTCTCCGAGCGTGCGCTCCAGGAGATCTACGAGACCCCGTTCCGCATCGCGGTGCAGCAGGGCGGGGTGGACTCGGTGATGTGCTCGTACAACCAGATCAACGGCGTGCCGAGCTGCGAGAACCCGACCACGCTTGGAGATCTCAAGCAGGGCGACGGCCTCCAGGGGTTCGTGGTCCCCGACTTCGTCTTCGCCGTGCGCAACCCGGTACCCGCCGCCAATGCTGGCGTCGACCTGGCCGCGCTCCCGGGCGCCCCGTCCGGCCTGACCGCGGATGACTTCACCTCGGGCCAGATCTCGGCCGCGCGCCTCGACGACATGGACCTGCGGATCCTGTTCGCGATGTTCGACTCGGGAGCGTTCGACAATCCGGTCGGACCGGTGAACACGGACGAGGTGTCCACCCCTCAGCACCAACGGGTGGCCACCCAGGTGGCCGAGGCCGGGACCGTGCTGCTCAAGAACGACCGCGGCGCGCTCCCCCTGTCGAGCAGGCACGTCCGCTCGATCGCCCTGATCGGACCGACCGGCAATGACGCGATGTTCGTGACCGGCGGCTCGGCGGGCGTCCCGCTGGCGCCCGGCCAGGCGATCACACCCGCGCAAGGCATCACCGCCCGGGCGGCGCAGGCCGGCATCAGCGTGAGCACCGTTCAGGGCTCGGCCGGTGACGTGGCCTCTTCGACCCTCGTACCGGGGTCGGTCCTCACGCCATCCTCCGGGACCGGTCCGGGACTCCTCGGGCAGTACTGGAGCAATGGGAATTTCTCCGGCACACCGACCGTGACCCGGGTCGACCCGACCGTCGACGTCACGGCTCCCCCGATCAGCCCGGCGCCACCCGGTTGGTCGGCAAAGTGGACCGGAACGCTCACGCCGACGGTGTCCGGGCTGTACCGGTTTACGCTGTCCGAGGCCGGGATCGCCACGCTCAAGATCGCCGGCCAGACGTTCGGGCCTGCCTACCGCGAGGCGACGCAGTTCATCGTCGGCCCCAGCTATGTGGTGAACGGAACCGTCCAGCTGACCGCGAACCAGTCCGTTCCGGTGGAGATCGATTACTCAAGCAACAGCGGCCTGTTCAGCCACGAGATCCACTTCGGTTGGCAGACGCCGTCGACCTCGGGGATCCCCGCCGCGGTGACCGCCGCCGGCAACGCCGACGTCGCGGTCGTGTTCGCCAATGACGCTCAGGGCGAGGGCATGGACCGCTACTCACTTTCGTTGCCCGGCGACCAGGACCAGTTGATCGACGCGGTCGCGCATGCCAACCGCCACACGATCGTGGTGCTCAACACCGGCGGACCCGTGCTCATGCCCTGGCTTAACGAGGTCCGGGGCGTGCTCGAGGCCTGGTATCCGGGCCAGCAGTTCGGCCCCGCGATCGCCGCGGTGCTGTTCGGCGACGCCAGCCCCGGTGGCCGGCTACCGGTCACGTTCCCGGCCAACCAGAACCAGGGCCCAGGCGCGGCCAACCCGCCGAACACCTACCCGGGCGACGCGAACGGGAACGAGAGCTATGCCGAGGGCCTCGACGTCGGCTATCGCTGGTACGACGCGACCGGCCAGCGCCCGCTGTTCCCGTTCGGCTACGGCCTCTCGTACGAGAACTTCCGGGTCTCCGGCGTGCGAGCGTTCTACAACTCGTTCAAGGGCGATGCGTTCGTGCTCGCCACGGTCACCAACACCTCGTGGCAGTCCGGCCCGACCACCGTCGAGCTGTTCCTGCAGTCCCCGCCGGCCGCGGGGGAGCCGCCCAAGCAGCTCAAGGGCTACACAAACGTGACGCTGGCGCCCGGCCACAGCAGGCTCGTCCTGTTCCACCTGAGCTCCAGCGACATGGCCTACTACAACGCCACGAGCGGGCAATGGACGGTCGCGCCGGGGCGTTACACGGTCCTGCTCGGCACCTCATCGACCGAGCTCGACCACGCCGCCAGCTTCGACGTCGGCCGGTCCGGGCACTGGTGATGAGCGAGCCAGGACGCGGGCCAGCTCCTCGCGCGAGTGGATGCCGAGCTTCAAGTAGACATGGCGGAGGTGATACTCGATCGTCTTCGGGCTGAGGAACAGAGCAGCGGCGGCCTCGCGAGTCGTGCGGCCCTCGGCTAGCAGGAGACCGATCTGAAGCTCCTGCGGGGTCAGCTCGTCGAGCGTGCTTGGATCCCGACGCCGCATCCGCTCTCCGCTGGCAGCGAGCTCGGTACGGGCCCGGTCGGCCCACGGCGCGGCGTCCAGGTGTTCGAACGTCTCGAGCGCCTCGCGTAGCTGCTCGCGGGCCAGAACCCGGTTGCGGCTCCGGCGCAGGCGCTCGCCGTAGGCAAGCCGCGTGCGGGCGGTCTCGAACACGTCGAGCGTCTGCCTATGAAGCGACAGCGCGGCCTCGAACCTCGCGCCCAGATCCGCATCGTCGGCCACGAGAGCCTGGCAACGCAGCGCCCGCGCCATCGACCAGGGCTGTCCCTTCGCGTCAGCGGCGGCCGCGAACTGAGCTGTGACCAGACGAGCGTCGTTGTCGCGCCCCAACCGAAGGTAGGCCTCCACGAGCTCGGCGGCGGGGAACAGATCAACGTCGGTGATGCCGAGCTCCCGCAGCAGCCGGCGCTGATGCTCGAAGTGCTCGGCCGCGTGCGCCGCATCGCCGCTCCCCAGCTCGAGCTCGCCGAGCGCGGCGCTCGCCCACACCTCGAACAGCCGGGACTCGAGCGCGGCGGAGATCTCGAGCGCGCCGGCGGCCAGGTCGCGCGTCTCCTGGCCCCGGCCGCGGCGGGCCTGCAGCCACGCCAGACCGGCCTGTCCGAAGCCAAGGTCCGTCTGCTGATCCGTCTCCCTGGCCAAAGCGATCGCTTCCTGGTAGGTCGCTTCGGCCACCGGCCAGCGGTCCGTGGTGGCCTGATCCCGTGCCAGCAGGTTGAGTACCAGTGGCAGGGCTCCCAGAGCGGTCCGTTCGCGCGCGATCTCGAGCGCCCGGTTGAGCAGGGGCCGGCCGGCACCGGACTCTCGCAGGAAGATGGCGCCGAGAGTCAGCCACGGGAGCATCTCGAGGTCGTCGAGCAGCGCGGGTGAGCTCTCGGCGAGCCCGACGCCCTCGAGGATCGCCTGCGCGCCGGCCGCCGCATCGCCGCCCAGGATCCGTGCCATACCGAGCGCGGTCGCGGCCACGAACCTGGCGCCGACCGACGACTGTCCAGACAGCCCGGCGCACGCCTGCTCGGCGGCGGCCAGCATCTTGGCCGGCTCGCCGGCGGCGAAGTAGGCGAACACCGCCTCGGCCCGCATCGCCGCGGCACGTTCTGGATCGGCGCGTTCCGCGGCCTCGATCAGCATCTCGGCGCCACGCGGCACCGGCCCCCGGCGGACGGTTATATGCCCGGCAAGCTCATCGATGGCGACTGCGGTGGTGAGCTCGGCCGTGTCGCCCCGAGCTTCGTCCAGGAGCTGGAACGCCCTGTCCGGGAGCCCCGCGTGCCACGCCATTTCCGCGGCGTTAAGCAGCAGCCTGGCCCGCCGCTCGCCCTCGGCAGTGAGCCGGGCGGCTCGTTCGAACGCCCCTGCGGCGGTGGCATACGCACTCCGGGCGCGGCTGCGAGCACCGGCCTGCTCGAGCGCGGCCGAGGCCGACTCGTCAGTGCCGATCGCGGCCGCCGCGAGGTGCCAGGCCCGGCGGTCGATGTCCCGATCGGGCAGGGCCTCGGCCAGCGCGCGGTGTGCCTCTCGTCGCTCCACGGCAGACGCGTCGGCATAGATCGCCGAGCGCGCCAGCGGGTGGCGGAACTCGACCGAGCCGGTCCGTACGTTCACCAGGCCTGCGGTCTCGGCGGCCGCCAGCGTGGACAGATCGATCCCCAGGCGGCGGCCCGCTCGCTCGAGCATCGGCACCTCGCCGCTGTCGCTCGTCGCGGCGAGGACCAAGGCACGGCGGGCACCGGCGTCGAGCACCTCGACCCTGCGCAGGAACGCGCGGGCGATCCGCGTCGAGACGACCACGGGCGCGCCCGCGGGAGCGAACGCGAGCACCTCGGCGTCGCCGGCAAGCTCGATCAGCGCGAGCGGGTTACCGGCGGTGGCGGCCTGAAGTCGCTCCGCGGCCGCCGCGCTTAGCCCCTGCACCAGGGCCGCGGCATCCTCGGTGCTGAGCCCGCCCAATCGATGCCTGGGAAGGTCCGCGCCGTCGAGCAGGGACGATTCTCCCTCGCGGACCGCGACCAGGGCTGCGATCGGGTCGGCCACCAGACGGCGGACGGCGAACAGCAGCGCCTGGGCGCTCGGCTCGTCGAGCCAGTGGGCATCGTCGACGAGCAACGCGACGGGGCCCTCCTCGGCATAGGCGGCCAGCAGGCTGAGCGTCGCCGCGCCGACCGCGAAGCGCTCCTGGGCCACCCCGGGTCGCAGCGCCAGGGCGCCCTCGAGTGCCATCGCTTGCGGCTCCGGGATCTTGTCGAGCACGACCAGCGCCGGCCGCAGGAGCTCAAGCAGCGACGCGAATGGGATCTGCGCCTCGGACTCGATCCCCCGCGCGCGCAGTATCCGCATGTCCGCGGCGCGTTCGGCCGCGTAGTCGAGGAGGACGGTCTTGCCGATGCCCGCCTCCCCCACCAGCGCGAGCGTCGCGCTCGTACCCGATCGTGCCTGCCCGAGGACGCGATCTATCTCCTCCTGCTCGCGCTTACGTCCCAGCAGCATCGTCCTGGTATCGCCCCTCACTGCCTATGTAAACCATCTCCAAGAAGACTAGGTGCCCCCCGGATGCGAGCGCCCTCATCGCCGACTTAGCCTCGCTCGAAATCTACCGAGGAGGCACATCGTGAGCACAATCGAGCAGCCGGTCGAACTGGACGGCGAGAAGCTGATGCAGTTCGTATTCCGGGCCGTCGACGAAGTCGGAGCGACCCTGAACTCGGCCCTCGTGGTGTGGGGCGACAAGCTCGGGCTGTACCGGGCCCTGGCGGGATCCGGTGGTCTGTCGCCGTCGGAGCTGGCCGAGCGCACCGGCACCGCCGAGCGCTACGTGCGCGAGTGGCTGAACGCCCAGGCGGCCGGCGGCTTCGTCGCGTACGACGCCGACAGTGGCCTGTACAGCCTCCCGCCCGAGCAGACGGTGGCGCTGACCGACCCGAGCAGCCCGGCCTACCTGCCCGGGTTCTTCCAGATCGCGCTGGGTTCTGTGATCGACTCGCCGAGGATCATGGAGGCGGCCCGCAGCGGCGAGGGCATCGCCTGGGGGGACCACGTTCACGACGTGCACGACGGCTGCGAGCGCTTCTTCCGCCCGAGCTATAACGCGCACCTGATCGCGGAGTGGCTGCCGGCGCTCGACGGCGTCGTCGAGAAGCTGGAGCGCGGGGCGCGAGTGGCCGACGTCGGCTGCGGCCATGGCGCCTCCACGATCCTGATGGCGCAGGCCTTCCCCAACTCCACGTTCGCCGGCTCGGACTACCACGACGGGTCGATCGAGACGGCGCGCCAGCGCGCACAGGAGGCCGGCGTATCCGATCGAGTCACGTTCGACGCCAAGCCGGCAGCGGCCTACGGCGGCACCGACTACGACCTCGTGACGGTGTTCGATTGCCTGCATGACATGGGCGACCCGGTTGGCGCCGCGCGCCACGTCCGCTCGACGCTCAAGCCCGACGGGACGTGGATGATCGTCGAACCGGCCGCCGGCGACCGCGTCGAGGACAACCTCAACCCGGTGGGCCGCGCCTACTACGCGTTCTCGACCCTGCTCTGCACGCCGGCGTCGCTGTCCCAGGAGGTCGGCCTGGCACTGGGAGCCCAGGCCGGCGAGGCGCGGATCCGGGACGTGGTGGAGGCGGGCGGCTTCACCCGATTCCGCCGCGTGGCCGAGACGCCGTTCAACCTCGTATTTGAGGCTCGCCCGTAATCCGGGGGCACTTCCGTCGGGGCCCGCAACCCTCATGTGGTTGCGGGCCCCGCGGGCCAGCTGACACGATGTGCCGGAGGGCACGATGACCGTGATCACAACCGACCGCGGCGGATTGGACACCGCGACCGAGCGCGAGCAGACGCGGGCTCGGTATCCCGACGAGCAGGGATACGTGGCGCGGGACGGCGTACGGCTGTACTACGAGGTGTACGGCGAGCGCGAGCCGACGGTGCTGCTGCTCCCGACATGGGCGATCGTCCACTCGCGTTTCTGGAAGTTCCAGATCGCGTACCTGGCTCGCCATTGCCGCGTCGTCGCGTTCGACGGGCGTGGCGGCGGGCGCTCGGACCAGCCCTCAGGCGCCGACGCCTACGCGATCGACGAGACGGTCGCGGACGCGCTCGCGGTGATGGACGCAACCGGCACCGAACGCGCGACGCTGGTCGGCCTGTCCTGCGGCGCCCTGTCCGCCACCGTCCTCGCCGCCGACCATCCCGAGCGGGTGGATGCGGTCGTTTACATCGCACCCGCGGTGGCGCTCGCACCGGGGCATCCGGAGCGGAACGTCTACTCATTCGAGGACCCGCTCGCGACCGAGGAGGAATGGGCCAAGTTCAACCGCCACTACTGGTGCCGGGACTTCCCTGCCTTCCTGGAGTGGTTCATGGCGAAGTCGGTCAACGAGCCGCACTCGACAAAGCAGATCGAGGACGCGGTCGGATGGGCCCTCGCGAGCAGCCCCGAGTCGCTCGTCGACGCCAACCGGGGAATGGATATCCCGCGCGGCGAGGACTTTCGGAGTGTGTGCGCCCGCGTGCGCTGCCCGACGCTGATCATTCACGGAGATCGCGACCTGATTCGGCCGCTGCGTCAGGGTGCCGCCCTGGCCGAGGCGACGGGCGGCCAACTCGTCACGCTGGAAGGGTCCGGTCACATCCCCAACGCGCGCGACCCGGTGAGAGTGAACCTCCTTCTGCGCGACCTCATCTGCCCGCCGCGCGCGCCGGCCCGCTGGACCCGCGCTGCGGCGCGCGCACGGCGCGCCCTGTACGTGTCCTCCCCCATCGGCCTAGGACACGCTCGCCGGGACGCGGCCATCGCCGACGAACTGCGCAAGCTGCACCCCGACCTGGAGATCGAGTGGCTCGCCCAGGAGCCGGTCACCGCCCTGCTCGAGGCGCGCGGCGAGCACATCCACCCGGCCAGCGCCCAGCTGGCCGGCGAGTCGGCGCACATCCAGTCAGAGGCGAACGGGCACGAGCTGAACGTGTTCGAAGCCTTCCGCCGGATGGACGAGATCCTTGTCTCGAACTTCATGGTGTTCCACGACGTGGTCCGCGAGGGCGACTATGACCTGTGGATCGGTGACGAGGCATGGGACCTCGACTACTTCCTGCATGAGAACCCCGAGCTGAAGACGGCCGCCTACGCTTGGCTGACCGACTTCGTCGGCTGGCTGCCGCTGCCGGCGGGCGGCGAGCGCGAGGCGGCGCTCACCGCCGACTACAACGCCGACATGCTCGAGCAGATCGCGCGCCATCCCCGCTTGCGGGACCGGTCGGTCTTCGTCGGCGATCCGGACGACATCGTCCCCGACCGGTTCGGCCCCGGGCTACCGCCGATCCGTGAGTGGACCGAGGCGCATTACGACTTCACCGGCCACATCAGCGGCTTCGATGTGGCGGCGCTACCGGAGCGCGAAGCGCTACGGGCTGAGCTGGGCTACCAACCGGGCGAGCAGGTGTGCATCGTCACCGTCGGGGGATCGGGCGTGGGCGGCGAGTTGCTGCGCCGGGTGATCGCGAGCTTCCCGCTCGCCCGCCGGCGCGTACCTGGTCTGCGGATGGTCGTCGTCGCCGGTCCGCGCATCGACCCGCTGACGCTTGGACCGCCCGAAGACGCCTTGGAGATTCGCCCCTACGTCCAAGATCTATACCGGCATCTCGCGGCGTGTGACCTGGCGATCGTGCAGGGCGGCCTGACCACGACGATGGAGCTGACCGCAGCCCGGCGCCCGTTCCTCTACTTCCCGCTGGATCGCCACTTCGAGCAGAATCGGCACGTCCGTCACCGCCTGGAGCGCTACCGCGCCGGCCGCCGGATGGTCTTCTCCGATTCGCCCCCCGCGGCTATCGCCGCCGCGATCGCCGACGAGATCGGCCGTCAGGTTGACTATCTCCCCGTGGCGACGGACGGCGCGGCTCGCGCCGCCGGGCTCATCGGGGAGCTGCTCTGAAGAAGAAAATGAGCGGCGGCCTCGAGGGCCGCCGCTCGGGTGGGGCCGCGTCTACGGCTGAAGCGTGGCGGGCAGGCCAACGCTTCGCCGCGCGGGGCTCCTGGGGGCACTACAACTAGCTGCTACTCGCCATCGTTGTCGGTGTCGGGCACGGTGGGCACCGTGGACGGCGCGACCTGCAGCACGACTGTGTCCCAGTTTGTGCCGTTGCTGGATATCGACAGGTCGGCGAACAGCACCGGGGGGGTCCCCATGAGGTCGGCCGTCGTGCACTGATTGTGGTGCTCGTCGTCGCCTTGGCCCTGATCATCGCCTTGGTCGTTGCCACCGCCGTTTTGGTCACCGCCACCTTGGCTACCGCCCCAGCCGCCGCCATCGTGGCCCTGCCACGTCCCAGTCGGCGCCGTGTTGGTCGGCGACGTGTTGGGCGGCTGCTGCGGCGGAACGCAGATGAGCCGGGTGTCGGGCGTCACAGTGCCCGTGATTTGCTGGCCGCTGGCATCCTTAATGATCAGCACGTTGGTCGTGGAGTCGAACGACACGACACTAAGGGTGGCGGGCGCCGTGTTCACTGGGGTTGTGCTTGACACCGGTTCCGTGCCGAAGTGCCGGTGGTGGAGGCGCCCGTGGTGCCTCGAATGGTGGTGGCCATGGGCCAGCGCCGTCGCCGGCATGACTGCGGCCACCGCACAACTCGCTACCACTGCCAGCATTGGCTTTCGCATCTAGGTACCTCCTTGCGCCGTCCCTGCTGGCGCGACGCCTGGTGTGGTCTTGTGACGGGGAAGAGCCGCGTCGACCGAAAAGGTCACGCCGACGATGAAAGACCGTCAGGATCCGGAGCGCGAGCCGGAGCCGGGATCGGAGCCGCCCGACACGACGCCTCCGCGGTCGCCGCCAGACCCCGAGGTGCCGGGCCCCCAGCTGCCGGTGCCGCCTGAGGCCGCACTGTCGCCGGCAGGGACTGAGCCGTCACCTGATCCGGAGCCCTCGCCGAAGCCCGACCCCGGGCCGGAGCCCGAGCCTCGATCGACTGCGTCGAAGGCGTGTGAATCGGAGGCGATCTGGGCGTCGCCGCCGTGGTCAGACCCAGATCCCGCAGGCGATCCTGAACCGGCATCTCCACCGGAGCCGCCCCGCGCGCCGGGGCTTTGTCCGCCGTCACGCCCGAGGTCCCCGGACCCAGAGCCGCCGGGCGATGAACCACGATTTCCGTCGCGACCGCCCCGACTGCTCGAATCCGCACCGCTTGGTTGACCGCCGTGGCCATCCTGGCCGGCTGCCGGCCCGCCGTCTCGCCCGCCGGACCGGCCCCGGTCCGTATGGTGGCGTTCGGCATGCGATGAAGCACGCGGTGCTCCTCCGCCGGCGTGCGTGACGGTCCGGCTGCGGAGCGTGGTCAGCTCGGCTACCGGCGCGCGGGCCGAGACCGCATGGGTGAGTGCCGGGGATGCCACCGAAGCGACCACCACGGGGCGAACGCGAGCAAGGTGCGGCCGCGCATGGACTGAGATGGCGGCGCGCGGCCCGTCCGGGTGAGCCGGGTGGGCTGGAACACCGCGCAGATCGATCGCTGCTCCGGTCAAGAGCGTCCCGGACGCAAGCACCGCGCCGAGCTTGATCGCCAGTCCGCCCGAGGACGCGGCGCCGGCGCCTGCCGCGAGCTCCGCCGTGCCCGGGACATCCGGCCGGGCCGCGGCGATCCACCTGCCCAGAGGCAGCGGGATAACCGCGGTCAGCGCGCCGCGCAGGGTCGTCCTGGCTCGATGGACGAGCTGTCGCACCGCCCCTTCTGACAAGCCCATCGAGCTGGCCACCTCGGCCCGAGCCCGTCCGTCCAGCGCGGTGCCGATCATCGCCTGACGCTGCCGGTCGGGGAGCCGCGAGAGCTCCGACAGGGCCGTCACGGCCAGCACCCGCTGCTGGACCACGTCCTCGACGCTGCTGGCACTCGCGGCGGCTCCATCGAGGGGAACGCACAGCGGCCCGGTCGGGCGCGTGGCCGCGTTACGCACGATCCGGTAGAGCCAGCCCCGCAGGTGCCTGACCTCCGAGCCGGCGCTCAGCGCGGCGAACGCGCTGAGGAACGCCTGCTGAACGATGTCCTCGCTGTGGCCGTTAGAGCACAGCCGGCGCGCCAGCGCCTCCAGCTCGGGGCGATAGCGCTCGACGATCGCCACGAATGCCGGCTCATGCCCGGCGCGGGCGAGGAGGACAAGCTGCTCG
>Ga0306920_100015170_pt1 | contig 10550 bp, 7 predicted proteins | sample flu12Cox44000170_FD_204666 | JGI IMG/M metagenome (GOLD analysis project Ga0306920, IMG submission 204666) | Lab enrichment of tropical soil microbial communities from Luquillo Experimental Forest, Puerto Rico - flux4day.12C.oxic.44.000.170 (v2)... | ecosystem: Environmental > Terrestrial >... | reverse complement strand
ATTGTATGCGGTTTGGTTGTTTACTCGGCTTGGCGGAAGTATCGACACCATTTTGCGCGAAAATTACGAAAGCGTCCTGGCGGGACAGGCAATGAAAGAGAGCGCCGAGAGGATGGACTCGGGACTCTCGTTCGCGTTGGCTGGCGAAGAAAAGCGAGGACACGAGTTGTTCGATACGAACACCCCTCTCTTCGCCGCGAGCCTGATGAAGGAACTAAACAACATAACGCTGCCAGGCGAGGGAGAACTGGCAAACAGAATCAAGGAATCCGAAGGTCGCTACCAGACGCTGGCCAAAAGCTTTTGGGGCGCCACCGATACCGGATCTCGGCGAGACATGTACTTCTCCAAGCTCTTGCCGCTCTTTACACAGATAAAGAATGACGCCCAGGCGGTCATTGACATGAACCAGGAGAACATGGTCCAGGCCGACCATTACGCCAGATCGCTCAGCAGAGATTCAACTCACGCAATGTTCCTGCTGCTGTTAGCCGGCGTCGGGTTGGCCATATTTTTCGGGTACGGACTGCAGCGCGCGATCTTGAAGCCGATTCAGACTCTTACCGCTGTCTCCAAAGAACTCGGCGATGGCAAACTTGATCAGATCGTCCCTGTCCGATCAAAAGATGAATTGGGCGAACTGGCAGATGCGTTCAATAAGCTGGCAACAAAGTTACGCGCGTATCGTCAGATAACGACGGATCAAATTCTTCAAGCCCGTCAGATGACCGAAATAACCTTCTCGGCGTTTCCCGATCCGATCCTGGCGCTTTCGCTGGATGGCAAGATTAACTTTGCCAACTCCGCTGCTGGAAAGTTGTTGCAAAAGCTGGACCCTAAAGAAGGGATACCTGCAGCAATTCAGGATGAAGTGGAAAGCGTCCTTCACGGAGCTCCGGATTCCGTGCCGACAAGCTTTGAGGGAGCGGTACCGGTTCGCATCGACGACCATGAGGCCTTCCTTCTTCCGCGGGTGATCGGAATGCGGGATGACTCGGGTAACTTGTTCGGAGCAGCCGTTGTCCTCCAGGATATCACTCGTTTTCGCTTGATGGATGAGGTGAAAACCAACCTCGTTTCCACTGTCAGCCACGAACTCAAAACTCCTCTGACGAGCATTCGAATGGGACTTCACCTTTTGCTTGAGGAGAAGATTGGGCCGCTAAACGCGAAGCAGCTTGAACTATTGCTTGCAGCCCGAGACGACGCCGAGCGTCTGCTTCGCATGATCAATGATCTTCTGGATCTTGCGCGTTTCGAATCGGGGCAAATGCGGCAGCACCTCGAGATTGTTTCGCCAAAAGCGCTCGTTGAAAATATCCTGCCCGACCTCCAACTGCTCGTTGAAGCCAATGACGGGCGCCTGACTACGAACATCGCGCCGGACCTTGCGAACATTTCGGTTGACACGCGCCAAATAGGGCATGTCTTTTCGAACTTCGTTTCTAATGCAGCGAGATTTTCGAAGCCGGGGGATGAAGTTCAGCTTTTGGTTAAGGCGGCCGGTAATGCGATACGGTTTTCGGTAGTCGATCATGGACCGGGTATTCCAAAGGAATTTCAAGCTCGGATATTCGAGCGCTTCTTTCGAATTCCCGGCACGGATCAGGTCGCCGGCGTCGGGCTTGGACTTGCTATTGCGAAGGAAATTGTTGCTTCACATGGAGGATCGATTGGTTTGAACAGCGTGCCCGGAGAAGGCAGCGAGTTCTATTTTGATCTGCCCTCCGCAAAGAGCGACGCAAACGGAGCAAAGCCATGAGGCCGCGAATTCTCATCGTTGACGACGAAACGAATGTCCGCCTGAACTATCGCATAACCCTTGAAATGGAAGGGTATGAAGTCACCGAAGCAGCTTCCGCGTTGCAGGCCTTACACGAACTCATTGAGCATGACTTCTCTGTCGCGATTCTAGACATGCGCCTGCCTGGAATGGACGGCTTGGCGTTGCTTGCAAAGATGCGTGAGGTCGGAATCACGGTGCCTGCGATGATCGTGACGGCTTACAGCGACGTGCCGCACGCGGTCCGCGCGATGAAGTTAGGAGCCATCGACTTTCTCCAGAAACCGCTCCGCCCAGAGGATCTCCGCCGCCTTGTTGCCGAGATCCTTGATCGGCACGCCTCTCGGAGAGAACATCAAATCGAGGACTTCAAATCACACATCGTCGCGGCAAAGCGATGCCTCAATCTGCGATCATTCGAATCTGCGCGGCTCCACCTGGTAAAGGCGATGGAGTTAAATACAAAGTCTGTCGAGGCCTTTAACCTTGCAGGCGTTTTCTACGAAATGATGGAAGACCTGCATAAGGCCAAAAAATACTACGGACAGGCCATCAAGCTGAACAAGAACTATGAACCTGCCCAACAGAATATGCGGAGATTATTTGAATTGGAACACTTCGGCTCCAGCTCCGAGCCGTTTAACCTCGGCGAAGGGTAATGAGTGCGCCGATAATTAACTTCGATGGTAAATTAGTATGAATGATATCATTTACATAGGAGTAACAATCCTGTCTTTTCTGGTTCTCATGTTGTTCACCTGGGCATGCGCAAAATTCTAACAGATCTGTATTATGGAGAATCTCATCGTGGGTATCGTTTCGGTTGGACTAATTATCTATCTGCTGTTCACCATCCTGCGACCGGAGAAGTTTTAGCCGGGTCACTGGGAGGCCGAACAAAAAATTTTAAAAACTCTTTGTCATGAATATTTCAGGTTGGATGCAACTAGCGCTCTTTATCGCATTACTACTACTGATCACCAAACCGCTTGGTCTTTATCTTTGCCAGGTGCTGGATGTGAATGGTAGAACTTTTTTGGATCCGGTCGTCAGGCCGTTTGAGAGACTGACCTACCGGCTCTTGGCGATCGATCCTGAGAAAGAGCAGAGCTGGATTCATTATACGATTGCGATGCTGATATTCAGCACGGTGACGATGTTGTTCACCTATGGAATCCTGCGATTGCAGAATTTTTTGCCGCTGAATCCGCAAAATCTACCTGCGGTTGGTGACGCATTGGCCTTCAATACGGCTGCGAGCTTCACCACAAATACGAACTGGCAGAACTACGGTGGCGAGTCGACGATGAGTTATCTTTCCCAGATGCTGGCTCTCGCTTCGCATAACTTCTTATCCGCGGCAGTTGGTATTTCCATCGCAGCCGCTGTCGTTCGGGGAATTGTGCGGCACTCTGCCAAGACGATTGGAAATTTCTGGGTAGATCTGGTTCGCCTTAACTACTACCTGCTGTTGCCGATTTGTGTCATTTATGCCTTGTTTCTGGTGGCGCAGGGAATTCCGCAGAACTTCAAGCCGTACGACACGGCAAAGGTTGTGGAAGTCCAAACCGTGCAGGTGCCGAAGAAGGACGACAAAGGGAATGCGGTTAACGATGCAAAAGGGAATCCCGTGATGGTCGATCAGAAGGTGGACTCTCAGAGCATCGTGCAAGGGCCGATTGCATCGCAAATGGCGATAAAAATGCTCGGCACGAACGGTGGTGGCTATATGAACGCCAATGCGGCTCATCCATTTGAGAATCCTACGCCACTATCGAATTTCATTCAGATGTTGTCGATTTTTGCCATTCCCAGTGCGCTCACTTACTACCTGGGCCGGATGGCAAAGAACCAGAAGCACGGCTGGGCCGTCTGGACAACGATGGCCTTATTGTTTGTAGCCGGCGTAGTGGTTTGCTGGGGAGCGGAAGCGGCTGGAAATCCGATCGTCCACAAACTGGGCGTGGATGCGGCGGGCGGCAATATGGAGGGCAAAGAGGTGCGCTTCGGCATTTTCAATTCTGCGCTATTTGCGACGATCACCACAGACGCATCGTGCGGCGCCGTAAATGCAATGCACGATTCCTTTACGCCCTTGGGTGGCTTTGTTCCGTTATTTAATATTGAACTTGGAGAGATTGTCTTTGGCGGGGTCGGCGCCGGCCTTTATGGGATGATACTATTTGTAGTACTGGCGGTGTTTATCGCCGGATTGATGGTCGGACGAACCCCGGAATATCTGGGAAAGAAGATCGAATCCTACGATGTAAAGGTTGCGGCGATTGCTGTCCTGCTGATGGCCTTTTCGATTCTTGGATTTTCCGGCTGGGCAGTCCTGACTCCCTGGGGACAAGCGGGAGAAAACAATAGCGGGCCGCACGGTCTAACGGAAATTCTCTACGCCTTCAGTTCCTGTACCGGCAATAACGGCAGCGCATTCGCAGGCCTCACCGGAAATCCGGCAAATGGAGATCCGCATTACAACGTGACACTTGCTTTTGCAACGTTGATTGGCCGATTCGGGATGATTATTCCTGTCATGGCGCTCGCCGGCTCTCTCGGGCGAAAGAAATTCGTCGCGACAGGTGCCGGCACATTTCCGGTATCGGGGACGCTCTTCGTGATCTTGTTGATTGGAACAATCCTGCTGGTCGGCGCGCTTACTTTCCTGCCGGCGTTAACGCTTACTCCAATTCTTGAGCACTTCCTGATGCTAAATGGGAGGTTGTTCTAGCAACCATAATCTAAAACTAACTCTACTTACCAAACTCCTATGGCTGCTAAAACTCATTCGATCTTTGATCCTGCTATCATTGGTCCCGCGATTGGAGACGCATTCAGGAAGTTGAATCCACTGACCTTGGCGCGAAATCCGGTCATGTTCGTCACCGAAGTTGGAGCGGTTATTACCACCGTGTTGATGTTTGTGGGGCACGGCGGTCACTTTGGTTTTCAGTTGCAAATAGCTCTTTGGCTCTGGTTTACCGTATTGTTTGCAAACTTCGCCGAGGCCATGGCTGAGAGCCGGGGCAAAGCTCAGGCGAAGGCGCTGCGGGCCACGCGGACCGAGACGTTTGCCAATCGTTTGAAGCCGGATGGAACCTTGGAAAAGATCGCGGCGAACCTGTTGCGAAAGGGTGACGTGGTGATTGTTTCGGCAGGCGAACTGATACCGGGCGACGGGGAAGTGATTGAAGGTGCGGCGACCGTCGACGAATCTGCGATCACGGGTGAATCTGCTCCGGTGATCCGTGAGTCGGGTGGCGATCGCAGCGCGGTAACCGGCGGCACGAAAGTCTTGTCTGACGTGATCCAGATCGAGATCACCTCGAATCCAGGCGAGACCTTCCTGGACAGGATGATCAGCCTGGTGGAAGGGGCGTCTCGTCAGAAGACGCCCAACGAGATTGCATTGACCATCCTTCTTTCGGCGCTGACGCTGATTTTCTTGATCACAATGATGTCTTTGAAAGCGTTTGGAATTGCTTCGTCGGTTGACTTCACAATTCCGGTTCTCGTTGCGTTGCTCGTTTGCCTGATACCGACGACGATTGGTGGATTGCTGAGCGCCATTGGCATAGCCGGCATAGATCGGCTCGTGCAGAAGAATGTTTTAGCGATGAGCGGGCGTTCGGTTGAAGCGGCCGGAGACGTCGATGTGCTGTTTCTGGACAAGACCGGTACGATCACGATCGGGAACCGGCAGGCTACCGATTTCATTCCTGCTCCGGGTGTAACAAAGGAACAACTTGCGGATGCCGCGCAGTTTGCTTCGCTTGCCGATGAAACTCCCGAAGGCCGGTCGGTGGTCGTTCTGGCCAAGTCATTTGGGGTCCGGGCCCGGGAATTCAGCGAATTGCCTAAAGTTACATTCGTGCCATTCACGGCTCAGACGCGAATGAGCGGAGTGGATCTGGATGGGATCAGTTATCGGAAGGGTGCAGCGGAGGCTATCCGCGGTTTTGTCGGTGGGAAACTGCCGGAAACGGTTGAAAAAGATGTGAAGATGATATCGGGCAATGGCGGCACACCGCTGGTAGTTGCCAGCCGGGAAAGAGTGCTGGGGACGATCCATCTCAAGGACATCGTGAAAGGGGGTCTGGCTGACAGGTTCGAGCGTTTTCGCGCGATGGGGATTCGAACGGTCATGATCACTGGGGATAATCCGCTTACTGCGGCGGCAATTGCGAAGGAAGCGGGTGTCGATGATTTCCTGGCTGAAGCAAAACCGGAAGACAAGCTTGCGTTGTGCCGGAAAGAGCAGCAAACCGGCCATCTTGTGGCGATGACCGGCGACGGTACGAACGATGCCCCGGCGCTCGCTCAGGCGGATGTCGGTGTTGCGATGAATACCGGTACACAAGCGGCCAAAGAAGCCGGGAACATGGTTGATCTCGATTCAAATCCGACCAAGCTGATCGAAATCGTTGAGATCGGCAAACAGTTGCTTATCACGCGGGGAGCATTAACGACATTCAGTATCGCCAATGACGTCGCAAAGTATTTTGCCATTCTACCCGCAATGTTGGTTGGGACTTTCAAGGAGATCGCACCACTCAACATCATGTTTTTGAAGTCGCCGGAGAGCGCGATTCTAAGCGCAGTCATATTCAACGCGGTAATTATTATAGCCTTGATTCCGCTTGCGCTTAAGGGGGTCAAATTCCGGCCGCTTGGGGCAGCTAAAATTCTTGCCCGTAATCTTCTTATTTATGGATTAGGGGGGATTCTCCTCCCCTTTGTTGGGATCAAGATAATCGACATCATCATTACGGCAATCGGCCTGGCCTAACTCTTCTCATTTATTGCTATGAAAATATTTTTAAAGGAATTGTGGACTGCGATTGTTGCTACGGTGGTTCTTTGTCTCATCGTGAGTGGCGTCTATCCTGTTGTGATTTGGGGCCTTGCTCAGGGCCTATTCTCTCATCAGGCGAACGGAAGTTTGATTGAACGTAACGGCCAGATTGTTGGTTCTGAGCTGTTAGCCCAAGGATTTAGCGGCGCCAAGTATTTTCACCCCCGACCCTCGGCCGCCGGCACGGGATACGACCCGCTCAGTTCGGGAGGGTCCAACCTCGGACCGACCTCACAAAAGCTGATCGACGGAATTAAGGCGAACGCTGCTCAATACCGTCAGGAAAATGGGCTTGGTGCGGAAGCGGTGGTTCCGGCGGATGCGGTGACGGCTTCCGGTAGCGGATTGGATCCTCACATCAGCATCCAGAACGCCCGGTTACAGATTCCTCGAGTCGCAAAGGAGCGTGGGTTAACCGAAGATGTGGTGAATGCCCAGGTGGCCAAAGCCACCGAGCAGCCGTTTTTGGGTATCGGCGGGAATCCGGGTGTTAACGTGTTGAAACTTAACATTGCCCTTGACGCAATTGTGCCAGCAAATTCTCTTGCGGAAAAGAAGCAATAGGAATCGATCGAGTCCATGCGGACCACAAGGCTTTGGACCCTGGAGCCTGCGGTCCCTGCGCAGCCGCTGCTAACGCCTAAAAGCAGAAGGGTTGCGGAAGAGAATTGATCCAACTGAAATATGCCGATAACTGAAAATCCAAGCTTAAGAACGGCGCCGGACGACTTTTTGACCATCATTCGGCGTCAGCAGCTTGGCAAGCTGAAAATTTATCTTGGACCGTGTCCGGGTGTCGGCAAAACCTATCAAATGCTTATCGAAGGGAATCGCCTGCGCAGACAGGGTGTCGACGTGGTCATCGGCTACGTAGAACCGCACGATCGCCCGGAAACAACGGCGCAAATAGGTGATTTGGAAATTGTTCCACCGCTGGTCGCCAAATATCACGGTATCACGCTCAAGGAAATGGACCTTGATGCAGTGTTGGCTCGCAAACCAACGGTGGCGTTGGTGGATGAACTTGCCCACACAAATGCGCCGCAGAGTCGGAACCGCAAGCGGTACGAGGATGTGCAGGATCTGTTGCGCGCCGGTATCAACGTGATCGCGACGGTCAACATCCAGCACTTTGAATCTCTTTATAACATTGTGGAGGAAGCTACCGGTGTTAAGGTAAAAGAGCGAGTGCCGGACGAGGTTGTTACACAGGCCGATCAAATCGTGAATATCGATCTTCCGGCCGAGGATCTTCTGGAACGATTGCAGGCGGGCAAAATATATCCGAAAGAGCGAGTCGAAACCGCGCTTGCTAACTTTTTCACGAGCAAGAATTTGACCAGGCTCAGGGAAATGACGCTCAGCGAAACTGCGAATATTCTCGACCGAATCAATCGCGAGGGGGCTGAAATCGAGAGTCACGCCGGAGGTGTAGGTCAGGTCATGGTTGCGATCAGCAGCAGCGGTCCCGACCCCGGCCGGCTCTTGCGTAAGACCGCGCGACTCGCGGCGCAGCTCAATGCCCAATGGTATGCGGTCTACGTGCGAACACCAAGTGAGTCTGCAGTGAAAATCGATGCGACTATTCAGCGGCAAGTGGCCGATACGCTGGAGGCTGCGCAGAAAATGGGTGGATTGGTTATCTCTTTGAAACACGAGGATGTGGCACAGGCGCTGATATCCTTCGTAAAGGAATACGGCATTACTCACGTTGTCCTGGGACGCCCGGGCAAGAAGGTCCTTCGCTTTTTAAGCAGGCCGCTACATGACCGATTGATGAGCGGACTGCCCGGCGTTGATTTGGTGATTATCTAGCGAGGCCGCGCCTCAGACCGGCGAGGTCTAGGGGTTAGCAAGGCCGCGTGGGAGCAGCATCGGTTGGGTGAAGCGGCCTCGCTTATGCGGGCTTGCGGCGTTTGACAATCTGTTAAGGGGATCGGACTGGTAGGGCCGGATCTCCGAGCCGGCCGTTCTAGGGAGACGGACTTGTTAGACAAGCGCGCGCTATTCACGGCGGTCAGCTCGGAGATCGGACCCTACCGCGGCTCAGTCTTGCGCGGCATTGCTGGCAAGTTAATTAGTTTTCCCCCGCAATGAAAGGGCGTATTTCCAGGTGCTGCTTTTGGAAAAAGTGCATCAACGGAGTTACTCGGCCGGGAGGATTTGACTCCAAATCATACGTTCCTGGCTCAACCAGGTACGCTTTCACAATACGACCTGGCGGCGTGGAATACCAAATCATCGTATCGCCGTCCGACAAACCCGATTTCCAAGATTTACTGCGATTTTCGACGCAGACAGAATAGTTTCTGTAATCATGCTTCAGCGCGCTGAAGCGCTGTGGCACGACTAAAGCAAGTGTAACGAAAAGAAATCCTATTCCAAGCCATTGCGCTCTTCGTGTTTCGAAAGCCAGGAAATGGTAATGACAGGAAAACAAGGCAACGATCGTGATGAGAAGTATAATCAAGCATTGTCGAAGTTCGTGGTGCCTGTCGTTCGTGGCTTCGCCATATGCATAGTAGGAGGCCGCAATAGAAAAGTAAGTGGTCGCAATTATAGACAACGCGAATACCAGCAGAACTTGCTTCCTGGGTGGCCTGACCCCGGTGGATACCCAGCAATATCGGACACCAAGAAAGGAGCACACCTTTAGCAAGAGTGCCAGAATGACGCCGCGAGTACTCAGGCGCTGACCCGTTACGAGGTACTCTTTAATTGTCTGGCCGAGGGCAGCTTTCAAGCTCAGGTGAAGGTTATGATATTCGGCAGCCGCCAATGCTGCCCCCTGGTTTCGGGCGCGATTTTCTACCAGGAGGCCAAATATGCCAATTCCGACGATTACGGGAATGAGGCACCAGAAGATCGTTCGTTGAGAAAATGAACCGCGAAACGTGCCAACGGCCATACCGATCAACGAGAGACAGCCGAAAACGACTGCAAAAAAGGCACCGGTTTCGGAGCTTCCGGCAGCAAAAATCAGCGATAACGAAGTTATTACGTGCCCGGCATGGGACTCCGTCAGACCCAGGGCGGTTTGAAAAAAGCACACCGTTATTGCACTAAGTGTCGTCAAATAGGCGGCTGCTCCAATCGGCCAGTAAAACAATTCTCCCGGATTATGGCCCAGGAGGAAAAAGCCGATTAGCGCGAACGCGAAAATATATAAGAACAGAATCGACCCCCGAGAATGCTTAGAAATTGGTTTACGAATCTGTAGGAAGGAAATCAGCGGTGCCAGGATCAGTGTCAGCCACAACAGGGCCAGAAAAAAGCCTATAAAGGGTTTATGTTGCCAGTTGACTAAACAAGCGTACGCCCAAATGAGTAGCTCGGATATCGGTCGCGGACTCCATGTGATCAATCGATCGACAAAGGCTGGCCAGCCGTTGTCCCTGTAGGAGGGAATAACAATGAACTCGTCAACGGCCCACTGGCCAGTACCTACCAATCCGAAGTGTAATGCGATCAGCCCGACAAGCGTGGCCAACAGGCTTACGGCTAAGAGCCTTCGCATGAACGGCTCAATGGGATGGAAGTATCTCACGTCTCCTGTTGCAAAGAGGTCGGCGCGGTACTTTTAGATTTTACTCCGGTCGGAACGCCATCATATTGCACCGCCGCAAGTTGAAAGCAGCCGATCTTAAATCCCTGAGGTATCCCGTTCTTCAACAGCAGCCCCTGAACTTGCCTTTACCGCAAGCGTAGCGGGCCTGTTGACGTTCCCAGAAGAATTCCTCGTAGGTCATGATCGGCTCGCCGCGGTGGTAGATTTTGCGATGCTCTACGTAGCTTTGATAGTCAGGCACGCCGACCATGAGTCGGGCTGTTCTTGCGATCCAGCTAAACACGATACGAATGTCACGCATGAATGCCTCCTGTCGTCAGGCCGACAGCGCCAACTTCAGT
>Ga0306920_100015168_pt1 | contig 10552 bp, 10 predicted proteins | sample flu12Cox44000170_FD_204666 | JGI IMG/M metagenome (GOLD analysis project Ga0306920, IMG submission 204666) | Lab enrichment of tropical soil microbial communities from Luquillo Experimental Forest, Puerto Rico - flux4day.12C.oxic.44.000.170 (v2)... | ecosystem: Environmental > Terrestrial >... | reverse complement strand
ATGGCCACCTCGATGCTGGTCCCCTCACCCGTGCGCTCCCGCTGGTACAGGGCGGTCAGCACCCCCGAATAGGCATACATCCCGGCGGCGATGTCAGCGACCGAGATGGCTACCTTGGCCGGCTGGTCCGGGGTCCCGGTGACCGACACCAGGCCCGTCTCGCACTGCACCAGCAGGTCGTAGGCCTTCTTGTGCCGGTACGGGCCGTCCGTGCCGTACCCGGAGATCGAGCAGGCGATCAGCCGCGGGTGGCGCTTGCGAAGCCGGGCCGCGCCCAGGCCGAGGCGCTCGGCCGCGCCCGGTGCCAGGTTCTGCACCAGCACATCCGCGCGGGCGGCCAGGGCAGCCAGCACCCGTCTGCCGTCGGCGCTCTTGAGGTCGAGTTCGATGCTCTCCTTGCCGCGGTTCAGCCAGATGAAGTAGCTCGCCTGGCCGTGCACCGTGGTGTCGAAGCCGCGGGCGAAGTCCCCGGTGCCGGGGCGCTCGACCTTGATCACTCGGGCCCCGAGGTCGGCGAGCTGGCGGGTGGCGAACGGGGCGGCCACCGCTTGTTCCAGCGTGACGACAGTGAGGCCGGCCAGCGGCAGCCCATGCCCCGGGTCGGCCGGCCCGGGGTCCGCCGACCCAGGGCTGGCCGGGTCTGGGCTCACCGGGTCTGGGCTCACCGGCGGCCGTCCGCGGGCAGGAACCGCGCCAGCACCTGCGCGGCGTCCTGCCAGGTCCAGGACGAGGGCTCGGCGTCCAGCCCCGTCATGCAGTCGGTGAGCTTGGCCTGCAGCTCCCCTGCCGTCGGCGGACGCCGCGGCGCCCCCGGGGGGAATTGCTGCTTGACGGCCAGCACGGCGCCGCCGGTATGGACCTCGGCTGCCAGCTCGCCGTCGAGCAGCCAGGATCCGCCGGGGGTGAGCTCGGTCTCCACCAGGCCCGCCAGCCGACGGGCGGCCGGGCGGCGGACCGCCTCGTCGGTGAAGCTGGCGAAGCCCGGATGCCGGTCGAGCACCACGGCAGCGGCCGCGTACTCGAGGCTGAACTTGCCCTGCAGCCCGGTGTCCGGCCGGTGATGGATGAGCGGGGCCACGGCCGCCTCGGGCGTGCGCAGCACGATGCGGCGCACCGCGTCCGGGTCCAGCCCCTCGCCCGCCAGTTCGGCGAGCGCGCTGATCGGGCGCTGCAGCGCGTAGCAGCAGGGGTAGATCTTGATTGCCAGGCCGCCGGGGACCGCCGGGCCGGCCAGGTCGAGGGCACCGGGATCCCCGCCGACCAGGGCCAGCCACGCGTCCAGCGCGGACCAGTCGGCTTGCGCGCCCGCGGCAGCCAGCCGCGCCGCCCGGATCCCCGCGTCCACCGCGAACCCGGCCTGCAGCGACTTGGCATCGGTGCCGAACGCCCGTTGCACGCCGCCGGCCCCCGGGATCGCCAGGGCGATGGCGCTGGCGATCTGCCCGGGATCCAGGCCCAGCGCCACCGCGGCGCCCGCCGCGCAGGCCGGCGCGCCCGCCGTGCAGGTCGCGTGCCAGCCCGCCGAGTAGTGCGGCCAGCCCAGCGCGGCACCCAGCCGGGCCATCACCCCGGCCGCCGCGAGGTACCCCCGGGCGCCGCCGCCGGTGGCCAGCGCGGTCGGCACGCACAGGGCGCTGATGTGCGTGGTCGACTCCATGTGCAGGTCGTCGAAGTCCAGCACGTGCGCGGCCACGGCCCACCGGGCGCCGTCGGGGAGCGCGGCGGCCAGCCGGGTGACGGGGTGGCCGGACGCGGCCAGCGCCACCGCGACCGTGTCCCGCAGCGACCGGTCGGCCAGTTCGAGGTCGGCCGGGTCCGGCTGTAGCTCATGGGCCCATTCGGCCAGGGCCAGGGCCAGCGCCGTCATCGGCCTGCCTCCCCTCCGTCAGCCGGCCGGGCGCCGGTGAGCCGCCCGCCGTGGTGCCCGCTGGGGACGATTCATGGTCTCACGCGGCCCCCGGCCCGCCGCGGGCCCGCGCCCGAGGTGTTGACTAGCGCTATGCCAGTCGAGGAAGAGTACGAGCCAAGCCCGCGGGCCTGGGTCCGGGACCAGGTCGAGCTGTACGAGGGTTCTGGCGGGACCAGGGGCACCACGCTGCGTGACACCGGCCTGCCCGTGGTGATCATCACCAACCGCGGGGTCCGCAGCGGCAAGGTGCGCAAGACCCCGGTGATGCGGGTCGAGCACGACGGCCGGTACGCGGCGGTGGGGTCCCAGGGCGGCGCCCCCACCCATCCCAACTGGGTCTACAACTTCCGGGCGAACCCGTCGGTCCAGCTCCAGGACGGCCCGGACCGCACGGACATGATCGCCCGGGAGGTCACCGGGGACGAGCGGGCGCAGTGGTGGGAGCGGGCGGTGGCCGCCTACCCGCCCTACGCCGAGTACCAGCAGAAGACCACGCGCCAGATCCCGGTCTTCGTCCTGGAACCCGCCGCCGCCCGGTAATCGGCCCGCCCCGCGGATGCGACCGCGTACCCCGCGGCCTCCGGCCAGGGGCTGCGCGGGGTGTCCTTCACCCCGGGCACCGGGGCGTCCGGCCCCTGATCCCGGCGGCGGCAACGGCACGGCTCAGCGGGGGTGACCGGGTGTCCCGGTCACCCCCGCGCACGTCAGGGTGGTTGCCGTGCTGCTCAGGAGGCTTGCGCGAGCGGCGTCCCGATCCGCACGTGGTTGCCCGCCGGGTCGCGGAACCCGCAGTCCCGGACCCCGTAGGGCTGGTCGATCGGCTCCTGGAGCACCTCGGCCCCGGTGGCCCGGACCTTCTCGTACACCGCGTCGAAGTCGTCGGTGGTGAAGATGACCGCCTGCAGCGCGCCCTTGGCGAGCAGCGCCTTCAGCGCCTCGGTGTCGTCGGGGCCGTGCCCCATGTCCGGGGTGGCGAGGACGATCTCGACGCCCGGCTGGTCCGGTGAGCCGACGGTCAGCCAGCGGTACGGGCCGAGCGGCGCGTCGGCCTTGACCACGAGCCCGAGAGCATCGCGGTAGAAGGCCAGCGCCTTGTCCTGGTCGTCAACGGTGATGAAGCTGTGCGAGACCTTGATTTCCATGCCACCGACGTTACGCAGGATGGCTGGCCTGCGCTTCTTTGATCCTGCTCGGTCTGGTCCAGACCTTGGCCACGCAGGCCGGCACCGCCGCCGTGGCGTCGTGGCACCGGGCCCGGTAGGCGCTCGGGGTCTCCCCGACGACCTCGGTGAACCGGGCGCTGAACGATCCCAGCGAGGTACAGCCGACCTCCATGCACACGTCGGTCACCGAGAGGTCGCCGCGGCGCAGCAGCGCCATGGCCCGCTCGATCCGCCGGGTCATCAGGTAGCTCCACGGGGTCTCGCCGTACGCCGCGCGGAACTGCCGGGAGAAATGGGACGGCGACATCAGCGCCTGCCGCGCCATCGCCGGCACGTCCAGCGGCTTGGCGTAGTCGCGGTCCATCAGGTCGCGGGCCCGGCGCAGGTGCGCAAGATCCTCCGGCGTCACCCGGCCAGTATCCCATTTCCGGCACGCCTGCTCGGGCCCGGCACGCGCGCGCCGGCCCCGCGACGGGGATGGCCGCGGGCCGGCGCCTCGTTTTGAAGCGAGTGAACTAACGGCGGGCCGGGGCCGAGCAGAACGAGTTGGCCGGGACGCCCGCGCACGGGTCAGGCATGGTCGGCTGCGCGGGCAGCGGCAGGATGGCGATCTTGGTCTGCTGCGGGTAGTGCGCCCCCGGCGGGCACGCCCCGAACTCGGCGGCGCAGGTGAGCTGGCCCACCAGGTTGCCGTCGATGCTGGTGCCCGGCTTGCCGCACGGCCTGCCGTCCACCGCGGCGGCCTGGATGTTCGCCGGCTCCGAGGTCACCCGGCCGGCCGCATCACGGTTGGCGTAGAAGCAGTTCCGCGGGGTCGCGGAGGTCGGCAGCAGCCCCACGGTCGCCATGTCGCTGTTGGTGACGTTGCCGAAGAACCCGTCATCGACGAAGAAGTTGCCGTACACCCTGTTGCCGTGCGCTGGGAAGTCGCACAGCGCCGGGGAAACCTGAATGCCGCCCTGGCAGTGCGACCCCGGCGGGGGCGTCTCGGTGTCCGGGAAGTCGTGCGTGACCACGCCCCACGCGCCGTTGTGGATGATCAGGTTGCCGACTACCGAGTCGTAGGCGCCGCCGGAGATCTCCACGCCCGTGCCGATGGCCCCGGCGAGCCCGGAGGTCGGCACGTTCGGGTTGTTGTTGTTCGCGATCACGTTGTGCTCGAGGAAGAAGCAGGACGTGGTGGTGCCCGGGCAGGCGCCGTTCTGCGGCGGCGGCGCATCGTCGTTGTTCAGCGAGTTCGGCACGATCCCGGCGCGGTTGCCGCTGAACACCGAGTCCTTGATGACCAGCGGGCCGCCGGCGTTGGTGCCGGAGTAGCCGAGGTTGGAGTTCGTGCCGACGTCGTGGTTGAGCGTGGCGTTGCACACCTGCTGGCACGCGCCGACGTAGTAGGCGGCGTCGGCCATGTTGCTCGCGTAGGAGTCCTCGATCACGCCCGGGCCCCGCGCGTTGCTCACGAAGATCCCGTACTGGGCCAGGTTGGGGCTGTTGACGTCGGACGGCCCGTACATCGAGGTGACGCTCAGGTAGGAGCCGGTGTAGGCGCCCATGCCGATCTTGCCGGTGGTGTCGCCGCCGTTCCACCAGATCTCGTTGCCGTGCCCGCCGGTCCCGGAGAGGTAGTCGCAGACGGTCAGGTTCTGGATGGTGACCCCGCTGGCCTGGGAGACGACGATGCCGTCACGGCCGGCGCCGCCGCCCAAGTCCTGGAGCGCGGGGCTGGACGGGCAGGGCTTGCTGGCGGTCCCGTTGCTGCCGTCGATGATGACCTGGTTGCGGTCCAGGCCGCGGATGTGCAGGTCCGCCTTCTGGATCCAGACGCCGGCGATGGGCCACCGGGTGCTCTTCTCGTGGTAGACGCCCGGCCAGATCAGGATCCAGTCGCCGGGACTGGCGGCGTCGACCGCGCCCTGGACCGTCGAGAACACCGACGCGCCCGGCGGGCACGGCTTGGTGCTGCCGTTGCAGACGAGCAGCACGCTGGGCCGGCTGGGTGCGCTACCGGCGAGCGCCCCGGTCAGTTGGCGCGCACCGGACCCGGGCGCCGCGGCCGCGAGGGCCTGGCTCCCCGCGATCGCCGGCGCACCGCCGAGCGTCAGCGCGCAGGCCGCGCCGACCAGCCACCACCGCCTCATCATGGTTCTCCCGTCTCTCACAGCCCGAGTTGCCGACTTCGCGGCAGTCCGGACATTAGCGCGACGACGGGGGCCAACGCGACCCATCGGGCACTGCCATCGCGCTGAGCCGGCGTTTCCCGCGGCGGGGCCGGCGAGCCTCTAGGCTCCTGGGCCGCGGGGGTTACCCAGCAGCTGCCGGGTGATCCGGGGAACGGCGGTGCCGATCGGCTCCCGGATGACCTCGGCGGCCGGGGTGTCATACGGGGTGGGTTCGGCGTTGACGATCACCAGTGCCGCGCCGCTGGCGGCGGCGATCCCGCACAGGGAGGCGGCCGGCTCGACCGTCAGTGTGGACCCGACCGCCAGGAACAGGTCACATCCGCGCGCCGCCCGCTCCGCCCGCGCGAACACCCCCGGATCGAGCCGCTGGCCGAACATGACGGTCGCGGACTTCAAGATGCCCCCGCACCGGGGGCAGTCCGGGTCCGCCTCCCCCGCCTCGACCCGGGCCAGCGCGCCCGCCATCGGCGAGCGGTCGCCGCATGATACGCACACCACGCTGAACATAGTGCCGTGTAGCTCGATCACCCGCTCCGCCGGCGTGCCCCCCTTCTGATGCAGCCCGTCAATGTTCTGCGTGATGACCTGGGTGTCGATCGGGGACCGGGCCAGCTGGGCCAGTGCGCGATGTGCCGCGTTCGGCTCAGCCGTCCACGCCGGGTTCTCCCGCCGCGCCCGCCACGACCGCCGCCGCACCGCAGGATCACTCACATACGCCTGGTAGGTGGACAACTGCTGGGCTCCGGGATTCCGCGTCCAAAGCCCCTGCGGCCCCCGGAAATCCGGGATCCCGGAATCCGTAGAGATCCCCGCCCCGGTCAGCACGGCAACCCGCCGGACCCCTTTGGCCCACCCCGGCACAGCGCCACTATTCCGGATCCCGTCCAACCCCGAATCCCCTCTCGCTTCTCTCTCCCTCCCGGAACGTGATCCCCATGGCGGGGATTCCGCGGCATAGGGACCTGGCAATAGTGCGGCGCCAGTCGTAAACCGCAAACGTACCCGCAGACCAGATAGCTCAGGTGCGACCTGGCGCTTCCATCCCCGGGCTGGTCTCGGTTCGGCTACGAATCCGGGGCTGGGTCTTGCCTGCTGCCCGGACCTGGCCTTGAATTGTGGTTCACCAAGGCCCTTTACCTGCTACATGAGCAGGACATGCTTGATGAATAGCAGTTCAGCTCCGGGCTCGGGAACGGCACTCAGCGATCAGGCGGGTGCGCTGGAGATCAGTGACGTCACGGTGCGGTTCGGCGGCCTCACCGCGCTGGATGCCGTGTCCCTCACCGCCGCGCCGCGGCAGGTCACCGGGATTATCGGGCCGAACGGCGCGGGCAAGACCACCCTCCTCAACGTGCTGTGCGGCTTCGTGCACCCCGACACCGGGCGGCTGCGCTTCGCCGGCGCCGAGCTGACCGGGCTGCGGCCGCACCGCCTCGCCCCCCTTGGCATCGCGCGCACGCTGCAGGGACTCGGCCTGTTCCCCGGGCTCACCGTGCTGGAGAACGTCATGACCGGGGCCAGCTGCCATGCCCGGGCGGGCTTCTGGTCCGCGGTGGCCGGGGCAGGCCGGTCCGACCGGGACGAGCGCGCGCTGCGCGACCGCGCGCTCAAGGCCCTGGACCTGGCGGGTCTGCCGGACGTGGCCGAGCGCCTGCCCGGCCAGCTCTCCTACGCCCACCGCAAGCGGGTCGCGCTGGCCCGCGCCCTGGTCGCGCAGCCCCGGCTGCTGCTGCTCGACGAGCCCGCCAGCGGCCTGACCGAAGGGGAACTGCCCGAGCTGGGGCGGCTGATCTCACAGCTCGCAGAGGAAGCCACCGTCGTGGTGGTCGAGCACCGGATGGACCTGATGATGTCGGTGTGCGACTCCATCGCCGTCCTTGACTTCGGCAAGCTCATCGCGTTCGGCCCGCCGCAGCAGGTGCAGGCCGACCCGGCGGTCACGGCCGCCTACCTCGGCGTGACGGAATCCGGCGCGGACGGCGCGGGCGCCGGCGGCCCCGGCGCGGACGGGCCGGCCGGGGAGGGACCGCATGCCTGACCAGGCGGCCCTGGTGGTCGAGCACATCGAGAGCGGCTACGGCGGCGTCATGGCGCTGCGCGACGTGTCGATCCGCGCCAACCCCGGCACGATCACCGCGGTGCTCGGCGCGAACGGGGCGGGCAAGACCACGCTGCTGGCCACCATCAGCGGCTTCGTCCGTCCCCGGCAGGGCCGGGTGGCACTGGACGGCACCGACCTCACCCGGCGGGCCCCCGAACAGATCGTCCGGGCCGGGGTCGCGCACGTGCCCGAGGGCCAGGCGGTGATCACCGAGCTGACGGTCGAGGAGAACCTGCGGGTCGGCGGGCTGTGGCGGCACGGGCCGCAGGGCCGGGCCGCCGCCCTCGCCGATGCCTACCAGCGCTTCCCCATCCTCGCAACGGCCCGCCATCGCAGCGCGGGCACGCTGTCCGGCGGCGAGCGGCAGATCCTGGTGATCGCGCGGGCCCTGATGGCCAGCCCCAAGGTGCTGCTGCTGGACGAGCCCTCGCTGGGGCTCGCCCCGCGGATCGTTGCCCAGGTCATGAGCCTGATCCAGCGGCTGAGGGACGAGAGCGGGCTGACCGTGGTGCTGGTCGAGCAGAACGCCCGCAGCGCGCTGGCCATCGCCGACGTCGGCGTGGTGCTCAACGTCGGCCGGGTGGTGGTCACCGAGGACGCCGCCGCGCTCGCGGCCGACGAGGCACTCCGTAAGCACTACCTGGGTTTTTAGGAGAGTGGGCGATGACTGAGTTCCTGCAGTTCACGCTCGGCGGCATCAGCTTCGGCATGGTGTACGCGGCGATCGCGCTCTCCCTCGTGCTGATCTGGCGCGGTACCCGCATCCTGAACTACTCCCAGGGCGCCATGGCCGTGCTCACCAGCTACATCGCGCTGACCGTGATCAACCACACCGGCTCCTATTGGGAGGGGTTCGTGGTCGCGCTCGCCGCCGGGCTGGTGCTCGGCGCGCTGATCGAGCGGACGGTCATCCGCCCGGTCGAGAACCGGCCCCCGCTGAACGCGGTGGTGGTGACGATCGGGCTGCTCGTGCTGATCGAAGGCATCGCCGGGATCATCTACGGCGGGCAGTACCGCTCATTCCCGACGGCCTTCTCCATCACCGGACTGCACGCCGGGTCGGTTCCCCTCGGAATTTCTCGTAACGATGTGTTCGTGGCTGGCGCCGTCCTCGTGGTGGCCCTGGCCCTCGCGGCACTGTTCCGCTTCACCGCCACGGGACTGAGGCTCCGGGCGGCGGCGTTCAATCCCTACGCTTCGCGGCTGCTCGGCGTCCGGGTCGGCCGGGTGCTCACGCTCGGCTGGGCGCTGGCGGGGCTGATCGGCGCCCTGGCCGGTTTGCTGGTGTCCCCAAACACGTTCCTCTATCCATCCAGCATGGACTCGATCTTCGTGCTCGGCTTCACCGCCGCGGTAATCGGCGGCCTGGACAGCCCCGTCGGAGCCATCGTGGGCGGGCTCATCCTCGGGGTGGTGCTCAACTACGTGGGCGGCTACCTCGGCTCGAACCTGGTATCGATCTTCGGCCTCATCGCGCTCATGGCGGTGCTGCTGATCCGCCCCTCCGGCCTGTTCTCGGTGACCCGCGAGCGGCGGGTGTGACATGACCCTCCTGCGTCATCTGGTCGCCGCGGTCGTGGCGGGAGCGGTCATCTGGGCAGCTTCCGTTCAGCTGAACGCCTTTCGCGACTTTCAGATGGCGGAGATCGCCGTGTATGTAGTGGCGATCGCCGGGCTGTCCATGCTGATCGGCCTGAGCGGCCAGATCTCGCTCGGTCACGGGGCGTTCATGGCGGTGGGCGCGTACACCGCCGCGCTGCTGATGTTGCACCTGAACTGGCCGCTGTGGGCCGTGTTCCCGGCGAGCGCGGTGGTCACGGCGGCGGCCGGTGCGGTGGTGGGCCTGGCGGCGGCCCGGCTGCACGGGCCCTACCTGGCCGGCGCCACCCTCATGCTGGCGGTGGCCCTGCCGTCGCTGGCGGTCCAGTTCCCCGGCGTGTTCGGCGGCGACCAGGGCCTGAGCGTCACCGTCACCACGCCCGCCGCCCTCGGCGCCACCTTCCCGCCGACCCGCTGGCTGGCCTGGGTCTGCTCGCTGGCCGCCCTGATCACCCTGGTCATCCTGGCCAACCTGGCCCGCAGCAAGGTCGGCCGGGACTGGCGCGCGATCCGCGACGATCCGGTGGCGGCCGCGCTGGCCGGGCTGAACGTGGCCCGGCTGCGGGTGCTGGCGTTCATCGTGAGCGCGGCCTGCGCCGGGCTGGCCGGGGCGATGCTGGCGATCACCACGTCGCTGGTCTCGCCGGGCTCGTTCACGCTCAGCCTGTCCATCGCGCTGCTGGCCGGCGCGGTGCTCGGCGGCCTCGGCACGCTGATCGGCGCGCTGTGGGGCGCCCTGGTGATCGTCCTGGTGCCCACCTATGTCACCGACGTCGCCACCAGCCATGGCTTCTCCGGCGGGGTCGCGGCCAACATCCCGATCGCGGCCTACGGCGTCGTGCTCATCGTCGTCATGCTCCTGTTCCCCCACGGCATCCAGGGCGGGCTCCGGCGCCTCGCCCGGCTGTTGCTGTCCACTCCCCCCGCCCGCCTCGGCTCACCGGGCCAGCGCCAGCCGGCCGGTGAACTTACCGAGGACCCGAACGCGCCGTACCGGCGGCCGCCGGTTAGCGAACACCAGGAAGAAGGGACCTCATGATCAAATCCTTTTCGCTGCGACTGCCGGTCATCGCCGCGGCGGTGACCGCTTCGCTGGTCGCCGCCGGCTGCGGTTCCAGCACTTCGAGCCCCTCCGGCAGCGGGGCGGCCGCGTCTGCCCCTGGTATCACCAGCACCCAGATTCTGGTCGGCAGCCACCAGCCCCTGACCGGGCCGGCCGCTCCCGGCTACAGCGAGATCGCCCCGGCCGCCAACGCGTATTTCCAGTACGTCAACGCGCACGGCGGCGTCAACGGGCGCAAGATCAAGTACACCTACCTTGATGACGGCTACGACCCGGCCAAGACCACCTCCGTGGTGCACCAGCTCGTGCTCCAGGACAACGTCTTCGCGATCTTCAACGGCCTGGGCACGCCGACCCACCTGGCCGTGGTCAAGTACCTCAACTCCAGCAAGGTGCCGGACCTGTTCATCGCCTCCGGGTGCGACTGCTGGAACAACCCGACCGCGTTCCCGTACAGCTTCGGCTGGCAGCTCGACTACATCCGCGAGGGCAAGATCCTCGGCGCCTACATCAAGCAGCATTTCCCGGGCAAGAAGATCG
>Ga0306920_100015167_pt1 | contig 10553 bp, 4 predicted proteins | sample flu12Cox44000170_FD_204666 | JGI IMG/M metagenome (GOLD analysis project Ga0306920, IMG submission 204666) | Lab enrichment of tropical soil microbial communities from Luquillo Experimental Forest, Puerto Rico - flux4day.12C.oxic.44.000.170 (v2)... | ecosystem: Environmental > Terrestrial >... | reverse complement strand
AAAGGCTGATTGGTCTCGGTAATGTATTTCGCAGCATCGTAGAAACGCATTGTCGCATTGACCGTCACCGCTAATACGGCGCCGTCGATCGCGCCTTGCTGTATGGCCGGCAGCACGTCGCCGAGCGTCATGGCCACCGGGGAGGCGCCAAGCCGCTTGAGCATCTCCTGTTGCATTTCAGCGGCGAGAACGCGCAGCTTTTTGCCCTTCAGGTCGGCGAGGTGACGGATCGGACTACGGGCGATGATCGAGGAAGGTTGCGAAACAAACAGCGCAACACCGTGGATACCTTTGTTGGCGCCCAAGCCGAACATCATCTTTTGCAGTTCGGGATCGCTTGCGACCCGAATTCCATGCGCCATGTCGGTGACGAGACCGGGGGCCGAGAGCACCTCGTAACGAACGTCGACGCCGACCAAAAATTCCGGCGGGCCGATATACCCCTGAATCGCGCCAAACTGCACGCCTTCGATCTGACGGGGTATTGGTCCGAGCTGGCTTGCCGGGTAAATCTCGCCCTTGATTCGGCCTCCAGAATCCCGTTCCACCATTGCTACGAACCGCTTGCACCACTCGTGTTGCGCATCATTGTTCGTGGCGGTGCCAAGCTTCATCACATAGGTTTTGTCCTCCGCCCGCGCAGCACCGCATGTGTGCGCGAGCAGCGCAATGCAGGCCGCAGTAGCGAACGCCGTTCGCGATCGGATGGCACGTTTGAGAGGACCCATGGCGATTACTCCCGGGTTGGCCGACTTTCTGACTTTAATCTTCTGAAGCCTATCGCTGCCGGGCAGCCCTGGCATAGTGGAAAATTGCCGCAGTTGCTAACAGACGTGCCTCATGGGCTACGGTAGAACAACACATCGACTGTCGCGGATGCCTTCTGCTCAATGAGCTGAATTAGCCTCGGTGTGCCAACGTAAAGCAGGGTTGCTCCGGCAGCGAGTGGGAATCCGGCCGAGGCGGTCGGCGGCGTCCCGTCATCCCGGTAGCGGATAGCCTCCGAGCCCACGCTAATCCATGCGACGTTGGCGCCCGCCGGGATGCCGCCCGAACAGGCAGAGAAATTCGTAGCAGAGTTGAGAGACGAGAGCTGACAATATCCCAGCGGCTGGAGGGGAAGCACCGTCGACGAGACCTGCGACCGCGATGGAATGGTCAGCAAGACTATGGCGGCGGCAGTGGAAACCAGCAGTGCAATTTTGCGCATGGGAGACTTCCCCAACTCCTCTGAGCCCTACGCAGAGCGACGGCGTTTGTTTGCGCCAAATGTGAACTATCTTACTTTCGAGAAAACGGTTGTGATCTCAATCACAGTGCGCAACGGGGTGATCAACGAAGCGAGCCTTCGCGCTTCGGGCGGCGTATTCAATGTCATTTGAGCGCTCCCCGGCAAGGCGCTGGCCGAAGCTGGGCTTGACAGTCACCGCTGATCACGAGCCCCGCTTGCTGCGCAAGGTGCGATGGCGCAGTCCGGGCTGGCAAGGGCGCTATTGCGCTTGCAGGTTGAAACTTGACGCGTGGCAGATTAGCGAACAAAATCATCGGTCTGGCAAGTTGCATGGAGGGGAAGGGTTCCGTTGTGCCGAGCGTGATGGCTTCCTGGTGCCGCAGTCAGGCGCGGCGCATCGCAGGTTCAATTATCGCTATCGTTGCGTTGGTGGCGATGTATATCGCGGAGCATCCTGCCAACGCGAATATCGGCGCGGTCGCTCAGCAATTCGCGTTTTCTCGTCATGCCTTGCCGGAAGTACCAGGGGCCGCCATGCGATATTGGCGCGAGTTGCGCCCGAGCCTGCGTCACCTTGGCTGGTTCATGTCTGCGTTCGGCGCGGCCGCGTCACTCAACGACTTGGATGGGGATGGTCTGCCAAACGATGTTTGTTACGTCGATACGCGCACTGATCAGGTCATTGTTGCGCCTGTTCCGGGCACGGGTGATCGTTACCGTCCCTTCGCGCTGAATTTCGAAGCCGGCGGAGCAAAGTTGTTCGATCGCGAAAGGATGGTCCCATCTGGATGTGTGCCGGGCGACCTCGACGAAGACGGGCGGATCGACCTCATCGTGCATTTCTGGGGCCGCACTCCAGTCGTGTTTCTGTCCCGGCCGGCGCAAAACGGTGATGATCGGCTGGGGCCGAGAAACTTCGTTCCCGTGGAGCTCATTCCCGGCGGTGCCGTGTGGTCGACCAACACGATCACACTGGCCGATCTGGACGGAGACGGTCACCTGGAGCTGATCGTCGCCAACTACTTCGCCGACGGCGAGGACGTCATCAATCCAAAGGCAACGACGCCAGTCTATATGCCGGACTCGTTCGGACGCGCCTTCAACGGTGCAGGAATCCGGATTTATCGCTGTGTTCCCCAGGAGACAACAAGCGGGCGGACGGTGGGATGCGCCGAGGTCGTCGATGCGCTGCCGAGCAATTTACCAAAGGGTTGGAGCATCGCGGTGGGCGCCTACGACCTGGACGGCGATCTCCTCCCGGAGATTTACGTCGCCAACGATTTTGGAAACGATCGATTGTTGTGGAACCGCTCGACGCCTGGCCACATGCACTTTGAGCTGGTCGAGGGAGAGCGATCGCTCACGAACCAGATATCGAGGATTATCGGACGAGACTCGTACCACAGCATGGGCGTTGATTTCGCCGACCTCAACGGCGACGGCGTTCCCGATATTTTAGTGAGCAACATCACCACGCCGTTTGGAACTCAAGAGGGCCAGGTCGTTTTCCTGAGTACGGGATCCGTTGCGGCCAAGGTCGCGAAAGGAATAGCCCCTTACGTGGAAGCCTCCGAATCGCTAGGACTCTCACAGAGCGGGTGGGCCTGGGATGTAAAGGTTGATGACTTCAACAACGATGGCGTTTTCGAAGTCCTCCAGGCACTGGGATTTCTCAAGGGTCATACCAATCGCTGGCCGGAGCTTGGCGAGCTGGTGCTTGGAAACGATCGTCTCGAGAAATTTCCCGAATACTGGCCCCCGCTTTGGCCCGGGGCCGACATAAGCGGGCACGAGCAAAATCCCTTCTACGCGCGCGTAGGCAGCAGGTACTTCGACATCAGCACCATGATTGGATACGCCGAGGACAATCCGAGTCGCGGCATTGCGATTGGAGATGTTGACGGCGATGGAAAGCTGGACATTGTCGTCGGCAACATGTGGGGACCATCGACCTATTACCATAACGAATGCCGCAGTTGCGGCAACTTCCTGGGACTGCATCTGCGCTTGCCGGTCGGGGGAAGCGCGGCAACGGCCACCATCGTACGATCAGGACATCCGAACGAGGAGCTGCAGAGCCGTCCCGCAATCGGCGCTACCGTCGTCGTGACGACCCCCAATGGGCAAACCTCGACCCGTCAGGTCGACGGCGGGAATGGATTCTCGGGCAAGCGCGCCCCGGATCTGCATTTCGGGTTGGGAGGTCAGACCGGCCCCGTTCGCGTCGACATCCGATGGCGGGACGTCAACGGCATTGCGCGCCAGGAGACGCATCAGCTGAGCCCGGGCTGTCACACCCTCGTCCTTGGCTCCGACGGGCGAGCGATTCTGCCGACCCCGTAGGACGCGCGGAGAGGTCCCTAATGACTCCCGAACAAGCCCGGATTGGAGCGTTAATACGATTCGCAATCGGCATAACCTCATTGAACGTGCTCGGACACCTGGTGCTCGGGTTCGAAATGTCGGTCCTGCAAGCGGTTGTATGCGTGTTGACTGCTTACGCCGTGGAGTTCGCCCTGGAGGCGGTTGGGGCTTGGAGTGAGAACAGACAGCCGCGGTTCCTCGGCGGCGGGCTCAAGAAGCTGGTCATATTCCTCCTGCCCGCCCACATCAGTGGCATGGCCTGCAGCATGCTGCTCTATGGCGGCGATCGGCTGCTGCCCTTTGCGTTCGCCGCCGCGATTGCCATCGCATCCAAGGCCATCTTCACCGTAACGGTCGACGGCAGGCGCCGTCACTTCTTGAATCCTTCCAACACAGGGATCGTCGCCACTCTGTTCCTGTTTCCGTCGATTGGACCCTCCTTTCCCTATCAGTTCACCGAGGGAGTTTATGGGTTTTGGAACTGGGGATTGCCGGCTCTCTTCATTGCCTCGGGGTCGTTCCTCAACTTTCGTTTCACCGGGAAGATGCCTCTCATTCTTGCCTGGCTTGGCGGCTTCGCCTTGCAGGCGGCGATTCGGCATTTTCTGCTTGGATCATCGCTGGTAACCGGCCTGCTGCCGATGACTGGTGTGCCCTTTCTTTTGTTGACCTTTTACATGATCACCGACCCGCAGACTTCGCCCCCCGGCGTGCGCGGCCAGATCATATTTGGACTCTCCCTCGCGACTGTCTACGCGCTGTTCATGGCAGTCCATATCGTGTTCGGGATTTTCCTCGCATTGACCTTTGTCTGTTTTGCCAGAGGTATCATTCTTTACCTCGGCGAGCGCGCGCCGGTTCGCAAAGCGCAGGTATCCGCCGAGCGGTTGTGGCTGACGCTCTTTGGACGCCCCTCACCCGTGACGAGCATTCCAGCGACATCAGGCGACATGATGGAACGCGTCACGAGGCCATGAGTGAACGCTGCTCTTTCGCAAAGCGGGGTTGCTCTGCGATAGTATTCCGACTGCGACGCGTCGCGAGATTGATCGGATTATCCGCGCTCGCTTGGACGCGTTGACGTTGCGTACGGACTTGTGAAGCGGAGTATCCGGATGTTCTACGCTCTTCCGTATCGTGTCCTCTTCCACGATACGATGGCGTACGGAACGCAGCATTTCCTCACCAACTTCAAGCTGCAATGCGAAGCGCGCGAGCATCTGCTGTTCTGGCGACTCGATCTTTGCTCCGCGGAGGAGCGTCGAAAATTCGACGATATCGTTTTTCTCACGCTCGATGCATTTAGCCGGAACATGAACAGCGTTCCCGTCGGAGGAAGGGTGGCAATCCTTCTTTCGGTGGAAGATGCCACTCCCTCCTCGACGCGTTTTTGCTTCCGAGTGGTTGGCGAAGAGGGGCAACCGGTTGCCTGCGGCTTCCAAACGGTTGCGACGCTCTCAGGCAGGACCCAACGCTCGATTCCGTTTCCAGAGCTTACGCAAGGCCAGCAGGTCCTGCGGGAAAGACTCTGCCGCCCGGACTTTCGAACGCGTTTGCTCGCGGGAGATACTGCATCGCTGTTTCCCGAGCATGTGGCGCAGATCGGCATGCGAATCGCGCGGCTGCCGGAAATGTCCGCCGTGCCGGAGCTCGTCCCCAGCGTCAAATGGGAGACCGACCAGGGCGGGATTTGGCAAGATGGATTGCGCGGAACGGCCTTTCTGTTCCCGGGGACCGGATCGCTCGCATGGCCGCGCCTCTCCCTTGTCCTTGGCAGCGCGCCCTTTCGCGAAATTCTCGCGCAGGTCGACGAGCTGGTACGAACGAACCTCGGCTACGGCACGCTTGCTCTTGGCGCCTGCCAATCCGCAGACGAGCTCGCGGAGCTTGTTCGCCGGTGCTCAGGAATCGATCAGATCTGCAATTACCTGGTGAGCGTATATTGCGCGGCCCTCCTGCAGGAGCGGGGGGAAACGCCGGACGTGATCATCGGGCACAGCGCGGGCGAGTTGTCTGCTCTCGCGGCCGGCGGCGCCTATTCCTTGGCCGAGGGGCTCGACGTCGTGTGCAAGAGAATTGCCGCATTGGAGCCCCAGCGCAATGCCGGCGGCATGCTCGTTCTGAGTGCGCATCCGCGCCGCGTCGAATCCCTCATTGAATCGCTGGCAACCTCGCACCTCCAGATCTCCGTTATCAATCATGAGGAGCAGGTTGCTGTCTCCGGAGGAGACAACGATCTTGCCCGGCTGCGCGATCTCGCGACACATCTTCGCATCGCCCAGGTGCTGCTGCCTTCGCAATATCCGTTTCACAGCAAGCTGCTCGCGCCTGCGGTCGAGCGTTTTGCGCGCTTGCTTGGTCATGCGCGGTTGCGCAGCCCGACAGTTCCGGTCTACTCGCCGCTGGAGCGTGATTTCTATGCAGAGGCGACGAGTGCCGATATCCTGCCGTTCCATTTCGTGCGCCCGCTCGATTATTGGAACGCCATCATGCAAATCTACGATCTGGGCATTCGAACCTTTGTCGATTGCAGCACCGGCGCGACATTGAAAGGCATCGCCGAGCGTGTGTTGTCCGGCAAGAAAGACGCGGCGGTAAAAGCATGCCTCGACGCGGAATTGTTCGGCGCGCCGCGGGGCGCCGCCAAGCGTGCCGTCTCCGGCCAGGCCGACCTTGCCGATGCGAAGCTTGCCCCGGCAAACGAGGGGGAAGCGGAGGGGGAAGTTCCGATTGCCATTGTCGGATTGGGCTGCGTGCTCCCCGGCGCGCAGAACCCGGATCAATTGTGGGAGAACGTCAAGAACGGCATCGATTCCTTCGTCGACTTTGCCGAGATTGCCTCGTTCGAGGCGGGGGACTTCCTGTTCCGCGGTAACATAATTCCAGACAAGACCTACTCTCTCGTGTCCGGAGTGGTCGACAATGTCTGAAATCCGCCGTGTTGCAGGCGACATCGCGTCTTGCTCGCAGCGACGCGGGGAAAATCGACCTCCTCATCGGCTCGACGGCGGATGGATACGTGGATCTCGACGACACGGTGCTCGCCGCAGAAGTGGAACAGGTGGCCGGCGAGCTGCCGAGCCAAAAGGGCAGCGCCGCGCTTTCCCGAGCGCTGCGCCGCGTGTTCATTCGTCGCCCGGAAACCGCATGCTCGCTGACGGCGACCAGTGTGTTGAACCGTATCGCCGGCGAGATCTTCGGGCCGCGCGCAAGCACGCTCGCCGTCGACGCAGCCTGTGCATCGTCTCTCTATGCCATTGCACTGGGCATGCAGCGGCTGCGAGAACAGGCAACCGATCTGGCCGTCTGCGGCGGAGTATACATAACGGGGCCGGCCACTTGGTGTTTATTCGCGCAGTTCGGCGGACTCTCAGTAAAGGGACCGCCGCGCTCGTTCGATGCCGCGGCAGATGGGGTCGTGTTCTGTCCGGGAGCCGCGGTGGTGGCGCTCAAACGGCTGCCGGACGCGCTTCGGGATAAGGATCGTATCGAAGCGGTAATCCGCGGTTGCGGGACCAGCAGCGACGGCAAAGGCGCGTCCGTCACCGAGCCCAAGAAGGAAGGCCAACTGCTCGCCATCCGCCGCGCCTATAGCGATGCGCGAATAGGCATGGACACGATACAATTCGTGGAGGCGCATGCGACAGCGACGCGGGTCGGCGACGCTGTCGAGTTCGCAGCGCTTCACGAGGCGTTCAACGGCGTGCCCGGGACGGTCGCGCTCGGCAGTATCAAGTCCATCATCGGCCATACCGGGTGGGCAGCAAGCGCTGCATCCCTGATCAAGGTATGCCGCGCGATCCACCATAAGACGATTCCACCACATGCGAATTATTCCGCCCCGAGCCCCGATATTGATCTGAGAGGATCTCCTTTCGTTATCCCGACAACGTGCCTTCCATGGGTGCGAGGCAAGACCCCCAGACGCGCCGGCGTGAACGGATTTGGATTCGGCGGCACCAACGGTCACGCAATCATCGAGGAGTACGATCCGGATTACCACTCCCGGTGGCAAGAGGCCGGGGCAAAATCCATCACGAACAATGAGGAGATTGTTGTTGTCGGAATGGGCGTCGTGCGCCCGCACGACGGCGCACTGCGCATGGAGGAGCGAAACCTCAAGTTGCCGCCGCGCCGGCGTGTTCTGCCCGAGGTGCTCGAAAGCATGGATCGCAGCCAGATCATGGCGATCATGGCCGCGGATCAGGCGCTTGCATGTCTCGGCAGCCAGTGGCCGCAATGGCGAGAAGATATCGGCATCATCCTCGGTTTCGAGGCGAAGACCGCAAGCTCGACGCAGATGGCAGGGCGGATCTATCTCGATCGAATCAAGCGCCGCCTTGGCGAGGAATTATCGCAGCTGGGATGCTCCGCGGACGAACAGCGGGCACTTGTGGCCCGGCTCGATCGCGCCATCTGTGAAAAGACGCGGGCGTCGGGGCGTTATACCTTGCCCGGTGTCATACCCAACCTGGCTGCCGGCCGGATCTCCAACCTGTTCGACCTGCGCGGCCCGAATTTCCTTGTTGACGACGCGGGCGCTTCCCTGTTGCAGGCCATCCGCATTGCCTCGTCACAACTGCGGCGAGGAACCTCCAAGATCATTTTGGCCGGCGGGATTTCTGCAAACAGCTCGCTCGGCGGGCAGTTCATGACCTCCAAAGAGTGGCGCCGCGACCGCCCGGTAGGCGAGACAGCATTCGTTGTGGCACTCGCACGCGCGGACTTCGCCCGCACGGCATCCCTGCAGCCGATTGCGCGGCTGGCAATTGATCCTGCTGCGGACGGGGCGGCCGACGAGATCCGGATCGGGGAAGGACCGGCCTATCTCATGGGTGCCGAAGGCGCACGCGAGATCGAAGCCGCCCTGGCGCAAATTGGCGAGGGCGGGCCTGCAACCTCGGTTTCTTGGCGCATGCCCAACGGCACGACCGTCAGCATCCGGTTGAGCAGCTCTCGATCGCCGGCCGCCGCAGTCACGCATCCCTCGCTTGCCGAGGCGCCCGTAACACTAGAGCCCTCCGTAATCGATTACTGCGCGGTTGAATTTAAGCCTGCTCCAGCCCTGCCGGCGGCGGCGCGCATCGACCTGCGCGGGTCGAAAGTTCTCGTCATCTGCGACCAACCGCAAGTCCCGCCCGGCGTGAAGGTTCCGCAGTGGATCTATCTTTCGCCATCCAGCTTTCGCATCCCGGACACGCGTCCGATCGATCTCGCGTCCGAATCCGAATTTCGCAAGAGCTGCAGCGGCCTTCCTCTCGCGGACATCGATGCTGTGGTCAGCATCAAGGACCTCGCCGGAGCGCCGGCGGAGGCCCCGGTCGCAGCCGGCCAAGTCTACACGTCGTTCGATCTTTCGGTCGCGCTCGCGCGGTTGCTCTACCCGCAAATCAAGGAGCGCAAGATACGGTTCTTTAGCGTGTGTTGCGGTGCGTGGGAGGATCGCGCCCTCCATCCCGTGACCGGACTTTTTGGCGGGATGATCAAATCGCTCGGGCGCGAGCTCCCGGATTCGCAGTGCAAGGCCATCCACACCAGTGAACCGGTCGGCGAAGCCGCGCTGCAACAGCTGCATGCCGAGTTGAACGTCGCGACCGACGACGCGCGGGAAGTGGCCTATCGCAACGGGGTCAGGCACGTTCCCAAATTCGTGCGTGCGGTGGCGCCTGTCGGCGAAGCTGATGCCCTTGGCCTCAATCACGAGTCGGTAATCCTGGCGACCGGCGGGGGACGGGGGATTACGGCCGAGATGGTCGAAGCGTTGCTGCAACGCTACCGCTGCAGCGTCGTTGTTCTCGGCCGCCTCGATCCAAACGAACTGCCGGTCGCGATGCGCGGTGCCGACAAGCAAGGTCTCGACGCGCTGGAGCGAACATTTTATCAGACTGGACTGCGCGACAATCCCGGCATCGGCATCAAGGCGCTCAAACAGCGCTTTGAGCACTTGCGTGCTTGCCATGAGGTGCAGACCAACCTCGACCGATTCCGCGCGTTCGGCGCGCGTGTCGAGTACGTGGCGGTCGACGTCACCAACGCTGAGGCGGTGGACGGCGCGATCCGTTCCATGCGCTCGAAGCTCGGCCGGCTCGACCTTGTGATCCACGGGGCGGGCATTCAGGACTCGCGGCCCTTCGACACGAAGAGCCTTCTCGACTTCCGCCGCGTGGTCTCCACGAAGATCGATGGGCTTGCCAATCTGCGCCGCGCATGTGAGCGGCATTTTCCGGCAGCGCCGATTCACTTTCACCTCGTCACCTCGACCTTCAGCGTACTGGGCAACGACGGCCAAGCCGATTACGGCGCAGCCAACGAGATGCTCAACCGAACCGCGCAATGGCGCAGCGCCAACGGCGAGCCCTGGAGCGCACTCGCCTGGCTGGGATGGGACAGCGTGGGAATGGCGCGCGGCGCAGAGTACAGGAAGCTGGGCGAGCGACGCGGCTTGCGCGGCATCCGGCCGGAGGAGGGCAAGACGCTTTTCGCCGGTTTTATTGCGAGCAGCGCTCTCAAGCCGGTGGCGGTTCTCATGTCCTCGGGCGAGAGCAAGTATTACAACGCCCCGATCCTTGCCGCGCAGCCCGTCCCCCCCAGCAGGCGCAAGCTCAACGGGGGATCGCCGGGGACAGGGAACGGCACGCTCAAGGAAGACAAGTGGAGGGTATCCCTTGCCAGCCACCGCAGCCTTATGGATCACAGGGTCGCAGGCCGACCGACGCTGCCTTGGGTGTTTGCCATCGATTTCGGTGTACGCAGTGCGCAAGCGCAAAGGAAGGATTTTCAATCGATCGCGATAACCGACGTCAGGTTCGACAAGTATATCGCGGTGCGGGAGGATCAAGATTTCGAGCTGAACGCCAGAACGCAGTTGGTCAGCGAGAGCGACGATGAGTTGGAATATCGGGTCGAGCTGCGATCGGACTTCGTGCACAGCACCGGTATCGTGCTCAATCGAGATGTT
>Ga0306920_100015166_pt1 | contig 10553 bp, 10 predicted proteins | sample flu12Cox44000170_FD_204666 | JGI IMG/M metagenome (GOLD analysis project Ga0306920, IMG submission 204666) | Lab enrichment of tropical soil microbial communities from Luquillo Experimental Forest, Puerto Rico - flux4day.12C.oxic.44.000.170 (v2)... | ecosystem: Environmental > Terrestrial >... | reverse complement strand
AATTCTCGAGGAACGTCGGCACGCGCTTGAGGCCGAGTTGAACCTTGTTACGGCGCGCGCCTACGCGCTCGCCGACCGGTCCCGACAGAGCAGCTCCCGTGCCTGAGCGGCTGCCGCTGACGCTGCGCGGCTATCGCCGGCTCGCAGCCGCGGCAACCCCGCTTACTTCGATCCTGCTTGCGAAGCGCCTCAAGCGCGGCAAGGAGCATCCCGCGCGGATCGGCGAGCGGCGCGGCGAGCCGTCGGTCGCGCGGCCGCCCGGGCCGCTGATCTGGACGCATGGCGCGAGCGTCGGCGAAATGCTCTCGCTCACCCCGCTCGTCGAGCATCTGCGCGCCAAGGGCTTCGGCGTCCTGATGACGTCCGGGACTGTGACTTCCGCGAGGCTCGCCGAGCGCCGGCTGCCGCCCGGAGTGATTCACCAGTTCGTGCCGATCGACTCGCCGAAGTTCATCGAGCGCTTCCTTCGACATTGGCGGCCGAATCTGGCGCTGTTTTCCGAATCCGACCTGTGGCCCAACTTGATCATCGAGAGCGCGGGCCGCGGCATTCCGCTGATCCTCGTCAATGCCCGACTGTCCGAGCAATCGTTCAATCGCTGGCGATACGCGCCGGGGACCATTGCCGCGCTGCTGCGGCGCTTCGACCTCTGCCTTGCGCAATCCGACCTCGATGGCGAGCGCTATGCTCATCTCGGTGCGCCGCGCGTCGATGTCACCGGCAACCTCAAGCTCGACGTCCCGGCGCCGCCGGTCGATAGCCAGAAGTTCACGGCAATGCAGTCCGCCATCGCAGGTCGGCCGGTGATCGCCGCGGCCTCGACCCATCCGGGCGAGGAGGTGCTGCTCGTCGAGACGCATCTGCGCTTGCGCAACAGCTTTCCGGGACTGATCAGCATCGTCGTCCCGCGCCATCCCGAGCGCGGCGCGGGAATCGCCGATGTTGCCCGGCTTGCCGGATTGTCCGCGGCGCTGCGCTCCTCCGGCGAGCTTCCCGGCCGCGGCACCGAGCTCTATGTCGCCGACACGATGGGGGAACTCGGGCTCCTCTATCGCCTCGCTCGGATCGTTTTCATCGGCGGCTCGCTGGTGCGCCACGGCGGCCAGAACCCGATCGAGGCCGCCAAGCTCGGAGCCGCGATCCTGCATGGCCCGCACGTCTGGAATTTTTCCGAGATCTATTCCGCGCTCGACGAGGCGCGCGGCGCCGAGCGCGTCAACGATGTAGGCAAGCTGACCGTCCGGTTCGGTGCCTGGCTCACCGACGCGGCGGAACGGAAGAGAGTGTCGGACGCGGCGCTACACACCGTTGAGCTGCTCGGCGGGGCGCTCGAACGCACGCTCGGCGCGCTCGAGCCCTATCTGATGCAGCTTCGCCTGGAGCACAGATAACTTTGCGCGCGCCCGCGTTCTGGCAGCGAAGCGGGATTTTATCGACGCTGCTTGCGCCCGTCGGCAGTCTTTACGGCTGGGCGGCGGCGGCACGGCTGCGGCAGCCCGGAAAATCGGCCGGCGTGCCGGTGATCTGCGTCGGCAATCCGACTCTCGGCGGCGCTGGCAAGACACCGACGGCGCTCGCGATCGGTCGCCTTTTGCTCGCAGCGGGCGAGCGGCCATTTTTTCTTTCTCGCGGCTATGGCGGCTCGGCGCGCGGTCCGGTGCTCGTCGAGGCGCGGTGGCATCGCGCTGCGGAAGTCGGCGACGAGTCTTTGCTGCTTGCCCGGGTCGCGCCGACGATCGTGGCACGAAATCGGCCCGCCGGCGCGGAGGTCGCGCGCGCCCAAGGGGCGAGCGTCATCGTCATGGACGATGGGTTCCAAAATCCCTCGCTTGCCAAAAACTTCTCCGTCCTCGTCATCGACGGACGTCGCGGCATCGGCAACGGCCGAGTTTTTCCAGCCGGCCCCCTACGTGCGCCGCTTGAGATTCAGCTCATGCGCGCGCAGGCCGTCGTCGTGGTCGGCGAGATCGCGGCCGCCGCTCCGATCCTCGCGAAGGCCGATATGCTAGGGCTGCCGGTATTCCACGGCCGGCTCGAGCCTGACGCGCAGGCGCTTGCGGCGCTCGCCGGCAAGGACGTGCTGGCCTTCGCGGGCATTGCCGATCCCGAGAAATTCTTCGCGACCCTGGTTGCCGCGGGGATTCGCATCGCTGCTCGCCGGGAATTTGCCGATCACCACCGCTACAGCGCCGAGGATGCGGCTCGCCTCATCGCCGAGGCTGAGCGCTGTGGGCTCGTGCCGGTGACGACCGAGAAGGATCTGGTGCGAATGTCGGGCGATCCCGGCACCGCGGCGCTCAGGGCGCGCGCACTCGGTCTACCGGTGCGCTTGGCGCTCGAGCGGGAGACGGAGTTTCAAAGCTTGGTACTGTCGGCGATAAGAAGCCGGCGACCTTGAGGATGCTCGGTCCCGCCGCTCAGACTGCGGCGATTCAGGTGCCTGAGCCCGGGGTTTTCCGCGCCTTGTCGGTATCGGGAAAATGGCGTCTGAGCACCGCCTCGGGGTTCGCATAGGCTTCCTGGAGCTCGACGTCCCAATATTTGAGCTCCTCGAGCGGGATCGGAATGCCGGTGACCGCGCAGCGCACGAAGCTCCCCGGCTTGACGATGCGGAAATCGCCGTCGAGGAATTTTACCTCCGCCTCGCCTGCCATGGGGCCGGGCCGATCAAAGCGGTTCAGCACCTGCGTCCTCCGTTCCGACACCCGATGCAGCTCGCTGCCCGAGCCGAGACTCGTTCAACATAGTGAGTGAATTGCGCGCGCGAAAGTCGGACCGACGATGCGCCTTGCACAACCCTGGCCCCCGATCACGAGCCGAACAGATTGCCCTGATCCGGATTCGTGACCACGCGGCGGCGGCGTGGTCTCGGCACGGCGGCTGGAGCAGGCCTTGTCTGCGTGCTCTGCGCGACCGCCCCGACACGCCCATCGCTGAACTCGATGTCCAGTCGCAGCCCCGGGCTCACCGCCGCGGCCGTGCGGAGCGGCCGGCCATCGGGGTCGCGCACGAGCGCAAAGCCTCGCGCCAGCACGCCCTGGTAGGAAAGCGCGGCTAGCATCTGGCCGGCTCGTTCCAATTTCGCCGCGCGGCGGTCGAGCAAGCCATCGAGCGCGCGGCCGGCGCGGTCGACGAGAGCGGCGACGCGTTCGCGGTCGCGACCGATGCGCACACGGTGCGCCTCGCGGTTCGTGCGCAGTGCCACCTGCAATCGCCCGGCGAGCGTCTTTAGCCGTTCCTCCCGACGTTCCGAGAAGACCTGCGCGGCGCGCGTGATCCGCTCCCCGAGCGTTCGCGTCCGCTCGGCATCCCGCACGATACGAGTGCGCAGCGTCTGCGGGGTGAGGCGCACGCCCACCCGCGAATAGCGCGTCCAGTGAATCTGGGCGTTGGCATTGAGCGCGCGCGGCAGGCGCTCGGCGGCGGCATCGGCCCGCTGCCGTGGCAGCGACAGCAACACCTCCGCACTCGGCCATGCCCGGGTCAGGCCGCGCAGTTCGCGGCGCTTCACTTCGATGCCGCGCCGCCAACACGCGAGGTTGCGGCGCGCGAGGTCGCCGACCTGGCCAGCGAGCTCGGCGCGGACCGGGACCGCCATCTCGGCGGCCGCCGTCGGGGTAGGCGCGCGGCGGTCGGCGGCAAAATCGATCAGGGTGACGTCGGTCTCGTGACCGACCGCGGAGATCAGCGGAATCAGGCTGGCCGCCGCTGCCCGTACCACGATCTCCTCGTTGAAGGACCAGAGATCCTCGAGCGAGCCGCCGCCGCGGGCGACGATCAGGAGATCGGGGCGTCGCATCGGCCCGGATTCCGGCAATGCGTTGAACCCCTCGATCGCCGCCGCGATCTCGGCGGCCGACCCTTCGCCCTGCACGCGAACCGGCCAGAGCAGCACCGGCCGCGGGAAACGCTCGGAAAGCCGATGCAGGATGTCGCGGATCACCGCGCCGCTCGCCGAGGTCACGACCCCGATGCGGCTGGGCAAGAAGGGGATGAGCTGCTTGCGCCCCTCGTCGAACAGGCCCTCGGCAGCGAGCTTCTGCTTGCGCTGCTCGAGCAGCGCCATGAGCGCCCCGAGCCCGGCGGGCTCGAGCGCCTCGATCACGATCTGGTAGGTCGACTTGCTCGGGTAGGTGCTCAGCCTGCCGGTGGCGATGACTTCGAGGCCTTCCTCCGGCTTGATGCGCATCCGGGCGTAGGCGCTTTTCCAGATCACCGCCTCGATCTTGGCGCCCTCGTCCTTGAGCGCGAAATAGCAGTGGCCGGAGGCATGCCGGCCGCGGAAGCCCGAAATCTCGCCGCGCACGCGCACATAGCCGTAAGCGTCCTCGACCGTGCGCCTGAGCGCCGCCGCGAGCTCGGAGACGGTGAATTCCACAAGATTGAGGCGCGGCGCTTCGCTCATGCCTTGCTCGTCTGTTGCGGGCCTTTGGCCCCATGCTACACCAGCGCCGCCATCCCGGCCGCACGGGCAATCCATGAACCTGCTTTTGCTCGGGTCCGGCGGGCGCGAGCACGCGCTCGCCTGGAAGATCGCCGATAGCCCGCTCGTCGACCGGCTCTATTGCGCTCCCGGAAACGCCGGAATCGCCCGCAACGCCGAGCTCGTCGCGCTCGATTTGGCCGACCATGCCGGGGTCGTCGATTTTTGCAAGGCGCGGGGGGTCGATTTCGTGGTGGTGGGGCCCGAGGGGCCGTTGGTCGCCGGGATTGTCGACGACCTCGAGGCACAAGGCATCAAGACGTTCGGCCCGCGCAAGGCGGCGGCGCGGCTCGAGGGCTCGAAGGCGTTCACCAAGGAGCTTTGCCGGGCCCATGCGATCCCGACCGCGGAGTTTGCGCGCTTTACCGGCGCTGCGCCCGCCAAGGCTTATGTGCGGGAGAAGGGCGCGCCGATCGTGGTCAAGGCCGACGGGCTTGCGGCCGGCAAGGGCGTCGTGGTGGCGGAGACGATTGCGGAGGCGGAAGCCGCCATCGACATGATGATTTCCGGCGGGCTCGGCGCGGCCGGCGCCGAGATCGTCATCGAGGAATGCCTCACGGGCGAGGAGGCCTCGTTCTTTGCGCTCTGCGACGGCGAGACCGCGATCGCGCTCGCCACCGCCCAGGACCACAAGCGCGCGTTCGACGAGGACCGCGGCCCCAACACTGGCGGCATGGGCGCCTATTCGCCGGCCCCGGTGATGACGCAAGCACTTTGTCACCGCACCATGGACGAGATCGTGCTGCCGACGCTCGCCGCCATGAAGGCAATGGGCGCACCGTTCCAAGGGGTGCTCTATGCGGGGTTGATGATCACCGCGGACGGTCCGAAGCTCGTCGAGTTCAACGTGCGGTTCGGCGATCCGGAATGCCAGGTGCTGATGCTCCGCCTGAAATCCGATCTCGTGCCGGCGCTGATCGCCGCGCGGGACGGCGTGCTCAAGAATTTCGATCTGCGCTGGCACCAGGATTTCGCGCTCGACGTGGTGATGGCGGCCAAGGGCTATCCGGGAAATTATGCCAAAGGCTCGGTGATCGAAGGCTTGGATGCTGCTGGGGCGATCGACGGCGTCGAAATCTTTCACGCCGGCACGAGAGCCGAGGGCGAAGAAATTCTCGCGAACGGGGGGCGCGTGCTCAATGTGTGCGCGCTCGGCGCGAGCGTGGAAGAGGCGCGGTCGCGCGCTTACGCAGCGGTTGAGAAAATCCGCTGGCCCGAGGGCTTCTGGCGCCGCGACATCGGCTGGCGGGCGGTGAACCGGGAGAACGAGCCAAATTAGGATAGATCCGCGTGCAACAGCGTCGTCCCCGCGAAAGCGGGGACCCATGAACACCTAGCAAGCCACTGTGGTCATGGATCCCGGCTCGCGGCCGCTGCGCGGCCTTGGCCGGGACGACCTGCACCGGTACTGTTTGACCCATGTCTTCCTCCGATCTTGCCGATCTCTTCCCGGGTTTCGCATCGCACTGGATCGACACCTCGATCGGAAAAATGTTCGCGCGCCGCGGCGGTGCCGGGCCGCCGCTCCTGCTGCTCCACGGCTACTCGCAGACGAACGTGAATTGGCACCGCGTCGCGCCGGAGCTCGCGCGGCACTTCAGCCTGATCATTCCCGATCTGCCGGGCTACGGCTGGTCGGTCGCGCCGCGCGCGAGCGCCGATCACGAGCCCTACAGCAAGCGCGCGATGGCGGCAGTGATGATCGAGATCATGGAGGCGCTCGGCCACGTGCGCTTTCGGCTGGCCGGGCACGACCGCGGCGGGCGCGTCGCCTATCGGCTCGCGCTCGATCACCCGGGCCGGATCGAGCGGCTCGCCACCCTCGACATCGTGCCGACCTACGCGATGTGGCACGGCATGGACCGCAACCTCGCGATGAAAGTCTGGCACTGGCTGTTCCTGGCGCAGCCCTATCCGCTGCCCGAGATGCTGATCGGCAAGGCACCGGTCGAATATCTCGACTGGAAGATGGCGAGCTGGACCAAGACCAAGGATCTCTCCGTGTTCGATCCGCGCGCGCTTGCGCATTACCGCGCCGCCTTCGCCGACCCGAGCCGGATCCACGCGCACTGCGAGGACTACCGCGCCGGCCAGACGAGCGACCTTGCGGCGGACGAGCGCGACCGCGCCGCCGGCAAGAAGATCGCCTGCCCGATGCTGGCGCTCTGGGGCTCGGCCGGCATTCCGAGCGAGACCGAAGGCCCGCTGAAGATCTGGCGGGAATGGGCCGACAAGGTCGAGGGCCGAGCGATCGACTCCGGCCATTTCCTGGCCGAGGAGAATCCGCAGGCGACGGCGGCGGCGCTCCTCGCCTTCTTTGGCGGCGCATGAGCGCCGCCATGCAGCTGCGGGAAGCCACGCGCGAGGACCTGCCGACGATCGTGCGCATGCTCGCCGACGACGAGCTCGGGAAGAAGCGCCATCGGGTCGAGGACCCGCTGCCGAGCGAGTATCATGCGGCGTTCGATGCGATTGCGGCGTCGCCGAGTGTTCGGCTCTACGTGGCCGAGATCGACGGCGAGATCGTCGGCACGATGCAGCTCACGTTCATTCCCGGCCTCGACTATCTCGGGGCCGAGCGGATGATGATCGAGGCGGTGCGGGTCAAGCGCGACCGGCGCGACGCGGGGTTCGGCAAAGCGATGATCACCGAGGCAATCGGCATCGCGCGCCGGCGCGGGTGTCAGCGGGTCGAGCTCACTTCGAGCACGAGCCGCAGGGATGCCCACCGCTTCTACGAGCGCCTCGGCTTTGTCGCGTCCCATGTAGGCACGAAGCTCATGCTGAAATAAGCTCGGGCAACGGCCGCACGACGGCCGGTTCCGTGCCGGGAGGATGCACGTTGACCGCCACGCTCGATCGCCAAGCGACCTATTCGGGCACCAAGGACGTCGCGCCGGCGCTGCGCTTCGACGTCGCGCGGCTCGAGGCCTATCTCTCCGACAAGGTTGCCGGGTTCGCCGGCCCGTTGGGCGTCAAGCAATTCCGCGGCGGGCAATCCAACCCGACGTACCTCTTGGAGACGCCGGCGCGGCGCTACGTGCTGCGCCGCAAGCCGCCCGGCAAGCTCCTGCCGTCCGCGCATGCGGTCGACCGCGAGTACCGCGCGATCGCCGCGCTCCACCCGCAGGGCTTTCCCGTGGCCGAGCCGGTGCTCTACTGTGAGGACGCGGGCGTGGTCGGCACCGCGTTCTATGTGATGGGCTATGCGGACGGCCGGGTATTCTGGGAGCCGCACATGCCGCAGTCGAGCCCGGCGGAACGTGCGAGCGTCTACGACGCCATGAACGCCACGCTCGCACGGCTGCACTCGTTCAGGCCGGCCGAGATCGGGCTCAGCGAGTTCGGCAGGGGCGAAAACTATGTCGCGCGCCAGATCGACCGCTGGTCGAAGCAGTACCGCGCCTCGGAAACCGAAAAAATCGACGAGATGGACGAGCTGATGCAATGGCTGCCGGCGCATGTGCCGCCGCCCGGTCCGGTCGCGATCGTCCATGGCGATTACCGGCTCGACAACATGGTGCTGCACAAAACCGAGCCGAAGATTCTCGCCGTGCTCGACTGGGAGCTCTCGACGCTCGGCGATCCGCTCGCGGATTTCACCTATCATCTGATGCAATGGGAGATGCCCACACTCGACGGTCCGGGCTCGGCGTCGCTGCGGGGGCAGGACCTCGCCAAGCTCGGGATTCCCTCGCGCGATGCCTATGTCGATCGTTACGTCGAGCGCACCGGGCTCGATCCGCGCCCGCACCTCCCCGCCTACATGGCCTACAATTTCTTCCGCATCGCGGCGATCCTGCAGGGCATCGTCGGGCGGGTGCGGGACGGAACCGCGACGAGCGAGAATGCGCCGGCGCGCGCCGCGCTGGTAAAGCCGCTCGCGCAGGCGGCGTGGTCGTTCGCGCGGGAGGCAGGCGCGCGGTAGCCGCGGCCCTCACCTCCCCCGCTTGCGGGCGAGGTCGGCGCGCAGCGCCGGGCGGGGGCTCAAGGATTCCTCAGCATGATCGATGCCCCCTCCCCATCCCTCCCCCGCAAGCGGGGGAGGGAGGAGCCTTTGGGTTCCCCGACGCCCAAAACCCTGGCGCTCGCGCTCGGCGGCGGAGGCGCGCGCGGGTTAGCACACATCGCGGTGATCGAGGCGCTCGACGAGCTCGGCATCAAGCCGGTTGCGATCGCCGGCACCTCGATCGGGGCCGCGATCGGCGCCGCCTATGCGGCGGGAATCTCAGGCAAGTCGATGCGGCGGCTTGCCATCGAGGTGGCGCACGAGCGCAGCGAGACGATTGCGCGGCTCGTCACCGCGCGCGCGGCCGGCTCCCTGCTCTCGACAGCGCTTGCCAATCCAATGCTGCTCGATGCCAAAAAGCTCGCGGCCGCGTTTTTGCCGCCGGAACTCCCCGATGATTTCGCTTCGCTGAAGATTCCCCTGATCGTGCTCGCGACCGATCTCTACGAACGCTGTGCCGTGCCGTTCACGTCGGGCGCGCTCCGCGATGCGATCGCTGCCTCGATGGCGGTTCCGGGCCTCGTGCGCCCGGTCGAGCTCGACGGCAAGGTGTTGATCGACGGCGGCGCGGTCGAGCCGCTGCCGTTCCATCATCTCGTGGGGCGCGCCGACTTTATCCTTGCGGTCGACGCCTCCGGCGGCACGCGCGGCCGCCCGCGCGAGATCCCCGATCCGTGGGAATGCCTGTTCACCACGCTGCAGATCATGGGCCGCGCCATCGTCAACGAGCAGCTCAAGCACGGCGCACCCGACCTTCTGATCCGGCCGAACATCGGCGCATTCCGCATGCTCGATTTCTTCCGCGCGAGCGCCATTCTGCGCGCGGCCGACGCCGTGAAGGACGAAGTGAGGGAGCAGGTCGGTAAACTGCTCGCGCGCTAGTCGCGGCGCGTGCGGAAGAACTCCTGCAGCAGCGCCGCGGCTTCGCGCTCACCGATGCCGGAATAGACTTCGGGCCGGTGGTGGCAGGTCGGCGAGGAGAAGAACTTCACGCCGTTATCGACCGCCCCGCCCTTGGGGTCCGCCGCGCCGTAATAGAGCCGGCGGATGCGCGCGAACGAGATCGCGGCCGCGCACATCGCGCACGGCTCGAGCGTTACATGGAGGTCGCAGTCGACGAGACGCTCGGAACCGATCGCCGCCGCCGCGGCGCGGATCGCCAGCATCTCGGCGTGCGCGGTCGGATCGCGTGCCGCAATCGTGGCGTTGCGCGCGCGGGCGATCACCGCACCGCCTCGTACGATCACGCAGCCGATCGGCACCTCGCCTTCCGCCGCGGCGGTGCGCGCCTCGACGAGTGCCTCCTCCATGAACGACGGCATCGCTCGTAGTCACCTGCAAAATTTGCTATTCCGCGCGCCACGTTACGCCATGATCGACCGCAAGAGCGAGATCGATGCCGAGCGCATCGCCAAGCGAATCGCGCGGGCGGGGCTGTGCTCGCGCCGCGAGGCGGAGCAATGGATCCTGGCCGGGCGCGTCGAGGTCAACGGCAAGAAGATCGCCTCGCCGGCGCTCGACGTGCGTGCCGCCGATCGCATCCTGGTCGACGGCAAGTCGCTGCCCGAGCGCGACCGCACGCGGCTCTTCCTCTATCACAAGCCGCGCGGGCTCGTGACGAGCGCGCGCGATCCGCAGGGCCGGCCGACGATCTTCGGGCATCTGCCCCCGCACCTGCCGCGCCTCGTCAGCGTCGGCCGGCTCGATCTCAACACCGAGGGCCTGCTGCTGCTCACGAACGACGGCGGGCTCGCCCGCGTGCTGGAACTGCCGAAGACCGGATGGCTCCGGCGCTACCGCGTGCGGGCGCACGGCCGCGTCAGCCAGGGGGCGCTCGAAGCACTTGCCAAAGGCATCACGGTCGACGGCATCCGCTACGGCCCGATCGAGGCGCGGCTCGACCGCGAGCAGGGCAGCAACGTCTGGCTCACGTTCGCCATGCGCGAGGGCAAGAACCGCGAGATCCGCAACGTGCTCGGCGCGCTCGGGCTTCAGGTCAACCGCCTGATCCGGATCTCGTTCGGGCCGTTCCGGCTCGGCGAGCTCCCCGAGGGCGCGGTC
>Ga0306920_100015165_pt1 | contig 10553 bp, 8 predicted proteins | sample flu12Cox44000170_FD_204666 | JGI IMG/M metagenome (GOLD analysis project Ga0306920, IMG submission 204666) | Lab enrichment of tropical soil microbial communities from Luquillo Experimental Forest, Puerto Rico - flux4day.12C.oxic.44.000.170 (v2)... | ecosystem: Environmental > Terrestrial >... | reverse complement strand
CAAGTCAGGCTGGACATCTTCGACGCGCAGCATACTCTGGTCCGCGCATTCTCCTCGGACGACAGAGAGGAAGCCAAGCACCCTCCGCAGGCAATCGCCGAGCGATGGCTACCCAAGCCTCAGCTTCTCGAAAAGACTCAGGGCATGCACCGTTTTATCTGGGATCTTCGCTGGGGCGCGGCGGGCATGAAATCGACGGACGAGAGCGAGGATTCGGAATCTTCCCTGCCCCGCGGCCCGCGAGCGGTGCCCGGAAGCTATGAAGTGCGGCTGACGGTCGACGGCGCAACCTTCCCTCAATCCCTCGAGGTCCGCATGGATCCGCGCGCGACCGCCACGCCCGAGGAACTCGATCGCCAGACTGATCTCGGCCGCGGGATCTTAACCACCCTCAAAGATGGACAAACCGTGCGAAACGAGGTCGACCGGGTCGACAGGCAGCTGTCTCAACTGGAAGCGAAAGCGAACGCGCATCCGGAGCTCGTGACGGAGATTCGGCAATTGCGGAGCGACATCGCCAAAATTATTGCCGGGGAACCGGGTGGCGATGTCAGCGGCCTCAAAAAGGCGAATAGCGGGCTCGAAGCCGCCTTGGGCGTGGTTGAGACGAGCGACCGGGCCATTCCTTCCCAAGCCATAACCTTGTTTGAGGCGTCGACGCGAGAACTGAAATCCCGCGTCGCCGAGTGGGATGGCCTGAAAGAAACTCTTCTCTCTCAACTCAACCGGCAGTTGCAGCAGGCCGGTATGGCCACCATTTCCGGCGGCAAGTGATCGCCGGGCGGACCTCATTTCACAAAGTGCAGTCCATGGGGCACGGCCGAGGGAAACACATAAGCGTAGAGCATGACAATAACCCCGACGATGGCGCCCAGAGCAACCGAGTGCCACGCCACAAAGCGAAAAATGATCCCTTCATTGCCCACTTGCTCGGTGGCGGAAGTAGCAATGGTAATCGATTGCGCGTCCACCATTTTTCCCATCACGCCTCCAGCACTGTTGGCGGCGCACATGAGCACGGGGTCGACACCCAGTTGTTGGGAGGTAATGCGCTGCAGGCTGCCAAACAGCGCGTTCGAAGAAGTGTCGCTGCCGGTGAGCGCGACACCCAGCCAACCAAGAAACGTACCGAAAAATGGATACAGCGGTCCGGTGCGCGTGAAGGCCAGCCCCAGCACGGCGTCGAGCCCGGAATAGCGGGTCACAAAGCCAAGCCCCAACATGAAGGAAATGGCAACCATCGCCAGCCGCATCCGCGTCAACGTCCGCCAAAAGATCTTCGCCAAACGGGCTGGCGTGAGCCCGAGCAGCAAGCCGGAAATAATTGCCGCCAAAAAACACCCTGTGCCGGTTGCCGATAACCAATTGAAGTCGTAGCGGGCAGCTTCGGCGGTTGGCTTGGCCACGACCGGCGCCGCGCGATAGACGGCATTATGCAAATAGGGAACGTCCCAGCCAGGCTGTCCGGGCCGAACGGTACCATCGGGCAGCACAACCCGAAACGCCGGCGTGGTCGCCTGGTTTAAGGCCAGCTTGATCGAGGGAAGGCCCCACAGCAGAACCATGATTGACAGGATGGCGAAGGGCATCCAAGCTCTCAGAATTTGCCCCTTGCTGTAGGAACGGACTTGGAGATTGCCATCAAAATCCCGCGGCTTCCATTCGGCTCCGGCCTGATCCTCGATCGTCTCATCGGGTGGCAGAGGAACTTCTGCTTCCTGGTCATAATCGAATCGCCAAACGGTTTTTGGCTTCCAAAAGCGAAGAAAGAGAACGACGGCGATAATCGACACCACGCCTCCCATGATGTCCACCAAATTGCTGTCGACATAATTCGACCAGGTGAACTGGGTTATGGCGAAGGAGAATCCGACCACGAGAATGGCGGGGAGCACTTCGAACGTCTCTTTCCACCCCACCATGGTTCGCACCAGCCAAAAGGGGACGATGACCGCCGTGAGCGGCAAGATGCGACCGACCATGGCGCTAAGGTCGGATTCAGGAAGGGCAGAGACAGCCGCCAGGGTGTGGACCGGAGTTCCGATCGCTCCCCAGGCGACCGGCGCGGTATTGGCGATCAGGTTGAGCGCGGCGGCGTGGAACGGTTGAAATCCCAGCCCAATCATGAACGCACCGGCGATCGCCACCGGTGCTCCGAAGCCCGCCGCGCCCTCGATAAACGCGCCGAAGCAAAATGCCACCAGTAGGACTTGCAGCCGGCGATCGGCGGTCACGGCTGCCACCGATTCTTTCATGATTTCAAACTGTCCGGTCTCAACCGTGATGTCGTAGAGATAAACGGCGGCCAGGACAATCCAGGCTATTTTTAGCAGCCCGAAGGCAACACCGTATAGGAAACTGGTCGCCGCCAGAATCGGCGGCATCCCGAAAACCAGGATAGCGACGGTCATGGCCGTCAAGGCACCGGCGGCAGCACACCAGTGGGGCTTTACTCTCAGTCCGGCAAGAAGGCCAAACAAAACAAGGATAGGAAGCCCGGCAACTAGCGTAGACAACCACCAGTGGCCCAGAGGATCATAGACTTGGGTCCAATGCATCGCGGTTCTCCCCACAGTGATTTTGGCCGGATATGCCGTTCCGGCGCGCCCAAATCGTCGAACGTCCTCACTCGAGTTTCACCGCCCTCGCCTAGATTCTATTGAGGTTTGGTATCGAGGAAGAACTGAGGACCCGAATTCGTCTGCGGTGAATCTCTTTCGTTCATGATCCTTCGCCACCCCTTCAAGGGCACTCCCGCAGAACTCAGCCCACCTGCCAACTCGGCGGAATATTGACATAGGAGCGATCCAGCTTGGCCATGGACGGACATCCTAACAAACGCAGCGTTCGCTCCAGATCGACTCGCAGAATCTCGATCGCCCGGGTCACCCCGGCTTCGCCGGCGGCCGCCAAACCGTAGGCGTATGCTCGTCCGCACAGAACCGCGCGGGCTCCAAGACACATGGCTTTCACGATGTCCGTGCCACGGCGAATGCCTCCATCCATCAACACCTCAACCTGGCCTTTCACGGCCGCGACCACCTCGGGCAAAGCGCGGAAGGGAGAGGAAACGCAGTCGAGTTGCCTTCCGCCGTGGTTCGAGACGGAAATCGCCGCCGCACCTTCGTCCACGGCCCGCCGCGCGTCATCCCCGGTTAGCACGCCCTTCACCACCAGCGGACCGCGCCACAGCTCGCGGATCCAGCGCAAATCCGCCCAGGTTACGACGGCGCTGGCCAGAGCGGCATTGATGTCGACGAGCGGCATTGGCCCTTGCCCGGGAATCACCACGTTGGGCAACGGCCCCAGACCCCCGTCGCGCAAGAAGTTGACCAGCCACGCCGGACGCGTCAAGACCTGGGGCAAGAAAGGCAATTTCGCCGCCAGGGTGCCGCTGATCAGCTCCTTGATGCCGTTGCGATAGTCGCGTTCCCTCATTCCGGCAACCGGCGTGTCGATGGTCAACACCAAGGCCGAGAACCCGGCTGTTTTGGCGCGCTCAATGACGTTTTCGGCGGCGGCGCGGCCACCCATCAAGTAAAGCTGGTAGAACACCGGCCCGGACGAACCAGCCTTCACATCTTCCAGCCGATGTCCGGAAATGGTCGACAAAATGTACCCCGTGCCGGCCCGTCCGGCGGCACGCGCCGCAGCGATCTCGCCCTCGGGATGCATGAGACGGCTGTAGCCTACCGGAGCCAGCAAGAAAGGAAGGGACAAATCAAAACCCAAGACCCGGGTACCGAGATCACAGGAGGGTAAGCTAACGGCACCGCGGGGGCGGAACGAGACGTCTTGGAAGGCGCGGCAGTTCTCGCGCAGCGTGACCTCCCCTTCCGCACCTCCGTCCAGGTAGTCGAAGACCGCTTTCGGCACCCGGCGGCGCGCCAGCGGTCGCAAGTCTTCGATCGCGACAACACGCGGAGATGCCACTCGGCGGGAGGGCTTCATTTTGAATTGGACTCAGCTCCAATGTCCCAAATGTTTCGCCGTAGATAGTACCATCGATGCCTTCGAAGCGAGCAAATCCCGCTTCAGGAGGATGGACTCAGGGTGGGCCCTACTTGCTCGATTTGGGAGGGTTGGGCGGGGGAGCAGCTGCAGGCTTCAGATCTTGCGCCGCTTTCTCGAGTTCGGAGACGGCCTGAGAACTGATCTGATAGAGCGAAGGCTCACCATCCCGCTTGGCGATGAAGTTGTCACCGCTTTTTGCAATCAAGACTTTTTCTGTGAGTTTGTTGTCCTTCGAAGTCACGGTTAGCTCGAGGGTCGGTTGGGTGAACCCGGATTCCAGAAACTTGGTCGAGGATAGGTCACGAATCTTGTCGATCAACGACTGGGCACTCGCCGCGTCCATCTTCTGGCTGGTGCCATTCCACCAGTCCTCGCCCCCGTGGGTTAAGAAATAGCTCTTTGCTCCGTCGTGCATTTCGATCTTGTTCGGTTCCATGTAGCCGAAATCGAACAGCTTCTTGTTGCGAAAATCATCCAGGCCCTTGTCCAAGCTCTGACCGACACTACTGGCCACTTTGTAGACCCCATCGACGATGCTCGATTTTGCGTAATAGTCGTCCTTGCTTTTTCGGACTTCCAGCTGTTGAGTTCCCGATTCAGCGGTAACTTTTGCCGTAGCCACCGGCGTAGCTGTGCGAAAGGCTTCGGCGATTTTCTTCAGGTCATCCGAGCCGCTTAGCTCCATCTTCGCGTCGGTCAAATTGCGGAGAAGATCCTCTACCTGGCTGCCGTCGGCGCGCAAGGGCCTGGGTTTTACGATCTGCCATTCGTCCTTGTTGCGGCCAAACTCGATGTCCTGCTTCTTGGCCAGAAGCTCAAGGGTGCTGATTTTGTCCGAATTGACGGTGATCAGCCGCTTGTCCCGAAGGTCGCTCAACTGTCTCTCGATGTTATTTTTCTCGTAGGTGGCGACGGTAAACACCCGGGGATCCCCTTCCAGTCGGGCGTAAACCGCACTCCCGGTCGGCGTCGTATCGCCGAGCACCAGGTTGTGAGTCTTGTTGTCCTTCTCCGTGATCAGGGCTTCGAAGGCACCATCCCCTAGGCCGTATTGGGTCAAGTTCGCGGCCTTGTCTTCGACCAGCCGCTCGGATTTGAGCGATGACAGGGTGGTCAGCATGCTTGAAACCGAGCTCTGATCGGTACCGAGCGACTGCGGTTGGTCAATCCGCCAATTGCCGTTACTCTTGCTCAGCACGATCGGGGCAGCGCCGTTCGTCTTGAGCTCGACTTTCGAAATATCGTCCTCTTTCAAGGACAAGACTTTAGGCGAAGCCGGGACGGATGCTTCGGCAGTCTCGGTCGATTTGGGATGGCGGTCGGACCAGTAAAGCGCGCCCGTCAGTCCGGCCAAAACAACCAGGGTAATGATTAAGCCGCGTAATTTCATGAAGACACCAGCAATCTAGCTTGGGATGACGGCCTCGGAGCCGCCCAGCTTATCTCCTTTTCGACCAGACGAAAACGCCGGCAACAATGACCACCAGGGGCAGCAAGAACTGACTGGTGGTGCGTACCCAGCTGAGCTGGGCGCGGGTCATGGTGATGCGGCGGTCTTCGGGTTCTTTGGGACGGATGGAGATCAGGTCTTCGTCCGATGCCAGCCAGTCGACACTGTTCAGAGCCAGATCGCTGTTTCCATTGAAGCTGAGGAAGGAATTCGCCGCCCATGACGAACTCCCCACCACCACGAAGCGGCCCTGCGAATCCTTATTGCCGGTGTTGTAGGTGCCGGCGGCGGCGATGGTTAGCGGACCCTTGCGATTTTTGGGGTCGTTAGGATCCACTTTCGGCGAGTTGAGATCATTGGTCGCCAAGCTGGTGTCGGAGGAACCAAAAAGCTTCTGCACCGAGCTCTTGTCGGCGTTTTTGACCTCGAGCGAACGGGAAAGCGGGAAACCCGTTGCTGTACCCTTCAATTCATTGACGATGGCATGGGAGTCATAGCTCCTCACCAGCGCCACTTGTGGCCCCACTCCTAAAAGCTGTCCGATAGGATTCAGATCGAGAATCAGATCTTTATTAACCGTGACGCCCCAGCTCTGGAGCAAATTGGTTAGAGCATCGTTGTCGGCAATCTCGGATCGGCCCAGCTTCAAGGGTGCGTCCAGCATAAAGAACGCGCGTCCGCCACCCTCCACATATTTCTTAATGGCATCGACTTCCGGCTGCTGGTAATCCCGGGTCGGGCCTCCCACCACGAGCACGGTGCAATCGGAGGGCACTTCGGCCTTCCCCAGCAAATCAACGGATTTTGCCTGGTAGTTGTCTTTCCCCAGTAAATCCTTGAGATGGGAGAAGCCGTTGCGGTCGGTGTCATCGATCTGGCGTTCGCCGCTGCCTGCCACAAAGCAGACGGTGCGGGTAGTGTGCTTCAGGTCGCGGATGATAGCTCCGGTGATACCCTCTTCCGTCATGCTCTTGGCTTCTTCTTTGTTCATGCCAATCTCGACAACTGCGGTTCCATAGCTCTTGATGCCGGCTTCGCGTGCTTTCTGCGGGTTCTTGTCGGGATCGACGAAATCAACGTGAATCTTGGGCGAAAGACTGGAGTATTGATCCAGCAGGTCCCTGGCGTGCTGGAAGTGGGTGCCCTGATCGTAATAGGTGATCGTCGCCGGCTGAGTTAAACCCTTGACGATCTTGGCAGTCTGTTCCGACAGGCTGTAGCGTTTATTGGCCGTGGCGTCGTAGGACTTGTCGTAGCGATTGGCGAGCACGTTGACGATGACCACGGCGGTCAGCACTGCCAGAACATAGATAGCGGCAAAGGCGGCGTACTTGGTCTGCCGAGCCCGAATCAACCCTGGATTCACTTACGACCTCCAGCGCAGCGATTCCATGGAGCGGGTGGTAAAGAACAGCCCCACAAAGATCACTGTCAGATAAAAGATTGCGTCTTTCGTATTGAGAACGCCTTTCGAAAACGACTCGAAATGCGTGATCACCGACATATAGGAAAGTACCTTGGCCCAGGTTGCCGTTTCATAGCCGCTCACCCACTCGAGGACCCACAGAATCAGACATACCCCGAAGGTTGCCGCGCCGGCGATGATTTGGTTCTTGGTCAGGGTTGAAATAAAGGTCCCGATCGCCAGCAGTCCGCCGGCCTGAAGCAATAAGCCGAGATAGCCGATGGCCAACGGCTTCCAGTCGGGGTGGCCGTAGCGAAACAGGAAGGCAAAATTCAGCGCCGTGAACAGCAGCAGACAGGCATAGAGGATCATCGCCGCCAGCCATTTGCCGAGAATGATCTCCACATCCCGGATGGGCGAGGTGGCCAGCAGTTCGATGGTGCCGGTACGCTTCTCCTCGGCAAACAAACGCATGGTGATCATGGGGATAAAAAACAACCCGATCACGCTGACGTTCGAGAGCAGCGGGCGGATGATTTCTTCATTCAGATTCATGGGGAACGCCTGCCCCCTCATCTGGGATTCCATGCCCATCAGCACGAAGTACCCCAGCGCATTCCAGAAGAAGAAACCGAAGATCACGGCGAACATGGTCAAGAGCAAATAAGCAATCGGCGACACGAAATAACTGCCGAGCTCCTTGCGACAAATAATCCAAACGTTGCGCATTAGTCTGCTCCCTTGGCGACGAGATCCCGAGTCGCGGCCGGTGTTTCGCTGCCCGTGAGTTGCAGGAAGATTTCCTCGAGGCTCATGGCGGCGGGTCGCAGTTCGTTCAAATCCCAGCCAGCCTCGACCACGGCCCTAGCCAGATCACCGCGCACAAAACCTTTTTGACTTTCGACTTCGAAGACACTGCGGTTGGCGTGGCTGGTCTTATACTCGACCCGGCCGACACCGCGAATTTGTTCCAGCCGCTTCTGCACGGCAGGCAAATCCAGATTGCCGTTTCGCCCAGCCACCTCCACCAGAACCGACTCCGAACCGCGGGCCCGGGCTTGCAGGTTCTCGACCGAATCGGTGGCCACCAGCTTGCCCTTATTAATGATGATGACCTGCTGGCAAGTCTGCTCCACCTCGGGCAGGATGTGGGTACTGAGAATGATGGTGTGATCACCCGCCAGGCCCTTGATCAGGTCCCGGGTTTCGTTGATCTGCTTGGGATCGAGGCCGGCGGTGGGCTCGTCGAGGATCAGTACGTCCGGGTTGTGAATGATCGCTTGCGCCAGCCCGACCCGTTGCCGGTAGCCCTTCGAAAGCTTCCCCAGAATCTTTTTCTTCACATCGGAAATCGCGCAGCGTTCACAGACAAAGTCGACCCGTTGGTTCAGTTGCGAACCGGACAGTCCCTTGAGCTTGCCGACAAAGGTCAGGTATTCCGTCGTCTCCATCTCCGGATAGAGTGGCGGCGTCTCCGGGAGATATCCGATGCGCCTCTTCACTTCGAGAGGCTGCTCGAGCACATCGAACCCGGCCACTGTCGCCGTACCCGAGCTGGGCGGCAGAAAGCAGGTCAGCATGCGCATGGTTGTGGTCTTACCCGCCCCGTTCGGTCCTAGGAATCCGACAATCTGACCTTTTTCGACCGCGAAGGAAATCTGGTCGACGGCGACGGTGCGGGCATACCTCTTGGTAAGATCCTTAACTGTAATCATAAGAATTTGTTGCAGGGGTCCAGCTGTACACCACAGAAAACAATCCCATCCTTTGAGTAGGACTTATGAAGTGAAATTCTATGTTAAGAACCTATGGCGGCAGTTGTCAAACCGAGAAACGAGGAAATAGCAGATGCCTGGGGGCAAAATACCGCCCTTGGTGTCCTCCGACCCCGTCCCCAAGGAGTCCCGAGGCCTGGTATAGTAACCCGAAAGTTCGGGGCTTCGGCCCCACGCATCCGCCCGCAGGGCCTAGGGAGAGCCCATGAAGCGCCGCAAGCTTGGCCGTACCTGTTTTGAGGTCAGCGAAATTGCTCTCGGATTATGGGGGATGGGGGACTGGACCGATTCCGACGACCGCCAGTCGCTTGCCTCCTTGCAACTGGCCGTCGATCTCGGCTGTAATTTCTTCGATTCGGCCTGGTCTTACGGAAACGGCAAGAGTGACAGCCTGCTTGGCGAGATACTGGCGCGCAATCCGAAACAACATTTGTACGCTACCTCGAAGATTCCACCTCTGAATGACAAGTGGCCGGCCTCTCCCCAGGATCATTACCGCGATGTCTTCCCCCAAAATCACGTTTTTGAATACGCCGCCAAGATTCGCAAGGCGCTAGGTGTCGAAGTCATCGATCTTCTGCAGTTTCACGTATGGGACGACAGTTGGACCAATGAGCCGGAATTCTATGAGACGGTCGAAAGGCTGAAGGCAGCAGGGCTGATCCGTTCTTTTGGCTTGAGCGTGAACCGCTGGGAGCCGGATAACTGCATCAAAGCAATCCGCACGGGGTTGGTCGATGTTGTGCAAGTAATCTACAACATCTTCGATCAAGATCCGGAGGACCGACTGTTTCCGGTGTGCCGTGAGCTGAATATCGGCATCATTGCCCGGGTGCCGCTCGATGAAGGCAGTCTGGGCGGCAAGTTGACGGCCGAGACTAGATTTCCCCCCGAGGACTGGCGCGCGCGCTATTTTGGTCCGGAGAACCTGCCCGAGACCGTCGCCCGGGTGGAAAAGCTAAAACCGCTCGTGCCTGCGGGCATGAGCCTGGCGGAAATGGCGCTGCGCTTTATCCTCTCGAATCCGGTAGTCAGCACAACGATTGTCGGTATGAGAAAAGCCGATCACGTTCAGGAGAATATTCAAGCCGCAGATCGCGGAGGTCTGAGTTCCCAATTGCTTGAAAAGTTGCGAGCACATCGGTGGAGCCGGGTTCCAGCCCCCTGGTCGGACTAAAAGCAGAATTGATTACTGAACCAGAGATGGGATTCCGAGCTTCAGCTCGAGTTAGCCTTGCTGTGCCTTCTCCGCTCCGACCTGGCAACGCTTAATTCCCCCTCGGTCGTGATGCGAGTGGCCTTCGAGACCCCTTCTGCCATCTTGATCCCGACTTCGTGCGCGGGCACGGCTCCGTCAGCCGACATTGCCGAACTGGCAGCCAGGGTAAACAACAGAGCATCTTCCTGCTTGGCAAAATAGAGCACGACCTGACTTGCCGCCATCTGTACGCACCTCCAGAGATGATCGTTGCTGAGATGATAGGCCGATTTCGGGGCGGCCAAAAGTTACCTTTCTGGTGCCTCGCGACCTCGCAAGCTATAAGGTGGGGGACGGCCCGGAGACTGATCCGTCCCTCGGATGGGAGAGTGACAGGAGGCCGCTGGGCACTTCGTTTGCCAGGCTCAATGCTGGCCTGGACAATTGCCGGGTGCCGGCCGACCGGCAAATCTTCCCTGAATCCAGGCCATCTGATCCCTTACCGACTCGCCGATGACGTTCCCGGGATCGGGATTCGAATACTTCTCGAACTGCACGCGGTCTCCTTGCTGACACATCCGTCGAACCACTTGCTCGGTACCGCTTCCGGTTCGAGAATTGGCTTCGCTGGCAATTACAAGGAATGGACCGCGGGCCGGCTTCTCTCCAATTGTGTTGCGGCTAAAATATTGTTCCACCGAGCGGTTGGTC
>Ga0306920_100015161_pt1 | contig 10553 bp, 7 predicted proteins | sample flu12Cox44000170_FD_204666 | JGI IMG/M metagenome (GOLD analysis project Ga0306920, IMG submission 204666) | Lab enrichment of tropical soil microbial communities from Luquillo Experimental Forest, Puerto Rico - flux4day.12C.oxic.44.000.170 (v2)... | ecosystem: Environmental > Terrestrial >... | reverse complement strand
CTGATGGCGGGCGAAGTAGCGTCCACGTTGCTCTCTCGCATGGCAGTGCCGGTGCTTTATTACCTGCACGCTCGCCACGGCAAGGCGACACTGCGGCTATAGGGCCGACCCCTTGGGTCGGGCTTTGGCCGGGGCAGGCCCGGCCCTACATGGGAGATATCAAGGGACAAGCCCTGCCCACGCAGATTACTTTGAAGGAGAAACATACGATGGATATCAACCGGTGGCTGCGATTAATCGCGGGGAGTCTCGTACTGGCGAGCCTCCTTCTAGGCTACTACGTCAATCCGAAGTGGTTCTGGTTTACGGGCTTTGTGGCGTTGAACCTCGTCCAGTCGGCCTTCACGAACTGGTGCCCGATGATGACCTTCCTGCGCAAGCTCGGCGTGCGGCCGTAACGCCAGCCACCATCTGTGGCCCCGAAGGCGACGGACTATCCTGAGCCTGGGCAACGCCGAGAGGGTCGGGAGGCCAGCGAGCCCTGAAGGGGTGCGCCAATGAATGCTGGCTTCACCCGAGGTTGACGAGGTTAACCGGAAGTTGTCGCTCGCGACCTGCACGACTATTGTCGGACTGGCAGGCACGCCTGCCTGCAGGTGGGTCAGTGCAAAACATGATGGTCGCCCGTCACGCAACAAGATTCGCTGGGAGGAATTTAATGAGCAACCGAAGATCTACCTATCTTACTGCCGGCTGTACGGCTGCTATCCTGGCTCTCGCGGCGCTCGGCGCGCCCCGGAACCCCTGGATTCGGGCGCAGGTGATCACGCCCGAACAACTGGCCAAGGAACTTCGCGAAGACGTGCGACCAGGCCCGCTCAGCCTTGGACCAACTTCAGGCGCCTGTCATCTTCTGCGACCGGGATCTACAAGGCGGTGAATGGCGGGATGTCGTGCAAGTCTTGGCGTCGTCACCCCACCGTGCTTGCGTCATTCTGACATCGAGGGTGGTTGATGACTACTTGTGGAACGAGGTGGTGCAAAGAGGAGGTTACGATGTCCTCCCGAAGCCCCTCCGAGAAGAAGACGTCGTCCGGGCAGTCAGGCTGGCATGGTCGTACTGGAACACTGCCAGGAGAACTTCGGTGTTCCCGGCCAGCGATCGTGATGCTGGCAGAATCAGGAAATGATACCCTTCCGCACAGCGTATAAAATTAGCTCCGCGAAGCTGTGTAGATTCAGTTTATCTTGCAGATTCCTGCGGTGTGTCTCGACCGTGTAAAGGCTGAGGTCCAGCACAGTCGCAATATGCTTATTCGACTTTCCTTCTGCTAACATTTGCAGGATCTCTCGTTCCCGTGGGGTCAGCAACTCATAGCTATCTTCGGCTCCGCGCCTCTTCATCTCTCGCACATAGTCCTCAACCATGATGTTGCTGATCTCCGGGCTGAAGAACGCCTTGCCTTCATCAACCGCTCTGATCGCTTCAATGAGGTCGTTTTCCGCTGAGTCCTTCAACAGGTAGCCCTTGGCCCCTGCTTTGAGCGCCCGCAGGACGTAGCTTTCGTCCGAGTGCATGCTCAGAATGATGATCCGTGTTTGGGGGAGCAGGGCGCTGATGCGTTGAGCTGCTTCGATGCCGCTCAAGTTGGGCATCGCGATATCGAGAACGATGATATCGGGTTTCGTCGCCTCTGCCTGCTCCACGGCCTGCCGGCCATCAGAGGCTTCGCCCACCACCTTGAACTCGGGTTGCCTCTCCAGCAAGAGCCGCAGCCCTCTGCGCATCACATTGTGATCATCGGCCAATAAGATGCGAATCTGTCTCACTTCTGTCGCTGCCCCATCTGAACTTCACTGGCGCTCAGTGGTAATTCCACCGCCAGAATGGTTCCGCCTCCAGGCTCGGAATGCACCTCACACTTGCCTCTCAGCCTGGCCACCCTCTCCTCAATTCCAAGCAAGCCCAGCCCCTTCGTCTGCCTGACGTCGAAGCCCTGGCCGTCGTCCTGAATCGACAGTGACAGTTGGCCCGGTCGCTGTAGAACTCGGATGCGTACAGTTTTCGCCTGAGAGTGACGTGAGCAATTGTGGAGCGCTTCCTGGACTACGCGGTAGATGCAGGTCTTGTACTCGTCGGGCAAATCATCCGAGGCAAGCTCGGTCGCGACACGCACATCCATGGAGGTGCGTTTGGATACTTCACGGGCTTGCCAGCGCAGGGCTGGAACCAGACCAAGATCGTCCAGCATCGACGGACGGAGAAGAAGAGCCATATTTCGCACCACACGCACCGAGCTTTCCACCAGGCTCTTGATCGTTTCCACGTGCCGGCGTGACTGTTCTTCGGATCGTATTGCCAGTTCCTCGGACAGGTTACGCAGTTCGACCAGTACAGCGGACAAGGCCTGGCCCACCTCATCGTGTAACTCTCGCGAAATGGCCCGCCGCTCCGTTTCTTGCGCCTGAACAAGCCGGGCGGACAAGTCTTTAAGCTGGCTTCGAGCTTCGGCCACCTGCTGATATTGAGCGTGCGCTTTCGTTTCCAATCCGAGAATCTTCCGTATACTGAACGCCGCCATACCCAATCCCAAGGCTAACGTTGCCAGCAAGGTTGCGGCTAAACGCCTCTGAAAGGCCAGCAAGAGGCGGTCCACGCGCTGATTGCCGGCACTCAACTGCTGTTCGTTGATGTTTGCGATACGACCGGCAATTCCAAGCACGGCTGCCCTGCGAGGAAACACCTCATCCCGCAGGAAGGAGTAACCCTGACGACGGCGTTCGATGGCGTTCCATTCGAGGGTCGGTTCAAGAATCTCCCAGTAACGCGCGATCTCTGTTCTAAGCGCAGCGTAGTCGTTGGCCTGCGCGGGTTCAAGTTGGCGACCATACAATTCGAGTGCAGCCTCCATGCCCTTGCGTACTTCTTCCAGACTGGCGCGATACGCTCCCGCACGGCTGGGTTCGGGCTCGAGCAGATAATCTCGAACGTAGGTGCCGGAAAGGTAGAGCTCGGATCGAATGTCATTGAGGGCGTGATTGCGGGCGAGGAACTGCCGGCGAATCCGGTCATCGTTGCGCCTGATCTGACGCAATGCCCGAATCCCATCGAGTCCCGCCAGCGTCATGATCGCCAGAAGCCCTCCGAAGCCGACGCCAAGAGCAAAGCGGGTGCTCAGCAGCAGCCGATCCGAGCTGCGCGTGTTACTCGTTGCTCCTGGCACTGGTACCCCTGAGAGGAGGTTCGTCTTAGTCCCATCGGTCGCCATAGGCAATGCCCGAAACCGCTACATAATAGACTAGCCGCTAAACGGGCCAACGGGAAGAGCAGGAGACCATTCTGGACCGTTCTACCAGATGATTGCTTCGGAACTACCAGATACTTGGTAGGGTCATAGGAGAGTGACGGCCCCATGCTAACAAAGGTGGAGGCGCCAGAAGGGAAAGGACTGCTTCCAAAGCATTCTCGTCTATCGGCGACTCAGGGAATTGTTGTATGGATTTGCACCTCCTATGAGGCGCTGAGTTTCTTTCGAAAATCTCTCTTGCGACGGCGTCATCAAGATGACAATATAAGGTCTGGAACCTGTTCAGGACTGGTTTACAAGAGTTGCGCGAAATAAGGAGACAGACCAATCCGCTCTTTCGCCGCCCGCTGAAGGTTGGCGTGATGACCGTTGTCGCAGTGCTCGTCCGCCTTTCCACTGCTTCCAGACAGCCCTACACCGGCACGAACAACGCGTCGTGGCACACCTCTAAAGCCAGCAGAATGAACCCGACTTCCCGGAAGGTAGGGCGTGAGACTCAAGGCCTCCGCCGGGAGTCGGATCCTGAACGTCAGGCCGGAAGCGACAGGGAATCGAGCTTCTTCGCTTCTGAGCCCCGTCTCGCGAAACCCTTCATCGTTCTCGACATCGACAGGTTCCGCTCTCCTCCTTCGCTCTCCTAGCACTTCCTCCACGTACATTTGAGATCTCCGATCTTTCAGGCCCTCAGGATGCTGAAAAGATGGTTCGGACTCTCGCACCTTCCAGCTTTTGGACTGTCGTAGGGAGGCACACCATGGCGTTTGGACCGGTACTGACCCCAGACGAGCTTGAGTTGCTTCGTGGTCTCAACACTTGCCAAGTTGCTAACGCGATCGAAACGTTGGACGTGCGCCTGCGCAACGAGGGCTTTATGGACTCGAGCGTCCGGTGCGTGTTCCCGAACCTGCCGCCGATGGTAGCGTATGCGGTCACGGCCCGCATTCGTACTTCAGAACCACCGATGACAGGGAGATCTTACCCGGACCGCACCGATTGGTGGAATTATCTTCTCACGATTCCAGCCCCGCGCGTCGTGGTGTTGGAGGACTTGGATCGGCAACCGGGCCTCGGATCCTGCGCCGGGGAAGTCCATGCCCACATTTTCAAGGCGCTAGGATGTGCGGGGTTGGTCACGAATGGCGCGGTCCGCGCCTTGCAGGCAGCGGAGTCGATTGGCTTCTGTTTTTTCGCCGGCAATGTTGCGGTATCCCGCGTTTACTTTCACATGCTCGATTTTGGAGTACCTGTGGAGGTTGGCAACTTGAAAGTTCAACCAGGCGATCTTCTGCACGGCGACCGGCACGGCGTGGTCAGCATTCCGGCCTCCATTGCTAGGGATATTCCAGCCGCAGCAGCGAGAGTCTCGGCGCTCGAACGGCGTGTGCTCCAGGTGGCTGACTCACCGAATCCTTCCCTGGAAGAGCTGCGCGAGGCCGTGCAGCAAGCAGTGCAACAGGATAAGTTTCGCCGGTGATCGCGGACATGGAGGAACCCCGGTTTCGACACGCACCGGTCCAAGTCCATGTCTGATCGGAATGGAGCACTACTATGACTTATGGCACTCACCGTCCGGCCGCCGGTGAATCCGTCCCACTTCGAAGGTCCTGCAGCAGCGTCACTGCGGCGACTACCTGCCCCGCAAAGCGGGAGCGACTACAAGGGTCGCCCCTACAGGGCCCGCGCTATCGCGAGTTGCTCAGTCAGCAATATCCAGTGGCGGCGCTGCTCACGGGGGTGCTGCTGGTAACGGGGGGCTGCTCCCACGAGGAGGCTGGCAGCGCCGCCGCCGAGAGCGACAAAGTTGTGAATGTGGCAGTGACGAAAGTCGCGCGTGCCGACCTCTCACAGGGTCTGCGGATTGCCGCGGAATTCCGGCCCTTTCAGGAAATCGACGTTCACGCCAAGGTGGCCGGGTACGTGAAGCACATCGATGTGGATGTGGGCGACCGCGTGAAGAAAGGCCAAACGCTGGCCGTCCTCGAGGTGCCGGAACTCCAGGATGAACTCAACCAGGTGGCAGCCTCGGTACGCCAGAGCGAGCAGGAGGTGGACCAAGCCCAACACCAACTGAAGCGCGCCCAAGCGGACTACACCGTCGCCCACTTGACCTGCACACGGCTGCAAGGGGTCATGAAGACCCGTCCGGAACTCATCGCCCAGCAGGACGTAGACGATGCGCAGGGAAAAGATGAGGCAGCAGAAGCTCAGGTAGAAGGGGCGAAGGCGGGTTTAGCCGCCGCTCAGGAACATCTTCATGCAGCCAGCGCCAACCGCGAGAGAGTGCAAGCCTTGTTCAACTATACCAAGATCACTGCACCTTTCGAGGGTGTTGTCACTCGGCGATATGCTGACACAGGCGCGATGCTGGCTGCGGGCACAACATCCGAGCAACAGGCGCTCCCTCTCGTCAAGCTTTCACAGAACGGCTTGCTCCGCCTCGATATTCCCGTGCCCGAGGCCGACGTCCCGGGCGTGCGCTTAGGCAAGAAGGTCAGCGTGGAGGTGCAGGCTTTGAGCAAGGCCTTTGAAGGCACCGTCGCCAGGTTCGCCGACAAGGTGGACGATGCCACTCGCACCATGATAACGGAAGTCGATGTGTCCAATCCCCAGTTGGAGATCGTGCCGGGTATGTACGCTTACGTCTCCTTCCCAGTGATGGAGAAGAAGGACGTGTTGGCGGTCCCTATTCAGGCAGTTTCGCGTGAAGGGAACAAGGCCATCGCGTATCGAGTCAACAGCGAAAACCGGGTTGAGGTCCGGCCGGTCACGGTCGGTATCGAAACACGGAGCCAGATTGAGGTCCTCTCCGGGCTCTCGGAGGGCGACCGGGTGGTGGTCGGCAACACGAGCCAATTGCGGCAGGGTCAAATCGTCGCTCCGAAAATCGTGGAATTGTCGGAGGCGGAGGGAGGCAGCTAATGTCACGTTTCGCTATTCGCAACCCCTATTTCATTATCGTTCTCTGTCTTTTTGTGGTGGTGATAGGTCTTACCAGCCTGGTCCGCATGCCCGTAGATTTGTTTCCGGTCATCAATATTCCGGAAGTGGTGGTCGCAACGTTTTACAGCGGTATGCCTCCCGAGGAAATGGAAGGCAGCATTACCGGACGCTTCGAGCGCTTTTTCACGCTGGGAGCGGGAATCGACCACATGGAGTCCCGGTCGCTCGAGGGAGTGAGCATCATCAAGATTTTCTTCCAGCCGGGAACCAACGCCGATTCAGACGCCACCGAAATCTCCAACCTGGCCATGGCGGACCTGGGACGCCTTCCCAAGGGCACCCTGCCGCCCGTGGTGATGAAGTTTGACGCGTCGAGCCTTCCGGTGTGCCTTGTCACCTTGAAAGGCCAGGGGCTCTCAGAGGCGCAACTCCGCGACACCGGCCAATACGCCGTGCGCGACCAGTTGGCAACGGCGCGTGGAGCCTCGGTTCCTCCACCCTTTGGCGGCAAGTACCGCCAGATCATGGTCTACGTAGATCCTTTGAAACTCCAGGCTCATGGCTTGAGTGTGATGGACGTGGTCGATGCGATCAATAAGAACAACCTCATCCTGCCAGCAGGCGATGCCAAGATAGGCCCTTACGATTACGACATCTATACCAACAGTGAGATCGAGCATGTGCCGGACCTGAACAAGGTCCCGCTCAAGACCGTGCAAAACCGGTACGTCACGGTGGCTGACGTAGGTTCCGCCAAAGATGCTTCTACCATACAGCTCGGTATCGTCCGGGTGGGTGGGCAGCGATCAGTCTACCTCCCCATCATGAAGCAGGGTGGCGACACCAACACGATTGCCGTGGTTGATGCCGTCAAGTCGACTTTGCAGCGCCTCGTCGATGTGCCCAAGCAGCTCGTCACCAACGTGGTGTTTGACCAATCGGAGTTTGTGAAAAAGGCCATCAACACGCTTATCCACGAGGGCGCCACCGGGCTTCTACTCACTGGGTTGATGGTACTCCTGTTTCTGGGCAGCCTGCGGGGAACGGCGGCAGTGTTCCTTTCAATTCCGCTCTCGGCTCTCGCCGCAATCATTGCCCTGTATTTCGGAGGCAGCACGATCAACAGCATGGTGCTGGCGGGCCTGGCCATCGTCTTTTCGCGCCTCATCGACAACTCGGTGATCGTGCTGGAAAACATCTTCCGCCATATGGAGCTCGGCGAGCCTCCCCCAGTGGCGGCGGAAAAAGGCGGGCAGGAGGTGAGCTTAGCCGTGCTGGCAGCCACCATCGCCAGCGCCGTCGTCTTCTTCCCGGTCACGTTCCTTTACGGGGTAAGCCGGTTCCTTTTCTCAGCCCTTGCTGTGGCCGTTGTGCTGGCGCTGTTCGCGTCTTATTTCATCGCCATGACGGTAGTTCCTTTGTTCTGCGCCAAGCTGATCAAGGGGGTTCAGCACGGGGCTGGGCAGGAAGGTAGGTCGGAGGACACATCAGGTCACGCAGGTAAGGCACGCCCATCTTGGGGCGCCCGCTTCAACGCTGCCTTCAATAAGAGATTCCATCAGATGCTGGACTGGTATGAGGCCAAGGTGGACCAACACCTGCTTCGACCCTGGGTGGTCGTGAGTGGCATTCTGGGTGTCTTCCTGGTGAGCCTGCTGATCCTTCCGCTGCTTGGCGTTGCCTTCTTTCCCCGCAGCGATGCCGGCCAATTCGTCATCAGCATGAAGGCGCCTAGCGGTACTCGCGTCGAGCTCACCGAAAAGTTGGTGGCGAAAGTGGAAGATATCGTTCATCAGGTGGTCGGTCCCCACGACCTGAAGCTGATCGTTTCCAACCTTGGAGTGGTTCCTGATTTCACCTCGATCTACACCGCCAACTCCGGACCTCACACGGCCACCATTCAAGTAGCTCTTAATGACGATCACAAGATCGGCAGCTACGAATACATGGACCGGGTCCGCAAGCAACTGGCCGCCGAGGTGCCTGAGGTCGACACCTTCTTCCAATCCGGAAGCCTTCAGGATGCCGTCTTGAACCAGGGCCTTCCTGCTCCCATCGATCTGCAGGTAAGTGGCCAGGACCTACACTCGACCTATAGAGTCGCAGCCGATCTGGCACGCAGAATCCGCAACCTGCGGGGCGTCAGTGAAGCATACATTCCGCAGGATATCGATTACCCCGCCCTTCAACTCCAGGTCGACCGGGTACGTGCAGGCGAACTGGGCCTCAGCCAGCAGGAAGTGGTGAACAACGTGATCACCGCGCTGACCTCAAATCAAATGATCGCACCGAGCTACTGGATTGACCCGCGCACGGGCAACGACTACTTCCTCACCGTGCAATACCCTGAAAGCGATATCAACAGCCTGTTCTCCCTTAAAGGCATTCCCATACGTTCGCCTTCTTCGAAAGAGCCTGCTTTTCTCGACCAGGCGGTCAAAGTTTCGAACTTCAAGGCGCCGACGGAAGTGGACCATTATCAGATCCAGAGAGTGATCGACGTCTACGTTAGCCCGACGACTGAAGATCTGGGCCGCGTGGCCAATGCCGTCGACAAGGTCACGGCGCGAACCCACCTGCCTGAGGGGGTTGGCTTGGTAATGCGCGGCATGGTAGAGGGCATGCGTCAGTCTTTCCGCAGCTTTGGTTTTGGACTCATCCTCGCCCTCGCCCTGCTTTACTTGGTTCTGGTGGCCCAATTCCGCTCCTTTGTCGATCCATTCCTGATTCTGCTCGCGGTCCCCACTGGGCTAACGGGCGTTCTGTTGCTCCTCTGGCTTACAGGGACCACGGTGAACGTCGTGTCGCTGATGGGCGTGGTCATGATGGTTGGAATCGTAACCTCCAACAGCATTCTGATCGTGGAATTTGCTCATCACCTCGAGGCAGAGATGTCCGTACGCGACGCCGTGGTCACTTCCTGCCGCATCCGCTTGCGGCCGATTCTGATGACTTCCCTCGCCACGATCTTCGGACTGATTCCCATGGCACTGAAACTCGAGACCGGAAGTGAGGCCTACGCCTCCCTAGGACGCGCGATTATTGGCGGCCTGGTGGTCTCGGTGGCTCTCACTGTGTTCATTGTTCCCGCCGCGTACCTCCTCGTGTATCGCAACAAAAAGGGCCACAGCGAGCCGCCTGCCCAACCTCTGGAGGCGCAATGACCAAACGAGTCTCATTGATTGTTCTGCTGGCCGCTCTGGGCTGGAGGATTTCTTCGAGCCTGGCCCAAACGCCCCCGACCCTGACTTTAGTGGAAGCGAAGGCGATCGCACTCAAGAACCATCCCCAAGTGCTTGCCGCGCAACTGACGGCCCTGGCGTCCTATCAGATGGTGAGAGAAATCCGTTCCGCGTATTTTCCCATCCTGTCCGGGAACGTGTCGGGTGCAGCGGCAAGTCCGAACATCCGGATCGGAGCAGGATTCTTTACCAATCCGCGCATCCTCTCGCGCTTCGCCCAGGGGATAATTGTCTCCCAGCTCATTACCGACTCGGGCCGTACTCCGAACCTCGTCCAGAGCTCGCGGCTCCAGGCGCGCGCCGAGGACGAGAACGCGCAAGCCACGCGTTATGATGTCCTCTTCCGTGTCGTGGAGGCTTACTTCGGCGCCCTGCGGGCGCAGGTGCTCGTCAAGGTGGCGCAGGAGACCGTGGCGGCTCGGCAGTTGGTTGTGGACCAGGTGACGGCACTCGCCCAAAGCAAGCTCAAGTCCCAACTTGACTTGAGCTTCGCCAACGTGAATCTGGCAGAGGCCAAACTCTTGCTTATCGGGGCGCAGGATAACCTGGACAAGTCCTTTGCCGAGCTCTCCCGCGCCCTGGGGCTGCAGCAGGAGCAAAGATACACCTTGGTCGAAGAGCCGCTTCCCTCGCCCGCACCCCCCGACCCCAACCCACTCGTTCAGGAAGCGATGAACCAACGGCCTGAATTGCTGAGCGAGCGATTCACCCGTGATGCGGCCTACAAGTTTGAGAAGGCTGAGAAGGACCTTTCCTACCCCACTGTGAGCCTAATGGGAGCAGCGGGTTTCATGCCCGAGGTATGGAATCCCACTCCTACTGCCCCGATAGCCAATTACTTCGACGCCGCAGTTATCAACCTCCAGATCCCGGTCTTCAATGGCCATCTGTTCGCTGCCCGAAGGGCTGCCGCCAGTCTCAAGGCCCAGGCGGAAGATCAGAAACTTCGCGATCTCGAGGACAGTATTGCAAGCGACGTAAGGTCAGCCTGGGCGGATTCGACGACCGCTTATCAACGCCTCAGCGTAACGGACCAATTGCTTCAACAAGCTAACCTTGCACTCAACCTCGCCCAATCCCGTTATCAACTGGGCTTGGGTTCGATCGTCGAACTCAGCCAGGC
>Ga0306920_100015159_pt1 | contig 10555 bp, 5 predicted proteins | sample flu12Cox44000170_FD_204666 | JGI IMG/M metagenome (GOLD analysis project Ga0306920, IMG submission 204666) | Lab enrichment of tropical soil microbial communities from Luquillo Experimental Forest, Puerto Rico - flux4day.12C.oxic.44.000.170 (v2)... | ecosystem: Environmental > Terrestrial >... | reverse complement strand
CGGGCCCGATCCTTCCGGGAACACACTGGCAGCGGGCGTGTATTTGTGCTCACCAGGGGGCAGTAAGGCCGTCTGAGTGGCCGTGGGTGTGTGCTTCTGGCGCTGGCAAGGAGGACCTCGCCATGACCGTGGAGAAACTAGAAGCGATTCCTTCTGCGCCGGTCGAGGTGAGCGACGACGTTCGAACGGTTTGCGCCATCAGCGTGGTGGCTGGGATTTTGGCCAATGTGCTGCACGAAGGGCTTGGCCACGCTGTCACCGCTCTATTGAGCGGCGCAAAATCCGGTGTGCTGTCCACCGTGGCCTGGTCAAGCGAATTCGACACGCGGCTGGTTGCCGCGGGCGGAACCCTGGCCAACCTCGCGGCTGCCTTGATTTTTTGCGCAGTCCTGTTCGCTAGCATCGACAGATCGGTTCGCCTGCGTTACTTTTTGCTCGTCAGCGCTGCGTATAACGTTTTTGACGGGACGGGATATCTCCTCTTCTCGGGCGTCACAAACTTTGGCGACTGGGCGGTGGTGATTGCGGGCCTGCCCGCGCACTGGTTGTGGCGGACACTCTTGCTCGTCATCGGAGTGGCGTCCTACTACGCCGCTGCAGTAGCTGTGGGCATCGCTCTGGTGAGGTACGTGGGAGTTAGGAGGGACGAATCCGCCCGGTTGAGGATACTCCTCTTCGTGCCCTATGGAACGGCGGTACTCCTCGCCATTGCGGGCGGGCTCCTAAATCCGGTTGGAGTGCAACTGGTGTGGCAGTCCGCGCTGCCGGGATCGGCCGGAGCGCACTCCGGGTTGCTGTGGTTGCAGTACTCCATCCCGAAAGGGGCAGTTCCCGAGCGGCCAGCGGGTGTCATTAGCCGGAGCTATGCCTGGCTCGGCCTGGCGCTGGCCTTCTCGACGGTTTTCATTTTTGTGTTAGGACGCGGGATCAGGCTCTGACACTGGCAAACCACGATGGCGCGCTCGACGGGACGGAAGGGACGCTCTACTTCGAGAGGGTGGCAGTATAGCGGCGCCACAGAGCGGCCAGAGCAGTCCAGGTTGAGTCGGGCGGCTCTTCGAGCGTGGACTCGGTGCGGTAGACGAAATAGAGGGCGGGGATGCCGATGGACGGCTGGGCCTGCATATACTGCCACCAGGTTTCGAGCGTGGTGGAACTGGCGTTGTCGGTGTCTACGAGTTCCCATCCCGATTTGTGCGCGATATTGGCGCGCATGCGCATGGTCGCGACCACGTCGCGCGTCGCGTACCAGACGTCGTTGAGGCGCAGGACGTCGGAGGAGTCGCGGAAGGCCAGGTTGGCAGTCTGCGTTTCGACCATGGCGTCGGGCTTCCAGCGATGCGTTTCGGTGTAGAGTATTTCCTGAAAGCGGCGGACGGCTTCGATTCCAGCGAGTTCAGGAGGGACAGGTAAGCCAGGCTGATCGGGTGCCCAGACCCAGTCTTCCTTGAAGCCGTCCACACCGACGGTCTCGACGAGATAACGAATCTGCTTGCGCAGAAATATTTCGTAGGCAGGATTGCCGAGGTCGGGAGCAAGGCATTTGCCGCGTTCGTCGTGCACGCAGAGCGCATCCGGCAGCCCGTCGGTATGGGCGACCGGCACCCAAAGCACGACATGGCGTCCACGCGTGTGCTGGGCCGCGACAAAGCCTTTTAGGTCCGGCCATTTTTCCTGATCGATGTCGAACGAACCGTACCCCTTCTGCCATTTGTCGTCGATGATCACCGTACCCACCGGCAGCAGGCGCTCGTCGAGTTTGGCGACCCACGCTTGGTAGTTTTCTTGAGTGGCTTCGGCGTTAGGCGCACGTCCGTAGGGAGTGGCGCGCGCGGTCTGCTCCGCCCAGCCGCAAAAAATGGGCAGATGGTGCCACAAGACGTCGGGAAAGCGCGGCGCTGTGCCGAAGCGGCTCATCCTCAGCCACACGGTGTAATTCGTCAAAGCACCGAGCGGGCTGGTGGCAAAGTGAATGGCCGCGACCGGCGAACGGAATTCGCCGCCCGGTGCCTGTCTGATGCTTTGATACCCGAGGTAGTCGACCCACCAGGCAGCCCCGGCGTAACGCGATCCGGAATATTCGAGGGCAGGAAACCGATACAGCCCCGGCGAAGTGCCGATGCCGACGCTAGCCCACTCGCCGTCGCGATGGAACGCCAGCATCAGCGGGGGCGGGCTGAATAGGTTGATCATCTGCGCGGGACGGAAGTCTTCCTCGGAGCCTTCGCGGGAGTGGCCGCCGAAGCCGAGAATCTGGGGCTCGGCAATGGAAAATTCCCACTGGTTGGCGTGGTTGGGCGATGGAGACCAGTAGCGGTCGGGCATCAAAGTGGCGTTCCAGGCCGCGCCATCGCTCTGGCCCCTGTCCCAACGGCCGGGGCGACCGTTCGAGAAAAAGTAGCAGCGGCCGATTTGGCCGTCTCCCCATGCGGCCTGGTCGAACTCCAGATGGTCGGAATACAGGCGCCATTGGAATTCGCGCCGCTTCCACAAGGAACTGGCGGCCGTGGCCACAATTTCGTATTGCGCGCTGGACTTCCCCGCTAAAAGCGCTCGAGCCGTGAACTGAATATTGGACAGCTGCTCATGCTCGCTGGCCGAATCTAGTCCGGCAACTAGCGGGAAGCGGAACAACAGCTTATCGCTCAGGTAAATCTCCAAGGCCGGCACCTGGCCGAGTGCGGTTTTCTCGGCCAGCCGCACACGATATCGCGGCAAGCTTGCCTGGAACTCTCCCGCCTTTTCGCGAATCTCGAAGGAACTTGTTCCCTCGGCCGGCCGCTTTTCCTGCGCCCAGCAAGTGGCGGCCGTGGCACCGAGGGCGATCGTGGTAAGGGAGACCCGCAGGACGTTTTTCATAGAAAGCGCTAACCTCCGACGCCGCTCGGAGCGAGCCGCACGCAAGAACTCTGAGACAATTTACTCCTGTTCGTTCTGCATGGTACCCCAGAGCCGGTGCGACTCGCAGCGGAGCGCGACGCCACCTTTGGATGTCGAGGGCTGCTCGAATGCGGTTCGGGTGGCTTGGCCGGCCCTCCATCATCAAGAAGTCGGGCTACAGGCTTTGGTTGCGGGGGCACGGCTTCCCAGGCCAGGTAACCCGGCAGACACTACGGCGGAACAGCAGGTTGCATCGCTCCTATCCGGGCGTGATACTCGGAATATGCAAGTCCCCGCAAAGCATTTCCTCGTGCTTGTGGCATGTTGTGCTGCTGCGTTTGCCGCCTTCGGCGATGAAATCAAGTTGAAAGATGGCAAGAAGTTGTACGGCGTGATCGTCGGATATGAAGACAACATGTTCCGTGTGAAAACGGATTTCGGCTTTGTTTTGGTGGAGAAGGACAAGATTGCTTCGATCGTGCCGGCTGAGCCCGCTCCTGCGACGTCCGCGTCCAGCCAGCCAGCAAAGTCGCCGGCCAAGGTAGCAAGTCCGGCTGAAGCGGCAAGCAAGCCCAAGATTTCCGACGCTCCGGTGAAGCCGTCGCTGCCTGAGGTTTCCGACGCTGGCAAGGTAACTCCGCCGGTGATCAAGCCTGGCGCTGCGCCTGCGAGTCCTTTGGCAGCAAGCGCCGAGCCTCCTGCGCCGCCAAAACCGGAGCCGCCGCCTAACCGTGAGGAAGTGCAGGGCACCCTGTACACGAACTATTCACACGGCTTCCGTATGTACAAGGCGCCCAGTTGGGAGCTGATCGAGGACGCGCGGCAGGCGCTGCCGAACGCCATCGTAGCCATGGGGACGTCGAACGAGTCCACGTTGATGGTTGTGGGGCAGGAGAAGGCGAAGGAATCGCTGGAGGCTTCCGCGGCGGCCGTCGAGAAAAGACTCAGGGAGATCTACTCAAACTACCGGCTGATTTCGCAGCAGCCTGCCGTAGTTGGCGGTACACCCGCCATCGAATACAAATACCGCGGAACGGCGGACGAGCATGACTGGTCGGGAACGCTGGTGGTCATCGGGCGGGGAAAAGACGTACTGACGATGCTGGGCATGACTTACGCCGACAGCGACCTGATTCAGATTCAGGAAAACGTGATTGCGCGGGCGATTGCCAGCATGAGTTTTGACGTGCAGAAGCTGGCGGCGCAGAAGTAGCGCTCTGGGGGCTCAGCACTGTTCTGTTCGCCTCGGCTCAGCTGGTTTCGACGGGTTCGGCAAGTTTCTTGTGTTCCCGGATAAGGGCGATTAGGGCTTGTGCGGCGCGGGGAAGACTGCGGTCGCGGCGGTAAACCAGGCCGAGTTCGCGCCACAGGTCCACACCTTCCACGCTGAGCAGCTTGACCTCGCCGGCTTTAACCTGATCCTTGGCAAAGCTTTCGCTGATGAAAGAGACTCCGGCATCGGCGCCGACGAAGCGTTTGATCATGCCGATGCTCGGCAGTTCCATGGCCACATGCACCCGCGCCCGATAGGGGCGAAAAAGCTTATCCAGCACCTGCCGGGTATAGCCGGTGCGCGGAAAAATAAGCGGCTGGCTAGCGACTTCCTCCAAGGTGACTTTGGAGCGGTTGGCTAGCGGATTTTTGACGCTGACCATGAACCGCAGCCGGTCTTTGTAGATGTGGTGGACCTTCAGGTTGGGGGATTTGAGCGGCATGGTGACGATGCCGACGTCGACAGAGCCGTCTTCGACCCGCTGCAGAATCTTGTGGCTGAAATTGCGGTAGATGCTGATATGGACCTGCGGATACTTGCGCTGAAACTCGGCGAAGATGTCCGGCAGCAGGTAGAGACAGGTAGCTTCGTTCGCGCCGAAAACGACCGGACCTTGTACCACGTTGCCGCGATCGGCGACGACCTGAACGGATTCGTCGCGGAGGCGAAGCAGTTTTTCTGCGTACTCGAACAGCACCTCCCCGGCAGGAGTGAGCTCGACCGACTTGGCGGAGCGGTCGAGAAGCTTCGCGCGATAGGCTTGTTCGAGCTGACGAATCTGGGCGCTCACCGCGGACTGCGAGCGGAAAACCTTCTGCCCTGCCCGGGAGAAGCTCTTTAGCTTGGCTACGTAAACGAAAGTCAGAAGTTGATCAAAGTCCATAGGCCGCTAAGGTGCCCGGATTATAGCGGAAACACGGGCTCAAAAAGAAGCAGTCCCTCAGAAAGTGCAAAGGGTCAAACGGAAACCGCTTGCGAAACGGGTTGCGACTCGACGGCCACGCGACCATGGGGCTTGAATCGCTCCAGAACTTGCTCCCAGGTGCTCTCGACCGTGCCCTGCAGATGGACAGGCTGGACACGGAGCAGCGGGAGGAGACCGCGGCGGGAGAGCAGTCTGGCGGCTCGCGGGCTGCCGGTGCGGTCCAGGTGTTCCTGCAGGATTTGCCGGAGCCAACTGTCTTCGGCGGCGGAAATCTCCTCAACGCGCACAAAGTCGCGATGCAGAACGTCTTCGGCTTCGGCGCGGAGAACGTAAGCGAGACCACCGGTCATACCGGAACCGAAATTGAGGCCGAGCGGACCGAGGACAACTACTACTCCGCCGGTCATATATTCGCAGCCGTGCTGGCCGACGCCTTCTACGACGGCAAGCGCTCCGCTGTTTCGGATGGCGAAGCGTTCCCCCGCACGGCCTGCGACGAAGAGCTGGCCGGAGGTAGCGCCGTAAAGAAGAGTGTTGCCAGCCAGGACATCGCCGCGCCGGGAGGCGTTGGAGCCTGCCGAAATCGTTATCGTGCCGCCGGAGAGGCCCTTGCCCACGTAATCGTTGGCTTCCCCGTCGAGCTTGAAGTCGATGCCGGTGCCGAGGAACGCGCCGAAGCTCTGCCCCGCGCAGCCGCGGAATTCCTGTTTGAAGGCATGAGCGGATGTATCTCCGGCCGCACGCATGCGGGCGAGGTCGCCGCTCAGACCGGCGCCGACGCTGCGGTCGGAATTCCGGATGGCAGCGATCTGTGATTCGGTTTCCGCAGATTCCTGCTGTGTGTGGCCGTCGCTCAACGAAGCGTGCAAGCCAGGCGTCTGCAGGGGCGCGACGCGGAACGACATGTTGGACTCGAGAGCCAGCGCCGGCGTCTCGGCGTAGTTGGGGTCGCGCGGGCGGAGGCAGTCGTAGGCACCCTTGAGCTCACCAAGCGAATTAGCGCCCAGATCGGCCAGTTTCTTGCGGACTTCCTCGGCAAGCGCGCGGAAATAGCTGACGACCATCTCCGGCTTGCCGTTGAAGCGGGTGCGCAGGGCTTCATCCTGGGTAGCGATGCCGACAGGACACGTATTGAGATGGCACTGGCGGGCCATAACGCAGCCAATGGCAAGCAGTGAGGCGGTGCCGAAACCGAACTCATCGGCGCCGAGAATCGCGCCAATGATGATGTCGCGGGAGAATTTCAGTCCTCCGTCCACGCGCAGAGAGATTCGGGAACGCAAGCCCGCGCGAACCAGAGTCTCATGGGTTTCTCGCAGGCCGATCTCCCAGGGCAAAGCAGTGTTCTTGATGGACGTAAGCGGCGAAGAGCCCGTGCCGCCGTTGTGCCCGCTGATGGTGATCACGTCGGCTCCGGCCTTGGCTACGCCTGCGGCAATGATGCCCACTCCGGCGCCTGAGACGAGCTTGACGCCGATGCGGGCACGGGGATTTACGGCGCGCAGATCGTGAATGAGCTGAGCAAGGTCTTCGATGCTGTAAATGTCGTGATGCGGGGGCGGAGAAATCAGCGGCGTGCCGGGGACGGCGTGGCGAATCCGCGCGATGTAGGGGGTGACCTTACGCGCGGGAAGCTGACCGCCCTCGCCGGGCTTGGAGCCCTGCGCCATTTTGATTTCGAGCTCCTGAGCGTGCACCAGGTAGTCGGAGGTCACACCGAAGCGGCCCGAAGCGACTTGCTTGATCTTGTTGGCAGCTTCCGGTGCATGGACCCACAGGTCGGGGTCCTCGCCGCCTTCGCCGGTGTTGCTGCGTCCACCCAGCTGGTTCATGGCCAGAGCGAGGGTGCGGTGCGCTTCCGGGCTCAGCGAGCCGAGCGACATGGCTTGCGTGCTGAACTTCTTAAGAATCGCTTCGACCGGCTCCACTTCGTCTAGAGAGATGGGTGCGGAGGCGACGGTCTCGAGAAGGTCGCGCAAGAACACCACGCCGTCGGCGTCGGCCAGTTCTTCGAACGCGGGATACTTCCCCGCTTCGGGCGCTTTCACGTGGGCGTGTAGGCGGCGGACCACTTCCGGCGAGTTGGCGTGCAATTCCGCGCCTTTGCGAAAGCGGTACAGGCCGGCGTCGGGCATCTCCTCGCTCGTCCGGGCGAAAGATTCCCGGTGCATACGGAGATAGTCCGAAAGAAGGTCGTCGAGCGTCTTCTGCCCGGCAAAATCGGCGGCGTCTTCAAAAAATTCAGCGCAAAGGTCTTCGGAGAGGCCGACCATCTCAAACAGATAGCTGTTGCGATAGCTGGCCAGCGTCGAGACCCCCATGCGGGCGAGAACCTTGCGAAGTCCGGCATAAATCGCGTTGCGGACCTTGCCCATGCCACCGGGCTGCTCGGCTTCGGCAAACTGTTCTGTCAAATAAGGAACGACCGCGCTGGCGCCCGCGGCGACGAGCAACGCAACGTGATGGGTGTCGAATGCCTGCGCGGTTTCAACGACCAGCGGCACGTCCCACAGGCCTTCGCGTACTATGGACTTCCAGAGGGCAGCGGTGGCCAGTAGCGCCGGAAGCGCGGCCCTATCCGCTTGAATGCCGCGGTCCGACAGGAGGAAGAGCCCCGGGCGCGCGGTGCCGCCCAGAGGGGTAGATAGACACTGGGCGATAACGGCCCGTGCGCCCGGGGCTCCCGTGTTGGCAGGAAACGTGAAATTCGTGGTTTCGACCGGGCCGAACTGTGCAGCCAGATCGGCGAATTCGCCTTGCGTGAGAATCGGGCCGGGCAGGACCACTCCGCCGGGAGCGGAGGCGTTGCCGGGCAGGCGAGCTTCAAGAGACATCACATGCGTTTCGCGCAGCGGATCGATGGGAGGATTGGTCACCTGGGCGAAGCGCTGCTTGCAGTAATCCCAAAGGGAACGCGGAAGGGATGAGAGGAAGGCCGGCGGCGCGTCGTCGCCCATGCTCCAGTCGGCCTCTTTGCCGTGGATGAGAGAGGAAAAGAGAATTTTGAACTGGTCTTCGGTCCAGCCGCAGGCGGCGGCGGTGCGGCGAGGCGAATCGACCGGAGAAAGTGTCGAGGTGACCGAAGTGTCGAGTCGGCGAACGGTCGGCGGCGTGAGCTTGGACTGGTGACCGCCGAGGCGCTTCAGAATGTCGCGCCAGCGCAGCAGCAGCCCGCTTTGCGGTTTGGCAATGATCATCTCGCCGGGACCGAGACGGTGCCGTTCGGCAATGCGCGATTCCTCGAAATCGACGAGACCGGTTTCAGAACCGACGACCAACAAGCCGTCATGCGTCAGCGTATAGCGCATGGGGCGCAGGCCGTTGCGGTCCAGCTTCGCGCCGACATACTGCCCGTCCGAGAAGACCAGTGCCGCCGGGCCATCCCAGGGCTCGCTTTGCTGCGCCAGTGCCGAGAGGGCTCCCTTAACGTCGCGCGAGAGCAATGGATCGTTCTCAAACGCAGGCGGAACGAGGGCGAGCATCGCTTCTTCCGCAGAAAAGCCCTCGAGCAGTTTTACTTCGAGTGCGTTGTCGAAACTGGCAGAGTCGCTGACGTTGGGTTCGAGCGCCGCAAACCAAGAACCGACGGCGAGCTTTTCGCGTATCTGCCTTTCTTTGGCGCGCAGCCAGCGGCGGTTGGAGACGATGGTGTTAATTTCGCCGTTGTGGGCGACGTAGCGGAACGGCTGCGCGAGGCTCCAGGCCGGCTGCGTGTTGGTGGAATAGCGCTGGTGAAAGATGACGAAATTGGTTTCAAACGAAGGCTCGCATAGATCCTGGTAAAACCGCGGGAACTGCCACGGCGTGAGCAAGCCCTTATACACCACGGTCTGGGAGGAAAGCGAGCAGAGGTAGCACCGTGGAGGCAGGAGCGACTCGGCTTTCTTGCGGAGCAGCGCGAGGCGCCATTCAAAGCGCTCGGCGTGGCGCGAGACGTGGAATGGCGCGACGAAAAACTGCCAGGCCTCGGGCATAGTCTCGAGCGCGCGGCGGCCGAGGCAATTGGGGTTGGTCGGAACACGACGCCAACCCAAAATACGAAGGCGCTCCTGATCGGCGGCCTCTGCAACGGCAGCTTTGGCAGCCGTAACGGATTCACTCGGAAGGAAAGCGAAGCCCAGGCCGAACTGTTCGGGCAGGTCAATTCCCTGCTCCGCGGCCTTGCTCCTGAAAAATTCCGTGGGGAGCGCCGCCAGAAGGCCGGCGCCGTCTCCGCTGGCGCCGTCGGCATCGACGCCGCCGCGATGGGTCAGCCGCTCCAGGGCAGCCAGCGCGTAGTCAATAACATCGTGACCGGCCTGCCCAGCGAGGCGAGCGATAAAGCCGGTGCCGCAGGCGTCGTGGTCCGGGTGACCCCAGTTAGGGCGGACACGCGTACTCAATCGCCACAGGCGCTTGCGGGGCACTAAATCCATAATTGTTTATAGGGCTGACGGGAGGATTCTGTACAACGCAGAAATTCGATATTTAAAATTGGAATTCTGATTTTTGAGCTTTCCGCTGTGCTCAGATGATCGAGGCTCGATTCCCGCAAACAGGGCAGAAAACGTCAGAATTTGGTGGCTTCGGTGAAGTTAAATCCGCTGACTTTCATGGCCGGGACGACCATTTCAAAGGCTTCCTCGGCAGTAGCGCGCACACTGGGGCTCATTTCTTGAACGTTTTGTAACAGTTCGATGAGGGACTGGTTAAAACGGAAATTGCGTACCGCCGAGGTGACTTTGCCGGCCTGGACCAGGAACAGGCCGTCGCGGGTCATACCGGTCATGATCTTTTCGTAGGGGTCCACCTCCCGGATGTACCACACGCGGGTGACCAGCAAACCGCGATCGGTGCCGGCGATCATTTTCCCGACCGAGGAGCTGCCACCGCTGAAGACCAGGTTCATGGGCGCTTCGCCGTATTCGTTGGGCAGGGCGAAACCGTGCCCGGTCGGTTTTTTGCCCGCTTTTTTGGCGCTGGCCCGGGAATAGACGAGGTTCTTGGGCACTCCTTTTTCGACCAGCGACACCCGTTCGCGCGGCAGGCCCTCGCCGTCGAAAGGAGCACCCAGCTGGAGCGGGTGGTAGACGTCGTCCACGATTCCGACATTCTCGCCGAAGAGCGGCTGGCCCATGCGCTTGTTGAGGCAGGAGCGCTGGTCTTCGAGAGCCGTAGCCGCGAAATCGTAAAAGAGAAAGCCGACCAGGTCGAGAACCGCGGCCGGTTCGAGAATAACGGTGTATTTGCCGGGAGCAAGCTCCTGCGCTGCCTTGGCCATTTGCGCTTTTTTGCTGGCGCGGTCGGCCAGGGCCGGCGGATCGATTTGTCGGACGCTGCCGGAGTTGGCTTTGGCCCAACTGGCGGCGGGATCGTCCTGCATGGTGATGGAAAATTCCCCTTCGGTCTGGCGGTAAGCGGCGAACAGGCCGCGTGAATTGGCAAGCAGGTGCTGCGTTTGCCCGGACGAGAAGATTCCCGCGGCGACTTGACCGTTG
>Ga0306920_100015158_pt1 | contig 10555 bp, 8 predicted proteins | sample flu12Cox44000170_FD_204666 | JGI IMG/M metagenome (GOLD analysis project Ga0306920, IMG submission 204666) | Lab enrichment of tropical soil microbial communities from Luquillo Experimental Forest, Puerto Rico - flux4day.12C.oxic.44.000.170 (v2)... | ecosystem: Environmental > Terrestrial >... | reverse complement strand
CACAGGCGATTCGCGCGTGGTTGATCACGTGGTCGTTTTAGACTGAGTACGCGGTATTAGATATTCACCAATCAGAGCCGCACGGTTCCGCGTGGACCGTGCGGCTTTTTTCGCTCCGAAATCTCGAACGCGAATCGGCTAACGGCTCCTTAAAATTGCCACCGTGCGCCTGTCTATTTTGGCGAAATGTTACAATTGCGTGACATTGCCGCGCGGTCTGATAAAGGTGCTGCGTTAAACACAGGTTTCACGGCATTGCTAATTAACCTTACTAAACGAGAAGCTGTCACGATCTTGGCCAGCCTACGACGATAGCTAAGTTATCCCGCAGCAAGGGAAGCAGACTCCATCGCCACATGCGGAGGGAAACATCAGCCGCTTGATAACGGTGAGATTGAACGACTCTGCAAACGCATCACGAAAATGGAAAGGAAACGCGCTGTAGCGCCGTTGCTTCGTCAACCAAACAATCGCGCGCCAGCGAGCGGGAGACGGCTAAAACTGTGAGATGATATGTTGACGGCTCAGAAGGGGAGCGTCTGAGATTGATCGCGCTACCTCGACCGCCACGCGTGAAGTATTTTGAAATTATCGCTGATAATCTGGTTTAGAATTCCGTGCGCGCTCGCCATACCGCCATGGCCGAGACTGCCGCACGCCCGACCCAGGGAAGAAGAAGCAGAAACGTTATCACTATGCTTGCGCTGTCTTGATGATTCATAGATTCCCATTTTCCTTTCAGCCCGAACTTTTTCAGAACTCTTTGAAATCGTCCTTGTGTTTGTGTGTTTCGATCACTCGCCAGATCAGTGGGATTCTTGTCTCCGCAGATCTGCCACTTTGAGTGAAACGTTCGGCAAAAGCTCGATGCTTTCAATGAGAGCGACTCTGGCATCGGTCTCCGCACCAAGACTGGCCTCAAGATCAAATTGGATTGCGCACTCTGTTGTTGGGCCTGTAGCAGTTCCGGTTTCGTGCCCATTATCGAACCGGGCCTGCGCCGCCTGCTCGACTGTTCTTGCCGCGTCCAGCGAGCTTCGAGTTACCATCGCTTTTTGTCGCGCCGTGCCGACTGATAAAAACGATTGGTCACATCAAAGACAATTTTTTGGTGCGTTCCGTTGAAGCCGACGTTCGCCATCATTAATTTCTCGCGGGCTGCTGCCCGGGTCGCTCTGCGTTCACCGAAGTCGATCAGCAACCACTTCGCGTTCAGCTCGGCCCGCGCCAACAGCGATTCAGTGACCAAAGTACCGCCACCGACAATATCCACGTTGGGCAAATTCCCATTGGTCGGCGGCGGTTGAAATTTCGCGCGCAACTGCAGAAACGGAATAAAGGCCCGGTCATATCCCCCAGCTGCCGCAGCGACAATGTATGGGTAATACGCGCTCTCGGTTAGGCCGACAGCAGCCGCTGCCATTCGAGCGCGTTCCCATGCAACACGTGTTTCAGGGTTGGTGTGCTGGGCGATGTCGATCAGCTCTGCCAGACTGTAGATCTTCCGCGGATCGATTGCCGGGTAATAGCGCTGTTCAACCTCAGTTGGTTCGTATTGGCGAAGTTCTCCTTCAAATCTTGGAAGGGCCGGTGGCGCCCACGGCCTCACCGGCGACGGGGGAGGATCATCGCGGCCAAATGCGATTGCAATCGTGACGAGAAATTGCGCTGCTCCGATGACGGAGACGTTCACGAGAACCTCTCGAAACCCGGAGGAACGTCTCATAACTCTGATTATGACTGATCGGGAGCTGAAGCGTTGAGCGCAGACGCGACAGGAATTGTGGCGTTTCGTACGTGACGCGTGAATCGGAGCCATCGGGTTCACTGCCAGCCGCTTGGGCGCTCGACGTGCGCACTTAATGCTGTCGCGATGAGCTTCATATCACTTGCTTGAAAGTGTGGCGCTTGGCGTCTGAGATACCGCTCTGTCATCGGCCGCGCCAGGACGCGCTGTTTGAATCGAGTCCGATGGGTGGTACTCCACAATGAGCCGTGAACCGCGCTCTCCGGTTAGAAACAGCCAAGCCCACTGCAAAAACACACTGATTCGAAGACCGAGTTGAGCCAGGAAAGTGATGTGGATAAAAGCCCAGGCAAACCATGCGATCAGCCCATGCAACCGAACTTTGCCGCTTTGCAGAATCGCATAGCCTTTCCCGACAACGGCCATGTTACCTTTGTCGAAATACCGAAAAGGCTTGAGTCCTTTTTTGCCCGCGACGCGGCGAGGGATCAATTTGCCGAGGTACCGGCCCTGTTGCATTGCAACCTGGGCGACACCGGGCAGGGGCTTTCCATCCTGATCGAGCGATGCGGTATCGCCGATCACGAAAATTTCAGGATGACCCTGGACGCTAAGATCTTTTTGAATGCGAACGCGCTCGGCGTGATCCGTTTCCGCGCCCAACCATTTTCCAGCTGGTGACGGCGCAACCCCGGCGGTCCAAATGACTGTGTTACTCGCGATGCGCTCACCTGCGACAATGACTCCTTCTGCGTCGATCTCGTCGACAGCATGCCCTGACCGGACTTCGACACCGAGCTTCTGCAGGTGCTTCTCCGCGGCACTGGACAAATCCGGCGCGAAGGTAGCGAGAATCTTTGGCGCGGCGTCAATTAGGACGATCCGCGCTTTGGTTGGATCGATTCGCCGAAAGTCCGGACGCAATGTAGTGCGGACGACCACTGCCAACGCCGCAGCCATTTCGACACCGGTTGGGCCACCGCCGACCAGTACGAACGTGAGTAGATCCTGATGAAGCTTTGGATTTTCTTCGGCTTCAGCTTGTTCAAAAGCCTCAAGCACCTTATTTCGAATACCAAGCGCGTCGGCAAGACTCTTTAACCCCGGCGCAAACTTCTCAAATTCGTTGTGTCCGAAGTAACTGTGTCGCGCGCCGGTGGCAAGGACCAGGTAGTCGTAATGCACTGGTACGTGCTCGCGGTCCCGCGAATTAACGAACACGCAGCGCTGTTCTTTGTCCACGCCGGTGACCTCGCCCATGATCACTGTCGCGTTCTTCTGCTTCCGTAGTATTCCACGGATTGGAGAACTGATCTGGGAAGGACTTAACACTGACGTCGCTACCTGATAAAGAAGCGGCTGAAAGAGATGATGGTTTGTCCGATCAATAAGAATGACCTGGACCGGCGCTTTGCGAAGGGCTTTTGCCGCAGCCAGACCGCCGAAGCCCCCTCCAACAATTACCACACGCGGTGCGCGCAAGTTGGCGGCTTCAGTTTCGGCGATCGAGATACGATTGGTGTCCGCCATTGTTCGGTCTTGTTTCCCATTTCTTTCTTGAGCTTTTGAGCACCGAATTCTAGAGAACATTCACCGATTCGTTGCGGATAACCCGGCTTGGGTCGAGTGATCCTGCGGTGGAAGCGGACGTTTGCGCGATTGAAGAAAAGCAGTTATCTGGGCGAGTTCATCCGGCTTGAGCGAGTTGCCGAAAGCGGGCATGTTGACGCCGCCGTTCACAATGCGGATCACAATATCGCTCTCAGCAAGTGTGTCCCCGATGTAGGTGAGATCAGGACCGCGACGACCGCCGTACTGATCAATGAGGTGACAATTCAGACAGCCTTTCGCGTGAAACAGTTTTGCACCCTCGAAGACAGGGCAGCTCGTTGCGTCAACTACTTTTTCCGGCAGCGGTTGCGCATCGAAATTTGGTGACCACGGCGATCTCGCGCCCTGAATCCAGAGTGCGCCAATCATGATCACGCTGAGCAGGACGACAGCAATCGACCACGGCCGCCGTGACGGCGCGCGCTCACCTCTATTGTTCAGCATCGGTGCCGCCAGCAAAACAATGCCGATGATCACCGGTGCGAGAATCATCACGTAGCCTTCGACCTGCGGCGGGATCAACGCGAGCAGCGCAAAGGCCCAAAGCAGATACCAGTCCGGTTTCGGATCGGCGTTGAGATTGCTCGGGTCGGGCGGGGCGTCGAGCTTTGGCGGCCCGACAAAATATGCAAGCAACGCAATCACGACGAGTACCCCGGTGCCAAAGACGAAATCGCGCCAGGCGCCTTCGGGCCAGAATGGACGCCCCGTTTTGTGCATTCGTTCTTCGTATTCGGCGCGATACATCGCCGGATCGACTACCTGGCCCGCAACCGGTGGCTCGGCGATGCCGTGGCGCAACACCAGCATGAGATGTATGCCGATGAAAAGGAATACGAGCGCCGGCATGATGAAGACATGGATGGCGAAAAAGCGGCTCAACGTTGCGCCACCGATCGTCGTGCCGCCGAGAATGAATTGCGCCAGGAAATTGCCAATGAAGGGTACGCGGCCCGCTTGTTCCGCGGCGACGACGACAGACCAGGTGGCGGTTTGGTCCCAGCGTAACAATTGCCCGGTGAATCCCATCACGATGGTGAATGCGAGGAGCAGCACGCCGGTCGTCCAATTCATCTCGCGCGGATACTTGTAGGAGCCAAACAAAAATGTCTGCGCCATGTGCGCCCCTACCATCAGCACCATGGCCGACGCGCCAAAGTAATGCATCCCTCGAAGGAACCTGCCGAAAGGCGCCTGATCGGTGATGAATTGCAGCGTCTCGTAAGCTTGCGACGAGGATGAGGCGTACGAGAAAGCCAGTGCCACCCCGGTTACCACCTGCACGATGAATGCGAGCAGAGTTGCGCTACCGAAGACGTACCACCAACGGGCATCATGCGGTACGAGATGTTTCAAGCTCGGACCGATCAGCGCCGAAATGCCGAGCCGGTCATCAAGCCACCGCCACGATCCGATAATGAGCCGTTTCAACGCATCTGTAGCTGGGATCGTTGATCCCGGCTTTCTCGAAACGTCCAAATTCCCACGATCACCAGTTTCATAAAGTCGTGGTGATCGGAATTTCCATCGTTTTGATTTGAACCTGGCCGTTTGCGGTCCGCACTTCATACCGGATCAACGGCTTCGGCGGCGGTCCGGCAGCGACAGTTCCATCAGAGTAGTAAACGCCGCCGTGGCAGGGGCACATGAACAGATCTGCGTCTTGAAGCCAACGGACCGGACATCCCAGATGTGTGCAGTTCACCGAGAACGCGGTGAATTCGGCGTCGTTCGCACGGCGAAGCCAAAGCGCACTCTTGGCCGTGATGCCCGCCCAAGGAAGTGATGACGGATCTGTGATGGTAACGCTGACGGTTTTGCCAATTTCATAGTCGGTAATCTTACCGACAGAAATCCATTTGCCTGTTGTCTTCCGAAAAATCGGCGTGACTACAAAACCAACCAGGGGAATCCCGAGAATGGCCGCGCATACGCCGCTGAGGCGGATGCAGAGTTTTTCCAGGAATCGCCGGCGAGTAATTTCCTCGGGCGTCAGCGGCCGTTCTGGTAACGGATGATCAGTGGTGACTTGGTTCACGGAGAATTTCGTAAATCCATCCGGCAAGCGACGCCCAAAAAAGACCGATGCCCACTGCGAGAATAACCCATGAGGTGATCAGCCCCCAGAAAAGGAACGTTATTCCCATCGCTAGGCCGGCGGGGAAAAAGTTCGGACGCGGGAGCGTTTCGTGTGGCAACGGCTCCCAGCCTTGAGGTACGCTGGTGTGTGTTTCGTCTGTCATAAAGGCTTGTCCATCACGGGCGCGCTCGCGAGAGGATGCGCGAACCAGCGCGCAAGTTGCGCAACGATCGCGCTGAGATAGACGAAGCACATCGGCACCCACATGAGTAGACCGCCAATCTGCTGGTCCTTTTCCGGAATGATACCCCAGTTGGATTGAATCAGGTTTAGAATGCCGAGGCGATCAGCGGCCGGTTGCGCATAAATCGGACAGACGCTAACCGGCGAGAAGGTGATGAGAATTCCAAGAATACTGCAGGCGACACAGGCGCTGAAAAGATAAAGCACTGCGCCGGGCGGCGACATCCGCTCCTCCTCACGCGGCGCAAGAATTTGCCGCCAGAAAATCGTGCCTAACAAGAGAAGCGAAGAAATTTGAAGCGCGTTAACAAGCTGGGATGACACAGCGGCATTGCAAAGAGGCCGTGCATGCCACAACCACATTGCGCTTACACCGGCGATCCATCCGACGAACGGATTGGCAATCAGCCATGACCGCGATCCAAGCGAAACCCAGCGCGGCAGACTCATTAACACAAGCGCGGGCACGATGAGCAACAGCAAGATGTGTTGCAGCATGTGCGCGCTGAAAAGATAGCCCGCTGCCAGCGCATTAAGCGGAGACATCAACGTCAGCGCAAACAGGGCAAGTGCTGCAAGCAGATACAGAATGCGACGATTGATATTGAAAGCCCAGAGATACGCTGTAAGCACAACACCGCTAAAGACCAAACCTGCAGTGTTCCATGTCCACTCGGAAGTGAGAAATTGCTGTGTTGTCATCGGATCAAAGGCCACAGGTAAACGATCGAGAACACGAACACCCACACAACATCGACGAAGTGCCAGTAGTAACCGACAGCGCCAAGCGCAGGGAAACGACCGTTTTTGAGATTACTGACAGAAGCTACGCCGAGCACGACCAGCAAGGCAAGCAAACCGAAGCTGACGTGCAATCCGTGGAACCCAGTAAGCGTGAAAAATGTGGTGGCAAAGAGATCCAATCCGACAGTCACGCCGCTCTGAAACAGGCTCCAGTATTCTAGTCCCTGGCCGACGATGAAAATGCCTCCGAGCACAATCGTCGCGATAAGCCACGCCTTCATTTTTCCGAGGTTGTTTGCCCGCAGGCCCACTTCGGACCGCCAGATGGTAAAGCTGCTCGCAAACAAGCACACGCTGAAGATGGTCGTCTTAAGCACGTCCAGCTGCTGTGCACCCGGCCCACTCTGCGAAGTCGCATTGTAAAAGAGGTACGCGAGGATCAGCACTCCGAAGAAGCCTGCTTCGGAAATGATGAACGTGATTACGCCGGCTTTGATTTTATCCGGTCGAAAGGTGTCGATCGCTCCTCCCACGGGTACGACTGGATCCGGACGATCGGGATTCGCATAATCCCAGAGCGGACGTCGGCTGTGAATCGGTGGGAGCGCATTGAAATTTTCGTGAGGCGGCGGTGAAGTCGTCGCCCATTCCAGCGTCCACGCGTTCCACGGATTGTCGCCTGCCGGTTTTCCGCGGAACAGGCTCGCCACCAAATCCCACACGAACAGAATGGACGCAGCGGCCATGAAAAACGCGCCGATGGTTGAGACCATGTTCATCCAAGTCCAGCCAGGTAAATCCGGATAAGTAAACGTCCGGCGCGGCATGCCGGCCAATCCGAGCACGTGTTGAATCATGAAGGTCAGATTGAACCCGATAGTCATCAGCCAAAACACCCATTTACCGATCCGCTCTGACATCATTCGGCCGCTCATTTTCGGAAACCAATAATAAATTCCGCCAAGGATCGCGAAGACGATGAGCCCCACAAAGATGTTATGAAAGTGTGCAACCAGGTAATAGCTGTTCTTGGTCTGCCAATCGAGCGGCGCGACCGCATGACTCACGCCCGTGAGTCCGCCGATCAGGAATTGCAGCAGCGCTGCGACGCAGAAAAGCATCGGCGTGGTAAATCGCACACGGCCGCCAACCATCGTCGCGCTCCAGTTGAACAGTTTCACCCCGGTTGGAACCGCGATAAGCACGCTGGCCGCGACAAAGAACAGATCGACAGCGCGCCCGAGGCCCACGGTAAACATGTGGTGCGCCCAGACCAGCAAACTCAAAAAGACGATGATTACGGTCGAAGCGGCGACGAATTCGTGGCCAAAGATCGGCTTGCGCGAGAAAACCGGGATCACTTCCGACAGAATCGCAAACGCCGGGATCGCGACGATATAAACCTCCGGATGCCCGAACGCCCAGAAGATGTGCTGCCACAGGATGGCTGAACCGCCGCCGAAAGGCAGAAAGAATCGACCGTTGAGAAGCCGATCGATCAGCAGCATCACCAGCGCCGCGTTGAGAATCGGCAGGACCAGAATCACCAGGAACGCGTTCATGAAAGTCATCCAACTAAACAATGGCAGTCGGCGCAGCGTCATGCCTGGGGCGCGCTGAGTTAAAACCGTCACGATGAAATTAATTCCCGCGCTCACCGAGCCTATGCCGAGGACCAACAGCGATATCGCCCAGTAGTCCACACCCAACTGCGATGAATACGGCGTTTCACTCAGCGGCGTGTACGCGAACCAGCCCACCGCTGGCGGACCACCGGCGAGAAAACTGAAGTGCAACAGGATGCCTCCGAACGGTACGAGCCACACGCCCAGCGCGTTCAGGCGCGGGAACGCCATGTCGCGCGCGCCGATTTGCAGCGGCAGAATGTAGTTCATAATGCCGAAGAGCACCGGCATGGCGACGAGGAAAATCATCGTCGTGCCGTGCATGGTGAACATCCAGTTGTAAGTATCAGGACCCAACAGCGTGTTGTTAGGCACCATCAGCTGCAACCGGATCAATAGTGCTTCAATCCCGGCGATGACGAAGAACACCAAGCCCGTCAGCATGTAGAGGATGCCGATGCGCTTGTGATCGACAGTCGAAAGCCAGGCCAGCTTCCAGTGCTGTCGCTCCGCGGGCGTCAGCAGGTGCACAACCGTGGCAGTAATCGACGTGTTCTCGTTCATTTGAGCGTCTCGATGTAATCAGCAAGCTGGGTCACTTGTTCATCAGTGAATTTGAAGTTGGGCATCTTAACCCCGACTTTGACTTGTTGCGGATCGTGCAGCCATCGGCGCAAATTTTCGGGCGTGTTGTTCACGATTCCTGCACCAAGTTGTTTGCGGCTCGCGAAGTGTGTGAGGTCGGGACCGAAGGTTGCGGAAGCGATTGTGCCCTTGATGGTATGGCAGTTTACGCAACTCATTTCCTCGAAAAGAGCGAGACCCTTTTGCGCGTTCTCACTCGACGGGTGAGGCGCGGGAGCAACTTGTGCCTGTTCCCACTTTTCAAATTCCGCCTGTGGCTCGGCGACGAGCAGAAAATGCATCCATGCGTGTTGAGTCCCGCAAAACTCTGTGCAAAAGCCCAGGTACGTCGCGGGTTTATCGGATTGAATCCAGAGATGATTCGGATGCCCTGGCACGGTCGTAAGTTTTCGCCCCAGCTCGGGTACCCAGAACTCGTGCAGCACGTCCACGGCATCCAATCTTAGCGCGACTGGTTTGCCCACTGGAATATGAATCTCATTCGCCACGACAGCGCCCGAGTTTGTGTAGCGCGCTTCCCACCACCATTGATGACCGATCACCACAATGTCGGGTTTCGGCGGTGGCGGCGGGTCCGAGATGCCCATGGTTCGCGCCGACAGCACGAATAGTATCGCTACGATGGCAAGCGGTATAGCCGTCCACACGATTTCGATCGTTTTGTTTCCCTCGCCTTGTTCAGGATCGCGTTCGCCTTCGCGCCATCGGGGGGATCCAAGCAGCGCATACAGGACGATGCCGACGACCACCGCGAAAATGATTACCATCACGACAATGACGACGATGGTCAGATCGAAGATCGCACGCGCCTGCGGCGACTGCGGATTGAACACCTTGACAACATCCGCCACGAATAGCACTGCGCTAAATGAGTGGAGATTCATCACCTTCCGGCTCCCCCGCGCTAGCCAACGGTCGCGAACCCGAGGACGAGCGTCATCCGATGATGATCACAACAAAATAGTCCTCCCAAAGTCAAGGACGAATTCAGCGACCGTAGAAATAAAAAACGGTATTCCGGTCTTTGCTTTACGACTCGGATACCGCGATGCGTTTGTCATCAACGGTCGAAAGCCACGCGAATGGCGGCGCTGTTGTTAACATCGTCGGTTACTCCAAGCTCTCGGCTAATTTTCGTGCCACAGGGCTATCTCTCCGGCGCTCCCCTATCGGACAGCATGACTATAGGCGCTCACTGCTGGCCCATTGATCGCGTCCTTTGAAACCGGCAGGAGCTCGTCGCCTGATTCACAAGTTTACTCACGATGAACAACTAATCGGGAGGAGCATGCCCTTTTAAAAGAAAGCAAAGCGTTCAGCGGTTTTTCGGCGAACGACATCCCCAAGGCGAAGGAATTCTACGCGGAGACGCTCAGTCTCGACGTTTCCGAATCTCGCGGCATTTTGACGCTGCGGTTTGCCGGCGGCAATAACGTGATCGTCTACCCGAAGCCCAACCACGTTCCGGCAACGTTTACAGTCCTGAATTTTCCGGTGGACGATGTCGATCTTGCCGTGGCAGAACTGAAAGCGCGGCGTCCAGTTTGAGCACTACGACCTGCCGGGTATCAAAACGGACGAAAAGGGTATTATGCGAGGGGGGAACGGTCCCACGGTTGCCTGGTTCAAAGATCCGGCTGGCAACATTTTGTCAGTGGTCGAAGAAACACCGACACCTTAAGGTCGCAAACGAAACCACGTTCGACCTGGCCAGTAACTTTACCTACACTTGTACCACCTAGTGCCAACACCCTCGCGAACGGCGAGGCCGTTCTGAATCTCACACCTTGAGCTATTTCGATAACGAAAAGTCATGCAAGAAGCAATGCAGACTGAAATTTCCGTGGATCGGAAACGGTC
>Ga0306920_100015157_pt1 | contig 10555 bp, 10 predicted proteins | sample flu12Cox44000170_FD_204666 | JGI IMG/M metagenome (GOLD analysis project Ga0306920, IMG submission 204666) | Lab enrichment of tropical soil microbial communities from Luquillo Experimental Forest, Puerto Rico - flux4day.12C.oxic.44.000.170 (v2)... | ecosystem: Environmental > Terrestrial >... | reverse complement strand
GAGCTCGCCGACCAGCGACGCGGTGGTGGCCTTCGCGTCGTCGTCGTCGCCGCAGATGAACATCACCGGCGTGCCCGGCAAGGCCGGAGCGTCCATCATCGGCGAGCCGATCTGGTTGAGGGCCTTGAGTACCCGTGCACCGGTTGCCCAGCCGGCGACCTGTTCGGCACCCGACGTCGTGTGTCCCACTTCGAGTGCGGTGACGTCGGGAGTTAACGGGTTGGTGCAGTCGATCAGCACTTTGCCGGCCAGGTCACCGGAGGTCGCAACCGCCTCGCGGGTGCCTTGCCACGGGGTGCACAGCACCACGACATCTGCGCCGTCGACGGCCTTCGCGTTGCTGACGGCTCCCAGCGGGCCGTATTTCGGGTCGTCCGGGTTGCGCACGCCGTACGTGACGTCATGGCCGCGTCGCTGCCACGCTTTTCCCAATGTGCCGCCGACCGAGCCGGCGCCGATGACCGCAAGCTTCATGCCTGGCTTCTACCACTAGCGGTGAACACGTTCTACCGTCTGCCCATGGGATTCCTGAAGCCCGATCTGCCCGTGGTCGACTTCCCCGAGTGGAGCAAGGGCACACGCGCCGAGAAGATCCGGCCGATGGCACGGCACTGGGCTGAAGTCGGCTTCGGTACACCCGTCGCGCTGCACCTGTTCTACGTCGTCAAAATCCTGCTCTACATGCTCGGCGGCTGGTTGTTCGCGCTCACCACCAAGGGCGTCGACGGTTTCCACCTGTGGTCGGAGCCGATCGTCTTCGAGAAGGTCGTGCTGTACACGATGCTGTTCGAGGTGATCGGTCTGGGCTGCGGGTTCGGGCCGCTGAACAATCGCTTCTTCCCACCCATGGGTTCGATTCTGTACTGGTTGCGCCCCAAGACGATCCGGCTCCCGCCATGGCCGGCACGAATCCCGTTTACCGAGGGCACCGCCCGCACACCCGTCGACGTGCTGCTCTATGCCGCGCTGCTGGCGGTGCTGACCTGGGCGTTGCTCTCTGACGGCACGGGCGACGTGCCGGGCGTGCTGCCGACATGGCAGATCTGGGCCATCCTCGGCGTGCTTGCGGTTCTCGGCCTGCGCGACAAGGTGATCTTTCTCGCTGCGCGCGGCGAGGTCTACGCGACGCTGACGGTCACATTCCTGTTCACCGGCGTGGACATGATCATCGGGGCCAAAGTGGTGTTTCTGGTCATCTGGATGGGCGCCGCGACGTCCAAGCTCAACAAGCACTTTCCGTTCGTGGTCTCGACGATGATGTCGAACAGCCCGGTGTTTCGGCCACGGTGGATCAAACGCCGGTTCTTCGAGGACTTCCCCGACGACCTGCGCCCGGGACGGCTGTCGCGGATATTCGCGCACGGCGGCACGGTCGTCGAGATGTGCGTGCCACTGGTGTTGTTCTTCAGCCACGGTGGTTGGCCCACCGCGGTGGCCGCATTCGTGATGGTGTGTTTCCACTTGACGATCCTGACCGCGATCCCCATGGGGGTGCCGCTGGAATGGAACGTGTTCATGATCTTCGGCGTGTTGTGGTTGTTCGTCGCGCATGCCCAACTCGGACTCGCCGATCTGAACAACCCTGTGCCGGTGGCGGTTCTGTTCGTCGTGATCGCGGGCATCGTGGTCCTCGGGAACTTGTTCCCGAGCAAAATTTCGTTTCTGCCGGGCATGCGGTACTACGCAGGGAACTGGGACACCACGCTGTGGTGTGTGAAACTGTCGGCCGACGAGAAGATCAACACCGGGATCGTCGCGATCGCCAGTATGCCGCAGGCTCAGCTCGAGCGGTTCTACGGCAGCCCCGAGGCGGCCCAGATCCCGATCTTCATGGGATATGCCTTCCGTGCGTTCACCACTCACGGCAAGGCACTCTTCACGTTGGCCCACCGCGCGCTGGCCGGGCAGAACGAGGCCGACTACGTGATCACCGACGGCGAGCGGATCTGCAGCACCGCGATCGGCTGGAACTTCGGCGACGGCCATATGCACAACGAGCAGCTGATCGAAGCTATGCAGCAGCGCTGCCACTTCGAACCCGGCGAGGTCCGCGTCGTGCTGCTGGATGCGCAGCCGATCCACAAGCAGACCCAGCAGTACCGGCTCGTTGACGCCGCCACAGGAGAGTTCGAACGCGGCTATGTTCGCGTCGCCGACATGGTGACGCGCCAACCGTGGGATGACGACCTGCCAGTGCAGGTGTACGGAGGCCAGCGGCCGGAGGTTGGGTCCGGCGCATGACAGACGACCCAGTCTCGGTGTGGTGGGACGATTCGGCGCGGCGGCTGATGAGCGATCTGGGGCCGGTCGACAACACGTGCTTCGCCAGCGTGCAGTCGGGTCACTGCGCGCAACGCTCGCAATGTGTGGTGCTCGCCCGTGCGCCGGGACCGCGGCTGCTGTACGGCAGCGAGTTCATGCCGGAACTCGACGACGAGGCGGGCATCTACTTGGAGACACACGCCAAACCCATAGGGACCGACCTTATTTCGATCAGCGTCGACCACATATCGGAGCGAGGACCTGCCGGAAGCTGGCGGTATCGGCTATTACCGATGCGGTGGAAGGCTGCTGACGGCTATGTGGACACGGTCGCGCGGCTTGCGGTGTGGCCGGACTGACCGGTAACCACTAGCCACCAAACGCAGTGCGTCGCTGCGGAACCCAGGTCTGACGGCCGGTCAGGAACTGCCACCAACCCAGCACTGCTCCCGTGTGCAGCAGCGGAATGAATGTGAAGGGCTCGACGAGTGCGGCCAGCAGCCCTGCGCCGAGACGGGTGTCCGCTCCGGTCCACCGCCGATACAGGTGAATCGTCCACAGGTAGGCGGACAGGTCGAGCCCCAGCTTGGCCAGCACGATCGCGCCGACGGGCACCAAAACCGCGACGTTGCCCGTCAACACCAACGCGATCAGCACAAAGAAGGAGGTGAGCCCGTAGATGGGCTGCACGGTGTCGACCGCCTTCACCGGCAGCATCGCCAGGCCGAGCGCGCCGTAGCGAGGGTTGCCCGTCATGTCGCGGTTCCAGTACTGCGTCTGCAGGAAACCGCCGAACCAGCGGCGCCGCTGCCGCAGGAAGTCGCGGATCGTTCCGGGGGCGTCGGTCTGCGCGACGGCCTGCCCGACGATCGACACGCGCCACCCGAGATCGTGGTCGCGGCTACGGCGCTGGATGCGGTGAACGAGCTCGTAGTCCTCGACCAGGCAGTCGGTGTCGAAACCGCCGACCGCCAGCACCGCGTCGCGCCGAAATCCCGCGAATGCGCCCGAGATCAGCAGCAGGCTGTTCAGCCGCATCCAAGCGTAGCGGGCGATGAAGTTGCGGAGATATTCGTAGGTCTGGAACCACTGGAGTGTGCGGTTGCGAATCGTCTTGCCGCACACCGGTGCGAGCACCCCGCCGGCCACGACCAGGTCGGGGTCTGCCCCAAATTCGTGGCGGATGGCCGCGATCGCATCGGGCGCGGGCAGCGTGTCCGCATCCATCGTGACCACCACATCGGTGCCCACCGCCAGCAGTGCGCTGTTGAGAGCGGAGGCCTTGCCGCGGTGAGGCAGTCGCAGTAGGCGCAGCGAGGGATACCGGTCGCCGAACTCGGCGTCCACGACGGCGAGCATGTTGTCTTCGGATCCGTCGTCGGCGACGACGATCTCCTCGGGCGGTTCGGTCTGCGCCAGCAGCGCGTGCAGCGTTGCCGGCAGCACCGCGGCCTCGTCATACGCGGCGATGAGCACGCCGAGCGTGGGCCCGCGGACGGTTGGGACCGCGGGCGCCAGCCGTCGCAGTGGCAACGTCTGCCACAGCACGAACGCGAGCAAAATCGTGTCATACGCGATGTAGGCGATACCGACCGACCACAACCCCGCGCCGACCTGGAGGAATACCTGCGCGAACAGCGCGACCCACAGCGCGACCACGGCGATGTGAATCAGCCAACCAGAAAGCGCCGGGCCCCGCGGGGTGAGCCGCGGGGAGTTCACCGCGAAAGCCCTCTCCAGCGTGGTCACGTTTCCCCAGCCTGACAGATTCGACTCTGACACGCGTGCGATCACCGCGAGGTTCATTCCCTGATGGCCAGAAATCCTGACCCGGACGCAGCTCGTCCGGGGCTCTAGTCAACAATCGACACACGTCAACTCTTGATAGGAGAACCTCATGCCTGAAGCGGTCATCGTCGAAGCGGTACGGTCGCCGGTCGGCAAGCGCAACGGCGGACTGTCCGGAGTGCACTCCGCCGAGCTGTCCGCACAGGTACTCAACGGCCTGGTTGAACGCGCCGGTGTCGACCCCGCGATCGTGGAAGATGTCATCTGGGGCTGCGTCACGCAGGCCGGCGAGCAGGCGATCGACATCGGCCGCACCGCGGTGCTGGCGGCGGGGTGGCCGGAGAGTGTCACGGGCGTCACCGTGGACCGACAGTGCGGGTCCAGCCAGCAGTCCATTCACTTCGCGGCGGCCGGCGTCGTGGCCGGGCATTACGACGTGGTGATCGCCGGCGGTGTGGAGTCGATGTCACGCACGCCGATGGGTGCGTCGCTGGCCAACGGCGGCCACCCGTACCCGGAGGCGTTCCGCAACCGCTACAGCCAGACCCCAAACCAGGGCATCGGCGCAGAGATCGTCGCCATCAAGGACCAGGACGGCAACCCCGTGCTGCGTGACGAGGGTATTCGCCGCGGTACCACCATGGAGAAGATGGGGGAGCTCAAGCCGGCGTTCAAGGAGGACGGCGTCATCCACGCCGGCAACTCGTCGCAGATCTCCGATGGCTCGGCCGCGCTGCTATTCATGTCGGCGGAGAAGGCAAAGTCGTTGGGGCTCAAGCCGATCGCGAAGGTACACACGGCGACGCTTGCCGGCGCCGACCCGGTGATCATGCTGACCGCGCCGATCCCGGCGACGCAAAAGGCAATGAAGAAGTCCGGGCTCGGCCTCTCCGACATCGGCGTCTTCGAGGTCAACGAGGCGTTCGCGTCAGTGCCGATGGCGTGGCTGGCCGACCTCGGAGCCGACGAGAAGAAACTGAACCCCAACGGCGGTGCGATCGCGATCGGGCATCCGTTGGGCGGCTCAGGCGCGCGCATCATGACGACGATGCTGCATCACATGCGTGACAAGGGAATTCGCTACGGTCTACAGACCATGTGTGAGGGCGGGGGCCAGGCGAACGCCACTATTGTGGAATTGCTGTGACGGCCGCCGAGGCGGAAGCCGCGGCGCTCATCGAGCGCCGCGGCAACGTCGAGGTGATCACGATCAATCGGCCGGCGGCCCGCAACGCGGTCAACGGGGCGGTCAGCATCGCGGTCGGCGATGCGCTGGAGCGCGCGAACGGCGATCCCGACGTGTGGGCGGTGGTGATCACCGGCGCGGGCGACAAGTCCTTTTGCGCCGGAGCGGACCTCAAGGCGATCTCGCGGCGGGAGAACCTGTATCACCCCGACCACGGCGAGTGGGGCTTCGCCGGGTACGTGCACCACTTCATCGACAAGCCGACGATCGCGGCGGTCAACGGCACTGCGCTTGGCGGCGGCACCGAGATCGCCCTCGCCAGCGACCTGGTGGTCGCGGCCGAGAGCGCGTCGTTCGGCCTGCCGGAGGTGAAGCGAGGCCTGGTCGCCGCCGCGGGCGGGGTATTCCGGATCGTCGACCATCTGCCCCGCAAGGTGGCGGTCGAGCTGCTGTTCACCGGTGATCCGATCTCGGCGGCCGATGCCGCGAAGTGGGGCCTGATCAACCAGGTGGTACCCGACGGGACCGCGCTCGACGCCGCGCTCGCGCTCGCGGGACGCGTCACCGTCAACGCGCCGCTGGCGGTTCAGGTATCGAAGCGAGTGGCTTACGGCGTCGACGACGGCGTCATCACCGACGAGGAACCTCGGTGGGGTCGATTGTTTACTGAGGTCAAATCGCTGATGAGGTCCGAGGACGCCAAGGAGGGACCGTCGGCGTTCGCACAGAAGCGCCAGCCGGTGTGGAAGGCGCGGTAACTTGGGCGGCTAGCCGGCCGCCGGGGCCGCTGTCGTCGGGGTCGTGGTGGTGGGGGTTGGTGTGATCGGCGCAGGGCTGGACGACGGGTCCAGCACACCGTCGATGAGGTAGATCCGCGCGTGGCCGGCCACGATGCCACCGCAGACTTCCTTGGCAGTGTTATTGACCACGACGTCGCCGCCCTTGCCGGTCACGCTGATATCCGCGCCCTGCTGCGTGGGCCGTTGGCCCTTCACGTCGTCGGGACCGAGCAGGCCGAGGAACATGTGGTACTCGAGGACCTTGGTCAGCTGCGCCGGATCCGCCTTGAGCGCATCGAGTTGCGCCGGCGGCAGCTGCGCGAACGCCTCGTTGGTCGGCGCGAAAATGACATACGGGCCGTTGTTCAGCATGGCGATGAGGTTGACCGCAGGATTGAACCCGCCCGAAAGCGCGGAATTGAACGTGCTGATGTCCGGGATGCTGGCCAGCGCCTGATCGGTCTGGTCTTCATGGAGGTTCTTGTACGTCGGCACCGCCGCCTTGAACGCATCGCAGCCGGGTCCCTGCGGATCGGGGAACTCAGGCGTGGGTGGCGGGTCAGCGGACGCCGTGATCGACAGCGGTACCGACCCGGCGATCGCCGCGATCGCCGCGGCAACGCCCAGCAGCTTGCGGGTGGAACTCTTCACTTCATGCTCCTTCTCAGGTCGAGACGCATGTTAGGGGCATTTGCAGTGCAACAGCAAAATGAAGCCGGACGCCGGACCTACGATGGCCGGATGCCCGAGCCGCTGATCATCGCCGTCCGGGGCCGTAGCCCGCAGATTCATCCCGAAGCCTGGGTCGCGCCGAATGCGTCCGTGATCGGGCAGGTGACCTTGGCCACTCGGGCCAGCGTGTGGTACGGGGCGACGCTTCGCGCGGAGGCCGAGCCCATCCACATCGGCGCCGGAACGAACATTCAGGACGGGGCCACCGTGCACGTCGACTCCGAGTACCCGGTCCGCGTCGGCGCGAGCGTCAGCGTCGGACACAACGCCGTGCTGCACGGCTGCGAGGTCGAGGACAGCGTGCTGATCGGGATGGGTGCGATCGTCATGAACGGCGCGGTGATCGGCGCGGGGTCACTGATCGCGGCGGGTGCGTTGGTGCCGCAGGGCATGGCGGTTCCGCCACGGTCGCTGGTGACGGGCGTGCCGGGCCGGGTGCGTCGCGAGCTCAGTGACGCCGAGGTGGCAGGCAATCGTCAGAACGCCGCCGTCTACGAACGCCTGCTCGAGCTCCATCGCGCCGGTGGCGTGCAGTCCTGAAGCCTGTCGCCATCAACATAAAGATTGCGAGTGCTCACTATCTATGTTAGTCTCTCCGTCATGACCTACGACGTGATCATTCGCAACGGCCTCTGGTTCGACGGGACCGGCAACGCCCCGCAGACTCGGACCCTGGGCATTCGCGACGGGATCGTGGCTGCCGTGTCCACTCATCCGCTGGACGAGACCGGCTGCCCCGACGTGATCGACGCCGCGGGCAAGTGGGTCGTTCCTGGCTTCGTCGACGTGCATACCCACTACGACGCGGAGATTCTTCTCGACCCCGGCTTAGGGGAGTCGGTTCGGCACGGCGTCACGACGGTGCTGCTGGGCAACTGCTCGCTGTCGGCCATTTACGCCGACTCCGAGGACGCTGCCGATCTCTTCAGCCGGGTCGAGGCGGTGCCGCGAAAGTACGTCATCGGTGCGCTCAACGCGAAGAAGACGTGGTCGACCCCCGCTGAGTACGTGCAGGCGCTGGAGGACCTGCCGCTCGGGCCGAATGTCAGCTCGATGCTTGGTCATTCGGATCTGCGGACCTCGGTACTGGGCCTGAGGCGCGCCACCACCGATCACGTCAAACCCACCGACGCCGAACTGGACAAGATGGCCGCGATGCTCGACGAGGCCCTCGACGCCGGTCTTCTCGGTATGTCCGGGATGGACGCGGCGATCGACAAGCTCGACGGTGAGCGGTACCGGTCTCGTGCGCTGCCATCGACATTCGCGACCTGGCGGGAACGGCGCAGGCTGATCAAGGTGCTGCGCAAGCGCGGCCGCATCCTGCAGAGCGCGCCTGATGTGAATAGTCCCATTACGGCAGTGCTGTTCTTCCTGTCGAGTAGCCGGATGTTCGGACGCCGCAAGGGCGTCCGAATGAGCCTGCTCGTATCGGCCGACGCGAAGTCGAACCCGGCGGCGGTGAGCGTGTTCGGGCCAGGCACGCGGCTGCTCAATGCCCTGTTCGGGTCGAGCGTGCGGTTCCAGCACCTTCCGGTACCGTTCGAGTTGTATTCCGACGGAATCGATCTGCCCGTCTTCGAGGAGTTCGGGGCAGGCACCGCGGCGCTGCACCTGCGCGATCAGTTGGAACGCAACAAGTTGCTCGCCGACAAGGCTTACCGACGTGAGTTCCGGCTGCAGTTTGAGAAGATCAAGTTGGGCCCGACGTTGTGGCATCGCGACTTTCACGATGCGGTCATCGTCGAATGCCCCGACAAGTCGCTTGTTGGTAAGAGCTTCGGGCAGATCGCCAATGAGCGCGAGCTCCACCCGCTCGACGCGTTCCTGGACGTGCTCGTCGAAAACGGCGAGCGCAACGTGCGCTGGACGACCACTGTCGCCAACGACCGGCCCAAGCAGCTCAACAAGCTCGCCGTCGAGCCCAGCATCCACATGGGGTTCTCGGATGCGGGTGCCCACCTGCGCAACATGGCGTTTTACAACTTCTCGCTGCGGCTGCTCAAGCGGGTGCTCGACGCTCAGCGGGCCGGAGATCCGTTCATGACGGTCGAGCACGCGGTTCACCGGCTCACCGCGGAGGTCGCCGACTGGTTCGGGCTCGACGCCGGTACGCTGCGCGAGGGCGATCGCGCCGACTTCGTGGTGATCGATCCCGCCGGACTCGACGGCTCGGTGGACGGCTACTACGAGGAGAAGGTGCCGTTCTACGGCGGGCTGAGCCGCATGGTCAACCGTAATGATGCGGCGGTGGTCGCGACGGGCGTCGGTGGCGCGGTCGTATTCCGCAACGGTGGGTTCTGCGCGGGTTACGGCACGACGGGGCGGTCCGGCCGTTTCCTGCGGGCCGGGACCGGCCGATCGGCGCGGGCAGCAGCCTGACATGGCCAGAACGCAGCGGGAGCGGCGGGAGGGCACCGTTGCGCGTCTGCTCGACGCCAGCATCGCCACGATCATCGAGGTCGGATACTCCCGGGCCTCGGCCGCCGTGATCACCAAGCGGGCCGACGTGTCGGTGGGCGCCCTGTTCCGGCACTTCGACACCATGGGCGACTTCATGGCGGCCACGGCCTACGAGGTGCTGCGCCGTCAGCTCGACCTGTTCACCAAAGAGGTCGCGCAGATCCCGGCAGACCAGCCCGCGCTCGAGTCGATGCTGAGGATAATGCGCGACATCATCGGCAACCAGACGAATACGGTGATGCACGAACTGATGATCGCTGCCCGCACCGATGAAAAGCTAAGGGCCACACTGCAAGAGGTGCTGACCGAATTCGGCGCGAAGATCTTCGATGTGGCACGCGGCTTACCGGGCGTCGAGGGACTGTCGGACGAAACCCTTCTGACGGTTGTAGCGACGCTCATGAACACTTTCGACGGCGCAGCAATTCTGAATGCCGTGCTGCCGCAACCGGAGCTCAGCGCACAGAAGATTGCCTTGATTGCCGCGCTTTTGAATGATGCGTACGGCGCCGATTAGCTGTCGGTGAACGAGGGGGAGCGGCGCTGCTGGAATGCGCGCGTGCCCTCCTTGAAGTCGTTGGACGTGATCAACACCGACTGGCCCGCCTTCTCGCGCTCGAGCGCGGCGTCGAGTTCGGTGAGCGTGGCGGCATTGATCGCATCCTTGGTCTTGCGGAATGCGGCAGCAGGACCGCTGACCAACCTGGCCACCACCTTGTCGACCTCGGCGTCGAAGCTCTCGGCGGGAAAGACCGCGGTGACCAGACCCCAGTCCAACGCGTCGCGCGCGGGAATCCGTTCGGCCAACAGGGCCATGCGCATCGCGCGGATGCGCCCAACCGCGGCGGCGACCAACGCCGATGCGCCACCATCGGGCATCAACGCGATCTTGGTGAACGCGAGCAGGAAAAACGTTGTCTCCGAAGCCAATACGACGTCGCACGCGATCGCCAGCGATGCGGCCACCCCGGCGACAGGACCATGCACGACGGCGACGGCCGGCTTCGGCAGCGCCACGATTGCGCGGACGGCGCGGTTCGCCTCATCGATGACGTCGGTGGGAGAACCCGCTGGCGTCTGGTCCTCTTCGCTGATCCCGGCGCCCGAGCTGAAGCCCCGGCCGGCGCCGCTCAACCGAACCACCCGCACTCGCTCGTCGGAGGCGGCGCGTTCCACCGAATCGGCGATACCCGCCAGCATCGCCTGCGTCAGGGAGTTCAGGCTGTCCGGACGGTTCATCGTGATCGCCAGGACGCCGTTGGCAAGCTCCACCGTCAGCCCATCGACGGACTCGTAGGCATGGGTGCTGGAATCGACGGTCGTCATGGCTTCACCTTAGGACTCT
>Ga0306920_100015156_pt1 | contig 10556 bp, 15 predicted proteins | sample flu12Cox44000170_FD_204666 | JGI IMG/M metagenome (GOLD analysis project Ga0306920, IMG submission 204666) | Lab enrichment of tropical soil microbial communities from Luquillo Experimental Forest, Puerto Rico - flux4day.12C.oxic.44.000.170 (v2)... | ecosystem: Environmental > Terrestrial >... | reverse complement strand
CGACTGTTGGTCCGAAAGCTTTTGCTCGAGATCTCTGCGCGCTTCGATGATCTTCTGGCGTTCATTGTCAGCCAGCAACAGATCGGCTTGCGTTTGTGTCCCGACTTCAAACTTGGCACGGGTGGCATCCAGGGACTGAACCAAGGAGGCCTCGTCCGCCTGGTTTATATCCAAAAGGCGGTAAAGATTTGCGAGCTCGTAATAGCTCGCTTTGGCTTTGGCGATAACGTCGAGTTCTTGTCGTCTGGCTTCTTCAAAGGCTCCCAAAGCCTCGGCGGCAGCGGCCCGTTCTTTGCTCCGATTTTTCCCGGAAAGCGGAATCATCTGTTCGACGCTCACCATCTGGTCTGTAAACGCGTTTGCCGGAACACTGACGAACCGCCCAAGAACGATGTTTGTACCTACCTTTAAGTCCTCCCAGGCTCCGGCTTGCGGTACGCGTTCCCTGGCTGCTAGCCATTTTGTCCGAGACGATTGAATCATACGATTGTGTTCGAGAACCGCCGCAATGACTTGACTCAGAGAGAGGTTAGTCAATCCTTCCGGCGGGTTGTTCGCTTTGCGACCTTCTCGACCATAGGCGTTACCGATTAAAGCCGACACCGCCAGCAGGACCGCGAGAATCTTCGCATTCAATCTCTCAGTCCAAAAGACGATCCAAACCGCCCTACCGCGGCATTGCGGCGAGAATTGACCTTTGTTCAACACGGGTACCCAATCTTTCAAATGTACGTTGCCCCGGCGCTTTACTGACTAACGGCGGTCTTGCTAGGCAGGCCAGGTTGAATAATTCTCTGTTTCATCATTTTGAGATATTGCTCGGCTGAACTCGGATTCATCTGCTCACTAATCTCGTAGATGTGCGCAAGCATAGACTGTTGGCACTCCTGTTGGACTCGTGCCGCCTCAGCCATTGCCTGTTGGACCTCCGGCGTCACTCCTCTATTCCTCGAAATTGCGGCGTCCAATACGGCATTCGCATCCATGATCCGTCGGCACATCTGATCGCACTTCCCAACGTAAGCCGTATGGAGAGCCTGGATTCGCAGAAACTGTGCGTCGGTGAGATGAAACTCGCGACGGAGCCATATCAACTCCGCGTCGCGGTCCGAGCTGACTGAGCGCAAGTCCGCTGTGCCGAAGAAAGTGCAAAGCCAGAAAGCTCCGAAGCCTGCTGCAATGGTCGCAAACAGGATCGCCACTACCACAAACAAGCGGTGTGCTTTAGGATCAGCGGATCCGCTGATAGGGATCGATGGACTGGACATATTTCGCTTCCAAACCCTTCCAAGTAGCTGAGTTCCAGCGTGAAGCTTCAACCACGCCGGTTGTGGTCCCAATGAGCAACCCAATGGCTATTGCAGTCAGTGCCAATCGCGGAACAGAAACTTGCGTTGCGGAGATCAAAAGACTTCCAAGCCAAGTCAGCCAAGGCGGACCAACATTGCCCGCCTCACGCGTCGCAATGCGTTTCCATACGCGCTGTTGAAAATCAGGCGGTAACTGCTCTTCAATTCGCCAGGCGGCAAGCTTCTCTCGCAGTTCCGAATCGGACAGATCCTCTTTCACATTAAGTTATATGCCGCGCCCAGACCAAACCCTTGAAAATTTCCTAAAAATTTAGCTTTCGCGGAACCGGAGTACGAAGTGCGTCACGAAGCTCGTAGTATGCCGAAACGGCCATTCGGCGGGCAAGGTCTGGCTTCAAATACCGCAGATCAAGCTCAAAAGGCGAATGGGCCAGCGCAGAGAACTAAGCTGGCTAAGTACACGATAGAAGACGGATCATTGCCGGTTTGGGTGACAATCCGACTTATGAAAGTGACCCGCTGACGCATACCAGCTTGTCAAAAAACGGCTCGCCAAATGATTCGGCGCTCAACATGATTTTACCACGAGTCGATGATGCTTTTGTGCCCGGAAAACTCGCTCAAGAGTAAGGTCGCGCACGCACACCCAAACGACCGTCGGAGAAAAAGTACACTGCTGCTACAAAAAATTCGTTGCCGATCTTGAACAAAAAAAGGTGCCGTTGCCGCCTTTTTTCAGCCAATCACTATGGCGTTTCGCGAATTGCTTGATCTGGGCTTGCGTCAGAGCGAGAAAATCAAGGCCCACCCCAAAACCGCCAAGCATATCCTGGAAGGTGCAGTTTTTAGCCATTTCGTAGATCCGAACAGGAGTATCTGTAGTCGGCGGTCCCGCCACGCCACAACGCCAACGGTGGAAATTGGAATCAATGTATTTGAAGACGTCAGTAGCCTGGTCAAGCGTTTCCAGACCATCGGTGGGATCGAGCACCAACGGCTTATTTCCGGAAAGAAGCCGAAGACGGTCTTTTATCATCTCCACTCCAGTTTGAGAACGCTCGTTATCTATCTAGACATGACGTGCAACTTAACTTTGCAAAGAGTGCGTTCCAGTCCTATCAAATTGCTTGCCATGTCAGCAATCGCTTCGGGATCGAAAACAGCACTGTTCGTCACAGTGAAATTTATGTGTGCCACAAACTGCGGCAGCCTTGACTCCAGTTCTGCCAGGGATTCCAGTACTGCGGCTAGGTAAGCTAACACCCCGAGAACCTGACGATACCTGTACCGCACGGTTTATACTCAACCTTCGGGATTCATTGCCCTTATGCTTAGCGCCGGTCTGTACGAGCACGAACGGCGGCGAGGAACGGTAGCCGAATTCGTCGGTGCTCCAATCACGTATCTGGCTAGGCTGCTTCATTCCGTGGGTGTGACGACAATGAGGTCGGGTTGCCTCCCTTTCAGTCGGGGTTCGGCTGGCGATCCAGGCCTTTCAATTCAATGATGTTGTGCGTGTTCGCTCTCTCCGGGCCTTTCTTGATCGCTGCCCATCATACGCATCATCATCACACGACCCATTTTCATCATATCCTTCCCGCCCTCCGTCATCATCTTTTGCATTCGCTCGTGCATGACTTTGTGCTGCTCGACGAGCTTGGTAACAACCGCCGCGATTGCGTCGACTTTCTTGTCGGAAGGCGCACTATTCATATCCGCGACAAGCCTGTCCAACTCAGCCTCCTGCTCTTTCCGTTTGGACATCATATTTCCCATGTCCATTCCCATCATGTTTCCCAATCCTTACCCATCATTCCCATACAGCAGTCCGTCTGCTCTTTCGTCTGATCAGCGGCCTTGGCGTAGGTAAGGCGTCACGACAACCATTCTATGACTACACGATTCCAACGTACACGGCGCAAATGCTGGAAAATGGTCGCGCTGAAGCTAAGCGTCGTTATGAAAGCTGATCTCTTGGCTGGCTTGCTTCCTTTTACCATTGAGGATGTTGAACGGGAGTCCCGCGGTCGGCCGTTGGGCTGTTACTGTCCAATCGGTCAACCATGCCATGCCGACTTGTTGCTGCGCATCGCCAACGTCTATACATGAGCTCGAGCCCCAGTCCTGCCCTTCGATCGCGAAAAAATTTTGGGGGCGATCGGTAGGTTCTTTCAGCGATCTGTGAGACGACGGGTGCTTTGCGAGTCCCGGATTTTTGGGGGAATTTTCGCTAAAATTTCCGGAATGATTTTGTGCCAATTGGTGACACTTGAACTTTGCCCTCCCGGAGCCTCGAAGGCAGTCAGACTATTTCCGAATTCCTCGAGAAGATTTCGCAATCCGTCCCGCTTTATGCACGGGCGGCGATCCATTGCCTGAAGCGAACGGCTCAGTCCAGCCGTGATATCGGAAATGCCCGTCAGCAGTCGGCTCGAGGCGAAGATAAGTTAGCCCTAGTTTTTCCAGGAGCGCGACAGCCAGAAGGTGTTGATCTCGAGTCACTTACTTTCGCAATTTGTCGCTTTGAATAGCTGCGACGTCAATACGGCTTTTCTAAGGTAGTCGGTCGGACTCAAAAGAATATTCAGCCGGATTCAGTCCGAGCCACTCCGCGAAGCGCACATAGCATTCTTCGCATAACTTCAAGTAATCGTGCAGCTCGAGAGTTTCTCCCTCTCCCGCCGCCCACGAGTCCTCCAACTCAAGAAATGCCGGCTCCAGCCGCGGCGGCCGATATGCGACGGCGAAAATCGCCTCCTGCGATGTCATGCTTTCTCAATCGCCCTTTCAATCACGTCGATTTTCGTAATCACTGAGCGCATCACGTTGACGTCGATTGAGTCAGGCACGACCAAGTATTGGCTTAAAACGGGCTTTCTTTGCGAGATCCGGTGAAGCCGGTCTTCGGCCTGGCGCAGGATCGCCGGTGTCCAATCTTGCTCGACAAAGATTACTCTCGAAGCAGCCGTTAATGTCACTCCAATTCCCATCGCTCGAATTGAGCCGAGGAAGAAGCGCGTCATGGGTTCCGTTTGAAATCGTTCAATCGCCGCCGCACGATTGGCTTCGGGCGTTTCCCCAGTCACGAGCACCACCTCTTTCCCGAGGCCTTGGTGGAGCTCGTTTAAGACTGCGCGGTGATGGGCGAGCACGACAAATTTATCTTCGCATGAATCGGCCTGTTAAAATGAATTGCAGGGCCGCTCTAACTTTCAGTCGGCCGAGTTCGTGCCGCATCTTAGCGATGCAATCCAAAGGAATCGAGAGCGGATCGACCTCGAATGGCATCGTTAAAGGGCCCAGGAAGAGTCCGCGAGAATTCGCCTGTTGGACAATCCAATCCACATGCCGAAAATATTCCTCATTCTGTTTCGCCGGATCTTCGTCTACCAATGGGAGATGACCGTAAGCGTTTGGGCTACGGATGCCGTTCTCTTCCGCAAGCACTACAGCCTGGATGAGGGAAAAGCGTTGGGATTTACGTTTGTCTAAATAGAGCTCCGCATCTTGGCGGGTTGACCGGTGGAAAAGCTCCCACGCGGTGTCACCGAACCAATAGAAAGGCGACTCATCTTCATACACCAAAAAGCGCCCGTTAGGACTGACTCTGAGTTTTTGCATGAGGCGAAGCTGCTGGATTGCGTTTGGATCGCAACGAGTTCGGATGGCGCCTGACAGGTGGATAGGTTAATTGAAATTTTGCGCTATTTGTCAGACTGCTATCCGACTTGTTTTCGGTTCATCAACGAGTCGATAGGGACGTCTGCAACGAGGCCCGCACCCAAGACGATCCCCTGCCACCCAGAGGAAAAGCGGGAGATGATCAAGACGTTCTTCGTCAGCCCCATAAAAAACACTCCTATCTTGGCGCCCCAGATGGTACCACGACCGCCAGATGGGCTGGCACCACCCAGAATGGCGGCAGTGATCGCCTGAAGTTCTGCGCCGAGCCAGACCGTCGAAGGCATCTTTGCGAAAAAAAAGGTTCATCCGGCAACGTCGCCCCGGGGTTTTCTTCCTGATGCGTGCAAATCGATCAAACGGTCGGTTCCCGGTAATTCTGCTCCCAGGCGGAGCGACTGATCGTTAAGTTTGAAAGCGAAAGGCCGCATGGCTTAATTTCTAACGAAGACGCCCTTGTGTACCGTGCTGGGGTCTCGTGCAATCCTGGAAAAGACCTCCGGTGCGGACCAGAGATCGAACTCAGTTGCAAATTTTGGATATTGGACTTTCCCGGTGGCCAGCAATCTCAGAGCCTCGGGAAAACAATCCGTTTCCGTCCGTGAGCCCAGGATGGTCATTTCTTTTCGCGTGAAGTCGAGACCTGGAAATTGGATTTGGACTCCTTTTGCCACTAATCCCACAATGATGATTCGGCCGCCTGCAGCAACAAGGCTTGCCGTGGATTCCATGGCCTTCGCGTTGCCGGTCGCTTCCATAACCACGGGTGCCCCTTCCTGATTGGTTTGCTCGAGAAGCCGATCTAGCAATTGCTCGTCTGCTTTCAGAATCTCCGCACCTAGCAGTCGCGCCGTATCCAAACGCGACTCAAGGACATCCGCCGCCACGACCCGGGCACCAAAGGCCAAAGCGACCTCAATTAAAGCAAGTCCGATAGGTCCGCATCCCAGGATTAATACAAATTCGCGCGGCTTAATCTGAGCACGACGACAGGCATGGACGCCGATGGTCACCGGTTCGGCGAACGATGCCCAAAACGGTGAAACACCATCTGGTACGACATGAAGATGAATAGCCGGTACAACGAGAAACTCAGCATAGCCGCCGGCTCGGTGGACGCCAATGATCTCCATGTTCGCGCAACAATTCGGCTTTCCAGCTCGGCACGGATAGCAGCGCCCACAGCTGAGGAAGGGCTCAACCACGACCAGTTGGCCTGCTTCGAGATGTTTCACTCCCGAACCCACCGAGTGCACCGATCCGCAGATTTCGTGTCCGCCAATGATTGGGTATTTGGCGTACGGACTTTTGCCTAGGTAGATGTGCAGGTCGCCGGCACATATTCCAGTGGCCCTCACAGAAATGAGTACTTCATCCGGTCCGGGTTTCGCTTGGTCCCATAGGCCAACGCGCATGTTATGTGGAGCGTCGAAGATAGCTGCTTTCATGACGTTTCGATGATCTCGCCGGGTTTTAGGACGATCGATTCTGGGACTTTAGATCCTCCGGCTTTGGCTTTGGCGAGATGAGCATGAAATTCCTCAACCTCAGGACAATTTGGATCGATGTAGTGACAGGGAAGCACCTTCTCCAGTCCGAGCCATTGCGCGGCGAGCGCGCCCTCGCGCGGGCTCATTTCAGCACTTACCATCCGCCCCGGCATAGGCGATCGATGTAAAATTTCCAGCGGATTTGCTATCCCGATGCATCCGATGGTCGGCCTGTAAAGATCTGCCTGCAGTTTCAGATCAGAGAAGATCGCGGTATCGCCGTAATGGTAGAATCTTACTGTAGGCGCGAGAGTAATGATGAACGCCATCGGTACGCCACTGGCGAGCGTGCCGTCTGGCATCAGAATTTGGGACCAGTGATGGCATTCCACGGGCTGAACATGAATCCCGTTAATCTCAACTGCGATTCCCCACGTTGTAGCCCGAATCTGGCTAGCCGGTATGCCCTTGGCCGCCAAATAGGCTTTTACTTCGCCGCCACACACTATAGGCGCTCCCGTGCGCCGAGCGAGAGTTTCGGTATCTCCCAAGTGGTCAACTGCGGCATGGGAGACAAGGATAAGGTCCGGCGACTCAAGCTGGTCTGATTTTATCGAGCTTCCTGGATTCTCGTCCAAGAAGGGATCAACCAGGATGCGCCGGCCCGTGGAGCTGATCAACTCGTACGCAGCAACTCCAAAAAAACGGATAGTCGGGTTCGTCATTTCTCTGATTGCAGACCGGTTTCCAAAGCTTTTATCAGACTAACTACCGCACAATTATAAGGGGTGAAAATCTCGAGGCTTTGGCCTGCCTCTACGATTGCGCCATTGATCACATCGATCTCAGTAGGACGTTTTTGTTCGATATCTTGTAACATGGAGCCCTTGGTATTGGGCCCTAATTGCTTAAGGAGGCGTACGATAGCGCTCCAGCGTTCGTCAAAATTCAAGTCGATCTTCCGAGCATTTGCGACGGCGATAACCTCTTGCAACAGGTTTCGCATAAGCTCCTGCATGTCTGGGGAACTCAGGAGTCTGTCTGCGGTCATGCGTGCCAGAACAGAGGTTGGAAGGGTGGCAGCATTCAACGCCAGTTTTGACCAGATATCTTTCAAGACTTCAGTGGAAGTTTGAACTTCAATTCCGCCTGAAGCCAAAAAGCTCGCAACCCTTTTTGCTCGCTCGCTTACCGAGCCGTCCAGTTCTCCCAAGTAGGTCGGTCCTTGTCCGCCATGAAAGACCTGCCCGGGGCCAAGCGCTGTTGCACTATGGTAGCTTACTCCCACGAGAACCTTCTCCGGGCCGACGAGATTACCAATGCGGGAAGCGTTGCCCCAACCGTTCTGCAACGAAAGCACAATTGAGTTATCTCCAAGAAGAGGCAGAGCGCTTCGGACAGCAGCCTCAGTATGATAACATTTCACAAAGACAATCAATAGATCGACCACACCGACATTCCCGGGCTCGGTCGTTGCGTCTATCTGGAAAGATTTCTCGTTTCCCGCCTTGTCCCGGATTATCAATCCCCGAGACGAGATCGCATCGACAACCGGCTTGGCAACATCAATGAGAACTACCTCGCCTCCGACCTCCGCCAGAAAACTCCCGAACACGCTACCCATCGCGCCCGCTCCGAGGATGGCTGTTTTCATAAAGAGGGGAACAGATTGAAGCGCGAATCTTCTATGCCGGCCTGGTGCACAGATGAGAGTAAGTCTGCGACTAACAATCAGCTTTAGCTAAGCCGGAAAATCATGTCGCTGCGTTGGAACTGAACGACAGATCTTCGGGAAACGGTTCGGTGCGCCAGCCAGACGGGGTCCGACCCGTATGCTTGCGAAACGCTCGAGCGAATTCGTGTTGGCGCTCATACCCGAGCTGGTCGGCAATTTCTTTGATTGTCATCGGAGTCTCGAGAAGCAGGTCACTCGCCTTTTGCATACGGAGCCGAAAAAGAAGTTGAGTTGGCGAGACACCGAAAACGTTTTTGAAGCGATGGCGCACGGAGTCGTAATTGGGTACCTGACCGATCTGGTGAACGAACTCATGCGATCGGCCTACGCACTCGTTAACTACATGCCAGAGATGCAGAACATCTGCATCCGGTTGTTCGGGTAAAAGCTGTTGACTGTGATCATTTTCGACCCAACGTCCCAAGTTCACAAGCAACAGCTGGAGCCAGGCTTCCGCACCCAGGTCGTTATTCGCCAACGGCTGGGTATGCTCGTTGAAAAGCTTGATGAACAACCATTTGAAGGTCGACGTTTGCTCCGGCGTCAGATGCCAGATGCGACGAGTCGCATTGGGCTCGGACAGATAAGCCAGGTGCTGACAAAGCGGTGAAGTAAAATGAATAACCCAGAACCGCGGGCTCTGTCGGCTGGAGTTCCAGTGTCCATGCGGTTCTCCGGGAAGAAATAGATAGAGAGTGTTTGGTAACGAAGTCAGCTTTCCCTCGGCGCAGCCGTTCATTGTTGAATCGTCTGTGACCAGAGTGAACTCGGGAAAAGGATGCGAGTGATAGTCGCAAAATGCGCCTGGTGCGGATCGCAAACAACGCATCGAGAGAATACGGGACCGAGGATGGCCGGGAATCGAAAAGCTCTGGCGCATGGAAGAAAAACGGGAAGTTCGAAACTCATCAATAGGCTGTTGCATTTAGGATTAGCGATTCAAGATTTGGGGTTAGAAGCGTATGGGTTTCAAGATGGAGGGCCGAGCGACTCACTGGCAAAAGTACTGAGATAATACAGGCTCTCGGTAGCCCACGCCCTCTCGAGGGCAAGGGTCTCCTCCAGCGTTTTGGTGAAAGGTGTCCAGAGCTCAACGATCACGTCAGGTCGGTGCTGAAACCGAGCGAGTCGCTTGAAGATTTGTTCGAGCGGTAGCCTGCCTTGTCCGACCGGTCTGCCTAAGAGGACGAAACCCATCAGGTGATCCAGACGCTGGATGGTGAAGTCTTTCAGGTGCAAGTTGATCGTAAGAGAAGCGAGATTGTCGAGAATCTGATCCGTGCTCTCCAGCGCTCCGAGGGAATTGACCACATCCAGGCAAATTCCAAGTTTCGGATTGTTTATCGTATTGATCAGATGGGCAAGATCGCTGGTTGAGTAAGCTTCATAGTTTTCCAGCGCAATCGAGACGCCGGCCTGAATAAACTCCGGCAGAACCAGGCTGACATTTTTTTCAATTTCCGAGATGGCCGCCGGAAGCCCCTGCCTACTCTCCATCGTCCGGATCAATCTTGCTTCGAGCTGCAAGGCGATCTCGAGGTACTTAAGTAGGTGGGAGCGATCGACCCCGCGCGTTCCCACCTGGAGGTCGACCCCGTGGTCCTGAGAAAGCTTCCGAAGGTCTTTCAGTTCAGCGATCGTCAGTTCGTCCAAAGGCAGATTGTCCGCGATCTGCACAACCTTGACGCCCAGTTCTGCGGCTTGGCGAACCAACCCACTCGGGGACATCGGTTGTTTTGGCCGGCGGTCGCGGACCGTTCCTACCGCCCAGGGATAAGTCCAGGAACCGATACCGATTCTGCCTAAGCCAAGAATGTTTGCTCGGGCTTTCATTTAGTTAGGCTTCACAGATATCGCGGACGCTTTCCTTAAGTGCCGGAATAGAAATGACCTCGCGCCATTCGTCTCGAAATATCCTTTTCATGTTTTGCTCTACCGCGCGCTTTGCTCCATCTGAAACTGGGAATCCGGCGAAACCGAAAACTATTGCAAGTTCGGTTCGAATGTGGCCAAGACAGAAATCCCAGGCAGCTTGGCGCGGGACACCGTGTTTTATCGCTTCCTCCATTGCTTGCTTCATGATCGTGACGCAGGTCAGCATAGTAGATTCCACGACCGCCGGTTCGAGAATCGCCATCTGCTCAACGGTAATCCGATGAAGTCGGAGAATAGGAGCGAACATGTCGGCTGCCAGTTTTTCTCCGATCGGGTAATCTTCCTCCGGACCATGATGTAACGCACAGACTACGCTTTGAGCCAGCGTACTGCGGCCGCCGAACCAGTCGGAGTCGGAATCGGCCGGTGCGCTGTCGGTAAAAAGCGGCGGGTGACAGGGGTGCG
>Ga0306920_100015154_pt1 | contig 10556 bp, 9 predicted proteins | sample flu12Cox44000170_FD_204666 | JGI IMG/M metagenome (GOLD analysis project Ga0306920, IMG submission 204666) | Lab enrichment of tropical soil microbial communities from Luquillo Experimental Forest, Puerto Rico - flux4day.12C.oxic.44.000.170 (v2)... | ecosystem: Environmental > Terrestrial >... | reverse complement strand
GGTCGGGATGGCAAGTTCGCAAACAAGCTAACAACGAACGAACACAAGAACACAACGGCCAATAGACGGAGTCGAGGAGTCGAGGATGAGGTGGCAACCAGCGCGCCCTAATCCACTTGCAAGATCTCGGCAGCTTCGGCAATCAAGGAGGTTGGCCGCGGCCGCGATGGCCGAGGTCTACGAGGTCGTCGGCGAGTCGAAGTAGACGGTGCTGTCGCTGGACGCAGAGAAAGGTTGCGCGCCCGCGCAGAGAAGATACGAGCTTGCGTCTTCGCGCAAATGCTGTAGGTGCGCGTGAGCATGGGTGCGGATCCGACTGGGGCACAATAGATCATTGTTGGCGAGAAGCTGACGCGCGGAAATTGGTAGATACGGTGCCAGATACGGTGCCAGCGCTTTCTGATTACGACAGGTCGCTAGCTCGATCGATTGACAAAGTGTCGGTTGCCATATAGAGAACAGGCGTTCTCTTTTTGGCGAGCTACATGAGCCCCACGGGTCCGAACGCAATCAGCAGCACAGCGCGCTACATGGCGTTGTTTCGCGCAGTCGAAACAGCACGCCGAAGCGATCGACTGTTCGAGGACAGGTTCGCGATCCGCTTCCTGCCCATCGCGTGGCGCGCAATGCTAAACACTGCCAGAACATTCGAGGCGACACACCTCATCGAACGCGCGATCGACAAGCGCGGGACGGGCGCGTGGTCGTCGGGGGTGGCGCGCACGCGGCTCATCGACGACTGGATCGGCGACGCTGCCGCCGCCGGAGCGCGGCAGGTCGTCCTGCTCGGTGCTGGTTTCGATTGCCGCGCGCTCGGTCTGCCGCGTCTCGCGAAGATCCCCACATTTGAATTGGACCGGCTGCAGCTTCTTGAAGAGAAACGCAAGCGCCTTGGCGGGTCGGTCGCAGCAACGCATCCACATCTGCGTTACATTCCGATCGATTTTCTTCGCGATGATGTCGGCGCGCGCCTTTCGGCCAGCGGCTTTGTACAGATCACGCGCACGCTCGTTCTCTGGGAAGGCGTCACGAACTATCTCGACGCCGAAACCGTGGCTAGTGTGTTCGATCTCGTCGCGAAAATTTGCGCACCCGGCAGCCGGATCATCTTCACCTATGTTCACGCGGACGTGCTCGATGGCGGGTTCGAAGCACCCGGCCTCGACGCACTATTCACCCGCCTCGCCGCATCGCACGAAAGTTGGACTTTCGGCTTTCGGCCCGAGGAGCTGGGCGAATACCTGCGGCGGCATGGACTGCATCTTATCGACGATCTCGGAGCGGCCGAGTACCGCGTCAAAGTGATGGGGGCGCGGGCGCGCGGCCTCGTGGGCTACGAATTCTACCATGTCGCGGTGGCCGAGGTCGGCGATACGGAAGGGCCAACACGTGCCTAGAATGACAGCCGTCAGGCGCGCAGAGCGGCGCGCTGAAATACTCGAAGCTGCCGAGAGCTGCTTCGCACGGCTCGGCTTTCATCGCGCAACCATGCGCGATGTCATCGCCGAAGCGGGCCTCAGCGCCGGCTGCGTCTACAAGCATTTTCAGTCGAAGCACGAGATCATTGCTGCAATTGCAGCCGATCGCCACGCGAGCGAGATGAACCTTTTGAGCGAAGCGGAGGCCGCCCGAGACCCGGTCGCGGCGCTGCGGCTGATTAGCCGGCATTTCATCGAGCAGCTTGCTACTCGTGCCGGCATGAAATCGCGCGCCGTCGGAGTGCAGACCTGGGCCGAGGCTCTCCACGACGAAGAGGTGTTGCGGCACGTCCGGAAGGGCGTCGAACAGCCGTTGGCGAAGATCGCCGCGCTGATGGCTCGCGCGCAAAAAGAGGAACGCGTCGTCACCTCGGTCGATCCCGATGCGCTCGCCCGCGCATCGATCGCGCTGTTCCACGGCTTCGTGCTGCAGAAGCTGTGGGACCCGACGGTCCCTCTTGAGCCCTATTTGGCTGCGCTCGACGCGCTTCTCGCCGGCCTCGTGGTCGGCAAGCAGAAACGGAGAACCAATGCCGCGCGATGATATCCCCGCGGGCTTCGTGGCCGGGCTGATTGGCGGCCTCTCGTCCGGTCTTCTCGGGATAAGTCCCGGCAGTGCATTGGTCGTACTATTGGTTCTCCTCCTGGGATGCGACCAACACGTCGCATGGGGGTTGTCCCTCGTCGCGCAAATCCCGCCGACCAGCTTATCCGGAATTGAGCGCTACCGGGGCCATGGCTAGCGCAGCGCGATCTCGTGGCTGGCCTTGCTGGCGATCGGCTATCTCATTGGTGACGTGGCGGGCGCCAAGATCGCAGCGCTGTCTTCGAGCGCGGCCGTACAGTGGACCTGCGTCACTTTTCTTGTCGGGTTGGATATCCTGCTGATCGTGCGGACAGCTCGCAAGCCGAGGCGCCCACCGGGAACGGCGCAACAGAGGCCAGTCGAGTGGGCTTGTTGGCTGTTGGCGGTGTCGCCGGGTTCTCCTCCGGACTGCTGGGGATAGGCGGCGGTCTGGCCATCACGGCGGCTCAGCGTCGGTCTGAGACTACCCCAACTCCAGGCTCAGTTGATCAAGAATAAGACGAGAACAATCAGGACAAACACTGAGTGGGCAAGGGCTTTGCTATGATATCTTCGCGGCGCCGCGATCGATGGCGTGCCTGACATGCGCATGGCGCAGCCAATGGGCCGAGAAGCTGCCGGGCAGCCCCGCGCGTCGAGCGGCGACTTTGGGCCTGTAATCTAATCTTCGCCATCGGAGAGGCTCACTCCCCGGGATGCCAGCGGATCAAATCAGCACGGAATCGAGACGACATGTCCAAACCAACGTTCAATGGTACTCAATGCGAGACCTAGGAATAAAGTCGCAGAGCTACCGATTCTCGCTCCGCCCGCGCCTTGCGCCGTCAGGTCGCTCGCGACAACCTCCCAAACGAGGCTGATGGTCACTCGGAGTCGAGAGGTGCGGCCATATGGGGAGAGGGCTGTGGCATTCATTATCTACCAGCGGCATTCTCCTCGGAACGCTATTTTTTGCCGCCTCTCTGACGCCGACGCTGCTGCCGCGGAGTTTTTTGACGCAGGGCGTGCTCTCGGGCTGTTCTCTGGCGGCCGGATACGGCATCGGCGTATTTGGCCGTTGGCTCTGGGCCTACATGGAGCTCCCGCGGCCTAAGGGCCGCCTCCTGCGCGTCGCCAAGCTTGCGGCCGCGACCGGTTGCGCGGTCGTTGCGGTCATCTTCCTGTGGCAGGCGGCACGATGGCAGAATTCGATCCGGGAGCTGATGGAACTCAAGCCGGTCGACACGGCGCATCCGCTTGAAATCGGCCTGATTGCACTGGCGGTTTTCGTAATCCTGATGGCGCTCGCGCGGCTCTTCCAGCTGACGCTCCGCTTCGTGGCGATGAGAGTTAACCGCCTCCTGCCAAGGCGGGTGTCCAATGTCATCGGCGTCATCGCGGCGGTTGCGCTGTTCTGGTCCGTCATCAATGGAGTTCTCTTCCGGGTCGCTCTGCGTGTCTGGGACGCGTCCTTCCAGGAATACGACGAGCTGATCAAACCGGAAACAGAGCCGCCGACGGACCCTCTGAAGACCGGCAGCAGTGCTTCCCGGCTGCGTTGGGAAGAGCTCGGACGTGCGGGACGGGAGTTCATCTCCTCGGGACCGACCCGCGAGGACATTAGCGCTATTTCGGGCAGAAGAGCGCTCGAGCCTGTTCGTGTTTATGTCGGACTACGATCGGCAGGCACGCCGGAAGTGCGCGCTAAGCTTGCGCTGGACGAATTAAAGCGCGTCGGCGGGTTCGAGCGATCCGTGCTTATCGTGGTGACGCCGACCGGCACCGGCTGGGTTGACCCGGCGGCGATCGACAGCGTCGAATATCTGCTCGACGGTGCTGTTGCGAGCGTTGCTCTACAATATTCCTATCTCGCCAGTTGGCTTTACCTGCTTGTGGAACCGGGCTACGGTGCCGACTCCGCGCGCGCCCTATTCAAGGAGATCTACGCATACTGGATCACGCTTCCCAAGAACAGCCGGCCGAGACTCTATCTGCACGGTCTCAGTCTTGGCGCCACGAACTCCGAACAATCGACGGACCTGATCGAAGTGCTTGGCGACCCGTTCTCCGGCGCACTCTGGAGCGGCCCGCCCTATTCAAGTAGGCTCTGGCGTTCCCTCACCGACCGTCGCAATCCTGGATCGCCCGCTTGGCTTCCGCGGTTTCGCGACGGATCGTTCGTGCGGTTCAGGAACCAGGACGGAGAGGCCGCGGGCCCGAACTCGCCGAATGCCGCATGGGGGCCGATGCGGGTCCTCTATCTGCAATATGCGAGCGACCCGGTGACCTTCTTCGACTATCGCAGCTTCTATCGCGAACCGGACTGGATGCTGCCGCCACGCGGCCCGGACGTGTCGCCGCAATTGCGGTGGTACCCGGTTGTAACTCTTCTTCAACTGACGCTGGACATGCTCATGGCGACCACAGCGCCGATCGGCTACGGCCATGTCTACGCCCCTGCACACTACATCGACGCATGGATCGAGGTGACGGATGTTCGCGATTGGTCCCCGGAAGAGATCACGCGGCTGAAGCAGCACCTCTCCAAGCCGTAGTCCGCGACCCCCTTGGCGACACCAGCTTCGCCATCTGCGGCCTCGATGACGGTATAGGCTGAGCCGGTGAGGAGGTCGCGCAGGACGCCACAGCCCTGAAGGGCTGGCGGGCAGAGCGCGGCAGCTCTGCCCAGGTATTTCAAACCTCGATTTTCTCGGCGATTTCCAGCGCGTCGTCGACTTCGACACCGAGGTAGTGAACGGTGCTTCGATCGCCGAGAAGGAGTTGAGCCGCGCGCGGGTTCCCGGTGCGACGATAGATTAAGGTCACCTTCGTGTGCTTCATCGAGTGCATCGCGAATTTCAGTGCGTCGAGGCCAATGCCGCGTACCCATTCGGAGACGAGGCGCGAGTACTGGCGCGTCGTCAAAGGCCGATTCCGCGCCGACCCTGGAACAACTACTCGCCTGCTTGCGACCTGTCATTCGAAGATATTCGTGCAGAGCCTGGCGCGTCACCTCCGTCAACTCGAACCGGACTGGCCGATCCGTCCTTCCCTGACGCATAGTCGCCCGGTTGACCGCGTACCCGTTGGGCGCGACGTCGTCGACAACGAGGTCGCAGCCGCGCAACTTGCTGTCGATCGCAAGATTGAAATCGCCAAGTCGCGTGCGCCGCTCCAACTGCGCTTGGTCCGAATGACCAGACATGCTCCGGTCGCAACGGGAGCTTCGGACCGGTGAGTTTGCCCTTGTTCCAGGCCGCTCTGCGAGTCGATACCTGGGGCGTCAGAGAAATTGCTTTCGTTCATGGTCAATCTGCGTGGGTTGATAGATCCCGAAGACTGCGCTGTTGACCAGAGAATGCATGGAACGCCGTCGGCTTGCACGGACGATTTGCCGTAAGATGGTTCGGGATCCCTTGCTTTGAACTACATCCGGTGCAAAAGGGAATGCACTAGTCTCGTGACGTCACATGTCATCACCGCCCGACGCTCGCCCGTCACAAAACCACGCCTGGTCTCCTCACGGAGCAGGGCTAGCAGAAGATGGAGCTCGAGTGATGTTCGAGCCTTAAGTCGCGCGGCTCAATAGAGACCCGAAAGGACCGTCTCCCATGGATCGGCTTGGAGAAAAAACCGCATTTGTCTTTGCTGGTGGGGGGAGCCTTGGAGCGATACAGGTCGGCATGTTGCGCGTCCTGGTGTCCTCCGGAGTGCTGCCAGATTTCGTGGTCGGCGCGTCGGTTGGCGCGATCAATGCCTGCCATTTTGCCGGCACCCCGAACGCTGCTGGCGTTGTTGCATTAGAGCGGATTTGGTCGGGTTTACGGCGCGCCGACATTTTTCCGCTCACGATGGCGAGCGCCATTGGCCTCATCGGACATCGGGGAAATGTTGTCGATCCGGGCGGGCTGCGCCGCTTGATCGAGACGCATTTGCCCTATGCGCGGCTCGAGGACGCGCAAATTCCCCTCCATATCATGGCAACCAATCAGCAGGGGATGGCGGTTCGTCTGTCCAATGGTCCTGCGGTCGAGGCGATCCTGGCGAGCACGGCGCTGCCCGGTGTCTTCCCGCACGTACATGTCGGCGGTGACGCATTGATGGACGGCGCGATCGCGGCCAACACACCGCTGCGCCTTGCCGCAGACTTGGGCGCATCACGAATCATCATACTGCCGACGGGTTACGCTTGCGCTTTGAGGGAGCCGCCGACGAGGGCGATCGGTAGAGCCCTGCATGCGGTCACGCTGATGATCAATTGGCAACTCATGCATGAATTGGAGGGCATTTCCGAGGACATCCAGGTGAATCTCGTGCCAACACTTTGCCCGCTGGCCGTGTCACCCTTTGATTTCTCAGCCTCGAGAGAGCTCATCGAGCGGGCGGCCCAGTCGACGAAGAAGTGGATCGAGGAAGGTGGTCTGACGCGGAGGTCGCTTCCCAAGGAGCTCGCACCCCATCGGCATTGAAGTGGGTCAGACAACGGACTTGATTTTCATCGCATATGAGACGGGACGGCATCGTTATGTGCGCTGCACACCCCAATTGTCAGCCGGCACGGTTGGTGCAGGTCCCCCACGAAGTGCACGAGGTACTTGAGGGCGTCCGCGCGGTCATAGAAAGGCGTCTGCGGATGCTTGACGAGGGCCTTGGCGCGCTCGATGGCGCGGATCACGCAGTCACCAGTTGTTTCCACAACACAGTCGCGTGCATCGTCATAACCGGTGGCATCAAATGGAATGTCGATGTAATGCCAACGGTTGGTTTCCGGATGGGCCACGCGATACTCGTCAGCGAATAGTGCAGCGGTGGCCAATGACGCGCCGGACAGGATCTTGCGCGCGGCGGCGCGAGCTTTTGGGGTGAGCCGGTCATGGCGATGGCGACATGTCCCTCCGACCCCAAGCCGCCGCCTGAAACGCGGGCGTCAGCAGGAAAGCGGCAACCACAAACAAAATCCGCATGCTGGTCTCCGGGGTCAAACAGAAGTGGTCGTGCTCCTTCGCCTTCTAGGCGCTGGGCTCGGGATAGAGGGTGAGGATGGCTGACCCGTCGAGCTCGGCCTTGCCCTGCGCGATCAGCAGGCGATAAAGGGTGAGCGCCTGGGCCGTCATCGGCATGGCAAGGTGACGTTCTCTTGCGGCTTCATGCAGCATTTCCAAGTCCTTGAGCACTTGGCGCGCATACCCTCGCGGCGCAAAGTCGCGTGCAATCATACGCTCCAGCAGCACAGGCAGTAGGTTGGAGCCCGCGTGTCCCGGGGCCAGCGCCGCTGGAATAAGTTTGGCGTCGACACCACAGGCTTCGCCCAGGCGCAACGCCTCTGCGATCACGCAGTAATTGGTCAGCACCAGCACTTGATTGACGAGCTTCGTCGCCTGGCCGGCGCCAATCTGGCCCATGTGCATCAGCCGGCCGAGCCGCTCCATCACCGGACGGATGCTGGCGATCGCCGCTGCCTCGCCGCCTGCCATGATGGCGAGCGTGCCGTTCGTCGCGGCGGCCGGGCCGCCCGAGACTGGCGCATCAACGAAGGCCATGCCCGTGGACATAGTTAGGGCCTTGGCAACGCGCTTGGTTGCTTGGATCTCGGTAGTTGAGTGATCGACCAGTACTTTGCTGTCGAACCGGCCCGCCGAGGCGATGCCCTTCGTTCCAAGCACGACGTCTTCGACCGCCTTGGTCGAGGTCACCGACATCAACACGATGTCGCTGGCATGTGCGACCTCGGCGGGCGATCCGCAAGCTCGCACGCCGCGCACTGCAGCTGCCGCCACCTTCGCAGCAACGATGTCGTAACCGGCGACGATGTGACCGGTCTCGATTAGCCGCTGCGCGATGGCTTCGCCCATCAGGCCGAGGCCGAGTACGCCTACAACAGGATTGCTCATGCGTGCGTCCTCACAGCCGATAAATTGCGTGCGGCATTATCATAGAGGGACTGACGCCACGCCAGCGAATGAATTCTCCGGTGCGAGTGTCCTGCAACGGGAGCCGTCGGAGAGGGCGGCGGCGGGTGTAGCGCGAGAGATAGTCGCGTACCGGCACAGCGGGCGCTCAGCCTTGCTCAAGCCAAACCCTTGGGTGCACATTGAATGTTTCGCAATCAACGGGCACAGAGGACTACTCCCATGAACGATACTGCCACCGCCAAACCAGAGGATGTGGGTCTCTGCTCCAAGCGGATCGAGTGTATCGAGGGGTGGATGCGGCAACAGGTTGCGGGCGAGAGGCTTGCAGGTATCGAAGTAATGATCAACCGCCGAGGACATACCGTGTTTCACCGGTGCCATGGCAAGCATGACCTGGCGCGCAATACTGACGCTACACCCGAAACCATCTACCGCATCTATTCAATGACCAAGCCGCTGACGGCAGTCGCCATCATGATGCTTTACGAAGAGGGACGGTTCCAGCTTGACGACCCGATCACGCGGTACTTACCTGGCTTCGCGGGTCAACGCGTGTTCACCGGCGGTGGCTACGGTGCGGTAATGACCGAACCGGCGATGCGTGACATCACTTTCCGTGATCTGCTCACGCATACGTCCGGGCTCACCTATGCCTTCATGCAGGCAACGCCAGTCGATGCTATTTACCGGGCGCAAAAGCTTGAGCTTCCGGGTTCGCAGGAACCGCTTGGTGAGGTGATAGGTCGGCTTGCAAAGGTGCCACTGATCGCTCAACCAGGCACGCAGTGGAACTACTCAGTCTCGAGCGATGTGCTCGGCCATCTGGTCGCTGTCATCTCTGGCCGGCCATTTGACCAATTCCTGCGCGAGCACGTAATTCGTCCGCTCGAGATGGCAGATACTGAATTCTTTGTTCCATCAGCCAAGGTCAATCGGTTCGCGGCTAACTATGAAAGGGGACCCGACGGCCGGCCGCGCATACTCGATGATCCCGAGACGAGCCGCTTCTTGCAGCCGCCGAAAGCACCGTCTGGTGGCGGAGGCTTGGTCGGCACGGCGCGCGACTACATGCGATTTTGCCTACTGCTGCTCAACCGGGGCATCTACGGTTCGACGCGACTGCTGGGGCGAAAGACTGTCGAGCTGATGACCATGAACCACCTCAATGGCGACATGGCCGCAATGGGGCAGCCACGTTTCGCGGAATCAAACTACCACGGTATCGGCTTTGGCCTTGGGTTCTCGGTCATGCTTGACCCCGCAAAGGCACAGATCATCGGCTCGCCAGGCGAATATGCGTGGGGAGGCCTGGCCTCGACCGCGTTCTGGGTTGACCCCCAGGAGCAAATGGCGGTCGTCATGATGACTCAGCTGACCCCCTCTTCTACCTATCCTATCCGCCGCGAGCTGCGCGTGCTTGCCTACCAAGCTATCATTGATTAGGGCAGGATTGGCTCTTTGGCTTTGCCATCGCCTCCATCTCCCGCAAGGAGCGCTGAAACTTTGCACGTGTCGCTCATCCCTCGGCGGAGTCCCTAGTGCAAGCCTACCGTTGACAGCTGGCGTCTTTATCGCAACCGCCGCCTGCAATCTCATGCTCGGAAGGTATACGTGGCTCGCCATAACCTTCGGCTTGCCTAACGTCGGGCAGACCATTTCACGGCTTGGTTGCTCTGAACGCTTAAGTTGGCCCTTGATGGATCGGCGCTTGGCGCATTTCAGTGCGGACCTTGCTTCAGGTCAGCTCGGATGCAACCTGCGCGCTGCACACATTCATGGACACTCCATTCCTCCGACCACGATAAAAAAGAGTCGAGGCGCTTCGTTCATTGCGAAGACCTTAATCGCATGATGGTGCTGTTGCAGAGGCAAAGCACACCCGCGACAACTGGAAGGCTGAGTATCGGGTCGTGCCCCGCCTGGCCACCCCCATGCCAGGGAAATCCGATGGTTGGCGGTCGAGGGATGCGGGCGGCTGGGATCGGCGATGGCCGCAGCAACATCCGCCCAAGTCGCGAACCGATCCGTGCCGAGCTCTTGCGCAGGTGAACACGTGCGCGCATCTGCCACAAGCTCAAGAAAGCGCGGCCCGTCATCGGTCAGATCGTGCCCGTGCACCCGGGTCCGGGCTGGCGTACCTCCATCGAGCAGGTGCACGTTGGGTAGCCGGCGTCGATGAGCAAATGGCGGGCAAACGGTGCGCTCGTGCGGCCGCCGTCCATGTCGGTGATGACAATTTGGCATTGTGGTGCAGGGGCCGCCTCCGCGACCAGCTCGCGAACAACCTGGCGCGGAGGACTCGTGAGCACGTCTATGCGGGCGTCCCGGGGCGGATACACGCGCGCGAGCGACCGCAGATTAAGAAACCAGGCGCCGGGAATGTGCGCCTGGCAGTAGCGCGCGCGAACATCGATGCCGGCTTGATTGAAGGGGCCATATATCCAAGACGCGTCGATGATGACGACGTCCGCTTTGCGGGCGACCAGTTCCTCGACAGAGATGGTTGGCCGCGAACTCACTGTCGTGCCGAAAGGGTGGCCGCAGGGTTCAGGCAGTTTGTCCGCCGCACGAGCTTCCGGCGCCAGCTGTGCAGCCAAAGCA
>Ga0306920_100015152_pt1 | contig 10556 bp, 13 predicted proteins | sample flu12Cox44000170_FD_204666 | JGI IMG/M metagenome (GOLD analysis project Ga0306920, IMG submission 204666) | Lab enrichment of tropical soil microbial communities from Luquillo Experimental Forest, Puerto Rico - flux4day.12C.oxic.44.000.170 (v2)... | ecosystem: Environmental > Terrestrial >... | reverse complement strand
CGCTTCAAAGCAACGGCACGCTCGATGACGGACAGCAGCAGTTCCTCTACAGCCACGCCGTCACGACTTATTTCGATCTGCAAGGCGGCTTGCGCAGCGATCTCGATTCCCGGCCTACACGCAACTGGGCCGCGTTCGGCATTCAAGGGCTTGCCCCCTACTTCTTCGATCTCGAGGTCACAGGCTTTGTCAGCGGCGAGGGTCGTCTCGCCGCCAAACTCCAGGCCTCCTACGACCTTCTCCTTACTCAACGCCTCATTCTGCAGCCGCAAATCGAATTGAACGTTTACAACAAGTCGGACCCTGCCCGCCTGGTCGGCTCCGGGTTTTCCGATATCGATACCGGTCTGCGACTGCGCTACGAGTTCACCCGTACATTCGCCCCCTATCTCGGCGTCGTCTATGAGGGGAAATTCGGCCAGACGGCGAATTTTGCACGGCAGGCGGGCGAGAGCACGGGCGATGTGCGCTTCGTCTTCGGCATTCGCACCTGGTTCTGAGGGAGGTGGCCATGCGCACCATTATCGCCTCCCTGCTGATTGCCGCAGTTGTGTTCCTGCTCGGCGCCGCCGCTGTCATCCATGCCGGTTTGTACGACGTCGCCGCCACGACGCCGCATTGGCCCGCTACAGCCTGGCTCCTCGAAACGGCGCGCACCCGCTCAATCAAGGCGCAAGCGACCGGCATCGCCGTGCCGCCCGGGCTAACCGATCCGGAGAAGGTCATCATCGGCGTCGAGCACTACGCGGCGCATTGCGCCGTCTGCCACGGCGCGCCCGGTGTGCCAAAAGGTGACATTGTGCGAGGCCTTTATCCCTCGCCCCCGGATCTGGCAAAGGTCACGCCGCTGTACACGCCCGCCGAGCTGTTCTGGATCCTTAAGCACGGTGTCAAAATGACGGGGATGCCGGCCTGGGACGACCACAGTGACGACGAGTTGTGGGCGACAGTCGGTTTTCTCGAGAAGCTGCCGGGCATGAGCGAGGAGGACTACGCGAAGCTTGTCACGGCCAACATGGCGCACGGCGGACATCATCATTAAATTCGATCTAAGTGCTTGATAGAACAAAATTCATGCCCTTAAAGAACGTCCTTTATGTTACACTAAAATTGAGGCAGGGGACTTGACAATTATATATATAAATGTATAAATAGGACCCCATGGATGAACTCGAGCCGAAACAGCTCGTCTGGGTCGGATCGAGCCGTCGCGACCTGCGGGAATTTCCGCCGGCGGTGCGTCGCACCTTTGGTGTCGCGCTGTTTGCCGTGCAGCTTGGCGAAACCCCTTCTGACGCAAAACCGCTTAGAGGCTTTGGCGGCGCCGGCGTGCTTGAACTGATCGACGATCATCGCGGCGACACCTATCGGGCGGTTTATACCGTGCGGTTCGCGACCAGGATCTACGTGTTGCACGCGTTTCAAAAGAAATCGAAGCGCGGCATTGCAACACCCAAGCGCGACCTCGAGCTCATCCGCGAACGCCTGAAATGGGCCGAGCGACTGCATACAGGCAAAACCAAGGAGAGCTGAGCATGAGGACGCACGAAAAAAGCAGCGGCAATGTCTTTACCGATCTCGGCCTGCCGAATTCCGAACAGGAGCTTCTCAAGGCCAAGCTCACAGTGCAGATCTACAAGCTCATCAAGGAGCAAAACCTCACGCAGACGAAGGCCGCCGAGCTTCTCGGCACCACCCAGGCTCAGATTTCCGCGCTGATGCGTTGTCGGCCCGTGTCAGTGTCCGTCGGCCGACTGATGGAATTTCTCACCATTCTCGGCCAGGACGTCGAGGTGACGGTCAAGCCGACGCGAACCCGCACGACAGGGCACATGTCGGTCGTCGTTCAGCCAACGTGATGCTAGCCCCCTACCCTTCCGATGAGATGGGCTGCTGGCCGGTCAGCGCGCGCGTCGGCAACGTCATCAAAATCCCAGTACCACTGGCGGATGATCGTTAGAACCGCGCGCCGCAGCGCCTCGGGTTTGCGCCGGTTGCTGCGACGGCCGCGTCGTTTCGAGATCAGGCCGGTCGCACCTCCGATCCGATAGGCCTTCAACAGCCGAAACACTTGACGCCGCTCGAGCCCGAGCAGCTGCCCGCTGGCGTCAGCCGCCCCGATCCAAATGCTGCAGCACCTCGAGCCGCCGCAGCTCGCCATCGCTCATCAGCCGAACCGTCACCCCAAACACCCCCCGGCAATCCCCCGGGGAGTGTCACGTCAACTTTGCAGAGGGGTGTCATCTCTACAAGTGGGGAGTCGGATAACACTCATTACGTAAAATTCTCAAAAGTCCTCGCAAAGTCCTCCTGTTAAGGATCAAGTCAAATGAAGCATGGGGGACGATTGTGCGCGTTTTTGAAGCCCGTCTTGTGGTGCGCGAATACTTAGCCGCCCGGCCAACCCCACAAGATATGGGTTCAAGGCGGTTGCGGCGGCACGGGCGCAAAAGTCCCTTCGGGGTCGTCGCAACCACTGCGGCGGGTGGTCAGCGCAGGTTAGGAAGAAGCTCGCCGACGTCTGAAGATAAGGCGTGGTCGACCGTAGATTTCCCGCGCCCTGATGTAGATGGTTTCGGGGTCGGCCGTTGCTGCGGTCATGGTGGTTCCTCCTGGCGCGGCAAAGGCGAATATCCGCCGCACGGCGTCAAGGTCAGGCCCGGCGATTTCCTCGGCGCTGCATCCGGCCGCCGCGTTGTCGAAAGACGCTCCGTAAATTCCCCAGCGAGATCGACACAGACCTCAACCGCGAGCCATCGCCGAGGTTGGATCGCCTCGATCATCCGCGTTCGGCCGCCGCTCGGTTGCTCGACGCGCTGGCGACCGACCCGGGAGCGCAGCTGACATGGTGCGAAGAATAATGGGGTGTCGGCTCGGCGCCGAAAGCCGGAGCGAGCGACGAATTGCCTGTTTTGCGCGCTTGGCGCGCCTGCTCGATCCCGAGGCGGGTCCCGAGATCGCGCGGATCGCGGCGAGTATGCCGCGGGAGGACGTACGCCGCGCGGTCGAGGGCCTGCATGAATGTATCGCCCTGGTCACGGCGATACCCCCGAACGGCTTCGTCGCGCTGGCGGGCCCCGGCGCGCGCCCCGGCTGCGGTCCCGGGTCGAGGCTTTGTCGGCACACCGGCAACTCGTCGAGGCGGGGTTTACGCTTTCCGGCGCGGCGGTGTGATGGCGGCGGCGGCGGAGGATTGGGTGATCGTTGTTGTGTCCGCCCGGGGCGAACGACGGCAAGATCAGTCATGGTGACCGGTGTTGGGAGCCCTACCGGGAAGACATCGAAAATCCGCGCTCGCGCTGGCTCGTCCGGGTCCCGCGCGACCTCGCATACCATTTTTGCCGGGTCGGCGGCTTCGTGCCGCTCGAAGCATGACCAGATCCCGGCCCGTGCCGGTCTTGATCGGGGAGGACGGTGAGCTTTCCAGCCGTCCTTTCGCGGGGTCCGGGGTGCTCCTGCCGCCGGCGGAGGCCTTGCGCAACACATCGGGCGCGCGCGCCAAGAGCTCGCGCTTCTTTGCGCGGACCTTGGCGAGGACAGCTTAGTCGAGTCGTTGTCCGCCGGGAGGGTGGCAAATACGAACCATGGTTCGCGGTCGACCAAGAGGCCGGCAAACTGGAAACATTATTGTTCCTGATACCGGGATGACGGGGCGCCGCTCCTCGGAGAGTAAGGAATACTGTACGGACATTGAGACTTTGCGGTGCTAACCACTTGATAATTTTTCTAAAATAGTTTTTTCAAGTGTGAACACCTTCCTGAACGATGCTGCCGAATGTGATCTGTCCGTAGGTAACTGTCAGCTATGAGGAGAACATGATTTTGCGCTATGCACTTCTAGTCAGTGCCGCCGTCGCGATTCTCACCCTTGCCAACCCGGCCAACGCCAAGTGTCCTCCCTGGAACACGAACTGCGCTGTCCAACAGGGCACCGCGCTTGGCAACAATCTCAACCAAGGGATGACGTCGTCCCAATCGGATGATCCCTCAACGTGGGGTAATCAGAATCCTCGGGTTAACCAAAACCGCGTCAAGCAACAGACAAACAGCGCCTACGGCAACGGAAGCGGTGGCTGTCCCACACTGGGCGCACCCTACGACCGAAACGGCGTGTCGTTCCCATATAGCGCATGCACAGATGCGGGGTACTCCAACTGCCGGAGTTGTCCCGCTTGGTGTGACACGAGCGGGCGCTGCTCAGGACACTAACGCAACGCTGCGTGGAGTTATCAATGAAGCGCATTTTTGCTGGCCCTCAGGAGAGTGATGACATAGTGCACAAATTGATTTGAGCCGTTGAACCGGGGCGGTGATTGAGCGCTATTGACGGTAGAGCGTTGTCTCAAGCGCCAGGGGTATTCGCAGTTCGCGCCGCGGGGATATAGCGATAAAGCGTCGCCGGGGAGACGCCGAGGCGATGTGCGATTTGCGACACGCCGATATCGGGATTGGCCAGCAACGCCTTGGCGGCTTCGATGTCGTCATCGGTGAGTTTTGGCGGGCGGCCTCCGGTGCGGCCAAGCCGACGGGCGGCGGCAAGGCCCGCTTGGGTGCGTTCCCGGATCAGACTGCGCTCGAATTCCGCAAGCGCGCCAAACATGTGAAAAACCAGCCGACCCTGCGCGGTCGTCGTGTCGAGCGCTTCGGTCAGACTGCGAAACCCAATGCCCCTCACCCGCAGGTTTTCGATGGTTTCGATCAACTGCTTCATCGACCGCGCCAGACGGTCGAGCTTCCACACGATCAGGGTGTCGCCGCTGCGCGCGAATCCGAGGGCGGGATTCCGGTTTGCGGAAATTCTTGAGTTTTGCAAAACAAAAGGGGACCGTCAGCCGGGATTGGGTGTGCGTCGCGGTCGTCGCCCCCGCCGTCCACGCGGGCGGGGGCTTTCATCGGGAGCCGTCAGGTTCCGGTTCTCTCGGCGATCTCAGCCGGGTTTGGACTTGGACAGGCGAAAGACTGCTGCGACGCGCAAGCTCTGCCGCCTCAGCCATTCGATCCTCGATGGCGGCAAAGGATTCAACACGACATAAGTATGCGGCTTCGATGTTGGTGAGGCAGTCGAGGCCGTGTCCGAATTCTTCTCGCCAGAATTGTCCGAGTTCACTTGGCCTCCCGGTCAATACTTGACAGCCGCAACCCACAAGATATTGGTCAAGGGGGTTGCGGCGGTTCGGGCGCAAAAGTTCCTTTCGGGGCCGCCGACGCAGCGGTCAAATCAGCCGCAGCGTCGGAGGAGGTCATGACGTCGCTCGAGCAGGGATTTCTGCATGCGGCGGCTCGCTTCGATACTGCGCGCTTGGTTGTAATACCGTTCTGTGGTTAACCCGCTGCGATGACCGAGCAGACGGGAAGCGATGCCAATGTGTTTTGGGTCGTCGTTCGCGATACTGGTCGTAGCGGAATCTCTGAACAGGTGTGGGTGAATCGGCTGTCCCAATCCTTCACGCGTGCGCGCGACAATGCGGATGTAGACCGCATTGTCGGTCATCGGGGGGCCATACATTGACAACCAGAGCGCGTCCGAGTGGAAGCCGCGCAACGCCACGATGCCCGCTCGATGATCCGCGAGATAAGTCTCGAGGTGGGGCACGAGCCCTTCCGGCCACGGCATCTCTATTGCGTCTTTTGTCTTGGTCTCGGCGGCGGGAAACTGGATCCACCACCCAGCGCCCTGCTGAACCAGGGTTTGGCCGAGGATCAGACCAGTAAGGTTTCGCAGGCGAAGCTGTCGGCTTGCGAGTGCCGCGATCAGCAATCCGTCGCGGTAGGTCTTGAACCTGCGTACCGTCGTCGTCTCATCCTCTGCGCTTGTCATCAAATCGAGCCCGAGATCCAGGAGCCGTTCGCTATGGGCAAGGCGGTGCCGCTTCGGTCGCGCCGGCTTGTGCCGAGCCCGGATTGACGACGCTATCCGATAGATCCAGGACCAGTCTTTAGCGGGATCCATGATGGTGGCCATCACCTTCAACTCGATCAGCCGGGCAATCACCGTCCCGCTGGCATTCTCTGCCTCTAAATGTTTGGCATAGGCTCTTACCCGATCCCGAGTAATGCGATTACCTGGGGCGACTTGGGCGTCTAACGAACCGTCGGCCTCAAGCCATGTTAACCATCGGCCGTAGCCTTTCTCTATCGCCCGATTTGAGTAGGGTGAGTGTCTTGCCCTGCAACCACCCTCGTCAAGCAAATCACCGGGCTGCGAAGCTACTTGCCAGAGCTGCCGATCCAAGTGCGGCCATTGTTCTACAGGTTTGCAACGTCGTTCAATACCACTCGACGAAAAAGTACTCATTTGCCCTGCTCCGGTTTCTTTGTGCGTCTTGTTTTGGTTTTCATCCCCTTCGGGCCTTTCGCACTACTCTCTTCACGCAAATTGAGGATTGTCTTATCGAAATGCCGAGCCGCAGCCGAGGTCTCCAAGCCGGTGTAAAAATCGCTCGTCGTCTGAATAGATCGATGAGCCAGAACGCGGCGGACAGTCTCATAATCACCGGGATGGGCATCGAGATGGAGTTTGGCGCCTAGGTGGCGGAAAAGGTGGGGATTCACCCGTAATCCTGTGTAGGCACGGATGGTTTGCGAGATCTGGGTCCCAAAAAAAGACTGATTCTTTGGACCGCGGCCTATTCCTGGAAATAGCGACGTATCATTTCTCGTCGAGGTCAGATGAGGCCGAAATTTCTCGATATAGGTCTCGATAAGGTCGGCGCTTTCCGGCGGAAGTGGATGCTCGAGGGGTTCCCTGTTCTTGACCTCTTCGGCACTTATGACGATGTGCAGCGCCCCGTTCTGGCCCGACCGAACAAGGTTTCGCTCGATATCGAGCGAGACCAAATTGCGCTTTCGGATCGGCGCCATCAGCAAAATCTCGATCGCAGTGGCCATCTGAGCCCGCACCGCCCCTCGTCGGGCATTCCGATGGCGCCGGGCTTGCCGCATCAATTCCTGCGGAAGCGTCAGCAGCGCAGCGACATTTTCCTGTTCATTGAACGGCCGCAGTCGCGTTGAATTGGTTTCGGTAAGTCCACGGCGACCCGGCGAGAGACGCCCGATGATCTTTCCCATCCGCCGCAAACGATCCGGCTCGACGCAGACATAATGTCGGGCGACCGCCTTCAGGCTACTGGCAAGATCGGCAATCGCGGTTGTGGGTTTGCCGCCATCCCGGTCGAGGAAAAAGCGAAGTCCGGTTTTAAAGGCGTCGATCTCGACGAGATCGCTCAGGGAGGTCAGCGTTGCGGGATCGCGACCCATGCGCACCAGGGCCGAGGCAAAGGCGCGCACCTGCCATTCCCGGTGCGCGAGCGTTGCGGGCCGTACCGGTCGGAATGGGGCGTACCCGTCCTCGTCCTCCAGCAGATCACGCCCAGCGAGCCGGTCACACCACTTTTGGCAGTCCCGGCTGAGCGATTGTGGAAAGCGGTCCCACTTGAGGACCCAATGCCTGCGGCGATCGGGGATCGAGACGCCAATTTGTGGCCACCCGACGATCGCCACCTCCGCCCGCTGCCACGCCCGCACGGTCATCGCGAATGTCTCGCCCGGTCTTTTCAAAAGCGAGCGCTCGAGATGCAGGTGATAATCGTCAAAGGCTCGCTTTGTGACCGCGTTCGGGCTGATCCCGCGGGCCGAACAAAAGCGTAGCACCCGCGATAGCGCGATCTTGTCCGATCGCGAGAGTTGGTTTGAGAGGGCGCGCCACTCCGGCAACACATCGTTGCGATGTCGGCCGGGCGAAATCGGCTGAATAAGAGTGAGTGCGGTCCGCAGCAGGGAGCGAACATTGTTCCAGCGGCCGCGAGATATGCCCATGGCGGCTGGAGCGACATGCTTTAAGCGGCTCGCGAGGAGCCTCGCATCGGCCGGGACGTTATCCGGCGATTTGCCGAGCGCGCGGCTGGCGGTACGGACCGCTGACGAAAGCTCCTGGCGTTTGCGTTCCGGCAGGGTGCTGGCCCCTATTATCGTGAGCAAATCCGCAAGGCTTAGTGCTGACGCACACTCCGTTTGTGGTATATTTCGTGATGACATGAATATCCTCGTGATGCCAATAAGTGACTCCAGTATAATATCGTTATTTTCTTGGACATTCAATCTACCAGCTTGATTGCCTCAAGTAATAACGATAATTATTGCTGCAAACTAGGGGTTCAAACATTTCAACAGGTTATCGCCGGGCTCATCGCGCGGCCACTTTCGCAGCGATGCGAACCGCTCGACCAATGCGGACGACCGGAAGCCGGCCGTCCTTGGTCATGCGGCGCACCGTGCGCTCCGATACCTGCCAGTTCTCCGCCACCTGGCGGACAGTCAGCAGCCCCTCAGCCGCTTGAGGTTTTTTGTTCGTGCGACGCGGTTGTTGCGTCTTTCGTCTCATCTTTTGAACTCCCTACAAGGGTTTCAAATTGAAAAAGAAGGCTTACGGACGCCCTCTCCTTTTGGCCGGCATCCGCGGCAGATCGTGCGCCAACGATAGAGCCAGACCTCTTATTTCGATCACGAGCCGCTTGCGGTCTCGGCCCCCGAGCTTTTCCAGCCGCTTCCCGAGACCCTCGATCCCCTCGACGAATTCCGGCTCGTACCAGCTCATCTGTTTTTGGGAGAATCCTATTGGCAGCGTTTCCGTGGACCGGACCGGCTCAGTGGCGGCGCGCGCGCGCAGTAACATGAGAACGGGCGGCCCCTGAGGCGACGTCAGATCTATCGTTGTAAGCGCCTCCCGCAGCTGCCGGCGGTAAATCATGGCAAATCGCGCCACCTCGAGCTGGTTCAGTCCGATGTCCTGGAGATCGAGCGCGATGCCAATCTCGAAGACGGCAGCCAGATCGAAGCCGATGTCAGTCCCGGCTCCCGGCCGCTCACCCGTCCCCACACCGAGCTCGATGAACTTGCTGACCCGGCGTGCGAACGTGGATGACACGACAGGATCTGCCACGTGAAATGGTCCAGCGAAGGCCTGCCAGAGCGCCAGCACTGCCTGGCCGCGCTTATACATGTCTGTGTTCATTCCGGGCTCGCTATTAGAAGACATTATAGGGGTTGCTAGATCGAAAATCAACCCCTGTTGGGACTTCAATTGCGCAGATGCAGGCTCCGCGCCGGCTGAACCGCCGATAGAACCTTTGCCGAGGGTGCGCCGGTTCAGCTGATCGACTGGAAAGAATTGCTTCGCGCACTTCACCGCAGCCGCAAGGGGATGCAAGTGCCTTCGAGCTACAAGGCTATGTGCCGCCAGTGCGGCGACATCGTGCAGCACCGCCTCGGCGACGACGAAGCCCGGCGCTCCGCCAACGGGCATTTTGTGGCGCCGACCATTGCCCGCACCGAGATCATAAAACCACGCCCGGCTGCACCGCCGGCGGCTGGCGCGCCCGCGCCGAAACTCGCCCCCAAAATCGTCAAGGCACGCAACATGAGCCCGAGGGCGCAACAGCTGCGCGCGATGGCCGCCCACAATCACCGCATGCGCGGCCGCGCGATCAAGAAGCAGCAGCAGCGCGACGGCTGATCCATTGAAGAAGCGCCGCACCACCTATGAAGAGTTTCGCTTTGTGGACCGGCATGTCGGCGTGCGCCTGCGCGGGCGCGAGGAGCTCGGCTTAAGCCGGGCGCGCGCGGCCGAAGTCATCGGCCTGGTCATGCAGCAGATCGCGAATTACGAACTGGGCGTCGACCGCATCTCGCCCGGCCGCCTTTAGCGCTTCGCCCAGTTTCTCCGCGTGCCGGTCATGTATTTTTTTGAGGGCCTGCCGGGCGTCACGACGCGCGCAGCCAATGACGACAACGCCGTGAGCGATCACACCTTGCATAGCCGTGAGACGCTTCGATTTGTAATAGCTCGAACTTAATCTGACAATCGTTGTTGGTTTTCGCAGGGGCGCCGGAGGCGGGGCGCGGTTCTCACCACAAGCTGGGACCGCGACCCGCCCTCCGGCACAGGGACGGAGACCACGAAATGACCCAGGAACAGAAGATCATCCGAGCCAAGCTCGGGCTACTGGAGCTGGCCAAGCAGCTCGGAAATGTCAGCCAAGCCTGCAAGATGATGGGCTACAGCCGCGACAGCTTCTACCGCTTCAAGGAGCTCTACGACAAAGGCGGCGAGCTGGCACTGCAGGAGATCAGCCGCCGCAAGCCGGTGTTGAAGAACCGCACCGCCCCGGAAATCGAGCAGGCGGGAGTCGCAATGGCGATCGAGCAGCCGGCCTGGGGCCAGGTCCGGGTGTCGGAGATGCTGAAGCGGCAGGGCCTGTCGATCTCGCCGGCCGGAGTGCGCTGCGTGTGGCAGCGCCACGATCTGACCTCGATCAAACACCGCCTCAAGGCGCTCGAAGCCAAGGTGGCACAGGATGGCATCCTGTTGACCGAGGCCCAGATCGCCGCCCTCGAGAAGGCCAAGGCCGACAAGGAAGCGCACGGCGAGTTTGAGAGCGAATGTCCCGGTTATTGCGGTGCCCAGGACACCTTCTATGTCGGCACCCTGAAGGGTGTCGGCCGGGTCTGTCAGCAGACCGTCATCGACACCTATGCCAAAGTCGCCTTTGCCAAGCTCT
>Ga0306920_100015151_pt1 | contig 10556 bp, 10 predicted proteins | sample flu12Cox44000170_FD_204666 | JGI IMG/M metagenome (GOLD analysis project Ga0306920, IMG submission 204666) | Lab enrichment of tropical soil microbial communities from Luquillo Experimental Forest, Puerto Rico - flux4day.12C.oxic.44.000.170 (v2)... | ecosystem: Environmental > Terrestrial >... | reverse complement strand
GGCCACTCAGGAGCTGCTGCGCTGGGCCGCCGAGGTCGAGGGGATCTCCGTCCCCGAGCCGCCGGACGAGGACTTATCCCGCCGGCTGGCCAGCCAGTAGCCGGCCGCGAGGACGGCGTATCCCGCGGCCACCAGGCCGATCAGCCCGGGCGCATGGCCGTCGGCCGGCATGATGACCACGCTGAGCGCAGCCCCCGCCACGTAGGCGGCGTTGAACATCATGTCGTAGAAGGCGAAGATCCGGCCCCGGTAGGCGTCGTCCACCTCTTCCTGCAAGATCGTGGTGGCGCAGATGGCCACGCCCTGCCGGGTGAGGTACAAGAGGAACCCGATGCCCAGGTACGCGGGCTGGCTGAAGCTCTCGCCCAGCGCGAGGGTCACCACTGCGGTCGCGGCGAGCAGCAGCGTGATCCAGGCGGGCTTGGACAGCCGCCTGGTCACCGGCGGGGTCACCAGCGCCGCGCAGGCGTAGCCGATCCCGGACAGGACCACCAGCACGCCGAAGTGACCCTCGGCCACGCCGACGCTGGACCGGTAGAAGTAGTTCCGGTAGAGCAGGACCGACATCAGGAACAGCGGCCCGAACAGGAAGCTGAAGCCGCCGGTCGCGCCGAGGGCGGCCGCCGGGCCCGGTCGCCGGGCGACGTACCGGACGCCGTCGGCCAGCCCGGCCGCGACCGAGGCCAGCTCGCCGAGCAGCGGGCCGCGCCGCGCCTGCGTTCTGTCCGGGCCGAGCCTGTCCCGGGCCATCGTGGTCGCGACCAGGCTCGCCGCCACGTAACAGCCGCCCCCGACCAGCAAGGTGATCGCGGCGCCGCGCTCGGTGTTGCCGGTGGCGACGTTGAGGCCCAGGGCGACCACGCCGCCGATCGTCGCCGAGATGCCGCCCGCGGTCGGCGACACCGAGTTCGCCATCACCAGCTTGTCCTCGGCCACCACGTGCGGCAGCGCCGCCGAGAGCGAGGACAAGAAGAACCTGTTCACGCCCAGGACGAGCAGCACCGCGATGTACAGCAGCCCGCCGCGGTTACCCAGGGCCATGAGCGCCGCCGTCAGCACCACGAAGACCGACCGGGCCAGCGCCGACCAGACCAGGATCTGGCGCCTGGCCCAGCGGTCGATGAATACCCCGGCGAACGGGCCGATCAGCGAGTAAGGCAGGTAGAGGACGGCGAAGGCCGCCGCCCCGGCCGCCGGGCTCGGGAACGTGGTCGCGTTGAAGAACACGTAGGTGCCGACCCCGGCGGTGACGACACCGTCCCCGGCCTGCGAGACCAGCCGGGTCGCGAGCAGCCTCCGGAAGTCACGCCCGGCCAGTACCCCGCGCAAGTCAGCCCAGACCGCTGACTTGGACCCGTTGGCCACCCCTCCAGCTTAAGGGGGGGCGGCCCCGTCCGTTATCTGGCGACCTCGCCGAGAATGAACTTTTCGACCAGGTCCCGGCAGACGTCGTCGCCGTACTGTTCCGGCGGCGACTTCATGAAGTAGGAGCTGGCCGAGGTCACCGGCCCGGCGACGCCCCGGTCGAGCGCGATCTTCGCCGCGCGCACCGCGTCGATGATCACCCCGGCCGAGTTGGGCGAGTCCCAGACCTCGAGCTTGTACTCCAGGTTGAGCGGCACGTCGCCGAAGGCACGGCCCTCCAGCCGGACGTAGGCCATCTTCCTGTCGTCCAGCCACGGCACGTGGTCGGACGGGCCGATGTGCACGGCGGCGCGCTCCATCTCGTGCGGGACCTGAGAGGTCACCGCCTGGGTCTTGGAGATCTTCTTCGACTGGAGCCTGCTGCGCTCCAGCATGTTCATGAAGTCCATGTTGCCGCCGAAGTTCAGCTGGTAGGTGCGGAGCAGCTCCACCCCGCGGTCCTCGAACAGCTTGGCCAGCACGCGGTGGGTGATGGTGGCGCCCACCTGGGATTTGATGTCGTCGCCGATGACCGGCACGCCGGCCGCGGTGAACTTCGCGGCCCACTCGGGGTCGGAGGCGATGAACACCGGCAGCGCGTTCACGAAGGCCACGTGAGCGTCGATCGCGCACTGGGCGTAGTAGCGGTCCGCCTGCTCGGAACCGACCGGCAGGTAGGAGACCAGGACGTCGGCGCCGGCCTCGCGCAGCACCCGGGCCACGTCCACGGCCGGCTCGTCGGACTCGGTGATGATCTCCCGGTAGTACTCGCCCAGGCCGTCCAGGGTCGGCCCGCGCAGCACGGTCACGCCGGTCGGCGGGACCTCGGCGATCTTGATGGTGTTGTTCTCGCTCGCGTTGATGGCCTCGGCGAGGTCGGAGCCGACCTTCTTCGCGTCCACGTCGAACGCGGCGACGACCTGCACGTCGCTGATGTGGTACGGACCGAACCTGACATGCATGAGGCCGGGAACCCGGGCACCTTCGTCGGCGTCCTTGTAGTACTCCAGTCCCTGCACCAGGGAGCTGGCGCAGTTGCCCACCCCCACGATCGCGATGCGGACCTTACCCATCAGGATGACTCCTTCTCGGAAATGTTGTCGTGTCCTCCGGCTTGCCGCTCAGATGCGATGAGCTCGTTCAGCCAGCGGACTTCCCGCTCCACTGATTCCAGGCCATGCCGGTGCAATTCCAGGGTGTAGCTGTCCACGCGCCCCATGGTGCGCGAGAATGCGGCCCGGATGGCCTCCATCCGCTCCTCGAGCCTGCTGCGGCGACCCTCGAGGATCCGGAGCCTAACGTCGGCCCTGGTCTGCCCGAAAAACGCGAAGTGAACACCGAACCCGTCGTCTTCCCACGCCGCGGGCCCCCCCTCGCGGAGGAGTTCCTGCAGCCTCTCCTTGCCGTCGGCGGTCAGCCGGTACACCTTCAGCGACCGCCGTCCCGCCCGCGCCCGCGCCGTCCCGGCCGGCGCCGGCGGCTCGGGCTCGTCCTCCGTGATCAGCCCGGCGGCCTGGAGCTCGTGCAGGCAGGGATACAGCGACCCGTAGGAGAGAGCGCGAAACGCGCCTAGCACGGTGTACAGGCGCTTACGCAGCTCATAGCCGTGCATTGGCGTTCCGTTCAGCAGCCCGAGCACGGCGAGCTCGAGTACGCCGGAGCGGTTACGTCCCACGCTTCCCCCAGAAGTTCGTGGTATTCCGGTATGTTTCCGATCCGATGCCTCGCTACGATACTTCGGCCCGTTAGATCAAACCGTTAGATCGCTACGATGTATCGAACCGATACATGTGGATCGTAGGCGCCGGATTGCCGGCGCGCAAGTACGGGCCAAACGGTTGCCGTTTCCGCTGGTCCGGTCGGCGGTACGGGCGAACGCGAGCAGACCCGGGCTCGGCTCACGCCCGGTTCCGACGTACGCTGGCGAACATGACGTCAAGGCGATCCGTGGTGGACTACGGGCTGGCCCGCCGGGCCACCCTCGCGTCCGTGCGCTCCGGGCACACCACCGTCGCCGACGTCTGCGATGCCCATCCGTACCTGCTGCGGGCCGCGAAATTCCACGGTGAGCCCACCGGGGACCGCTGCCCGATCTGCCGGAAAGCCAAGCTCACCCACGTGACATACGTCTACGGTGACGAACTCGGTCAGTACGAGGGGCGGGTCAAGCAGGCCCGGGAACTAGCGGAAATGGCGGCCGAATACGGCGAATTCCGGGTCTATGTGGTCGAGGTCTGTCAGAGTTGCGGATGGAACCACCTCGCTACCTCTTACGTTCTCGGCACTGGCGAGCCAGCCGTACGCCGGAGGCGGCGTGCGCGGTCCAGTCAGTGAAGCCAGCCGGTAACCAACCGGTAACACTGACCCGCCAATGAGCATGGTCTCCAGGAGGTAACGTTTTGTTCGGCGGGTTCCCGGTAGTCGGTGTGCCCGCCTTTCGAGTAGAGGTCGCAATCCCGCCGGCCGCGACCTCCGAGCCACCAGCGAGGACGCGTGAGCAGCAAAGCTGATGACTTTGACGTTCGGTATCGCGACGCAGGCACGCCGGGGCACGGCCGCCCGGCGGCCGACGGGGGCTATCGGGGCAACGCTGAAGATGTCGACTACGACCTTGGTTACGACTCCGCGGGCTGGGACACGCAGGGGTTCCGCCGTCCGGAGGTGGACGCCAACGACAGCCACGAGGCGGACCGGTCCCTCGACTCCGGCCGCGGAGGTGTCGGTACCGCGGTGCGCGCTGATCACGGCCGCGGGCCCAGGGGCCACCGGGAAGGCGGCCACGCACGCGGGGAGGACACCGGGGAAACCAGCCAGCTGAACCGGGTATCCGAGTCCACCGGGAGCATGTTGACTCCGGAGCTCCCTGGCTGGGGCAGGCGCGCGAACCGCGGGCCGGGCGGCCCCGGCGGGCCGCGCAGGCCGCGTGGGCCGCGAGGCCTGGGCGGGCCTGGACGCCGCGGCCTTGACCGGCCCCGGGTCAAGGTCAAGGGCAGCTGGTGGCGGCGCTGGACGCTGCGCAAGGCCCTGGGCGTCCTGCTCGGCGGGATCGGCGCCATCGTCATCCTCGGCGCGGTCGCGGTGGCCGTGGCCTACCAGAAGACGCCGGTGCCCACCGCGGCCCTCAAGGCCATCTCCTTCTCGCAGTCCGTGGTCTACTCCAGGGACGGCACCCTGATCGGCCGGTTCGGCACCACCAACCGGCAGATGCTGCAGTACAACGAGATTCCCCAGACGATGATCAACGCGGTGGTCGCCGCCGAGGACAGGAACTTCTTCAGCGAGGGCGGCATCTCGCCCACCGGCATCGTGCGGGCCGCCTACGAGGACATCACCGGGAGCGACGGCTCGCTGCAGGGCGGCTCGACCATCACCCAGGAGTTCGTCCGCCAGTACTACACCGGCATCGGCACCCAGCAGACGCTCAGCCGCAAGATCAAGGAGATCTTCGTGGCCATGAAGGTGGCCAAGGAGAAGTCCAAGCAATGGATCCTCACCAACTACCTCAACACGATCTACCTGGGTCAGGGCGCTTACGGGATCGAGGCGGCGGCGGAAACCTACTTCGGCAAGCCGGTCGCCAAGCTCAGCGCCGCGCAGGACGCGGTGATCGCCGCCATCATCCAGCAGCCCAGCACCTACCCGCTGGCGAAGTACCGCCCCCAGCTCGAGGCCCGCTGGCACTACGTGCTCAACGGCATGGTGCAGATGGGGACGCTGACCGCGCAGCAGGCCGCGGCGATGAAGTTCCCGGTCCCCGGCAACCACGTCCCGCAGACCGTCGGCCGCGACGTCTGGGATCCCTACGTCCTCAACATGGTCCAGAACGAGCTTCAGCACGTCTACCACCTGTCGCAGGAGCAGATCTACAACGGCGGCTACGTCATCCGCACCACCGTCGACGACAAGAAGATGGCGGCCCTCTACGAGGCGGTCCGCGAGAACGAAGCGCAGATCAACACCAGCACCAGCCACCCGCTCGACCCCCGTTACATGCATGCGGCCGCGGTGCTCGAGGATCCCGCCACCGGCGCGATCCAGGCCGTGTACGCCGGGCCCGGCTACATCGGGGCGAAATACAACGGGACCGGCCGGGTCATCAGCAGGAAGCTCTGCGCCAAGATCGCCTGCGAGTGGAACATGGCGGTCGACAACCGCGAGCAGGTCGGCTCCTCGTTCAAGCCGTACGTGCTGGCGGCCGCGGTCAAGGCCGGCATGAACGCGCAGACCAGCACGCTCAACGGGTTCAACAACCTCTATATTGCGCCGGACGACCAGCCCACCGCGTACTCGACGGCGGCCAAGATGACCGGGTCCTACTTCGTGCACAACGACTCGATGTCGGAGAACGGGCCCTACACGCCGCAGATCGCGATGGCCGTGTCGATCAACACCGCCTACGCCGACCTGTGGCACCGGGTAGGCGGCACCGCCGTGGCCAGCATGGCGCAGGAGTTCGGGGTGAACACCAACGCCGCCTGCATCACCCTGTCCTGCTCGGGCAACCCCAAGATGGAACACGAGGCGGGGGTCGCGCTTGGCCAGGCGTCGCTGACGGTCCTCGAACAGGCCACCATGCTGGCCACCATCGACAACGGCGGCGTCTACCACAGTTCCCACATCATCGGGTCGATCGGCCAGAACAACGCACCGTCGATCCCGATCAAGGTCACCAGTTATCCGGTGTTCAACTCCGACCCCACGATGAACAAGAACCTGGCCACGCAGGTGCAGTACGCGATGTCGAAGGACGACGCGCCCTACGGCACCGCGCCGGGGGCCGGCATGAGCAACGGCCAGGAGATCATCGCCAAGACCGGCACCACGAACAGCGCCCAGTCGGCGTTCTTCATCGGCGCCATCCCGAGCCAGACCCTGGCCGTGGCGCTGTTCACCAACCAGCAGGGCCAGGGCAAGCAGACCCTGGACTTCCTCGGCGGCCTGTCCCAGGGCGGCATGGGCGGCACCTGGCCGGCGTCGATCTGGCATACCTACGCCGAGAACATGTTCGTGCAAATCGGGGTCGAGCCGTTCCCCACGCCGGTCTTCACCGGCGATAACTGGAACCAGGTGCCGCCGGGCATGCGGAAGGCCGCGAAGAAGCACAAGAAGCACGACCACGGCCAGAACGGCAACGGAAACGGCAACGGGAATGGCAACGGGAACGGCAACCCCAGCCCCTGGCCCACCTACTCCTGTGACCCCACGGTGGTGACCTGCCAGCCGACCCCCACCACGGGCGCAGGCGGCGGCGGTGGCGGCGCGGGCGTGAACGGCGCACCGGCGGGCGCGGGCGCCGGGATAGTCGTGGTCGGCCTGCCCCTATGGATGCGCCGTAGGCGCCGGAGAGCCGATCGTCAGCGTGCCGACGGGCCGTGGCGCCTCTGAGCAGCCCGGAGGCGGGCTGACCAGAAAACAGGGTTAGATATGGGGGTGGACGTCCCGGAGTCGGCGGATACGCGATTCGGCGGCGGGGCCGATCGCTCCGGCCCCGTCGGGCCGGCCGGCCTGGCCGCCGCCCTCGGCAGCACCGGCGTGCTGGTGGCCGCGTCGGTGCTCGGCATGGTGCTCGCGTTCGCGGAGAAGTCCCCGTGCCGCTCCGGCGCCTGGAACTCCTACGCGAGCCAATTCCAGCGCGGCTGCTACACCGACATCTACCCGCTGTACTACGGCGAAGGTCTCGCGGCGGGCAAGGTGCCTTACACCGGCCACCCGGTCGAGTACCCGGTGCTGATCGGCGCGGCCATGCAGGCCGCCGCCTGGCTGGTCAGAAACGTCGGCGTGACGATCAGGGGCCGCGAGTTCTTCGACGTCACCGTGCTGCTGCTCGCGGTCTGCGCGGTGGTCGGCGTGCTGGCGACCGCGCGGGCGGCCGGACCGGGCCGGCGGGCGCAGGCGCTGATGGTGGCGCTGTCCCCCGCGCTGATCCTGAACGCGTTCATCAACTGGGACATGATCGCGCTGGCGCTGACCGCGCTGGGCATCGCCGCGTGGGCCGCCCGCCGCGGGGTGTGGGCCGGCGTCCTGCTCGGCCTCGCCGTCGCGGCCAAGTTCTACCCGCTGGTGGTGTTCGGGCCGCTGCTGCTGCTCTGCCTGCGGGCGGGCAGGCTGCGCGAGTTCGCCAGGACGCTGGCCGCCGCGGTCCTCGCCTGGCTGGCCGTGAACCTGCCGGTGATGATCGTCGCGCCGTCCGGCTGGGCGCACTTCTACACGTTCAGCAAGGACCGGGGCGCCGACTGGGGTTCGATCTGGTACATGTTCGAGCACTTCAACGTGCCCGTGTTCGGCAACCCCCAGCTCAGTACGCTGAACAAGCTGTCGGCGCTGTTCTTCGCCGTCGCCTGCGCCGCGATCGCCGTGCTCGCGCTGGCCGCGCCGCGCCGGCCGCGCCTGCCGCAGCTGTGCTTCCTGGTACTGGCCGCGTTCCTGATGACGAACAAGGTCTGGTCGCCGCAGTACGTGGTCTGGCTGGTGCCGCTGGCCGTGCTGGCCCGCCCCCGGCTGTGGCCCTACCTGCTGTGGCAGCTGGCCGAGGTGGCCTACTTCTTCGGTATCTGGGGCTACCTGATCTTCGTCTACGCCGCCGGGGGTCAGCAGGTGACCGGCTACCAGGGCATCAGCACCGGGTGGTACTTCGCCACCCTGGCGGCCAGGTTCCTGACCGTAGGCCTGCTCGCCGCCTACGTGGTGCGGGACATACTTGATCCCGAACGGGATGCGGTGCGTGCTCTCGGCTACGACGATCCGGCCGGCGGCGTGCTCGACCACGCCGAGGACCGGTTCAGGCTCCGGTTCAACCCCCGCGGCCGGGGGCTCGGCGTCAGCCGCGCAGGTTCTGCTTCAGCCAGCTGACGTCGGCGGCCAGGCCGCCGTCCTCGTCCGGGGTCTCGCAGATGACCGGGGCGCCCGCGGCGCGGACCACCCCGAGCAGCAGGGCGGGATCGATGGTCCCGGTGCCGATGTTCGCGTGCCTGTCCCGGCCCGAGCCGAACTCATCCCGCGAGTTGTTGCAGTGCACCAGGTCGATCCGGCCGGTGATGGCCTTGATCCGGTCGGCCACGTCGGCCAGGTCGATGCCGGCCGAGTTGGCGTGGCAGGTGTCCAGGCAGAAGCCGAGGTTGGCGCCGTCGCTGGTACCTCCGCTGGCGGCCGCGCCGGTCACCGCGTCCCACAGCCTGCCGATCGCGTCGAGCGACCGGGCCATCGCGCCGTCGCCGCCCGCGGTGTTCTCGATCAGCATCGGCAGCGGCCGCTCGATGCGTTCCACCGCCTTGCGCCAGTTCTCCAGGCCGTCCTCGGCCGCCACGCCCGCGGTGACGTGCCCGCCGTGCACGATCAGGCCCTTGGCCCCGACCGACGCGGCCGCCTTGAGCTGCTGGTCGAGCAGTTTCCTGCTCGGGATCCTGATCCGGTTGTTGCTGGTCGCGACGTTGATGACGTACGGAGCGTGGATGTAGATGTCGATGTCGGCGGCGGCGAAGGCATCCCGGATGGCCGCCGGGTCACCGCCCGGTATCACCGGGGCCTTCCAGCCCTGCGGATCGCCGAGGAAGAACTGGGCCGCGTCCGCGCCACGCGCGATCGCGTCGTCCAGCGGGTTGTCCACGTGGAAGTGGGCTCCGATGCGCACCATGCCACCCAAGCCTAGTAGCAGCGCCTGATGCCAGCGGTCAGGGGACGAAGCCGCCCTTGGACAGGCCGAGGGCCAGCCCGACGAACCCGGCGATGATGCCGGTGACGATCACGATCCGCTGCTCGCGGGTGGACGAGATCATCTGCACGTACAACCCGACCAGGCACGAGACCAGCCCGGTGGCGGTGGTGATGACGATCACCGCGGCGCTGGTGTGGGCGTTCCTCACGATCATGCCGAGGACGAACGACACGAGACCGACCACCAGCGTGAAGATGGCCAGCATGTTCTCCACCGGATGCGGCTGCCCGTCCGAGTTCAGGATGTTGTGGCGCCGGCCGGATTCGACGGTGCCTGCCACGGTGACCACCTCCTGGCTGCTTCACCGGACAGTCTTCCCCCGCGCGCGAGCCTGGAATCCACAGGTTTCCCTGCCGCCTCTGCCGTCCGGTTACCGCGTGCCACCGATGTTGGGTAGACTAACCGCGCTGCGGACAACCCGGCTGTTCACCTGCGCCGTGACCGCGACACCTCCTGCCACGGAAAGACCGTGGCCGCACCAGTCCAGAGGAGGGCTCAGGACGCCCATGCGCCACTACGAGATAATGATCATCCTCGATCCCAACCTCGAGGAGCGGACCGTCCAGCCGTCACTCGACCAGTTCCTCAAGGTCGTGACCGGCGGCGGCGGCAAGGTCGAGAAGGTTGACATCTGGGGCAAGCGCCGCCTCGCCTACCAGATCCAGAAGAAGTCGGAAGGCTTCTACGCGGTCGTGGACGTGACGGCGGAGCCGGGCGTCGTGCTCGAGCTCGACCGCCAGCTCAACCTGAACGAGACCGTACTGCGGACCAAGGTCACCCGGCCCGAGCACCACTGAATCCCGACCCCCTCTCTCACCGGCAGAATCCGTTAGCGAGCTGGAGTACCCGATGGCAGCAGGCGATACCCAGATCACGATCGCGGGCAACCTCGTCGATGATCCGGAACTACGGTTCACCCCGGCCGGCCAGCCCGTGGCGCGGTTCCGGGTGGCGTCGACGCCCCGGTTCCGGGACAACACCACGGGTGAGTGGAAGGACGGGGACAGTCTCTTCCTGACGTGCAACGTGTGGCGGCAGGCGGCGGAGAACGTGGCCGAGTCGCTGACCCGCGGGATGCGGGTGATTGTCTCGGGAAGGCTGCGGCAGCGGTCGTATGAGACCAAGGAGGGCGAGAAGCGGACCGTGTACGAGGTGGAGGTTGACGACGTCGGCCCCTCCCTGCGGAACGCTTCGGCCAAGGTCAATAAGGTCGCCAGGTCCGGCTCCGGGGATGGGGGCTATGGGGGCGGCCAGCGGTCTTCGGGCGGGCGGCCTTCCGGTGGCTCGCGGGACCAGGGCGGGTACGGGGGCGGCGAACCCGACCCGTGGTCGTCCGACAGCCCGGGCGGTTACTCCGACGAACCGCCCTTCTAACCGAACACAAGCCAGAAATACAGTTAACCGAGCATCCCCGCCGCAGGCGGGGCTCTAAGGAGAGCAC
>Ga0306920_100015149_pt1 | contig 10557 bp, 10 predicted proteins | sample flu12Cox44000170_FD_204666 | JGI IMG/M metagenome (GOLD analysis project Ga0306920, IMG submission 204666) | Lab enrichment of tropical soil microbial communities from Luquillo Experimental Forest, Puerto Rico - flux4day.12C.oxic.44.000.170 (v2)... | ecosystem: Environmental > Terrestrial >... | reverse complement strand
AACTAGCCCCAACAGCTAAGGCCGCCGCGCCAACGCCAGGGCCACGCCCCCGAGCAAGAGAACTACTCCCGCCAGGCCATCGAGAAGCCGCAGGCGCGCGGCATCGAAGCTGGCGCGTGCGCGCGCGACCATCAACGTATAGCCGACATCGACGGCCGCCAGCACGGTGACAAACAGCACGGCCAGCAGCGAAAGTTGCAACACGGCATCGCGCGCAGGATCGATGAACTGCGGGAGGAAGGCGCCAAGGAACAGCAGCACCTTGGGGTTCGATAGGCTCACCAGCAGCCCGTCGAAGTAAAGATTGGCGCCGCAAGCGCGCCTGGGCGGCAAGGTGCCCGGAGCCCCCCGCTGCCAAAACGCCCACAGCTGCCGCGCGCCCAGGTACACGAGATAGAGCGCACCGATGCAGCGAATCACGTCGAACCAATCGGACATGAACACCAGGACCGAGCTCATCCCGGCCGTGGCGGCTCCCACCAAGAGCGCGAGCCCGGTGGTGGTGCCCGCGAGCGTGAGGAGGCCGGCGCGCAAGCCGCTGGTGAGCGTGCTGGCAAGGATCAACGACATGTTGGGCCCCGGCGTCAGGCCCAAGAGAATGCAGGTGGCGATGAAGGCTGCGAGGACTTCAGGGGACAAGGGGCGCTCTCCTGGTGGGGTGAGCCTTGCAGCGCCGGGGAGGCCGCGCTCGGTGCTTGCAAGCTCCTGTCGAGCAGGGGGCGCTTGCGCTGCAACGGGTCATGGTTTCCGCTCCTGCCGGCTGTCACGGGATGGTTGATCCAGTCGCGGACCCACCAATCATACGGCCTCGTCGATCTGCGTATCCCGCCGGGCGCGAAGGAGAGCGAGATCAAGCTGGTGCACGTACCATCCCTGGCCATCCCTGGGCGCGCCGGTTCTTGCTGAGGGACCGTGCGCAGGCGACAAGGTGGCGTTGCCGGAAGGCTTTGCCAAGGGCGTGCTCAACCAACCGGAGAGACGCAGGCTATTGCCGTGATGGTGCAGCACCGGCTGGGACACCAAGCGCCACGCCGGCGTGCAAGGGTGCGCCTCGACTGGCAGCACTGCGTGACCGCGTTGGCCAAGATGAAGACCGCGAGGCCAGGAGTGAGCCCGGGTCAGCCAAGTGTCGGATGCAAGGAGCCGATGCCTAAACTCATGCTGCCCTGCGCAGTGCCGGTGCACACAGCGCCTGCGCGATGCGGTTCACCGCGATGCTCCAATCGGCCGCGGGTTCGCCCATTACCAGTCCGAAGGCGCGGACGGCATCGCCAGGGCTGCCGCCGTCGCGGAAGATGCGGGCGCACGCCTGGCGCGCGTAGTCCATCGCTTGTTGCCATTGCACGGGATTGATGTGGCGCGGGGACATGTGTTCTTCGCCTCTCGCATGTTCTGGTGGGTTTTTGTGGGTTGAGACGCAACGCCACGCGGTTTGCAGGGCGGCAGGCGCATCCAGCAATTTCGGCTTCACGACGCAATACCCTGTCACGTGAAGCCCTCGGTGAGTACCATGTCGCAAGCTCGATGCGCCTGCCCCAAGGAGGGCCGATGGTTCACCCTCCTGACGCTGGGAACGAAACTCGACGAGACCAACGCAACGCGCCTGGACTCAACGCCTCGGCACTCAACGCTCCTGCACTCAACGACCCTGGCGCTCGTCCTGAGTTTGGCGTTGCGCATCGCCGCAGGCCTGCGGTCGGATCGTGCTCATCAACGCTCCGATGACGTCACACAACGAAAGCCAAGAACTCATTCGCGCCTCGCACTCATTCAACCTGCGGCCTGGTCCTGCTCGCAGCGAGGCGGGCGAGCCGCCCGGCGATATGCGCACACTTCTGCGCCAGGGCGGACCGCCGCAACGCTTGCATTGCGGGGGCCAACACAACTCTGGGGGATGGGGGCAACGTCGGCGCAACGCAACGTGCAAAGAGGCTATGGCCAGGAACGCCTGCCCCTTGGAACGCAACCGAACTCTTGCCTAGGGTTGCACACCCAATAGCAAGTGCAGACGCAACCAAACGCTCACGCACGCCACGCAACTGGGACGCAACAGAACGCGGCGACGCAACGCGACGTGACCGATCCCACTCAACGCACGTCACCTCGGTAACGCTTGGCGCTCGCGTGGTGGCAAAACGCCGAAACGGGAATCTTGGGTCACCGACGCCGCCGCCAATGGTGGATAACTGTCCAAGTTCCTGGCGCGTAAGCGAGAAAGCATCACAACCGTGGACCGACACCTTGACCCCACTCAACGTTCTCTTTGCGTTCTCATCAGTTAATCGTCGCGGTGGGGCAACACGAAGGCGCAAAATTGGCGCTTACAAGAAAATACGCTTGACTGTGGATGAAAGAGACCGGCGCGAAACCGTCCTCGCGACAGGCCCTGCAGTCGGGCTTGGCGTGGCACTCGCGAGGGAAAAAGGCGCGGAGCGCGGCGCCCCGCAACGTCGTGGGTCGCCTCGCAAGTTCGGCGTCACGCACAGTTGGCACCTGCCCAAATGTCAGCGGGCGGTCGCGCGAAGGCCCCGCGTGCTATTGGCTGGCCGCTGCGGCGGTGATGCGCTTCAGATCCGCATTGAGTCGCAACGCGGTTGCCTGCTCGCCGAGCCGCGCGCGGTAGACCTGGATGTTGGAGAGCACCTTCTGCACGTATTCGCGCGTCTCCTCGAAGGGGATGCGATGGATCCAGTCGATGGGATCCACCTTGGGATCGCGCGGATCGCCGAACTCCTTGATCCATTCGCGTGCCCGACCGGGCCCGGCGTTGTAGCCGGCCAAGGTCAGCACGTAGGATCCGGCGAACTCGTCCATGCGGTCGGAGATGTAGGCGCTGCCCATCATGGTGTTGTAGGCCGGATCCTTCATCAGGCGGGGGATGTCGCACTTGATCTTGTAGTCACGGCATACGTGCTGAGCGGTGACCGGCATAACCTGCAGGATGCCGCGGGCGCCCGCACCCGACAAGGTGAGGGAATCAAACTCGCTCTCCTGGCGCGCAATGCCCAGGATGAAGGCGGGCTCGGGTGGCTTTCTGAGCGGGGTATAGGCCGGCAACGAGTGAATGGGATAGGCGTAGTAGGCGAGGTTCAGGCCTCGCGCGATGGCGGCCTTGCCGATGCGCACGGCGCTCTGCGTGTCGCCCAGCGCTTCAGCGAGGTGGGCCAGCATGGCCACCTCCGCTTCGCTCGTGAGCGTGTTGCGAAGGTGGTAGAGGAATGCCCGCGAGAGGCTGATGTCGAGGCCCGTCTTGCGCACGATGACGGCTGCCAGCACGGCATCGGAGCCGTTGAAGCGCGCCATTTCCTCCGGCGTGGGCGATGCGGGCGGCACGATCCTGAGCTCGTGCGCTCTCCCATCGATCTTCAGGCGGGCCAGCTGGCCGTGGAAGGTATCGAAATAGGCCGAAGCCGCCTGGTAGTGCGCCTTGGCCTTCTCCGCATCACCTAGCGCCTCGTAGGTGCGCCCCAGCCAATAGCCGGCCTTGGCGTGGCTCAGCGGGCCGTCGGCCGCCTCGGCCAAGGCCTCAAAGTGGCCGAGCGCCAGCTTGGGGTCGCCCAGGTGTCGCAGCGCCAACCAGCCGGCCAGGAATGCCGCATCCTTCGTCGCATTGACGGAAAGGGTGCCGGGGTTGCGCGCGAGCTCGTAGGCCGTCTTGGCCTTGCCGGCCTTCAGAGCCGCATAGGCGTTGGTGCGCCGTTCCTCCCACCAACCGTCCGGCTTGACGAGCAGCGAGGCCTCCGGCTCCGCAAGCAGGATCTTCCAGGCTTCCGCGTCCTTCTTCTGGCGCCGCAGGGCCTGCGCGCGTTGCACGGCAAGACCCCAGTCGTGGCTTTCCGCCGGCAGCTTGGAAAGGAGTTGCGCGGAGTTCTTGGCGCGCAGGAACACGGCAAGGCGAGCCTCCGCGGCCTTTTTCGCGTCTGGGGACAGGAGCGCGATGACGCGACGGATGACGGCCGCGCGCTCGTTGCGCTCGCCTGTCCAGCGGCTGTCGTTGAAGAGGAGGCGGTCAAGGCGGCGCTTGTGGTCGGCCTCGGTGAGCAAGGGGCCGACGCGCCTGAGAAAAGCAGGCTCGAGGCTCGCCGGAACGTTGAGGTTGATCCAAGCCTTTTGCGCCAGCGCTTGCGCCATCTCCTGAGCCTGCGCATCGCCCTTGTCGGCGAGATAGGCGCTCGCCAGCGCTGCGAGACCAGCGGCGGTCTGCGGCTTGATGTTGGCGAAGAAGGCCTTGATCTCGGCCGGACTCGCGGAACTGTTGAACAGCGCCTCCTCGGCGCGCTGCGTGAGCAGCCCGCGCTCCGGCCAGGCCGGATTGGCATCGAGGAAGGCACGAATCTCGGAAGCCGTGCCATATCCGCCACGATAGAGGCACCAGTCGACCAGCTTGCGCGCGGGTGGATCTGCAAGCTTGTTGCGCAAGGACCTGGCATCCGCGACTCTACCGCTCGCCGCGGCAGCGATGGCCTCGCGCAGAGTGCCTGCGTCTGCGTCGACCAGAGCATGGTCGCGGGCGGGCGCGATGGCGATGTCGTATCGGGCAACGTGCTGGGCCTCCTCACCCATCGGCTGCGTCGTCACCACGGCCTCGTGGGTGGGGGCCGCGACCGCGGGTTGTGCCGCCCCTTGAGCCTGTTGGGCCCCAAGCTTGGCCCCAGACTTTGCCCCAGACTTGACCCCAGACTTGACCCCAGGCTTGGCTCCAGGCTTGACCCCAGGCTTGGCCCCAGGCTTGGCCCCCGACTTAGCCCCCGACTTAGCCTTGGCCGATTTCGGCGCAGCGGGCGCATCTTGGGCGGCCGTAGAGGAGGCAAAGAGCGGCTGGCCGGCCGCCGCCAGGGCCAAGAGACCGCATGCGATTACGGTCTTGGGAATCGATCGCATCGCGTCCAATCTGGTGATCACGTGTTGGCCGGCTGCCCGCCATGAAGGGATGAGCACTGCACATTCAGCCGGTAAACAAGCCATTAGCATGAAACAAGGCATCAGCATGACCGGTGCAAAGCTGGGCTCGCGCCTTGCCCGGCTCGCCCGTGCCCGGCATAGTCGAAGGGGTCGGAAGTGCGCGTTCCCATGCATTTCTTCTGTTGCGCCAAGCGCGAAAGCGTTATCTAGGCTAGTGCGGCGTTCAAGGCAAAGCGGGGCGCCGTCCAAGCAGCGTGCGCCCCAAGCTCGGGAGCAACCCATGTTCAAGGGGTCATTCACGGCGTTGATCACGCCCTTCAAGGGCGGGGAAGTCGACGACAAGGCGTTCCAGCAGCTGGTCGAGTGGCAGATCGCGGAGGGCACGCACGGGCTCGTTCCGGTCGGCACGACGGGCGAGAGCCCGACCCTCAGCCACGAAGAGCACAAGCAAGTCATCGAGCTCTGCATTAAGGCGGCCAACAAGCGCGTGCCGGTAATTGCCGGTGCCGGCTCCAACTCCACGGCGGAGGCCATCGACTTCACCCGACACGCCAAAAAGGTGGGAGCCGATGCGGTGCTGCATTCAACTGGCTACTACAACAAGCCCACCCAGGAAGGCCTCTACCGCCACTTCAAGGCCATCAGCGAGGCGGTCGACATCCCGATCTTCGTTTACAACGTGCCGGTGCGCACGATTGTGGACATCCAGGTGCCCACGCTGGCGCGCTGTGCGCAGCTGCAGAATGTGGTCGGCGTCAAGGACGCCACCGCCAATGTCGGGCGCGTCACGCAGCAGCGCCTGGCTTGCGGCAAGAACTTCGTGCAGATGTCGGGCGAGGACGGCACCGCGCTGGGCTTCATGGCGCACGGTGGACACGGCTGCATCTCGGTCACCGCAAACGTAGCGCCGCGGCTGTGTGCCGAGTTCCAGAATGCCTGTCTCAACGGCGATTGGAAGACGGCGCTCGCCCTGCAGGACAGATTGATGCCGCTGCACGATGTGCTGTTCGTCGAGACCAACCCGGGGCCGGTGAAGTACGCCGCCTGGCGGTTGGGCATCATCGGTTCGCCGGAATGCCGCCTGCCCTTGGCTCCCGTCAGCGAGGCGACCAAGAAGGCGATCGACGATGTGCTGGCCAGGGTCGGCTTGCTGCAGGCCAAGGCCGCCGAATAAGTGCGGTCGCGAGAGGTCCCACCATGGCCGCCGACAAGGACGACGGCCGCAAGCGCATCGCCGAGAACCGAAAGGCCCGGTTCGAGTACCGCATTGAGGACACCTATGAGGCAGGTATTCAGCTCACCGGCACGGAGGTGAAGTCGCTGCGCGCCGGCCAGGCCAACATCGCCGAGAGTTATGCCTCGGCCGAAAACGGGGGCATCTTCCTCATCAACGCGTATATCCCCGAATACGGATCGGCCGGCGCCTTCTTCCAACACAACCCGCGCCGGCCGCGCCGCCTGCTGCTGCATAAACGGGAGATCCACAAACTGGCGGTGGCGGTGGACCGACAGGGCATGACGATGGTGCCGCTCGAGCTCTACTTCAACGCCAAGGGGCGCGCCAAGCTGCGCCTTGCCCTGGCGCAGGGCAAGAAGCTGCACGACAAGCGCGAGGACACTGCCAAGCGCGACTGGCAGCGGCAAAGGGCTCGCCTATTGCGCGGTAAGGGATGACGTCAGGATGGCGCTCCTGCAAGCGATCGGCGTCGAGCGCAGCTTCTATGGTGTGCGCGCCTTACGTGGTGTCAACCTGGAGGTGGCGGAGGGACGCATCACTGGCCTGATCGGACCGAACGGGGCAGGCAAAACCACTCTCTTCAACTGCATCACTGGCGTGGTACCACCAGACCGCGGCCGCATCCTGTTCCAGGGGCGTGACATCGCGGGGCTGAGGCCCGAACGGGTTAGCGCGCGCGGCCTCGTGCGCACGTTTCAGATCGCGCGCGGCCTGCCCCGGCTTTCGGTGCTCGACAATCTGCTGCTCTATGGCGGCCACCAGCCGGGCGAGCGCATGCTGCCGGCGCTCTTGGGCTCCGTGGCGGCCCGGCGGCGCGAGCAGGAGCTCATTGCCCGGGCCGTGACCATTGCCCGCCGGCTGAACCTCATGCCCGTGATCCGCAACCCGGCCTCAGACCTATCTGGTGGGCAGAAGAAGCTCCTCGAGATCGGCCGCGCATTGATGAGGGAGCCGCAGCTGATCCTGCTCGACGAGCCGGTGGCCGGCGTCAACCCAACGCTGGCAGCCGAGATCGGCGAGCATCTCAAGGCGCTTGTGCGCGAGGGGATCACTGTCCTGCTGATCGAGCATCACATGGACATGGTGGCGCGGCTGTGCAACCCGGTCATTGTCATGGCCGAAGGCCGGCACCTGGCCCAGGGCTCCTTCGCCGAAATGGCCGCCGACGCGCGCGTGCAGGAGGCCTACATGGGTCGGCGCCGCGTCGCAGTGGCCTGACGATGAGCCTGCTCACGGCAACGGGCATCGTCGCCGGCTACGGCGCCCAAGACGAGATCCTCAAGGGCGTAGACCTCGCGGTCGGCGAGGGCGAGATCCTCGCCATCATCGGGCCGAACGGCGCCGGGAAATCGACGCTGCTCAAGGTCATCGCCGGCTTAGTGGGGCCCAAGGTCGGTTCGGTGAGACTCGGCGGGCGCGATATCACGAACCTGTCCGCACGCGAGATCTCCCGGCTGGGTCTTGCCTACGTGCCCCAGGAGATGAACGTGTTTCCCACCATGTCGGTGCGCGAGAACCTCGAAATCGGCGGCTACACCGATCCCGGGCGCGCGGCCAAGCGCATGGAGGGCGTGTTCGCGCGCTTTCCAGCGCTGGGCGACAAGCGGCGCCACGCCGCGCGCACGCTCTCGGGGGGCGAGCGGCAGATGCTGGCCATGGCCATGGCGCTGATGGTCGAGCCGGTGGTGCTGCTCCTCGACGAGCCCTCCGCCGGGCTCTCGCCCTTGGCCGCCGAGCGCTTGTTTGATGCCATTCGCCAGATCAACAGGGATGGGATTGCCATCGCCATGGTGGAGCAAAACGCCAGCGAGGCCCTCGCCATCGCCCACCGCGCCGCAATCCTGGTGGACGGCCGCAATGGCCGGACCGGCGATGCCGGGGCCCTCGCCGCCGATCCGGAAATCAGAAAGCTCTTCCTCGGTGCCTGAGGCATCCCGCCTCCGGGAGATACTGGCTTTGAGACCGTACCGTCCTATGCTGGCACTCGATCTGCCGGAGACCCACTTCGACGAGGGTCTTCGCCAGACCATCGTCAAACTGCGCATGGCGCATGATCCCTCGCAGGAGCCCACCGGCAACGGCTCCGGCCCGGCGCCGGACACCGACACGGGCTTGATGACGCCGTGGGCGCCCATCAAGTGCCCGGGCTGTCGATCCGACGCTGGATCGGCGCGCTACCGATCGAGGGCGCATTCCGCCAGCGGCGGCGACGTGGCTGGCGCCCCTGGAGACGACCCGTGTTCTGGTGAGGCTCCATCGACGTGATCAATGGGAGGGGTGGCGAGCGCCATGCCGTCCCGTTTGTCTCGCATGCTGGGCAGACCACATCGCCTGAGTGCCTGCCCACTCTCCCGGTGCGAGCGGCGCTTGCCATCGGCTGGCGCGAAGCGCCAAACCTGCATAATATTTTCCTCAGCTTTTTCCGCTCGGGGATCGTCCCATGACCAAGACCTCGCGACGCAACCTGCTCAAGGGCGCCGCCGCCGTGACGGCTGCTGCGGCGTTGCCCAGCCGCGCCGGCGCGCAGGGTGAGGCACTGAAATTCGGCATCCTCACACCTCTGACGGGCGCTGGCGGGGCGGATGGCCCGCGCATGCTGAAGGCCATCGAGGCGGTGATCGAGGAGGTCAACCAGGCAGGTGGCGTGCTGGGGCGCAAGATCGAGACCGTCGTGGAGGACGATCAGACCAATCCCGAAGCCGCCGTGCGCGCCGCGCGCAAGTTGATCGAGGTGGATAGGGTGCCGGTGATCATGGGCACCTGGGCCTCGGCCGTGACGAGCGCGGTGGCGCCGGTGTGCTGGGAATCCAAGACGTTCCTGTGCACGGTATCGGGCGCCGATTCCATCACGCAGTTGCCGCACCAGGGCTATCTCATCCGCACGCAGCCGAACTCCAAGCTGCAGGCCACCTCGCATGCCGAGTTCATCGCCGGCTTGGGCAAGAAGCGGATCGCGGTGATCGGCATCCAGGCGCCCTTCGCGCTCTCGACCAAGGAGCACCTCGACAACGTGCTCAAGACCAAGGGTGCCAGCGTGGTGGCGCACCTGATCTACGAGAAGGACAAACCGACCTATCGCTCCGAGATCGACCAGGCGATGAAGGCCGATCCCGACTTCCTCTATCTCAACGGCTACGCGCCGGACACCGTGGTGGTGCTGCGCGATCTCTTCAAGGCCAACATCAATCTGCCGAAGTTCGCCCAGTCCTACGCGGTGCCGCAGAAGACGCTGGACAGCATCCCGGCCGAAGTGTCGGCTGGAACGTTCACGGGACAGCCATCGGCCGACATCGACGGTCAGGCCTTCAAGCTTACCACCCAGCGTCTCGGCTTTGAGCCCGATTCCTACGAGGCGCAGGCCACCGACTGGGCGAGCCTCGTCATCCTGGCGGTCGCCAAGGCCAAGGAGGCCACCGGCACGGCGCTCAAGGACAACGTACGCAAGATCAGCCAAGGCGCCGGCATGCAGGTCTTCAGCGCGATTGAGGGTCTCAAGGCGTTGGCGGAGGGCAAAGACATCAACTACGAGGGTGCATCGGGTCCCTGCGATTTTACCGATATCGGCGACATCCTGGGCTGCCGCTTTCGCTACATGGAGGTGGTGGACGGCAAGCTGAAGTTCCTCAAGATTGTCTGACGCCCCACGGCGGCTGGCTCAGACATCCTCCCTTGACAGACGAGCGAGGGGAGAGGAATTGGCCTGCGAAGGCCCGCGCGTGAGCGGCAATGTCGGTTTTTCAAGTCCCTTGCGCCTCGGAGGCGGCATGAGCGGCACGCAGGCAAAGCGGACGATGATCGCGCCCGCGTCGGCGCCGGTGCTAGCGCCCCATGTCAAAATGCGTCACGACAGCGTCCGCGATCGCTGGCTGATCCTGGCGCCGGAGCGGGTATTCACGCCCGATGCCGTCGCAGTCGCCGTGCTCCAGCTGTGCGACGGCAGTCGCAGCGTCGAGGCCATTGCCGGCGCGCTGGAGCAAATCTACAACGCGCCCAAGGACCGCATCCTATCCGACGTCCTGCTTATGCTGCAGGATCTCGCCGACAAAGGCGTGGTGACGGCATGAGCGCGGCGCGAACGACCCCCGAGCAGACGCCCGCCGTTCGAGCCCCCCTCGGGCTGCTCGCCGAACTCACGCATCGCTGCCCGCTGCAGTGCCCGTACTGCTCCAACCCACTGGCGCTCGAGCGTGCTCGCGCCGAGCTTCCGACCGAGGTTTGGCTCGACGTGCTCGAGCAGGCCGCCGAACTCGGCGTCCTGCAGCTGCATCTGTCGGGCGGCGAGCCCACCCTTCGCCGCGATCTGGAGGCGATCGTCGCGAAGGCGGCCGAGGTCGGGCTCTATTCCAGTCTTATCACCGCGGGCGTGGGGCTGACGCGCACGCGGCTCGAGCGGTTGGCGTCGCTCGGGCTCGATCACG
>Ga0306920_100015148_pt1 | contig 10558 bp, 8 predicted proteins | sample flu12Cox44000170_FD_204666 | JGI IMG/M metagenome (GOLD analysis project Ga0306920, IMG submission 204666) | Lab enrichment of tropical soil microbial communities from Luquillo Experimental Forest, Puerto Rico - flux4day.12C.oxic.44.000.170 (v2)... | ecosystem: Environmental > Terrestrial >... | reverse complement strand
CAGAACGGATTTACCCGCGCCCGAAGCGCCAACAAAACCTAAAATCTCTCCGCGATAAACATCCAGCGTAACGCCATTGAGAATGCGGTTGCCTTTGAGCTCGACCACCAGGTCGTGCACTTCGATGATTGATTCATTGGCCATGTCACATTCCAATTGATGCGAAGAACATGGCGAAGATCCCATCGAGCACAATCACCAGGAAGATCGATTTGACCACCGAGTTGGTGGTTTTCTCACCCAGCGACTCGGCGCTGCCTTGGACCTGCAGGCCTTCCACGCAGGCCACGACGCCAATAACCAGGGCCATGAATGGCGCCTTGATCATTCCTACCTCAAATGTGGTGGTCGTGACTGCCTCGCGCAGGCGCGACAAAAAGACCTCCGGCTGGATGCCCCCGTAGAGCCAGGAGACCAGTCCCCCGCCGTAGAGCGCCGCCATGGAGCCAAGGAATGTGAGAGCTGGCACGGCAATGATGAGGGCCAGAATGCGCGGTAAAACCAGAACCTCTATTGGATCAAAGCCCATTGTACGCAGCGCATCGACCTCCTCGCGCATGCGCATCGCACCTAGTTCGGCCGTATAGGAGCTGCCGGACCGGCCCGCGACCATGATGCATACGATCAGCACTCCGATTTCACGCAGCACCAACACACCAACCATGTCGATGACGTAGATATCGGCGCCAAACTTGCGGAAATGAAAAATGCCTTGTTGCGCGAGAATGGCACCGATCAATACGGTTATGAGGAGAATGATTGGTACCGCCCGCCAGCCGACGCGCTCCAGCTGGTGAACCATCGACGTAAAGCGGAACGTTGACGGCCGCAGTATCACGCGCTTGAGCGCGATCATCAGCGAGCCGATCATCTGCGCCAGCATGACAAGGTCGGTACCAGCCGACGCCATCGTCATGCCGACGCTTTCCAGTGTCGCAATGATGCTGTTGGGCCTCGGTGGCGGCGGAGAAAGCTGTTGCGTTCCAGCGTGAACCTTCTCGAAGAGACCGTGATAATCCTCGCGCAATCCGACAAGCCGCGCGTCACGCCCTTCATTTGCCCAGTTTCGTAGCGCGCGCTCAATTAGCCAGGCGCCGTAAGTATCGAGATAGTCGATGCGGGTGAGATTGATCGCGATGTTGCGCGCCGTGACAGTCCGCGTGGCAGCTTCGACCTGTGGCTCGATCGCGCCGGCGTATTCGGCGGTCCACGAGCCGGCGGCGCTAAGCTCGATCCAGTCGTCGCGCGTCGGGCCACTGAGCAACACGCCTGCCGTCACCGAACCGCTCCTTCTTCCATGGCACAGCACCGCACGCCCGCGCTCGATTGTTCGCGGGTTGGCGAGCCGGGACAAGACTGGATGCGTCGCGGCGGGACTTTGCCGTTGCGTTTCAGGCCGACCGGCGGGCGATGGACACAACTCACGGGCCGCACTGAGCGCAATCTGTCGCCCCGCCCCTCACGATTAAAGGTTAACAAATCGATTTTGATCCTTAAACGGCGTTTACCTTTTTAGGTTAACGACGGGTTAACCATGAAGGCAGCTGTCTTAGTTGCCATTTTCCGCCCGCTCGCTTTTTCAGCCGAGCGGTCGCGGCAGCGTGTCGCTCACCGCGAACAGGCCCTCCACCCCGGCCATTGCATGCTTTTTTTGCGGGACGGACAGCAGTTCCATCTGGACGGTACCCAATTCGAGCCGCCGACGGAACCGGAATTCAATTTGTTCCCTTGCGAGAAAAAAAGGCAGTTATGTGATGAAGTTGCCTTAGCCCCGTTCACGCAGTGGCGTGAGCGAAAGCTCGGCCGCCAGCTTGTCCAACTGCGCCAGAAGTTCAGGTCCCAGCGGTAGTCCGTTGCTCTGGCGGTCGGTTTTTCGCTGCGCACGCTGCTCGCCAGGAAGGCGAACGCTTTGACCGGGCAGCGCCTTTGTCTGGCGCAATTCGCGTATATGCCGATCAACTTCGGTCTTGAATTGCACGAGTGGGTGGAAGCGGCTCGGATCAAGAGCAACCACGAACTGCCCCGTATTGGTTACCTTATCGGGCTCGGCATTGAAATCAACGCAATCGCGACCGAACAGCGCACCGTTCAGCGTGCCTGCAAGCAGGCCGAGCATCAGCGCAAGCCCTGCTCCTTTGTAGCCCGCCATCGGCAGCAATAGTGCTTCCGCACTTTTGTGCGGGTCGATGACCGCTTCGCCGGTCTTAGGGTCGACCATCCAGTCTCCTTGCAGCGGCTTATTCTGCAGGCGATGATTCTTAATGGTGCCGTAGGACACGATTGAAGTAGCGATATCGAGCACCACCGGCGCTTCCTTGCCGGCTGGAATTGCGATTGCGAGCGGATTGGTGCCGAGCACAGGTTCGGCGCCACCGGCAAGCGGCATGTGATTGGCGTTGGCGACAGCCGAATAAATACCGATCATGTCAGCCTTCAAGGGCAGCGCCGCGTAGACACCCGCGGCACCGGCGTGGCCAGACATGCGACAGCCGACCCAAGCAACTCCGCATTCGCGCGCGAGCTCAATCGCTGTTTCCATTGCGCACGCGACGACCAGATGGCCCATTCCGTTATCGCCATCGACCAGCGCAGTCGCCGGTGCTGTGCGGTTCACCTCGATATTGGGCCTGGGGTTTGTCGAACCGAGCTTGAGACGTTGCACATATTGGGGCAAACGGAAAACACCGTGAGCATCAGCGCCAATGAGATCCGCTTCGAGCATGAGCTCAGCGATTTTACCCGCGTCAGCCTTCGAAACGCCGGCCTTCATCAACGCGTCGACGATCAGGCTGGTGACAGCGGTCGTCGGAATTCGAGCGGCTTTTGTGGTTTGAACGTTCATACTGCCCCCAGCAATGCTTCAGCGCGGGCGCTTAGGATCGTGGCTTTATCCGCATCCGAAATCTTTAGCGAGCGCACATGTTTTACGCAGTCCATCATTCCCATATCGTACGGATAGTCGCTGCCCAGCATGACACGATCGGCGCCGACGTGGTCAATCATGAATTCCAGAACCGGCGCGGAATGAAGAATAGTGTCGTAGTAAAAGCGCTTCGCGATGTTTGCGGGCTGTTTTGAAATATTTCTCTTTGGTTCCGGTCGCACCTGCCAACCATGCTCCCAGCGCGCCGCCTGATATGGCGTGAATCCGCCGCCGTGAGCGAGCACCACGGTCAATTTAGGATGTCGATCAAGCACGCCACCAAAATAAAGACAGGCGGCGCCGATTGTCGTGTCGAGCGGATTGCCAATCAAATTGTTGAGGTAATAGGACTTCATCCGGTCAGCGCCGGCAACGTTGTTCGGATGTATAAAGACAAAAGCCCCCAATTCTTCGGCCGTTGCCCATAGCGGCTCAAAGCTCGGGTCATCAAGGTTCTTGCCCATGATGTTGGACGCGAACATCGTGCCGCGCAGTCCGAGCTTAGTCATCGCACGCTTGAGTTCATCTGCCGCGTTTTCCGGAGACTGCATCGGCAGTGTCGCGATGCCCATGAAGCGTTGCGGATACTCTTTGACCAGTTTCGCGATCTGATCGTTCTGAATTGCAGCGGTTGCAGCACCTAGCGCGGCTTCTTGATTGTAGAGATAGGTTTGCGGTGTTGCTGAGAGCACCTGAACGTCGACGCCGTTCTTGTCCATGTCCTTCAAACGTTGGGCGATATCAAAGCCGCCGCGCGGGTAGGGCCTGTAGGCAACGCCGCCCACATCAAGTATCGCAAAAGCCGTGTCAATCGGGGTGATCGTTACGGGGACCCTGGGCGCTTCCTTGCGCAACAGCGCGACGGTCTCCTCCGTCAATACATGCGTATGAGTGTCGATCGTTCGCACTTCGCTCATTTCACCACCCGAAAGACGCTTCTGGGCACGAAGAAAGAAGCGCCTGAGTGCCGCACCCGGCGTGTGGACGCAAGCCCCTGTTGTCCTCACCCGTTTGGGTTATAAACGCAGTTCCAATAGTTCAATCTTGGATCTCTCATGATAACCAGCTCCGCCAGCACGAACCACATGCCACGCGTCGAGGATGACGCACTCGTCCGCGGCACTGGCCGTTTCATGGATGATCCGCGTCTGCCCAATACGGCCTATGCCGCGTTTGTGCGTTCGCCGCACGCGCATGCGCGCGTTACATCGGTCAACGCGGACGAGGCGCGCAAAGCCAAAAAGGTCCTCGCCGTACTCACGGCCGAGGACATGAAGGCAGCCAATGTCGGGAGTGTGTCGCGTCACCCGCCGGTACCTGGCCGCGGCGGTGCAAAGATGATCATGCCGTTCCGGCCGTCGCTGGCGGGCGAGAAAGTGATGCATGTCGGGGACCCGGTTGCGATGGTCGTTGCCGAAACGGCGGCGGCCGCGCAAGACGCGGTCGATTTGGTACGGGTCGAGTATGAAGAATTGCCAGCAGTGATCGACCTCCGCGACGCTAGGAAAAAAGGGGGCACGCAACTCTATCAGGAGGCACCGGCAAATCTTTGCGTCGACTGGCCGGGCCCCGTGTCCGACGAGCAAAATGAACGCGAGGTCGCCGACATTATCGCCAAGGCACCACATGTGGCGAAGGTGAGCGTAACCAACCAGCGCATGGTAGTCGCCTCCATGGAAACGCGCGGTGCAACCGGCGTCTACGAACAGACCACCGACAGCTACACGCTCTACGTCTGTTCGCAGAGCGCTGACTCGCTGCGCAATTTGAGCGCCGCCGTCATGGGGGTGCCAAACGAAAAGCTGCGCGTGATCACCCAGGACGTCGGCGGCGCCTTCGGCATGAAGACGCCACCCTATCCGGAGTATCCAGCGTTGCTGGTGGCGGCACGCCAGCTCGGCAGACCCGTACAGTGGCAATCGACGCGATCGGAAGCATTCGTCACCGACACGCAGGCACGCGACACGATTACTGAAGCCGAACTCGCCGTCGACGAGAAAGGGAAATTCCTGGCGCTGCGGATGCGGCACTTGTGCAATCAGGGCGCGTATGTGAGTACCGCAGGTGTCGGTATCAACACCAACAATTTTGCGCGCTGCCTGCCGGGCATGTACCGGATCCCGAAGGTGGATGCGTCGGTCGCCTGCTACTTCACCAACACCATTCCCATCGGACCTTATCGGGGTGCCGGTCGGCCAGAAGCAAATTATGCGCTCGAGCGCCTCGTAGAAGAGGCGGCGCGCGTCACCGGCGTCGATTCGGTACGACTACGCAAAAAGAACCTCATCCCGCCTTCGGCGATGCCGTTCAAAACACCGATCAATACGTATGACAGCGGTGATTTCCCAGCGATCGTTGACCGGGCTCTGGAGCTCGCCGACTTCGACAATTTTAACAAGCGACGGCGCGAGGCGGCGAAGCGCAAGAAGCTACGGGGCATTGGAGTTTCCTGCATGCTCGAGCACGCCGGCGCGATGCCGATGGAGCAGGCTTCGGTGTCTTTTTCCGGTGATGATCAGATCATTCTCGGCTGCAACGTCCAGTCAACCGGTCAGGGCCACGCCACAGTGTTTCCGCACCTGCTGGCAGGCAAACTCGGCATCGATCCTGCAAAGATAGAACATCGTCAGGGTGATACTGCTTTAGGGCTCAGTGGTTTTGCGTCGGTCGGCTCGCGTTCTGCGATGTGCGCTGGCAGCGCCATCGTGCACACTGCGGATGTCATGCTGGCGAAGGGCAAAAAAGTGGCTTCGGCGCTGTTGGAGGCTTCGGAGGCCGATATCCAATACCTTAATGGAAATTTTGAAGTGGTCGGCACCGATCGCAAGATCTCTCTATTCGAAACCGCAAAGCGCGCTGAAGACTTGGGCGAGAGCCTCGACACCAAGGAAAGAGCCGAGACGCCTCTAACTTTTCCGAACGGATGCCACATCGCCGAGGTGGAAATCGATCCGGAGACGGGCGCCGTCGACTTGGTAACGTATACTGCTGTCGATGATCCCGGCGTCATGCTCGACGCCAGGATCGTTGAAGGACAGGTGCAGGGATCAATCGCGAATGGACTCGGCCAGGCACTGACCGAAAATGCGATTTACGATTCCAGCAGCGGACAATTAATGGCGGGTTCTTTCATGGACTACGGCATGCCACGAGCCCACCATATGCCAATCGAACTGCGCGAGGCAGTGCATTCGGTTCGGGCAACAAGTAACCCTCTCGGCGTCAAAGGCACGGGCGAAGCGGGAACCACTGCGGCGATTGCTGCAGTGATGAATGCGATTTCAAACGCAATCCCGAACGGCGCGGCAGACTATATGGGGATGCCGGCGACGCCCGCAAAAGTTTGGGAAGCGTGCCGAAAAGGTATGGCGGAGAAATGATCATTTGCCCTCGGGAAGTAGGGCCTGGTCGGACTCCCGCTCACATGGAAATGAGCAAAATTGGCCCTACGCTTGCGAGATGAACTTGATGTTCATGTACGCCTGCAGACCTTCGATACCGCCCTCGGAACCATAACCGGATTCTTTGACGCCGCCGAACGGTGTCTCAGGTGTTGAAATAGCGACGCTATTGACGCCCACCATGCCGGACTGCAGCGCGTCGCTGATCGCCGATGCGTTTTTGTCCGATGTGGTGAACGCATAGGCTGCAAGGCCGAACTGAAGCGAATTGGCGCGTTCGACCACTTCGTCGAAGGTCTTGAACGGCACGATCGGCGCGACCGGTCCAAACGGCTCTTCGGTCATGATCTTGGAATCGTCCGGCACGTCGGTAACGACGGTCGGTTGGTAGAAAAAGCCTTGATTGCCGTGACGTGACCCGCCTGTGACGACCTTGCCGCCACGGTCCTTGGCGTCATTGACGAAGCTTTCCATTGCGTCGAGTCGGCGCGGATTGGCAAGCGGGCCTAGGGTGGTGCCCCTTTCCAAACCATCACCCAGTTTCAAGCCCTTGGCGTATTCGGTGAACCGGGTCACGAACTTGCTGTAGTTCTTTTCGTGTACGTAGAAGCGCGTCGGCGAAATACAGACTTGGCCGGCATTGCGATATTTGAATGCCGCGATGGTGTCGGCTGTCTTTTCCGGATCGGCATCGTCAAACACAACGACCGGCGAATGCCCGCCGAGTTCCATGGTGGCCTTCTTCATGCCCTTGGCCGCAAGACCGGCGAGATGCTTGCCGACGGGCACCGAGCCGGTGAAGGAAATCTTCTTGACCGCTTTCTTGGGGATCAGATGCTCGGACACTTCTGCCGGGACGCCGAATACGAGATTGAGAACGCCTGCCGGCAGACCGGCATCGACGAAGCACTTCACCAACTCGACGCACCCGCCCGGCGTTTCCTCGGAGGCCTTGATGATGATCGAGCAGCCGGCTGCGAGAGCACCCGCAATCTTGCGCACGGGAGTTAACGTCGGAAAATTCCAAGGCGTGAAAGCGGCAACTACGCCTACTGGCTCTTGCACCACAATCTGTCGCACGCCTTTCTGCCGACCCGGTACGACCCGGCCATAGGTCCGGCGGCCTTCTTCGGCATACCAGTCGATAATATCGGCGCTGGTGAGGACTTCAGCACGCGATTCGACATAGACCTTGCCCTGTTCCTGGGTCATCACCTTGGAAACGTTATCGAAGCGCTCACGCAGGAGATCGGCAGCCTTCCGCATGATCTTGGAGCGGTCATAAGCCGAGGTCGCCTTCCAAACTGCAAAGCCTTTCTCTGCGGCCGCGAGCGCGGCATCGAGATCGGCTTTGCTCGCATGCGGCAGATGCGCGAGCGTCTTGCCGGTTGCGGGGTTGATCACGTCCTCGCCCTTGCGACCTTCGCCGTTGAGCCATTTGCCGTCGATATAAAGACCGAGCTCGGAATACATGGGACCCTCGTCGTTACCGGTACATTCGCTGCGCTGGATTAGCACTTTCGCAGGCGTGTCGTCACCCTGACAATCTCATGAGCCCAGGTAAGCACCGCCGCTTACGTGGATGGTCTGGCCGGTGACGTAGCGGCCGCCCGGGCCGCACAAATAGCGCACCATAGCCGCGACATCGTCCGCCTTGCCACGCTCGCCGGTGATGGTGCCGTGGGTGAGATGGTGGGCCGGCTGCTGCGATGTGCCAGGCCGCGTCGTATCGATCGCCCCTGGAACCACACAGTTGGCGGTGATCTTGTCGGTGGCGAGATCATGGGCCAGCGCACGGGAAAAGCCGACCAATGCAGCCTTTGCGGTAATTACGTGCGCACGGTCTTTTGAGCCGATATGTGCGCTCATCCCGCCGATATTGATGATACTTCCGCCGTTTTTTTTCAGCGCCGGCAGACAAGCACGCACGCAACGGAAAGCGCCGTCAAGGATGACATTCGTAACCTCACGCCAATCAGCATAGGACATATCGGAGATGGGCTTTTCACGACGCAGAGCTGCGTTATTGACCAAGATGTCGATGCGACCGAAGCGTTTGAGCGCTGCATCAGCGAGCACAGCGGCGGTTTTTTCCTCGCCGATATCACCGACCACGGCAATGGCCTTGCTGCCATTTGCTTCGATCTCGCGCACAACACCGTCAGCTTCCGCCTTGTTCGAGCGAACATTGACGACGACCGAAGCACCCGCCCGCCCAAGCGCCAGCGCGATTGCGCGCCCGATATTGCGCCCTGCACCAGTGACGATAGCGACCTTTCCGATCAGTTCTCTGTTTTCAACCATGACTCACCACTATCCCCGCAAGAATGCCAAATCGATTTTGCCCTGGTAAAATTTCGCCAACCGCCCGAGCGCAGCGCGGGCGCGCTCGCCATCCAAGCCGCCATGACGAGCGTTGAGTATAAACTTCTCCTCAATGTCGGCACGCGCCAGTGGCTCGTGCGCGCCGCCGCGAAAATGCGGCTGCCGTTCCTCGATCACGCGACCGTCGTTCAGCACAGCGCGAATATGGCCGGTGAAATCCCTGGGATAGGGGTTGTCATGGTCGATGACATAACGAACCTTTGATGAAAGGGCGAGGACATCTTCGTCACGCACCGCCCGTTCCGTAAAAGCATCAAGCCCCACACCTCCACGGACGAAACCGGTGGCGAGCAGGAACGGTGTCGAAAATTTGGCCGCATATCCGTTGGGCGGGCGCTGTTTGTCAGCAAGTGGCTCCCACAAACGATGCACCGTCCCCTCGGCGACTTCGCAAATTATCTCTTTCACGTCGCCCGCCTTGACGCCGCGCGCGGCAATCCGCTTGCCGCAATCGATGTAAGGATGTGCCATCGTCCCACATGGGTACGGCTTGAAGGCTAGCGTCTCTGTTACCCATCGTCCGCCAAAGTCACCGATGAGTGCGCCGTAGTCGCCCTGGGTCGTATGCGCGAAGCCATAGAATAGCCCGTGCACGCCCTCGAATACCGTGCGCGGCCCTATGAAGCCGCCGCGCGCGAGCAGCACCGCGCGTAGCCCGGATTGAGCAGCCCAACCGGGATGCAGCCGTTTGGTCCACGCACCCTCGGCCAGATACTCAATGATGCCGCCTGCGAAGCTTGCGGCGATGCCAAGCGCATCCACAAGTTGTTTGGCGTTGAGGCCAAGTGCTGCCCCAACGCCGGCTGCTGCGCCCATCACGCCGAAAATGGCTGTCGGGTGAAATCCGGCTTTGTGAACGGCCTTCGGCACCACGGTGCTAAGGCGGCACATGACTTCGGTGCCTATGGCAATGCCGAGCAGCGCGGAGGCGCCGTCCGGCCTATGCCTTTCGCAAGCCGCCAGGACAGCTGGAACGATGACCGCGCCGGCGTGCACCGGCCCACCTTCGAAGGTGTCGTCGAAGTCCTCGCCATGCGCGGCGGTGCCATTGATAAAAGATGCGCTGGCAGCGCTGAAAGTCCGCGCATGACCTATGGCGGTGCAGGACCCCTCGTCATCGCACCCCGCGAGCGTAGCCTTGATGTAATCCTCGTTGCGCGCCGTTACGCAAAGCCCAGCCACGTCGATCAGGAGATCTTCGCATTTCTGTTTGACAGTGGTCGGCAACTGCTCGGCACGCTGAGCAACAATGCGTTGCGCAAGCTGTTCGGAAACCGAAATGTCGGGAAGTTTCGTCGCCATCGACATCAAGTGCGGAAACGCACGTTGCCAAAGCCGGGAATCCTGTTGACCGCTATCACCACCGCAAAAGTGATTAATAGCATCCCCAAGCCAATGACGGAGATCGCGCCCAGATCTCCGCTCTCATTAAGATCATAGATCAACACAGACACCACTTTTGTTTCTGACGTAAACAAAATGATCGCCGCAGACAATTCCCGCATCACGCCTACAAAAATGAAGCACCAAGTCGCGATCACCCCCGTGCGTAGAAGTGGTGCCGTGATCTGCCAAAGCGAGCGCAACCGCGTCGCACCGAGAATGCGGCTTGCGTCCTCAAGCTCGGGATGAATGGTGCGGAACGCGGCTTGAAGTTGCTGATAAGCCGACGGCAAGGCAATTGTCACAAAGGCGATGAGCAAGATCCATAACGTTCCATAGAGGACGAAAGGCGGGCGCGTGTAGCTCAGAAAGAGCCCGACACCGAGGACAATACCGGGGATCGCGATGGGCGCCGTTGCCAGAAAGCCGAGGACACGCCAGCCAGCCACCGCCTGCCGGGCCGTTA
>Ga0306920_100015145_pt1 | contig 10558 bp, 9 predicted proteins | sample flu12Cox44000170_FD_204666 | JGI IMG/M metagenome (GOLD analysis project Ga0306920, IMG submission 204666) | Lab enrichment of tropical soil microbial communities from Luquillo Experimental Forest, Puerto Rico - flux4day.12C.oxic.44.000.170 (v2)... | ecosystem: Environmental > Terrestrial >... | reverse complement strand
ACGTGCGACGGCTGCAGGTCCCCCATGCCGTCAGTCTACCTACCGACCGTTTGACAGATCCGGGGAAGCCTCCTACCGTCCACGGCGACTGTCGAGCGAACAAGGGGGCATGCGCTCATGGAGTTCGGGCTCTTCATCCAGATGTACACGCCCAAGCACCGTCGGGCCGAAGATCCCGATGCCGAGCACACGGCCCTGCTCCACGATCTCGAGGCGGTGATCGCGGCCGACAAGGCCGGCTTCAAGTACGTGTGGGCCACTGAGCACCACTTCCTCGACGAGTACTCCCACCTGTCGGCCAACGACGTGGTGCTCGCCTACCTGGCCCGGGCCACCGAGCGCATCCACCTCGGATCGGGCATCTTCAACCCGCTGCCCCAGGTGAACCACCCCGCCAAGGTGGCCGAGACGGTCGCCATGCTCGACCACCTGTCGAACGGCCGGTTCGAGTTCGGTACGGGTCGGGGCGCCGGCACCCACGAGATCCTCGGCTTCCTGCCCGAGATGAGGGACCTCACCCACACCCGGGAGATCTGGGAGGACGTCATCGGGGAGTTCCCGAGGATGTGGCTCAACGAGGAGTATCCCGGTTACCAGGGGACGTACTGGCAGCTCCCGCCGCGCAAGATCCTGCCGAAGCCGTGGGTGAAGCCGCACCCGGCCATGTGGTACGCCGCCGGCAACACCAGCAGCTACGAGATGGCGGCTCGGCGGGGCCTGGGCGTGTTGGGCTTCTCCGTCGGGTCGATCCAGGAACTCGACCCGGTGATCAACGCCTACAAGGCCACGATCCCGAACGCCGAGCCCGTCGGCGCCTTCGTGAACGACAACGTGATGGTCACCACCGGTGCCTACGTCGACGAAGACCCGGAGGAGGCCGTCCGCCAGGCCTGCCTCCCGTACTCGATGTACCTCGCGAGCAACGTGTACCGGTACCACGACACGTTCCCGCACCCGGCGCACATCCCCCAGTGGCCCGACCTGATCCCCGACTCGACGCCCGAGATCGTCCGCATGGGCCATGAGTTCGGCATGATCTGTGGCGACCCCGACCACGCCCTCGAGCAGTGCCGCCGGTGGGAGGCGGCCGGCGCCGATCAACTCGTGTTCGGCATCGGCACCGCGCCCCACGAGGACACCCTCGAGATGATCCGCCTCATGGGCGAGTACGTCATCCCGAAGATCGACAAGGACCCCGCGCACAGCACCGACCGCTACCGCGAGGCCTGGCGCAAGTCGCACTGACCGGTTCCACCCGGCCGATGTGACGGAAATGCACCTCAGGGGTGCAAAACCGTCACATCGGCTGTGGGGGTGATCAGGTCGCTACGAACGGGATGCGGGCTCCGCCGTCGCTGTACGGCTCGCCCATCTTGCACACGGCGGCGCCGTAGTCGCCGGTGATCCCGAAGTGGTTGTCCTTCGAGTAGTTGTACTGCAGGGCGCCGAAGTACGTCTGCGGCCCCATGGTCTCGATGGCGTCCTTGATGGCGTCGGGATCGATCGAATGGTTCTTCTCGATCGCCGTCTTGAGGATCTCGAGCGGGCTGTTGTCGGACGAAACGTACGTCAGGTAGTTGGTGCTCGTCGTGCCGAAGACCGTGGTGTACGCGGCCATCAGGTCGGTGAGCTGCGGGGTGAACGGCGGGTGGCCCTGCTTGGCGCACGTGTAGTAGGCCGCCACCGCGTTCTGGGCCAGGTCACCCATGGCGTCGAAGCCGTCGTACCAGGCACCGGCGCTGGTCATGATCTTCGGGCTCCAACCGGCGGCCTTGATGGCCTGCCACACCGGTCCGTAGCCGTACCCCATGTTGACGTACAGCAGATCGGGGTTGCCGCCCTTGAGCTGAGCGATCGCGGTCGAAACGTCGACCGCACCCGGGGTCACCGACGCCGTGTCAAGGAACTTCACGTTCGGCGCCGCCGTCTTCAGGGAGGCCGTCAGCAGATCGAGCAGCTCCTTGTCCGCCGGCAGGTTGTCGGTGAGGACGCCGATGGTCTTGATCTCCGGGTGGGCGGCGATCCACTTGGCGGCCGCGTCCTGTTCCTGCGGGTTCGACGGGCTGAGGCCGAACCAGTAGGGCCACTTCGACGTGTCGGTCAGGTCCTTGTCGCCCCGCACGGCGACCATCGGCACCTTGTTCTTGTTGAAGATGGCGATCTGCTGCGGCGTGGCGGCCGGGTTGTACGTCAGCGTCACCATGCCCGCGACCTTGTCGGACACGAACTGGTTGGCCACGTTGACGGCGGTGGTGACGTCGCTGCCGTCATCCTTCACGCTGATCTGCACCTTGTGGCCGTCGATGCCGTCCGGATGCATCTCGTTGAACTTGGCCAACGTGACGTTCTCGAACGCCTTCTGGACGGCACCGCCGAAGGCGGCGTTGGCGCCCGTCAGCGGAGCCGACACGCCAAAGGTGATGGGCCCGTCCGGGATCGCCGGCCACTTCTTCGTCGCCGCCCCCGTCGTGGTGGCGCCGGCGGTCGTGCTGGCGCTGGCGGCGGCCGCCGTGGTGTTGGCGCTGGCCGCCGCGGCCGTCGTGGCGGCGGCTGAGGTGGCGGCGGCCGAGGTGGCGGCGCTGCCACTGCTCTTGTTGTCGCTCCCGCAGGCCGCCGCCAGCAGGGCACTTGCCCCGAGGACGGCTCCTAGCACGAGACGCGAATGACGTCGCATCAAGGTCCCCCTTCCCCCTCTGGGAGCGGATGCGCGCCCGCGCAATCCGAGACACGGACCCTAACACATCGACCAACCGTTTGGTATGCTCGCTCGCTGGGGCTCGCAGATCACCGAGGGGGCTGACGGGTGACGCTCTTTCTGACCGCGGTCGTGGCCGGCATCGCCGTCGGCTCCATCTACGCCATCGTCGGCATCGGTTACACCGTCATCTTCAGCGCCACCCGGGTGTTCAACCTCGCCCAGGGCGATCTGGTGATGGTCGGCGTGATGTCGTCCTACTACCTCCTCGTCGTGTTGGAGTGGCCCCAGTGGGCGGCCGCCATCCTGGTCATCCTCTTCGTCGCCGCCGTGGCGCTGTTCGAGGAGCGCTTCGTGGTGCGCCGATTCCTGAAGAAGCAGGGGACGGCCAGCTTCGGCTGGTTCATCGCCACCTTGGGCTTCAGCCTGATCCTCGAGACCACGGTGAACGTGCTCTTCGGCCGGCACCCGATCGTGTCGATTCCGAGCCCCTTCGCCCTCTCGGCCGTCCACATCGGCGACATCATCGTCGGCTACCGGCAGATCTTCATCATCGTCAGCTTCGTGCTGATCATCGCCGCCCTCGAGCTCTTCTACCAGCGCACGTGGATCGGCCAAGCCATGCGGGGAACGGCCGAGGACCGTGACGCGGCCAGCCTGCTCGGCATCAACCCCATCGTCGCCAGCCGGGTCGCCTTCGGCCTGGCCGGGGCGGTGGCCGGGTTCGCGGGATACGCCATCGCTCCGATCACGTTCTCCGACCCCACCGTCGGCCTGGTCTTCACCCTGAAGGGCTTCCTGGCCCTCGCCATCGGCGGGTTCGGCAGCATCCGCGGCGCCATCGTCGGCGGCTCGCTGCTCGGCGTCACCGAGCAGCTGTGGGACCTCTACTGGGGATCCGAATACGACGCCCTGGCGGGCGTGGTCCTGGTGCTCATCGTGCTCATCGTGCGACCCCAGGGCCTGTTCAACACGACGACGGCACGGACGGTCTGACCCGGGCCATGGAGACGTTCACCCGGCTGGCCCGATCGCGGATCACCACTGGCGTGATCTGGGTCCTCATCGGCCTCGCCATCCCGTTCGTCATCGAGACCGACGCCTTCAAGATCGGCCAGTTCAACTACATCGTCTCGATCGTCATGGTCTCGATCGGGCTGAACCTCGTGCTCGGCTACGCGGGTCAGCTCTTCCTCGGGCCGGGCGCCATGTTCGCCGGCGGCGCCTATGCCGCCGCCTACATGGCGGTGAACTACGAGCCCTTCCAGACCCTGTGGGCCATGTGCGCGGTCGGCATCGTGGCGTCCATCGCCTTGGCCGCCGTCGCCGCCCTCCCGACGTTGCGGGTCAGCGGGTTCTACCTCGGTCTCGTGACGCTGTTCCTGGCGCAGGCCATCCCGATCATCGCAGGACGGTCGGAGGCCCTCGGCGGTGCCAACGGCTTGTCGCTCGTGCTCGACCCGAACTTCGTGCAGACCCCCACCGGCGACGACCTGTACCGCCTCGGCGTCCTCATCACGGGCGTGTTGGCGCTCTACTGCTATCTGATCGTGAACTCCCGGCTGGGCCGGCGGTTCACGGCGCTGCGGGCCGGTGACGATCTGGCCCAGGCCGTGTCCGTGCCCACCTACACGACGAAGCTGACGGCGTTCCTGCTCGCGGCCGTGCCCTGCGGCGTCGGCGGCGCCTTCTACGTCTACAGCCAGCAGTTCGTCAGCCCCGGCAGCGTGTCGCCCACGTTGTCGATCTACATCCTCGCCGGCATGGTGATCGGCGGCGGGGGCACGATCCTCGGTCCGATCATCGGCACCGCCCTCGTGATGGGGTCGAACCAGTTCCTGTCGAGCTTCGCCAAGTACCAAGGCATCGCTTTCGGCGTGCTGCTCATCATCGTGGCGTCGGGCCTGCCCACCGGCCTGATGGGACTGGCGTACTACGCCCGCGGCTGGTGGGCGAAGGTGCGGCACAAGCCGTTCCGGTTCGCCCCTCCGTTGCCACGACCCGCGGCCGAAGCCCGGCCCAGCACGTCCACCGGGGAACGGCTCGTGGTACGCGAGATCAGCCGTCGCTTCGGCGGCGTGAACGCCCTCAGCGAGGTCAGCCTGGTGGTCGAGCCGGGCACGGTGCACGCCCTCGTCGGTCCCAACGGTTCGGGCAAGACCACGCTCCTCAACGTCATCTGCGGCTTCTACCGTCCCCACGGCGGTCAGGTGTGGCTGGGCGACCGCCGGCTCGACGGCCATCACGTGTCGCAGATCACGGGTAGGGGTGTGGGCCGCACGTTCCAGACGCCGAAGCTCTCGCAGTACGACACCGTGCTGGCCAACGTGCTCGTCGGCGCCGACCGCACGTCGGCGGGCTGGCGGGGCTCGTCGGTGCTGCGCCTACCTCGCGCCCGGGCGGCCGACCGCGATGCCGTGCGGCGGGCCCTCGTGGCTCTGGGCAAGGTCGGGCTCGAGGACGAGGCGTCCCATATGGCGACCGAGCTGTCGCACGGTACGCAGCGGCTCGTCGAGATCGCCCGCGCCGTCGCCCTCGAGCCGTCGCTGCTGCTCCTCGATGAGCCGGCCGCCGGCCTGTCCGTGGCCGAGGCCGATGTGCTGACCCGGGCCGTCCGATCGCTGGCGCAGTCGGGCCTGAGTGTCTTGCTGGTCGAGCACAACCTGCCCGTCGTCTTCGACGTGGCCGACGAGGTCACCGTGCTCGACGAGGGCGTCGTGCTGGCGGCGGGCAAGCCGGCCGAGGTGAGCACCAACCCCGAAGTCATACGGGTGTACCTCGGCACGCGGCGGCCGGCTCGCCAGGCGGCGGAGGTCCTGATGGCGGAGGCCGTCGATGAGCACTGACGAGCAGGGCCTGCACGTCACCAACCTGAGCGCCGGCTACGGCCGCGTGCCCGTGGTGTTCGACGTCAGCTTCTCCGTGGCGTCCGGCGAGATGGTGGCGCTCGTCGGCCGGAACGGGGCCGGCAAGACCACCAGCCTGGCCGCCGTGGCCGGGCTGCGGTACGGGCCGGTGGGCGGGCGCGTCTCGCTCGACGGCCAGGACCTCAGCGGGGCGTCGTCGGACAGCATCGTCCGCGCCGGCCTGAAGCTCGTGCCCGAGGGCCGCCGCCTCTTCCGGGACATGAGCGTCTACGAGAACCTGCGCCTCGGCGCGTTCCTCCGCCGGCGCGAGGGCCGGCGCGCCGTCGACACCGACATCAGCCGGGTCTTCGACCTCTTCCCCGCCCTGGCCGTCGCCCGCAGCAAGACGGTGTCGTCGCTGAGCGGTGGCCAGCAGCAGATGGTCGCGGTAGGCCAGGCCCTCATGACGTCGCCGCGCTTCCTCGCCCTCGACGAGCCGACGGCCGGACTGGCGCCGACGCTGATCGACACGATGTACGAGTCGTTCACGGCGCTGGCCCGCGAAGGCATCGGGCTGCTGATCGTCGACCAGAACATCGAGCGGGTGCTCGAGAGCACCCGCCGGTATTACGTGGTCGACGGCGGCCGGGTGGTCCTCGACGGGCCGTGCCACGCCGGCGCCATGGAGCAAGTGGTCAAGATCGTGCTCGGCAGCGAACGTCAGCGCGAGGAGACGCTCGACCGCCTGTAGGCGGGAGGGGAAGGTTCATGCCGTTCTTCGCCCTGCGCTTCGATCTGCGCAACCCGGCCTTCGCCGGCGTGTCGATGACCGACCGGTACCAGGCCGCCCTCGACATGACGGAGTGGGCCGACCGCCTCGGCTTCGTCGCCATCACGGTGTCGGAGCACCATGGCGTCGACGACGGCTATCTGCCGAGCCCGCTCACGATGGCGGCGGCCATCGCCGCCCGCACCAAGACCGCCCGCATCTCCCTGGCGGCGGTGGTGGGTCCGTTCTACGACCCGCTGCGCCTGGCCGAAGACGTCGCCGTGGTGGACCGCATCAGCGGCGGCCGCCTCGACCTGGTGATCGCCAACGGCTACGTGGCCAGCGAGTTCGCCATGTTCGGGCGCCGGCTCGCCGACCGCCCGGCCGCGGCCGAGGAGCTCGTCACCACGCTGCGGGCGGCGTGGACCGGTGAGCCGTTCACGTTCCGGGGTCGGACGGTCCAGGTGACGCCGACGCCGCACCAGCCCGGCGGCCCCGCCATCGCTCTCGGCGGGACCAGTGAGGCGGCGGCGCGCCGGGCCGCTCGCCTCGGCTGTCGGTTGATGGGCCCATCCCCGGCGGCATGGGAGATCTATCGCGAGGAAGCGCTCGCCCTCGGGCAGCCCGACCCCGGTCCGCACCCGGGCGGCGACACGAACTTCTTCCACCTTGCCACCGACGTCGAGAAAGGATGGACCGAGGTGGCGCCCTACGCCATGCACGAGGCCACCTCCTACGGGCGGTGGATGGACGAAGCCGGCGTCGGCCGCGTCGGCGGTTGGGCGGCGCCGCCCGCCGACGCCGACGAGTTGCGCGCCACCGGCCAGTATCGGGTCCTCACGCCCGACGACCTGGTCGCCGAGCTGCAGGCGGGCGGGCCGTTCGCGTTCGCTCTCTTCCACCCCTTGATGGGCGGCATCCCGCCCGAGCTCGGCTGGTCGAGCCTCCGGCTGTTCGAGGAGGAGGTCCTGCCCCGTGTGCAGTGACCCCTCGGTTTCACGCCTGTTGAACGTCGTGAGACGACGTCAGACGAGCGTGAAACGGATGGCGGGGCTACCCGATGTAGACCGGGTTGATCGGGCTGCCGGTGGCGCCGGTGACCTTGAGCGGGCTGACCGTGAGGAGGCCTTCGTAGGCGCCGTCGGCGGCCGGCTCGGCCAGGTTGAGGAATTCAAGCAGGTAGATGCCGTGCTGCACGAGCAGGATCTTGTGCACCAGCAGGAAGTCGTTCTCGTCGAACGGGATCACCTCGACGGCGGCGTTGTCGGAGCCGACGGCCACCACGTCCTGCCCGGCCAGCCACTCGGCGGCGTCGCGGCCGATGCCGGCCTGGGCGAAGCCCTCGGGGTTCGGCTGGTTGGCCCACCACCACTGGAGGTAGCCCGTGCGGACGAGCACCACGTCGCCGGCCCGGACGGTGACGCCCTCGCGTGCGGCCGCGCCCTGCAGGTCGTCGGCGGTGATGGTGCGCCCGTGCTCGACCCAGCCCTCGTCGCCGTAGTACGCCGGCATGTCGAGCAGCACGGCCCGCGCCGCGAAGCCCTGCACCTTCTCGATGCCGAGCTTGCTGGCGCCGCTCAGGGCGCGCATCTCGGTGTGGGGGACGCCGTTGTAGTGCGTGAAATCCTCGTAGGCGTGGATGAGGGCGTCCATGTGCGACGTGGTGTGCGATGCCATCACCAGCACGTCCTCGTGGACGCCGGTGCCGTCCTTGCACCCCATGCCGGCGTAGAGACCGGCGTCGGTACCGTCCTGCAGCGTGAGCCGCATCGGCGTGCCGCGGTAGTCGAGCAACGGGACTCCGTGGCCCTGGATAGGGATCCCCAAGCTGTACACGCGGCCCGTGGTGATGGCCCCCGCCGCCGTCTTCACGACGTCGGGTGTGAGGAGGTTGAGCGCACCGCGCTCGTCGTCGTCCCCCCACCGTCCCCAGTTCGCACCCGGCATCGAGGCCCCCTTCCGTCCAGAGCACTGCAAGTTAACGTCACGAATCGAGGAGTTGCATGCTGACCGGCAAGCGCATCGTGGTGGCCGGCGCGACAGGGCAGGTCGGCCTGCCCGTTGCCCGCGCCCTGGCCCAGGACAACGAGGTGTGGGCGGTCGCCCGTTTCAACGACGCCGCCGCCCGGGAGTCGCTCGAGGCCGACGGGGCGACGTGCGTGGCCATCGACCTGGTCGACGGCGACGTCTCGACCCTCCCTGGCGACCCCGACTATCTCCTGAACTTCTCCGTCATGCGTACGGGCGACTGGGGCCGCGACCTCGACGGCAACGCCGGCGGCTCGAGCAGGCTGATGGAGCAGTGCCGCGACGCTCAAGCCTGCTTGCACTGCTCGTCGACGGCCGTCTACCAACCGAACGGCGACCATGCCTTCGCCGAGGACGATCCCCTCGGCGACAACCATCGGGTGTGGTCGTTCCTGCCCACGTACAGCATCAGCAAGATCGCAGCCGAGGCCATGGCCCGGGAATGCGCGCGCCGGCTGCAGCTGCCCACCACCATCGCGCGCCTCAACGTGCCGTACGGCGACAACGGCGGCTGGCCCGCGATGCACGTCGAGATGCTCCTCGGCGGCGCCGCCATCCCGATCCACGACGGGAGCGGCAACTTGTTCAACCCGATCCACGAGGACGACGTCGTCGCCATGCTCGAGCCGCTGCTGGCGGCGGCGTCGGTGCCGGCCACCGTCGTCAACTGGGGCGGGGACGACGCCGTCGGCATCGAGGAGTGGTGTGGGTACCTCGGTGGCCTCATCGGCGTGGAGCCGCAGTTCGTGAAGACCGACCAGACGATCTCCAGCGTGAACATCGATCTCACGCGCATGCACGAGCTCGTCGGGCACACCGCGGTGCCGTGGCGCGACGGCTTCCGCCGCATGGTGGTCACCCGGCATCCGGAGCTGACGCTGGCCGCCGGGGCGTCGTCGTGACCCTCGATCAGCGCAACCTGCCGTTCGAGGAGCCGCCCCGCGACCAGATCCCGGGCATCAGCGCCATGCACGTCTCTGCCATGGACACCATGGACATCGACGAGGTGTGGGTCGGCGCCGGCATGAAGCAGCTGATCCTGCGCACCGTGGGGCGCAAGTCGGGCAAGGAGCACCGCGTCGCCCTGCCCTACTGGGTCGACGGCGACGGTCACCATGTGGTGGTCGCGTCGTTCGCCGGCGCGCCGCAGCACCCCGCGTGGTACCTGAACCTCACCGACCGCGACGCCAACCCCGAGGTGCTGGTGAAGGAACGCGAGGAGAGCTACTGGGCCGACCCCCACGTGCTCGACGGCGTCGACTACGACACCACCTGGGCCGCCCTCACCACCGACCGGCCGTACTACCGCGACTACCAGACCCGGTGCGACCGGCGCATCCCGCTCGTCCGGTTGGTGAAGGTGCGCCCGGCCTGACGCTCCTTCCCTCCCGTTTCACGCTTGTTGAAGGTCGTAGGGCGACGTCAAACGAGCGTGAAACGAGAAGCAGCGGTGCCCATCAGGTCGAGGAAGTTGTCGGCGTAGAAGCGCTGGCGCACGTCGTCGGACGCGTCGCCGAGTGACGCCTCGAACCGCTCGATCGGACGGCGGCCGCCCTCGACGTGCGGGTAGTCGGACGAGAACAGACACACGTCGGGGCCCGCCTGCTCGATGATCCAACCGACGTCCTCGGTCGGGTACGGCGTGGCTCGGATCTGGCGGTGCACGTACTCGCTGGGCCGCAGCGAGAGCGCCCGCAGACGCTCCTCGTGCCGGGCGAAGGCTTCGAAGGCCGCCTCCATCTGGCGCATCCACGACGGCAGCCAGATGGCGCCCTGCTCGATCACGCCGATACGCAGGTCCGGGAAGCGCTCGAGCACGCCGTCGAAGATCATCGTGGCGAGCGTCTGCATGGGCGGAGCCGGGATCCCCATGTAGTCGACCGACCGGAAGTTCTCCTCGCCGCCGTGGAAGTCGGGTGGCACGGGGAGGCCGTTGTCGAAATAGTGGTGGTCGATGAGGTCGCCGGTGCCGCCGACGTGGAACACGACGGGGATGCCGGCCTCCTGCGCCCGCGCCCACACGCCGTCGAGCCCGATGTGGCTCGGCGAGTGCGTGGGCGGGCAGCCCGACGCCACCAGCAGCGCGGCGGCACCCATGGCGATGGCCTCGTCGGCCATGGCGGCGGCGCGGTCGAGGTCAGCGAGCGGCACGTAGCACGTGGGTAGCAGCCGATCGTCGGCCGAGCAGAACTCCACCATGCCGCGGTTGTGCGCTCGGGC
>Ga0306920_100015141_pt1 | contig 10560 bp, 11 predicted proteins | sample flu12Cox44000170_FD_204666 | JGI IMG/M metagenome (GOLD analysis project Ga0306920, IMG submission 204666) | Lab enrichment of tropical soil microbial communities from Luquillo Experimental Forest, Puerto Rico - flux4day.12C.oxic.44.000.170 (v2)... | ecosystem: Environmental > Terrestrial >... | reverse complement strand
GGTGGATATTTACCTGCCGGGCTGCCCGCCGCGGCCGGAGATGCTGCTGGACTCGATCGTCAAGCTGCATGACAAGATCCAGAATATGAAGCTCGGGGCGGACCGGGACAAGCAGATTACCGAGCTGGAGCAGGCCCGGCTGCGGCGCCTGCCGCTGGCGGTCAAGGGTCCGGTGTTGCCCCAGGCGGCGCGAGACAGTCGACCGTAGCAGAGAGGAGGCCCTGCGTTATGGATGGGTCGAACGGGATCTTCATTGTCATGCCGATCGTCGCCCTCATCATCCTGTTGATCTTGGTCGGCCTGCCGTACCTCGGTGACCGGCAATCGGATCCCAGGCACTCCCGTGGCGGGCGTTCGCTGGGGCACCAGGCCCACGGCCAGATCCCCGGCCAGTCGGCCGCGGCCGACGCTCCCGGCGGCGATGCGATCGGCCCGGGCCAGGCCTAGCGCGTTGTCGCTGCCCACGGCCACCTGGCCGCCGCCGGGGGCGGTCAGGTCTTGGCGGCGTTCCACAAGAACAGGCCGCTGATCGCCGGGTAGACGCCGGTGACGTTCTGCTGCGTCGCGTTCAGCCACTCGTAGAAGCAGGCGTAGATGATCGGGGTCTCGTCCAGCAGAAGGCGCTCGATCTGCCCGGCGAACCGCCGCTGGGTGGTGAGGTCCGGGGTGGCGACGAACTCCTTCGACAGCTTGTCGTAGGCGGAGTTACTGAAACGGGCGGCGTTCCAGGAACCCTGCCCGGTCTGGGCGTCGATGGACTGCAAGGGCGCCTGGAGGAAGAGGTTGGGCACGGCGCGGGCGCCGTAGTCGACCAGGCTCATCTCACCGTCCAGCCAGTCCGACCGCCCAAAGAGGGCCTGGCCGTAATACTGCGACGGCGTCTCGACGGTGAGATTGATGTCTACCCCGATCTGGCCGGCGGACTGCTTGATGATCTCCGCGAAGTCGGGCATCTCGCCCAGCGTCGCGGTCACCAGCTGCGCCGAGAAGCCGTTCGGCACCCCGCCTTTGGCGAGGAGCTCCTTGGCCAGCTTGAGGTTCTTGCTCCGCTGCGGGACCGCCGGCGGGCCGATGGTCACCTGGAAGGCCGGGGCGAAGGGGGTGTCGTTGCCGACTTCGGCATACCCCCGGAAGAGCGCCTGGACCATGGCCGGACGGTCGAGGGTGTAGGCGATCGCCTGCCGGACGTACTTGTTCGTGAACGGGCGCACGTCGTTGCGCATCGACAGCTCGTGATGGTAGCTGGCGTTCAGGCGGATGACGTTGAAACCGCCCTCCACCAGCTGCGGGCTGGACGCGATGGAAAAACCGTCGTTGGCGTCGATCTGGCCGGCCTGGAGGGCCGTGGTCATCGCCGCCTGGCTAGCGTAGAAGGTGAACTCGACCTTCGCGGGCCTGGCCGGCACGCCCCAGTAATGCGGGTTACGGGCGAACGTCGCCCCCACTCCCGGCGTGTAGCTCGTCTTGACGAACCTGCCGGTCCCGATGAACGACTCCTGATAATCCCCGAAGTCATAGCGGTCCGGGACGATGATCATGTTGTAGTTGTCGTTGGAGACCGCGTCGATGAAGCCGCCGTCGGGCTGCTCGAGGTGGAACGCGACGGTCGTGTCGTCCACCTTGACGACACCGTCCGGCACCAGGGTCCCGCCGAAGACCGACAGCGCGTTCGCGGCGCTCTTCGGGTCCGACTGGGACCTGAAGCTGTAGACGACATCGTCGACGGTCATCGGCCTGCCGTTGCTGAACGTCACCCCCTGGCGGATCTTGAACGTCCATACGGTGGCGTCGGAGTTGGGCCGCCAGCTCTCGGCGAGCCAGGGATGGTACTTCAGCTGGCGGTCGGTGAAGACGAGGAACTCACCAACCTGATCGAGGCATTCGAGGCCGCCCTGGTCGGCGATGGTGACCGGGTTGATCTCCGCCGTGGGCGTGATCACGCCTACCCTGATCGTGGCCCCGGCCTTGCCCGTGAGCTTGCTGGCCGTTATGGACGCCGGGGCGCTTCCGCAGGCGGCCAGGATGCCGCCGAGCAGCGGCAGCGACAGCCCCACGGCCGTGCCCCGCCGCAGGAAGTCCCTGCGCGACAAGCGTCCGGCCACGAACTCGTCGATGACGTGCTCGGGAATCGGCCCCCGCCCGTTGCGAAGATCGTCAAGCCGCTGGTAGTCGATGTCCAAACCGCCGCCCCTTACCCGTAACAGCGCCCCGGAGGTGCCGCATCCACAACGGTCATCCTCCTCCTCGCGGCGCGACCGGCGGCTTTAGCCGGCGCCCGTAAGAAACGCCTCGACGTCGGCGGCGAACTCGGCGTGATGCTGGAACAGGAATCCGTGGGCCGAGTCGGGGGAGATCTTCACCTGGGCGCGCGGGATCAGCCCCGCGAGCAGGTAGGAGTAGTGGGGCAGGATCATAGGATCGCTGTCGCCGTTGGCCACGAACACCGGCATATCGATGGCAGTTGGCCGCTGCAGCAGCCCGTGATCGGGAATTCCCCAGGTACAGACGGCGTCATACTGCGCCTCGCGCGTCGCCCACGTCGTGGCCTCGTCCCGGTCCTCGGTCCGGGCGAACATGCGCCGCAGGGAATGGGCCGGGAAACCACCCCACCTCGCGGGCATCAGCGCGCCCCATGATCGTGACCGTCTGGTTCAGCGCCCGGCGCCGAGGTCAGGAACGGGCTGTCATTCCTCCCCGGTAGGGGGCCAGGAACGCGGTCAACGCGGCGAGCGTTTCCTCGGGAGTCTCCTCGGCGACCCAGTGGGCGCAGCCGGGGACGACCAGGGCCTGCACGTCGTCGGCGGCGAGCTTCATCGTGCCCGCGACCTGGTCGCCCAGGCTGTAGGCGCCGCCGATGGCCAGGATGGGCAGGGTCAGCCGCCGCTGCATGCGCTGCTGGTTCTGCGCGATGGTGGCATCCAGCGCGCGGTAGATCTCGAAGCTGGCGTGCAGCGCCTCAGGGCTGGCGGCCAGGGTGCCGATGTAATGCTGGACGGCGTAGTCCGGCAGTTTCTTGGCGGCCTTGGAGGCGAACTGCCAGCCGAAGAAGATGTCTTCCCGTCCCCCGGCGAGCTGGTCGTTGACCTCGGCGAGCCGGTTGAAGGCGAAGTGCCACAGCGCGTTGTTCAGGTGCGCGTTAGCGAACAGGGGCGGTGACGGGGACACGCCCGGCAGCGGGGTCTCGGCGACGGCCAGGCGGTCGAGCCGGTCGGGGTGATCGGCAGCCAGGGCGTAGCTGATCCACATGCCGGTGTCGTGGCCGGCCATGGCGAACCGCTGGTGGCCGAGCGCGTCCATCAGCGCGACCAGGTCGCCGGCGAGGGTGCCGGTGTCGTACCCGTCCTGGGGCCTGCCGGACAGCCCGGTGCCGCGCTGGTCGGGCGCGATGACCTGGAACTTCTGGGCCAGTTCCGGCATCACCAGGCGCCAGGCGTACCAGGTCTGGGGCCAGCCGTGCAGCAGCAGCAGCGGCGGGCCCTCACCGCCGGTGACCACATGCTGGCGCAGCTCGCCGGTGTCGACGTACCGGCTGGTGAACGTGTCGGCGAACCCGGCGGGGAGGTTCGGCGCCCCCGAGACCGAGCCGGGGCCTTCGGGGGTGGACGGTGAGCTCATGGCGATCCCCTTTCACAACGGGTACCAGCTCACGGTCGCGCATCGCGCGGGTACGTCGCGCCCGTGACATCCTGGCCGTCTACCCTGGCCGTACCCCGGGTGAAGCCATGGCCATCGTGTCATCCGCTGACCCAGGCACGGAACCCCTCCGGCCAGCTCGCGTACCGCGGCTCCCAGCCGAGCTCCTTGGCGGTGCTGACCCGCGGATCTTCGGCTGCGAGGATGATCAGGTGGTACCTGAGAGCATCCGTGATTTCTTTGTGGCCAGCGCCAGCGTGGCCGGCGCCCTGATCGGCCTGCTGTTCGTGGCCATCTCGGTGGCGTCCGAGCGGCTCGCCCGGGCCGAGGCAGGAGCGCAGCGCTACCGCGTCCGCGCGGCGGCGGCGCTGACGGCGTTTATCAACGCGCTGGCCGTGTCCCTGTTCGCGCTGATCCCCGGGCACAAGATCGGGCCAGCCGCACTGGTCGTGGCGATCGGGGGACTGGTGTTCGTCCTGGCGGCGCTGCTGTCGCTGATCCGCTCGCGCAGGGCGCGCCGGGACGCACTACGTGATGCGCTGTTCCTGATCGGACTGGTGGTCACGTTCGTGGTCCAGCTGATCGAAGGAGCCGACCTTATCGCCCAGCCAGCCGACAGCGGCGCCGTGAACACCATCGCGGCCCTGGTGGTCGTGTGCTTCCTGATCGGGATCGCCCGCGCCTGGGAACTGATCGGCGGGCCGTCGATCGGTCTCACGCACGAGGTCACCGCGCTCGTCCGGAGCCACCAGCGCGGCGCCGACGACCCGGCGGGCGAGGAGCCGCCCTAGAGCCGCCCGGCCGGATCCCCGCGGCCGGTCCCGGTCACAGGGTGTCGATCCAGTGGTCAATACGACGTGCCGCCCCGGACAAGATCTCGGGGTCATGCATCGTGTTCGCCAGGAGCGCGCTGCCTTCGTAGGCGGCCAGCAGGTCGAAGGCAAGGTCGCGTGCGTCGGGCCGGCCCAGCGACCGGAACTGCTGCTGCGCCCATTCGATCGGAAGCCGCATCAGCTCGGCGGCCGGCAGGCCCGAATCCTTGATCCGCTTGTCGAGTTCCGAGCACAGGCTGCCGAGGGGGCAGCCGTACTGGGCCACGATCTCGCCCTGGGCGGTGAGCTCCCGCACCAAGGCCTTCAGCCGGCTTTTGGGTGATCGGTGGCGGGCGTCGATGAGCGCGAGGGTCGTCCTGACCTGCTCCGCGTGAGCTTGGATGACGGCCTCGATGACTTCGTCCTTGGTCTTGAAGTAGTAGTAGACGTTGCCCGGAGGGACGTCGGCGGCCTTGGCGATGTCGGCGAGCGTCGTCCGTTCGACGCCCTGCTGGTGCACGAGCTGCGCCGCGGCGGCTATCAGCCGCTCCCGTTTCCCCGGACGGCGCCCGGCGGAGGTCGCCGGGCCCGTTATTGAGTCAGTCATCTCACTTGACAGGATAGCCGGTGCGGCCGCGCCGGGCTTCGACCGTCAGGTGACCGGATCGATCCGGGCCGGGCTCTGCCTCACGAGACCGGTGGCTCCGGCTCGGGTGGCGCCTCGGTGCTGACCATGACCAGTGGCGGCGGGTTACGAGTGTTGCCGATGCGCAGGGCGATCAGGGCCGCGGCGGCCATCAGGATGCCGCCGACGAGCAGGGCCTGGTGGTATCCGGCGTCTGCCGCCACGACGGGCGGTGCCTGGGCCGCGATCAGGTGGTTGGTGCGGGTGATCGCGACAGCGGAGAGGATGGCGAGGCCGAGCGCGCTGCCGACCTGCTGGGACGAGTTCAGCAACCCGGCGGCCAGGCCCGCCTTGTCGGATGGCACGCCGGCGTTGGCGGCGGCGGTGACCGAGACGAATACCGATCCCGCCCCGAGTGACATCACCACGAATCCGGGCAGCAGGTCACTCACATAGGAGCCGTGCAGTGGCACCCGGGACACGTAGTAGATCCCGGCTCCGGCGATCAGGCAGCCGGCCACCACCACGGGGCGGGTCCCGATCCGCGTGACCAGCTGTGAGGCTATGCCTCCGGCCGCGGCGAACCCCGCGGTGATCGGGAGGTAGGCGGCTCCCGCCTTGAGGGGCGAATAGTGCAGCACCTCCTGCATGTACAGCGTGGCGTAGAAGAACATCGCGAAGAACCCGGCAAAAGCGATGAGCTGGGTCAGGTCCGCCGCCACCAGCCCCTTCACCCGGAGGATGGCGAAGGGAACCAGCGGGTTCCGGCTCCGGAGCTCATTGACCGCGAACGCGATCATCATGAAGGCGGATCCGGCCAGGGTGGCGATGGTCTGGGCCGATCCCCAGCCGGCCACCGGGGCCCGGACGAGGCCGTAGACCAGCAGCAGCATCCCGCCGGTCACCAGCACCGCCCCCTGCGAGTCGAAGGCCGCTTTCCCGGCCCTGCTGCCGTGGTCGTCTGCGAGCAGGGCCAGTGCCCCGGCCGCCACCGCGACGCAGATCGGCGGGTTGACGAAGAACACCCATCGCCATCCTGGTCCCTGCGAGAGCACCCCGCCGAGGAAGACGCCGGCCGCCGCGGCCATTCCGCTGACGGCTCCCCACGCCCCGAGGGCCGTGTTGCGGTCCCGGCCTTCGCGGAAGCTGATCGTGAGCTGAGAAAGCGCCGCCGGGGCCATGAGCGCGGCGCCGGTGCCCTGAACGAGCCGGGCGGCGACGAGCAGCCCCGCGCTGTTGGCCAGCCCGGCGGTCAGCGACGACGCGGCGAAGACGGCCAGGCCCACGAGCAGCATGCGACGACGTCCGAGCAAGTCGCCGAGGCGGCCTCCGAGCAGCAGGAAGCCTCCGTAGGTGAGGATGTAGCCGCTGGCCACCCACTGCAGGTTCTGCTGCGAGAAGTTCAGGCTGTGCTGGATCGACGGCAGCGCGACGTTGACGATCGCCGAGTCGGCGATGTCGAGGAACTGCACGGCGCACAGCAGCACCAAGGTGATCGCGCCAAGCCTCGACCGGAGAGCCAGCCGCGATCCGGTGGCCGGCCGGGCCTGCTGTTGGACTGATTCCATCCCAGGGGACTCCTTGCAATTAAGTTAGTTGACTAACTCAATCCTCAGCCCCAGGCAGGCCTGCCGTCAAGTGAGTTAACTAACTGAGGCAACGTCGTCCGGGCCGTCAGCGCACCGGGCCGTGAGTATCGTGGCGCGGTAAGACAGGGGAGAGCGGATGAGCAACGTCGTCGTAGTCGGCGCCGGGCTGGCCGGGCTGGCCGCCGCCCGGCGGCTTGTCGCGCGCGGGCACGAAGTAACCGTGGTCGAGGCCCGTGAGCGCGTCGGCGGGCGCACCGAGGGGCTCGTGCTGGACGACGGCACGCCGCTCGAGCTCGGCGGCCAGTTCATCGGCCAGGGCCACACCCGCATGTACGAACTGGTAGACAAGCTGGGGCTGGCGACGTTCCGCACCTGGAACGACGAGGGAAAGCTGCTGCTGAACCTGCAGGGCAAGCGGTCCACGATGAAGCCGAACAAGGGGGCCGTCCCGGGCATCTCGCCGTTCGCGCTCGCCGACCTCGCCCAGGGCCTGGCGCGCTTCGGCCGCCTGGCCGCACGGACCGACCTGGAACGGCCGTGGCTCACGCCCGGCGCCGAGGTGCTGGACGGGCAGACGTGGGAGAGCTGGATCCGCCGCAACCTGCGCACCAGGGCGGGGCGCGCTTACTTCCACCTCGCCTGCGAGGCGGTGTGGGCCGCCGAGGCGAGCGATGTCTCGCTGCTGCACGCGCTGTTCTACACGCACTCCAATGCCGACCTGGAAACGCTCCTCGCGGTCGACCGGGGAGCTCAGCAGGACCGTGTCACCGGCGGATCGATCCGCGTCGCCGAGACGATGGCCGCCGCGCTCGGCGAGCGGGTGATCTTGGGACGCCCGGTGCGCCGGATCGAGCAGGACAGCCACGGGGTGCGCGTCATCGCCCGCGACGGCTCGCAGTACCGCGGGGACGCGGCCGTCGTGACGCTGCCGCCGACGCTGGCCGGCCGGCTGGAGTACGACCCGCCGCTGCCATCCTGGCGCGATCAGCTCGCCCAGCGCATGCCGGCCGGCTCGGTCATCAAGGCGTTCGCGGTCTACCCGGAGCCGTTCTGGCGCCAGGACGGGCTCAACGGGCAGGCCGCCTCGGATACCGGCCCGGTGAAGGTGACCTTCGACATCTCACCGCCGTCCGGCAGACCCGGCGTCTTGATGGGCTTCCTGGAGGGCAAGGATGCGCGCACGTGGGCGCGCCGCAGCCAAGCTGAACGTCAGCAAGCCGTGATCGGCTGCTTCACCCGCTACTTCGGCCACACCGCCGGCCGGCCCGAGCAGTACCTCGAGCGCGACTGGATGGCCGAGGAGTTCACCCGCGGCTGCTACGGCGCGCACTTCGCGCCGGGAACCTGGACGTCCTACGGGGAGGCCTGGCGCGCCCCGGCCGAGCGCGTCCACTGGGCCGGTTCCGAGTATTCCCCCCGGTGGAACGGCTACATGGAGGGCGCGGTCCGCAGCGGAGAAGCTACCGCGGATACGGTCGCCGCGCTCTGACGGCCCGCACTGGCCGGGCTAGGCAGCACGCACTCATCATCCCAGCCTGTCGCCGGGTTGCTCAGGCCGACCCGAGTGCGGTAATGCGTGGATGAGGGAGGTGTCACGTGGGGCCAGGCAACCCCCGGGAAGCCCGGGCAGCGCGGAGCGGTGCCCGGCGGACGGAGAGCGAGCAAGACCTCGCGGGCAGGATCCGGGCGGCGCGCCGCAGGCTGGCGGCTGACGGCCCGCCCCGCGTCCGCTCCGGCGGTGATTTCGAGCGCGTCTCGGTACCCGTCTCCGACGGCGATGTCCTGCGCGACCTTCTGCTGGCCGAGCGGCCGGACACGGTGATCGAGATCGGGCTCGCCTACGGAAGTTCCGCGCTCGCCATCGCCGAGGCGCTGGTCACGGCCGGGCCGGACGAAGCCCGCCACGTGATTCTCGACCCCTACCAGAAGCACTTCCACGGCTGCGGATGGGCTGCGATCACCGAAGCCGGGCTGGCCGGCCTCTGCCGCCTGGTGCCGGAGCGGTCACAGATCGCCCTGCCCCGTCTCCTGGGCGAGGGCTTCGCCGCCGACGCCGCGTTCGTCGACGGGAGCCACGTCTTTCACAATGTGTTTGTCGACTTGTTCTACCTGCGCGAGCTGGTGCGCCCGGGAGGGCTGGTGATCCTCGATGATTGCGGCTACCCCTCAGTGGCCACAGCCGCCAGGTACTTCGAGGTAAACACGGGATGGGAGCCGGAACCCATCGCGCGGCCGACGCGGCTGCGCGCCTTCCGCCTGCCCAAGCCCCGGACCGAGCCAAGCTTCGAGAGCTTCAGGCCCTTTGGCCTGGACGCGGCAGGATGATCCGGTGACGGCCAACCGAGATCAGGTCATCATCGTGACCGGAGGCGGATCCGGGATCGGGCGCGCGGTCGCGCTGCTGGCGGCCGAGCGGGGGGCCCGCATCGGGATCCTGGACCGCGACGCGGGAGCCTCCCGGGCGGCCGCGGCGGACGCGCTCGGGCGAGGCGCCGCGGCGGCGGCGGGGCTCGGCTGCGACGTCACGGCCGAGCGCCAGGTGGCCGAGGCGCTGGCCGTGCTCGAAGCAGATCTTGGCTCGCCCACCGGGCTCTTCGCGGCCGCCGGCCTCGACATCGGCGGGTTCGCCCACGAGCTGCGACTCGATAGCTGGCAGCAGGTCATCGCCACCAATCTCACCGGGACGTTCCTGTCGTGCCGCGCGGTTATCCGGGCCATGCTGGCCTCCGGGCACGGCGGCTCGGTGGTGTGCTGCTCATCACCGGCCGCCTTCGTCGGGTTCGCCGCCGGGGCCGCCAGCGCCTACAGCGCCTCCAAGGGAGGAATCTCCGCCCTGGTCCGCAGCCTGGCCGTTGATTACGCCCGATACGGCATCCGGGTCAACGCCCTGGTTCCCGGCCCGACCGAAACCCCGCTCATGTGGGCAAACGTCAGCGAGGCCGACCGGCCAGCCATGCTGGCCGCCCTGCAGGCCGAGGTTCCCCTCGGCCGGCTGGCCGATCCTGACGAGCCAGCCCGGGCGGCGCTCTGGCTCCTGTCCCCCGAGTCCAGCTACGTCACCGGCTCCCACCTCGTCTGCGACGGCGGCGTTCTGGCCAAGGCATCGATCAGCGTCTAGGCAGGCGAGCCGCCCGGGGTACTGGCACTGTGCTCCGCCTACGATTACGGTCGTGACCGTGCGCGGTGTGCCGTGGTGGGGCGTGGTGTCGTCGGCCGCGGCCCCGGTGCTGATGGTCGCGGGATGGACGGTCGCCGCGGGGCTGCAGCGCTCCTTCGATCCCATGACCGATACCGTCAGCGCGCTCGCGGCGCCGGGGGCTGCCGACCGGTGGGTGATGACGCTGACCTTCGTGGTAGTGGCCGCCTGTTACTTCGTCACCGGGCTGGGGCTGCGGCCCGCCCGCCTGCCGGGGCGGCTGTTGCTGATCGCCGCGGCCGTGACGGGCCTGCTGGTGGCGGCGTATCCGTTGCGTCCCGGGACCACGCTCCCGGTGCCGCACATGATCTGGGGGGCGGCCGGGTGCCTCGCGCTGGTGGCCTGGCCTGCGGGGGCCTGGCGGCGCGGGACGTCAGTGCCGTGGGGCCTGCGGCCGGCGGTGTCGGCCGGGGTCGTCGCGGTACTGCTGGTCCTGCTGGCCTGGTTCGCGGCCGAGCTGATCACCGGCGGCGGGCAGGCCGGCCTGGCCGAGCGCGTCTTCGGGGCCGCGCAGGCGCTGTGGCCGCTGGCGGTCGTGGTGTCCTGCTGCTACGCCGCCAGGGCGGGCAGCAGGCTCCGCCCGGCGCCGGGCCTGGACCAGGGTGATGCGCGCCGGGCCGCAGGACGGCCCGACGCCCGGCGGGCGTCGTGATGCCCGGGCCTCACGCGGAGGCCCGGGCGGGGATCATCGACGCGTGGATGCAG
>Ga0306920_100015139_pt1 | contig 10561 bp, 11 predicted proteins | sample flu12Cox44000170_FD_204666 | JGI IMG/M metagenome (GOLD analysis project Ga0306920, IMG submission 204666) | Lab enrichment of tropical soil microbial communities from Luquillo Experimental Forest, Puerto Rico - flux4day.12C.oxic.44.000.170 (v2)... | ecosystem: Environmental > Terrestrial >... | reverse complement strand
TGCCGGTGTAGGCAGGCCCGGCGATGAAGTCGAGCTTCCCCTCGCGCATGAGCTCGGGACCTTCCTTCACTTTATAGACGAATTCGATCGGAATGCCTTGCTGCTTGAAGAGGCCGAGCTCGACGGCCGCGATAGCAACGAAATATGATGGAGAATCGAGATCAGGGACCCATATTCGGAACATGTGACAACCTCGCAGATGGCCCGCGCAATCACACCGGCTTGATGTTGGCCGCCCGGATCACCTTCCCCCATTTTTCCGTTTCCTCGGCGATGAGGTTGCCAAACTCGGCCGGCGACTGGACAAGTGCTGTGGCCCCCAGAGCAGCCAGACGCGCGGTGACATCGGCGTCCGCGAGTCCGGCATTGATCTCCCTGTCCAGCCTCTCGATTGTTTCGGCAGGTGTGCTCCGGGGGGCGGCAACGCCGTTCCAAGTGCTCGCCTCGTAGGCCGGCACGAATTTGCTGACGGTCGGCAGCTCTGGCAATGCTTCCGACGGCGTGGAAGTGGTAACCGCCAGTGGGCGCAGCCTGCCGGCCCTGATGTAGCCGATCGAGGCCGGCATGAGGTCGAACATCACATGCACCTCGCCGCTCAGGAGATCGATGAGCGCCGGCGCTGAGCCGCGATACGGCACGTGTCGCATATCAACCCCGGTCATGAACTTGAAAAGCTCGGCCGCGAGATGCTGCGTCGAGCCGATGCCGCCCGATGCAAAATTGAGCTTGCCTGGATTATCCTTGGCGTAGGCGATCAATTCGGGAATGGTTTTGACCGGGACCGCTGGATTGACCTCCACGACGTTAGGAACGCGGAAGACGCCGGCAACAGGGGCGAAATCGCGAACGAAGTTAAAATTGAGATTGGCATAGAGCGTGGCGTTGATCGCATTCGCCGATGTGGTCCACAGCAGCGCGTAGCCGTCGGATGACGCCCTCGCGACCATCTCGGTGCCGATGTTGCTGCCGGCGCCCGGGCGGTTGTCGAAAACAAACGGCTGGCGCAATCGCTCCGACAGCCATTGCGCCAGCAGGCGGCCGATAACGTCAGAGGAGCCGCCCGCCGGAAAGCCGAGTATGATATGCACCGGCCGCGATGGATAGCTCTGTGCCGTCGCCATGCGCGGCAGGGCCGCCGCGGCAGCACCCATCGCCAGCTGCAGCAGGCTTCGCCGCGCGAGCTTCATCGTGTAGTTGCTCTCCTGAACGTCGCTTGGAAGGCTTAGGACGCATCGGGGCAAATGGCAAATGTCGCTCCGGCTCAGGCCGGCAAAGCCGTTTTCAGCTTTGCAAGGGCCTGGCGATCGATCTTGCCGGTGCCGGTCTTCGGCAACTCGTGCAGGAACTCAACTATCCGCGGGTATTTGTACGGAAGTAGACTGGTCTTCACGTGCTCCTGCAGAATGCGCGTGGCCGCATTCTTGTCCTGATCTCGGTCTTCGAGCACCACGTATGCTTTCAACGTGGTGCGGCGGTCGGGAAGCCGCACGGCGAGGACCGCGCATTCCCGCACGCTTGGATGCTTCGCCAGGCAGAGCTCGACCTCGAGGGGGTAAACCCACTGGCCGCTCACTTTCACCAGATCATCAGCTCGACCCTGGAAAAAGTAGAAGCCATCTGCGTCTCTGATGAAGCGATCGCCCGTGTAGATCCACCCGTTCTCGCGCATGGTTTCGCTCGTCTTGTCGGGACGATTCCAGTAGCACGGCGCGCTGGAGTGGCCGCGAACCCACAGAATGCCTTCTTGTCCGTCGCCGACCTCTTTGCCTTCGGCATTCCTGAGCGCAAGCTCGTAGCCGGACACGCGCCTGCCCGCCGCGTTGGTTTTTTTCGCCTCAGCGCTATTGGACAGATAGATGTGCAGTGCCTCTGTTGAGCCGAGACCCTCGACGATCTCAAGACCAGAGATCGCCTTCCAGCTCTCGAATACGTCGAGCGAGAGCACTTCCGCGGCTGATACACAAAGCCGCAGACTCGAGAGATCGGCTGCTGCTGCTGCCTGCGCCTTGGTCAGCGCGGTGTAGAGCGTCGGCAGCCCGAAGAAGACGGTTGGCCGATACTGTGCGATGCACTGGAAGATCCTGTCGGGCTTCGGCTGGCCGGAGAGAAGCACGCTCGACGCGCCGGCGTAAAACGGAAACGTGAGAGAGTTTCCCAGGCCATAGGCAAAGAAGATCTTGGGCACCGAGAAGCAGCGGTCGTCCTCTCGCGCGGCGAGGACGTGCTGCGCGTACGACTGGGCCGTGTACACCATGTCGTGCTGCAAATGGACGATCCCCTTGGGGCGGCCGGTCGAGCCAGACGAATACATCCAGAACGCCATCTCGTCGCGATGCGTATCGGCGAGGTCCAGCGCAACTGAGACATTGGACGCGAAATGATCAAGCGAGAGCGTCCTCACCGCTGCGCCAGGGAATGGCTGGCCGACAACGATCACAGTTTCGAGGTCGGTGCCGGTGCAAGCGACGCTGTTGAAGCGATCGGCAAAATCGGCGTCGGCGATCGCGACTCTGGCGCCCGAGTCCGCCAGGAAAAACTGCAGCAGGTCGGGCGGCGTGAGCGTGTTAATCAGCAGTGGCACGAGGCCGGCACGGATTGCGCCGAAGAAGGCAGCGGGGTAGGCCGGCGTGTCGTCCAGAAATAGCAGCACGCGATCGCCGCGGCGGCAGCCGAGCGAAAGCAAGGCGTTGCCGAGCCGCGCCGCGTCGGCGCAGAGCTCGCGATAGGTGCGCGTGCCACCGGGACCGGTGACGGCCACGCGCTCGCCACGTCCGGCGGCGAGATTGTCGAACAGGATTGCACTCGCGTTGTATCGATCGGGAACGGAAAAGCCGATCTCCCGCGCTCCGGGCGAGTCATCTGGCACGCAATCCGTGATCTGAGGGGGAAGCGCTTGCATGATGATCTTATCAGTGTCGAGTGGGGGCATGCGCAGCGTCGTACTGTGCCATGAGCCTCGGCGAGGCCCGGCGCAGCCGGGCTTTGTCCACGCGACCGGAGCGGGTGATGTAGCTAAAGGCAAACTCGAGCGGATCGAGCCGCATGTGCTCAGGGAAGCGCTCGTACCAGGTTGCGCTCGCCTTCGCGGCCTTGACGAGCTTTTCCACGACCGGCTTGCGGCTCGCCTCATAACGGGCGAGACCATCTCTGAGGTCCCCAGGCTCAGCCTCAAGCGCCTTGACCAACGCGATCACATCCTCCATCGCCAGACGCGTGCCCGATCCAATGGAGAAATGCGCGGTGCGCAGTGCGTCTCCAACCAGCACCATGTTGCGGAAGCTCCATCGCTCATTCCAGATCCACGGGAAGTTGCGCCAGACCGACTTGTTCGAGACCAGCGAATGTCCCTCCAGCGTCTCGGCGAACACCTTCTCACACAGGGCTTTGATCTCCTGCGGCCCCTTCTCGGCAAAGGATGCCCGCACCCATGTGTCGCGATTGCATTCGATGATGAAGGTGCTCATCTTCGGTGAGTAGCGATAGTGATGAGCATTGAACGTGCCGGTTTCATTTTCGACGAAGGTCTGCGTCAGTGTTTCGAACGGATTTGTCGTACCGTACCAGACGAACTTGTTGTCGAGATAGGAAAGAGAGGTCTTGAAATCTCCTTCGAAGCTGCGGCGGATCAGCGAGTTCACGCCGTCAGCAGCGACGACGAGGTCGAATCCGCTGAGTTCGTCCGTGGATTTGATCGGGTGATTGTAACGCGGCTCCACGCCTACGGAGCGCAGCCGGTCCTGCAGAATCAGCAGGAACTCCAATCGTCCGATCGCCGAGAACCCCACGCCGTCGATGCGGATCTCCTTGCCCTTGTGGCAGAGCACCATGTCCTGCCACGTCTCCATTCGACTGGTAATGATCTTCTCGGTTTGCGGATCGTCGGCACGCAGGAACTCCAGGGCGCGGTCCGAGAACACCACTCCGAAGCCCCAAGTCGCATCGGCGGGATTCTGCTCCAAGACCTCGAGCGTCGCATCGGGATGCCGTTGCTTCCAGAGGTAGGCGAAGTACAGGCCGGCGGGACCGGCCCCAAGCACCGCGATGCGCATGCCCGGCCTCCTCAGTATTACGGCGCCTTCGTCGCGGCGATCACATCCACTTCGACCAGCATGCCCGGCCAGGCGAGCTGGCTGATATTGAGGAACGTATGCACGGGCTGCGGAGCCCCGCCCAGCGCTTCCGTGCGGCACTTTCCCGCTTCGAGGACGTTGCGCGCATCAGTAACGTAGGTGACGACCTTCACCACGTCGTTCATTGTGGCGCCCTGGGTCGCCAGCAGCTGCTTGATCTTGTCATAGGCATAGCGACATTGGCCTGCGAAGTCGCCGGGATGACGTATCGTGCCGCGTGTGCCGCTTTCGTCCTCGGCCCCAACTCCTGCGAGAAAGATCATTTTGCCGGGGTTCGTGACTGTGACTACCTCCGAGAACAGGCCCTTCGTCCACTCACTATAATTGTAGTTCTTTTTTTCAAACCCCGCGGGGCTGCCGCCGGACGTTTGCGCCTCGTCACGATCATAGAAACCAGCAGTGCAGAGCAAGTGGCAGCGATGCGTTGCACGGTTCATCTCCAATTCTCTGATGTTGTGGAGGCCGCAAGGCTAGAACGGGGCGGCAGGCAGGTCAAACAACTGCGCGGGACGCTTGCCGTGTCCCATGCTCGCGGCTACAAGCGCGCATATCATGTTCACACTGGCCGAGCTCGAGAGCGCCGCTGCCCTCGTGCGCCCGCATGTGCCGCCGACGCCGCAATATGCCTGGCCGTTGTTGCGTGCGCGCACCGGCGTCGAGGTCGTCGTCAAGCATGAGAACCACACGCCGATTGGCGCCTTCAAGGTGCGCGGCGGCCTTGTCTATTTGCAGCGGGCGAAGCACGCGCGGCCGCAGCTCAGCGGCATCATCAGCGCTACGCGCGGCAACCACGGCCAGTCGCTTGCGTTTGCCGGCATGCGCGCCGGAGTGTCGGTCACTATCGTGGTGCCGCACGGCAACTCGGCGGAGAAGAACGCGGCGATGCGCGCGCTCGGCGCTGAGCTCATCGAGCACGGCCGCGATTTCGACGAGGCAGCCGAGCATGCGGTCAGGATTGCGGCCGGCCGCGATCTGGAATTTGCCCCCTCGTTTCACCGCGATCTCGTCATTGGGGTGGCGACCTACGCGCATGAGCTGCTCGCGTCGGTGGAGGGGCTCGACACGGTTTATGCTCCGATCGGGCTTGGCTCAGGCATTTGCGGGCTGATCGGCACCCGCGACCTGCTTGGCCTGCGCACCAGCATCGTCGGCGTGGTGGCAGCGCGCGCCAATGCCTACCGGCTCTCCGTCGCCGCCGGTCGTGTCGTGCCCACGAACGCGGCGCTCACCTTCGCCGACGGCATGGCTGTGCGGGTACCGGACGCCGCTGCATTGGAGATCATCCGCCGCGGGTGCGAGCGGATTGTTGAAGTGTCGGAGGATGAGATCGCCGAGGCGATTCGTCTGCTCTTCAGCGCCACCCACAACTGCGCCGAAGGTGCGGGTGCCGCTGCCCTGGCAGCACTGCTCCAGGAGCGCAGCCGATTGCAGGGTCGCCGGGTTGCCGTGGTCCTCAGCGGACAAAACATTGACGCGGGGCTGTTGGCGAGCGTGCTCAACGGCGCAACACCGCGCGTCGGGTGATGCAAGCGGGCTGTGGGGTTTATGCAACGGTCGATGAATGTTTTCCCATATCTCGTGCTTTGACTTGATTCGCTGTTTATTATGCGAGGCAGCAGGTGTTCCTGCATGCGGGCGAGTTGCACTTCGATGCGTCATGGACGCGCTGGATGCCTGATCGCCGCAGGAGTTGTCGCCCAAGTTATTTTTGCTCGTAGTTTGCTGGAGCCACCCGGGAGCTGGGGCTCGGGCATTGGCGCAAGCGTAGTAGCAACCAGTATCTGTGGCCTGTGTGATCCCGGTGAAGCGGGGCAGTGATCTTCGTCGCCGCGCGCTATGGCGGCACGCATCCTCCCGCTGTCGCGACGCTTCGTGGGCAGATGCTTGTTTTCGTGGGTTCAGCGAGTCGGGGATGGCAATAAGAACGAGGCGAGGCCGACAATGATAATTCCAATGCAGCGCAGTGCAGGGCTGCGGATCGAACCGGGAGCTGGGCGGCGACCTCATGACCGGCAGAGCAGGGGGATTGACGGGCGGTGGCTGCTCTCGCATGCGGTGTTGGCGGGTTGGTTCATGCTCGTGTGGATGGCGGCGCTGTGCGCGTTCGCCGTGTTGCTCGCGGGCCGCATGTAGCTTGCTGCCAGAGCAAAGCCACGTTGCGGTTTTGCAACATGGTTCATCTAATTCACGCCCGGGCGCACGACTGCCCTTGTGCTGACACCGCGGGAGCTACAAAGAAAAGCAGCACGGCGAATCGGCTGGCGCTGCCAGGCCGACCCTTCGGAGTCATGCCAATGCGCGGCCTCGTTCGCTCCTTCATCGTCCTGTTCGCAATCTGTGGCACGGCAGCCTGGGCGCAATCATCGGTACAGGTGCATGCCGCGCTTCCCGAGGCGGCCGAGCCGAGCATCGAGCAGCAGTCATCTGAGCCCGTGCAGGAGCAGGGCTCGCAGCAGCCTCAGGGGCAAGGCACCGAGCAGGCAACTGAGCCAAAGTCGGCACCGGCCTCCGAGCAAAAGCCGCAGGAAAAAGCGGACCAGCGCCACGAGCAACCGGCGGAGCACGCATCGGATGAAGCCCCCAAGCTTGACCTCTCGAAGTATGCACCCGGCACCATTGTAGTCGAGACATCCGAGCGCAAGCTGCACCTCGTGCTCGAGAACGGAGAGGTCATCACCTACCCCGTTGGGGTCGGCAAGCGCGGAAAGTCATGGGCGGGAACGGGCGCCATTGCCGGCAAGTTCCTCCGTCCGCCGTGGTCGCCGCCAAAAGCTATCCTTCGCGAGAAGCCCTGGCTGCCGCAGTACATTCCGGGCGGCGCCCCTTCGAACCCCATGGGCGCCGCGGCAATGACGCTCAGTGTCGACCAATACGCCATTCACGGCACGAACGATCCCGGCTCGATCGGCGGCTTTGTCTCCTTCGGCTGCATCCGCATGCTCAATCGCGACATCCTGGATCTCTACAAGCGCGTGCATGTCGGCACCCGCGTGGTCGTCTTGCGCTGACGCCGATCTTCAACGCCGCGGCGGCAACCCCGGTGCGCATGACCGCGTGAGAGCCCGCAGAGCAGCAGAATTCTGGACGCGCGCTGAGGACATCCCCGCAGCGGGCGGCGCTTACGTCCTGCTGATCGATCTGCGTGAGCCGGTGGTGGCGAGGATTCGGGACACGTGCGCGCCGCTCGCTGCCGGTCGATATTTGTACTGCGGCTCGGCCAAGGGCCCGGGTGGGCTGGGAGGCCGCATTGCGCGTCATATGCGCCGCGGCAAATCGTTCCACTGGCACATCGATGTGCTTACGGTGGCCGGCTCGGTCCTCGGAGCCTGGACTTTCCCAGGGGCAAATGAATGTGATCTGGTTGCTCACCTTGCGCATTTGCCGATGCCGATTGAAGGCTTCGGCAGTAGTGATTGCCGCAGGTGCAGAAGCCATCTCCTGCATTGGCCGCATGGCACCTGATGTCTCCGCGCGGTTGGAATGAGCCACCTGCAACGACGCGGTGATGGAGCAAGGCGTGTGGTGATGTCGATGTCTTCAGCTCGGGGTTCAACGGCCATTGCTGCTGCGCTGCGGTAATCTCGGGAATTGACCCATTCCGGGCCTCACCCGGCTGGGGGAGCGGACCGAGATTCCGCAATGCAATGGGCATTGCGGAAGTCCGGCGCGCAATTCAGGCTACGCCTGCTTCCGCGGCTGGGGCCGATCGCATGGCAAAAACACTACATTTGATCGAGTACGCGCAAGGCGTCGTGGACGATTTGGCCGTTCTGCGTGCCTTCGAACGCAAGCGCGTCCTAGACGGCGTTGAAAAGCAATTGAGTCATGAGCCGATGCGCGAGACGCGCAACAGGAAAATGCTGCACGGCTTGATCCCGCCTTGGCAAGACGTCGAACCTGTTTGGGAATTGCGCATTGGACAATATCGCGTATTCTATGATGTTGATGTTGCAACCGGTGTCGTGACGATTCGCGCCCTTCGCCGCAAGCCACCGCACAAGACGATCGAGGATATACTATGATGAAGATCGACGTAAAGCGTGCCAATCTGGTTGCTTGTGTGGATGAAGCGCAACGCGAACGGATCGTGCTGACGCGTCACGGAAAGCCTGTTGCGCTTGTCGTGGGCGTCGAAGGGATGGATGAAGAGCAGGTGCAGTTAGGCGGCAGCGAAAAGTTCTGGAAATTCATCGCGGAACGGCGCAAGCAAGAGACGTTGAGCCGAGCACGACTGGAACAGCAACTCAAGAGTAAGAGACGGAATTGAGGTGCCGACGCTTGCACGTTGCCTGATGAAGCGGACGGACCACATCGGATAGTTTTAATATAAGGCTACAAAAGCGACCGGGTTGATAGTCCTTGAATCCCTCCTGTTGCGGGCAAGCGGAGTAATCGAGTGAGACGACGCGAGTTCGTCTCGATTCTCGGCGGCGCGGCGGCATGGCCGTTCGCGGCGCGCGCGCAGCAGCCGGGAATACCGGTGATCGGGTTCTTGTGTAGTGGCTCATCCGTCACCGATGGGTCCCGCATTGCGTCGGTCCAGAAAGGTCTAAAGGAATCGGGGTACGTTGAGGGCCAGAACTTGGTGATCGAATATCGGTGGGCCGAAGAACGATACGATCGACTGACAGCGCTAGCCCGCGATCTTGCGCAGCGCCCGGTTGACTTGATCGCTGCCATAGGCACCACCCCCGCAGCAGTCGCAGCCAAGACGGCAACTACGGTGGTTCCGATCGTCTTCGTCATCGGCACCGATCCAGTCAAGCTCGGCCTCGTGGTCAGCCTTAACAGACCGGCTGGTAATCTCACCGGCGTGAGCTTTTTAAATCGGGTGATCGTGGCGAAACAGTTCGCGTTGCTGCATGAGGCGGTGCCCAAGGCAACTGTGAGCGGCTTCCTCGTGAACCCAACCAATCCATACGCCGACTCGGACACGAGCGATGCACAGGCGGCTGCGGGTGCGCTTGGCAAGACATTGCTGGTAGTGAAAGCTGACTCCGAAACCGACATCGAGACCGCCTTCACCATTCTGACGCGACACGGGGCCGGCTCGCTTCTCGTCGCCGGCGATCTCATCTTCAACAATCGCAAAGATCAAATCATCGCGCTCGCCGCCCGCCATTCAATGCCGGTGCTTTACCCCTGGCGCGAGGGCCCCGTTGCCGGCGGGCTGATAAGCTACGGCGCTGACATCGCGGATGCATTTCGTCAGGGCGGCATTTACGCCGGCAAAGTCCTCAAAGGTGCCAAGCCAGCGGACCTGCCGGTCGAGCAGGTCACGAAGCTTGAGCTTGTCATCAACCTCAAGACGGCGAAGGCGCTCGGCGTCAAAATCTCCGACAATCTGCTTTCGCTCGCCGACGAGGCAATCGAGTAAACTAAGACTGGTTTCTGCACCCTCGTATTGCTGCATCTGCGCACGGCAGCTTTTGGCACGAAGCGTGAATGCCGAACATTGGCGGTCAGGTCAGCACTGGAGGGAGCTGCGGACCTAAACCATATGATGAACAGGCTCGAAAGTGGTCGAATGACCCACGGCTGCGGTCGACCAGATTTTGTCTTGGGGGCTGGTGCTGTGCCAATTGCCCCGCGAAGCTACAAGATCGCCTCGATCCCCTTACGCTTGATGACGTTTAGCAGTGCAAGCGCCGCCCCGTCGGCTGCTTGGCGCCGTGCTCCAATTGCGAAACGTAGGCGACTGTCAGGTTGAGATGCCGGGCGAACACCGCTTGGCTCATGTTTGCGCGCGTGCGCATCGTCCGTATCTGTGCCGCCGTGACCGGTGAAATCTTCGGCAGATCCTTGTAGCGTGACTTGGGCAAGGACACGCGCGAGCGCCTGAGCGTCGGTCTCGAACCACGCCTTGGCGATATCCCGCAGCGTCGCCAGCTCGTCATTGTGTGTGAGATCGCGGGCCCCCTTCAGCTCGCCGCCTCCACCTTATCCACGACCGCCAGGGCTTCAATTTCGACCATCATGTCAGGATGCGACAGGCGCCGCACCTCAACTGTGGTGCTTGTCGGCAGCGCCTGACCGAATATCTCCGCGCGAGCTTCCGGGTGCTTGAAGAACTCATCGATGTCGATGACATAGGTCGTGGTCTTCACCAGGTCCTTGAGGCCCACGCCGGCGGAGGCAAGCGCAGTGCGAAGATTCTCGCCGACCTGGCGTATTTGTGCGGCCATATCGCCCGCGCCGACGACTTGTCCCTGCTTGTTGCGCGAGACTTGGCCGGCAATGAAGACCAGTGATTTCCCCGCGGCAACGACCACGTGCGAATAGAGCGTGTGTCCCTTGAGCGCGCGCTGAAAAAGTCCATCCGGCTGAATGCGCTGCGTTGTCATGATCACGGCCTTTCATGTCGCTTGTGGGAGATTTCGCATCATGCTGTAGTGAGCAATCGTCCCGTTGAACGATATCGTCGATTGCAG
>Ga0306920_100015137_pt1 | contig 10561 bp, 7 predicted proteins | sample flu12Cox44000170_FD_204666 | JGI IMG/M metagenome (GOLD analysis project Ga0306920, IMG submission 204666) | Lab enrichment of tropical soil microbial communities from Luquillo Experimental Forest, Puerto Rico - flux4day.12C.oxic.44.000.170 (v2)... | ecosystem: Environmental > Terrestrial >... | reverse complement strand
GCTTGTGCCGCGGGGATCGGCAAGACGGGCGGTGATTTCCTTGTAGCGGTCGAGCTTGGCCAGATTAGCCTCGTCCGAGACGGCGACGACGAGCATTTCGCGGCCTTCCTCGGAGGTGCCGATGCTCGACACTTTGACGCGAGGGCTTTTGCTCGCAAGAAGGCGGAAATAGGCGTTGATGTCCTTGGTGTAGTCAAGAATATCGGGTGCGCCGATGACGTGGTGAAGGAAGGCGTCGGGCGGGGGAAGGCAGGAGCTAAGGGGAAGATGATCGACCAGTTCCGTGCTGAAAAAAGGTTCGGTGGTGAACTCCTTGATTTTCTTCGTGTATTCGGCGTGATCGGTCACGGCACAGGGCTTGGACTGCGCAGAACTGGAAGCAGAGAACAAATACAGCGAAACAAAGAGACCAGACAGCATGCGCATCATAGACCACCTCAGGGCTAGAACATCGCGGGGATTATAAGCGGGTGGGACGAGAAACCTCAAACGATTCGGCGGAAGCGGAAAACAGAAGTTAGCCGGTGTGGTTAGGCTCGTCGACGGAACGAGGCCCTTTGGCCTATGATAGGCGCCGCCCTGAACGGTTCGAGCGAAATCCTTGCAGCCGTAAACCTCTGACCGGGCAAGACGGAGAAGGAACTTATGGAAGAACAACTCAGCCTGGATTTTCTGCGCGTCGTGGAAAACGCGGCGGTCGCGGCGGCACGCACGATGGGATTTGGAGACCGCCACAAAGCGGATGAAGTGGCGGTCGAAGCCATGCGCAAGACCATGGATTCGGTGGAGATGGACGGGACGATCGTTATCGGCGAAGGCGAGCGCGATGAGGCACCCATGCTGTACATCGGCGAAAAGGTCGGCCTGGCGACGCACGCGCCGAAGGCTCTGTTTCCGCAAGTGGACATTGCCGTGGATCCACTCGAGGGCACAAACCTGTGCGCGACAGGCGCCGCGAACGCCATCGCCGTGCTCGCGGCCAGCGAGCGCGGCGGATTGCTGCATGCGCCGGACTTGTACATGGAAAAAATCGTGGTGGGGCCCTCGTGCAAGGGCGCCATCGATCTGGACGTGCCGGTCGAAGACAACCTGAAGTCGATCGCGAAGCGGCTGGAACGCGACGTAGAAGATTTGGTGGTGGTGGTGCTGGACCGCGTGCGGCACGAGAAATTGATCGATGACATCCGTGCGGCGGGAGCGCGCATCCGGCTGATCGGCGACGGCGATTTGTCAGCGGGCATCTCCGCGGCGGTCGTGGGCACGGGAGTGCACGCGGTGATGGGCACGGGCGGGGCACCAGAAGGCGTGCTGACGGCGGCGGCGCTGCGCTGCCTGAACGGGCAGATTCTGGCGCGGCTGGTGATTAGCAAGCCCGAAGACGCGGAACGGCTTGGAAAAATGGGAGTGAAGGATCCGAAACGCATCTATGACACGGAAGACCTGGCGCCGGGGAAAAAGATGGTGTTTGCCTGCGCGGGCGTGACGGACGGGAATTTGCTGAAGGGTGTGCGATTTTTCGGCGAAGGTGTGCGCACCAGTTCGATGATTTTGACCCTGGACGATCGGCAGGTGCGGTTCATCGATTCGGTGCACCTCGAGAAGCGGCCTGATGTCAAGGTGCGCTTCTACTGAGAAAGATTCGAAAGTTCATAGCCCCAAAGCAAAAGACTTAACTTAATTGACCCTGAGGACGACCCCTCCGGAGACGTGGCGGACCTGTCGATTGAAATCGAGAATTCCGTCGAACAGGAAGGGCCTCAAGACCAACGGCCAACTAGTGCTGATCGTTGGTGATGGCCAGGAAGACGCTGTCATCCACCGCGACCGAACGCGTAAAGAGGGTCGAAGTCTTCGCCCCGGTCACGGCCACATGCGTGGCCTTGCCGCCGAGTGCGGGACCCGCCGAACTCCCGTCCGCACCGTCACCGGGCTCGAGCGAAACGCGGGTGGTCTTCGGTGTGCAGTTTGAAACGCCAAGGCAGGTGTCGCGAACGAATACCTGGCGGTAGCCGCTGTTGGGCCGACCGACGGCGGTAGCGGCAGAAGAATTTGTTTCACTAGCCGGATGATTCACGGACTGGCTCAAAGTGACGGCGAGAAATGCGACGAACCGCCCTGAAGAACTGACCGAAGGGCGAATACTCTCTGCACCGACGAGCCCGCCCTGAGGGTCCGTGGAAACAAGAAGCGTCGAAGGCTTGCAGGAATCCGGTGCGCCCGCACAGGTGTCACGCAAATAAACCTGGCGGCCGGGCGGAGCGTTCCCGACAAGATCGGTTGCGTTCGAACTGAAAGCGATGAAGCGGCCGTCGGAACTCATCGAAGGCGTGTGACTATCCCCGGCGCCGGGGTCGCCGCTGCTCGAGACGGAGAGCAAAGAAGTCTCGGACTGGCAGCTTGTCGGAGCCCCTTCGCAGGTGTCGCGGAGGAAGATTTGCGCGTGTTCGTCGCGCAAGGCGGTGTAAGCCACGTAGCGCCCGTCGCGGCTGACAGCAGGCGTTTCCTCGGCGATCACGCCAGTCGAAACGGAATTTGCCGGAGCCTTTGCAGCCGCGGGACAAGTTGCGGTTTGCACGGTGACGGCAGCCGGCGGGGCGCTCGTGCCGCCGCCGCTGCCGGTGCTGCCCGGGACGTTCGCAACAGGCGGCGAAGGCGGGTTGGACACGGTGATGGTGGCTGTGCCCGCAGCGCTAATGCTGATAGCCGGAATTGTTGCGGTTATCTGCGTCGTACTAACCGTCGTCGGGATCGCAGTATAGGGCGTCAATTGGAGCTGGGACGAACCGAGAGTCCAATTCAGCGTGGAGAATTGGCTGTTGGTGGGATCGCTCGAAGCGGGAACGTTCATGAAGTTCGTGCCCGTCACGGTGATGGATAGGGGACTGCCAACCGCCGCGCAGGCGGGGGAAACAGAAGTGACGGTGGGTACAGGGTTCGGCGGATTGTTAATGACGAAGACGACGGTATTGGAGAGGCCGTTTGTGCCAGCTCCGTAGTTGGAGGTCGGGTTAAGGGTGTTGACAACGGCGGTCCCCGGGGCGGCGATCAAAGAGGCGGGGACGGTGGCGGTGACCACGTTGCCAAGAGGATTCCCCGAAGCGTCTGTGGGGACCGTGGTCTGGAGGCTTTTGCCGTTCCACTGCACCAAGGTTTTCGCGACAAAACCGTTGCCGTTCACTGTCAGAGTAAAGCTGGTGTTGTTGGTGCATGGGGCCGGGCATGCGGGAATTTGCGAGGGAGACAGGAAAGTCACCAACGCACCGCCGGGGCTCTGAAAGGTGTTGCCGTAGTCGTTGCAGGCAACCGCCGCGAAAATCGCCAAAAGTGCGACGCCTATTGTTGTCCAAAACCGCTTCATTGCCACTCCTTCTTTTTTCTGCCCTCGAGTAGAGGCTTGCCCCCGGGCCACCCCGTCCCTGATCACAACGCCAACAAATCTGCCGAGGCAAACGGCGTGAAAGCCGAAAGGCCGACCCACATTAGGGGGTGTGATGCCAAATCCGAGCGAAGCGTTGACCAGGCCGGACCTTAGCGAGAAAGAGCGTTGGCCGGGACACATGCTGCTCGGCCGGGCAACGCTCGGTCTGAAATCATGGCGCCTGCCGAACCTTACATGCTTACCATTCAGGGAGGGCAAAGGTCAATGCGGATCGAGGGCGGATCGGAGGGGGGCAAAAAGCCAAAAAAGGATGCCTAGCCCAAAACAACTGCGGGGATCACGGCGCGGCCGGTTCCTGAGGCAAGCCCAAAGCGGAGATGGAAGCGCGAGCTAGCTGCTGGATGCGTGCCTGGCACTGCGGCTCACGGACCGGCAAAGTGGCGGCCGCTCGGTAACATTCCAAGGCTTGCGCTTTGCGATCGAGCTTGGCGAATAGATCGCCGCGAGCCAGTTGAAACAGGGGGTTGGAGGGATATTTTTCCGCTAACGGGCTGACGATCGTCAGGGCGCGCTTGTACTGCTGATCGTAGCGATGCAAATTCATGGCGAGATAAAAGCGGGCGATGCTGGGGGTCAGAACGCCGTCGGCGATGGCGTGTTCGAGCAGGCGCACACCTTCTTGTTTCGAGCCCCCGGGGATGCCCATGAAGAAGCGCAGGATTTTAGCCGCGGCGCTTAGAGTGTCTACGTAGTAGTTGTAAAGGCCGAGGCCAAAATCGGCGTCGCCCAGATTTGGATCGAGGGTCTTGGCGCGGAGAAAATGATCGCGAGCGCGGACGCCGAAGCGGGCGGTATTGCGGTTCTCTCCGCGCAAGGCATAGAGGCGCGCGGCCGCGGCATCGGCCATGCCCGCGTAGAGTTGCATTTCCGCCGATTCCTGCCGCTTGAGATCGGCGGAAGCAAGCGAGGAGGCGGTGGCCGCCAATTCAAAGTAATGCTGGTCGGCGGGAAGTTTGGCGCGGTGGCGGGCATCGCTCATTCCGTATTTGAATTCCGCCGCAGTGCACCAGAGGCGCCACCAGAGCGCGTCGGATTCTAATAAATAGCCAAGCGGATCGTCGGGCTGGTCTTTTTGCATTTGCTTGGCCGCGGCTTGAGCTCCTTCCAGGTCGAAGGAGTAAATCTTTTCGAGGATCGCGGGGGTTTCCCGCGGCAGGTTGAGCTCCTCGGCTCGCGTCGGGAGGACCGCGAAGGGCAAAAGCAGCAGGACGGCAACAGCGGCAAGGCGCGGAGAGACCAAGGGAACAGTGATTTCCATTCCAAAGAAGTTTCGCACAAGGCCAGGCATTGCGCTCCGACGAGTTTATGCTCTTCCCAGCGAGTTGCAAGCCGCGGTATCGGGTTAGGCGCTAGGGGCCGGTTTTGCTATCCTCGGCGGGCTGATGACCACCTCTGAAAAAACGACCGGCCCCGCGCTCGAGCGCGGACTGGGCCTCAAAGAAGCCGTCGCGCTGAACATGATCGAGATTGTGGGCATCGGTCCGTTTGTGGTCAGCTCGCTGGTCATCCGCGCAATGGGCGGGCCACAGGCTCTGCTCGCCTGGCTTGCCGGGGCGCTGCTGGCCACGCTCGATGCTTTTGTGTGGTCGGAGCTGGGAGCGGCGATGCCCAAAGCCGGCGGCACCTATGTGTTTCTGCGCGAGGCGTACGGCCCGGGGAAGTGGGGCCGGCTGATGTCGTTTTTGTTCGTGTGGCAAACGTTTCTGCACGTACCTCTTTCCGTGGCGTCAGCGTCAATCGGATTCGCGAATTACGCGAAGTATCTTTATCCCTTTACGCCGCTTGAAGCCAAGGCCATCTCAGGCGGCCTGGTCCTTTTCCTGATCGTTCTGCTGTACCGGCGGATTGGAACGATTGGAAAGATTTCCGTTCTCCTGTGGATTGGCGTTGTGGGAGTGATGCTCTGGCTGATCTGGGGGGGAGTGCGGCACTTCAACGCGAAGCTGGCCTTTGATTTTCCGCACGGGGCCTTTGATTTTTCGAGTTTGTGGTTCGCCGGGCTGGGATCGGCAATGATCAGCACGGTTTACAGTTACTGGGGCTACTACAATATCTGTCATCTCGGAGGAGAGATTCGCAATCCCGAGAAGAACATTCCTCGGGGAATCTTCCTTTCCGTGGCCGGAATTGCGGTCCTGTATTTGGCAATGCAGACAAGTATTCTCGGCGTCGTGCCGTGGCGTGAAGCCCAGGACTCCAAGTTCCTGGCCAGCCTGTTTGTCGAGAGGCTTTACGGGCCCGCGGCGGCAAAGATTGCCACCGGAATGATTCTGTGGGTGGCGCTTGCTTCGGTTTTTTCGGTTTTGCTGGGAGCCTCGCGTGTGCCGTACTCGGCGGCCTTAGACGACAACTTTTTTTCGGTCTTTGGGCGGCTGCACCCGACCAAGCACTTTCCTTATGTTTCTCTCTTGGTTCTGGGAGGCCTGGCGTTTCTCTTCAGCGTGATTTTGAGCCTGCAAACCGCTATCGTAGGAATCCTGGCGGTTCGGCTGATTGTGCAGTTTATCGGGCAGGCTGTTGGAGTGATGCTCCTGCGGCGGCGCTGGAGCCCGGAGAAGCTTCCGTTCAAGATGTGGCTCTATCCGTTGCCGGCGGTGTTGAGCATGGCCGGCTGGCTCTGGCTGTTTTGGCGAACCGGTTCGGTGCGAAAGTGGGGGCTGCTGCAGACCGCACTCGGAGTTGTGGCTTTTCTGATTTGGACTTGGGAGAAAAAACAATGGCCCTTCCAAAGGGCGGTGACTCGGGACTCGCAACCGGGATGAAGCCGGAGACGTCAGAAAACAATGCAGGCAAACTCGAAACGCCGAGGCGAAACCGGCAATGACCACGAGAACAGAAAAGATACGCGGGGTACTGTTCGGAATGGCGCTGTGCCTTCTTGGCGCGCGCAGCTACGGGCAGTTTCCACCGGCCCCGGGAACCGGACCGGGTTTGCCGGAAACGGTGGAGGCTATCGAGCGCGCGCGGGTCACCACGCGAATCCTCTACGTGACCGCGCATCCCGACGATGAATCAAGCGCCGTGCTGACGTATCTGGCGCGGGGATTGCACGCCGACGTCGCCTTGCTCGCGTTGACGCGCGGCGAAGGCGGACAAAACGATCTTGGTCCCGAACAGGCGCCACAACTGGGACTGATTCGCACCCAGGAGCTGCTGGCAGCCACGCGCGGTTACGGCGTAAGGCTGTACTTCACGCGCGCCAAGGATTTTGGCTTTTCAAAAACGCCGGAAGAGACCCAGAAAGTCTGGGGCGAACAGGTCCTTGAGGATATGGTGCGGGTGATTCGCACCTTCCGCCCCAACGTGGTCCTCAACGGCTGGGGCGGGGTGCACAACGGACACGGACACCATCAGGCCGCAGGGCTGTTGACCCCGAAAGCCGTGCAGTTGGCAGCCGATCCTTCCTTCCAGTTGCACGGCTCGGCATCGGAGAAAAAAGATTTGACGCCCTGGGGTGAGCGAAAACCCGTGGTGATATTGGATGTGGACCGTAGCGAAAAACCACAGGGATACTTCCTGCCGCTTGATGACACCTCGTCTCTTTACGGAAAAACCTGGCGCGAAATCGGGCTGGATGCCTTCGCGAATCACCGCTCGCAAGGGATTGCCGTGTTTCTCGGCTCGGCGTTTCTGCGGCGCCCCATCGCGCTCAAACGCGAAGACGGACAGGAGCTGAATCCGGCAATACTTGCCCAGCCGCTTGGTCCGCTGGATGAGGATTACGAAGAGGGGAACATGGGCGTGGATCCGCTCATGCGCGCGGTCGACGCGGCTCTGGTAGAGGCACGCGACGCAGCTTTGCGCCTGGATTGGAGAGCGGCGGCTAGCCCTCTGGTGGAGGCCGGCAAAAAGCTCAATGAAGTTCCGAAACCAAACCCTTCGGCGAATAACCCGGAGCCACTGGTCTCCCTGGCGCGAAGCGGGGAGCGCAAGCGGGAAAAGGTGGAAAACGCCCTGGCACTCGTGGCCGGGCTGCGGCTCGAAGCCGTCGCCGACCGGAGCGAAATCGTGCCTGGGGAAACCTTCACGGTGCGCGTGGAATCGCGCCACCGCGAAGGCATTTCCGCGGACATCAAAAAACCGGCCTTGCGGCTTCCGCCGGAATGGAGCGTCTCGAAGGAAGAGCAGGAGTCACCGAACGTGATTCGCTTTACGGTTCAGCCGAGTTCGAGGCCACCGCACGCGAGCGACGGGCCGGCAGTTGCCATCTTGCCGGAGCCGCCGCCGCTGATGACGGCCAGCGAAGAAGCGGTGATGGACGGTTACGCCTTCACCGTGGTCTCCCCGGTGACGAGCGTACGCTCGACCTCCACACGGGTGGACCGCATTAGCCCCATCGTCGTTCCTCCGTATACGCTGGCCGTGGAACCAAAACAGGACCTCGAGAATCTGTCCAAACCGAGAAAACCCTTTGACCTTCTGCTGCGTGTGCACTCCTATGCGACCGAGCCCGGCCAGGTGCACGTTGGACTTGTTGCTCCCAAAGAATGGAAGGTCAGCGCCCCGGTGGCGCTGAAATTCGGCGGGACCGGGGACCGCTACGCGCGCGTGATCGTCACGCCGCCACAAAAACTTGCCGCTGGCCGGTACAAGGTCACCGCGTATGTGGAACGGGCTGCGGATCGCTCGCGGAATCTCCGAGATGAAAGGTTCAGCCTTTCGCTCGAGCCCTTGCCGAGCCTGCCGACACAGCTCTGGAGCGAACCCGCGCAGTGCCTAGTGCATGCCTTCGGAGTGCTGGTGCCGCAAAACCTTCGCGTAGGCTACGTGACTGCCGAGGGCGAGCCCATCCCGGACGCTCTCAGGCAACTAGGCATGCAGGTCGACATGCTGGACGCGAAAGATCTGGCGTTCGGCGATTTGTCCCGCTTCCGCGCGATTGTAGTGGGGGTGCGGGCGTACGAATTGCGCCCGGAGCTTCCCGGGGCGAACCAGCGGCTGCTCGATTACGTGTCGAACGGCGGGACGCTGGTTGTGCAGTACAACCGCGATTTCGTCTGGGACAGAGTCGAGCCAGCGCCGTATCCGGCACTGATTTCGCCGCCGCTGCCTCCCGCGAAGGAAGGTGCCCCGCCGACGCCACGGCAGCTGCCCCGCATCACCGATGAGAATTCGCCGGTGAAATTTCTGAAGCCGAATGATCCCCTGCTGAACACGCCGAACAAGATAACGCTGGAAGATTTCAAGGGCTGGGTGCAGGAGCGCGGCCTGTATTTCTGGACGCAATTCGACCCCAAATACACGGCGTTGCTCGGGATGCACGACCCCGGCGAGCCGGACCTCGACGGCGGCTTGGTTTACGCGCACTCGGGCAAAGGCACGTACATCTACACCGGATTGGCGTTCTTCCGGCAATTGCCCGATGGAGTTCCCGGCGCCTATCGGCTGTTTGTCAACCTGCTAAACGCTTCGCGAACGAAATAAGTCGCAGTAATCAACCAGAACGCCTCACCGCGGTAGGCCGCGCGGCCGCAACTCGGCGTGTTATCCTCTTGCTCGAGAGGGCCCAGACAGGCATGAAAAAAAGGTTCGCAATGAATCCTTGCGGCGGGGGGTTAGCAAAGGCGGCGACCTTCCTGCTGGCAGGCGTTTTTCTCGTGGCGAATATTTCTTCGGCAGCGGCACAGAAGGACAAGAAAAAGAAAAAAGACGAAAAGCAGCCCACAGACAGTTCGAAAACGGTCACGGCTCTTAGCGATGAACAGCAGATTGATTACCTGCTCTCGGAGATGCTGGGCGCCTGGCAGATTGGGGACGTCGAAAAGCTGCGCGCCACCTATGCCGATGATGTTTCCATGGTCAGCGGCGGGTGGATGCCACCGGTCATCGGCTGGACAAATTACGCTCCCCTTTTCCAGCAGACACGCGCGCGCATGCAGCGGGTGCGCATGGATCGATCCAATACTTACATCAGGGTGAACGGCAACACCGGTTGGGCCTGTTACCAATGGGACTTTGCAGCGGATGTGGACGGGCAACCAGTACAATCGCGAGGACAGACAACCGTCGTTGTGGTGAAAAAGAACGACCACTGGGTCATCGTCCACAACCATACTTCGCTATCGCCCGGGGGCGCGCAGACGCCTGGGAACACAACCACACCCCAACAGACACCAGCAAAGCCAAACGGATTCTAGCCAGCCGCCGAACGGCCACGCGCCGGCAGAATCTTTAGAAATTCTGCCTGAGACCTTCGTAAATCCACAGCCCGCCGGCAAGCAGCAGAAGCGCGCCCGACAGGATGCCAGTGATCAGCAAAGGCCGAGACAACGTACCGATCTTGGCGACCAGTTCCCGCTGCTCCCTAGCTATGTGCTCCTCCGCCGCGTCGAGGAAGATCTGATCATCCTCGTGGCTGGATAAGACACCGCGCCAGATCAGCAGGATTATGAAAACAGCAGTAACAATTCCCCACACAATCAGAAGATAGAAGACAGGGGGTGAAAGAGTGCTTTCCATGGCGACCTCCGGATGGACCGGCCCGCAATCCCGAATGCCGGACTGGGACTAAAGCCGGCAAACCGCAACTGCGTGTTTCTAGCCGGGAGTATAGCACCGCAAATGGAAATTTCTAGGGTCAACTATCAGGAAAGCTGATAGAGGCGCGACCACCCTAGATTCGTCTTTGCCGACGCACAATCCTCTGTTTTGAGCCTCTTTGCGGACACATTTGGGCCGCGTTGACCAAGGACCAGCCCGCGGGCAGAATGAAAAATGCTTCGCAAGTGGTTGGCTCCCATCAAGGCCGGCTCCCTTGACTCGTGCCCAAGTGGCGGAACTGACGCGCTAGCTCCAGGAGCAAAATCTAGCGTGTTGAAAACAAAGTACCTACCTGAAAAGTAAGCCAGTTAACTCACCGAACCTCACCGGACTAGATCGGTCCTCAAGGACTGATCACTCATAGTTCCTTCATAGGCTTTCGGGCGAAACGCCCATGCTTCGCCGCCTAATGATTGTGATGTTTGTCACCGTTCCACTGCACGCCCAAAACCTTTAAGACGCACCAAAGCCGAAGCCTGCAATCGAGCAACACCACTTCGATCGTCGAGTGTTTGTCGCCGGCGTCTCGCTGCTGGCCGCTTCCAACGTGGCCGATGCGGCCAGCACGCGCAGATTGCTCGA
>Ga0306920_100015134_pt1 | contig 10563 bp, 14 predicted proteins | sample flu12Cox44000170_FD_204666 | JGI IMG/M metagenome (GOLD analysis project Ga0306920, IMG submission 204666) | Lab enrichment of tropical soil microbial communities from Luquillo Experimental Forest, Puerto Rico - flux4day.12C.oxic.44.000.170 (v2)... | ecosystem: Environmental > Terrestrial >... | reverse complement strand
ATCCTTTGTGAAGTTGTCGAGCTCGGTCTCCTGTTGCGGAGTCATATCTTTGGCGGCGGGCCGGTCATCGTCGCCATAACCATTGATGTCGTTCGCAAGCTTTGCGGCGGCGACCGCGAGCTTGGCAGCCTGCGCCAGCGCGGTCATGGTCGGACCGTTGTCGGCGGTTTCGGCAAAGAACGCACGAATATTGGTGCGTTTATGCACGACATTGTCCCAGAGAATCGTGTCGGCATGGTGGTTCGGATGAGCGCCGCCGTCGAACCAATCGTCGCTGCGCAGAACGCTGATGTATCGGCCGATCGCCGAGCGCAATTCATAGCCGCGATCGTAAAACCATTGCAGTCCACGGAAATGCCTTGCGGTTGTCGTGCCGTTCTGCCGTGGCGTCGCTATTTGTTTTGCTGGCCCAGGCTTTGCCTTCGGCCAGGCAACTGGCGAAAAGTTCGCGGAAGCGTTGAAGCTCCGCGTCAATCGTCAGTGAAATCTTGAGGTATTTCGTCTCAAACGAGATCTGTGGTTGGTTGAGTTCATCAGTTGCGGCGAGTGTCTGCGCGCATAGGCCGGGCCAAGCCGATAGCGTAGCCGCGCTGAAAACGATCCTTCTGGCGAAGCCAAAGTCACTCATCGGATTCCCGAAGCTCGGCTTGACGGCGGATCAGTGAATACGGCTCACGGCAAAATCGCAAAGGCGCGCGCCGGAAAGCCAAGACCGTCTTTGACCTTCGGCCAGGTCACGACAATCAGCGCGCCGGTTGCCGGCACCTTGTCGAGATTGGCCATGACCTCGATCTGAAAGTGACCGTGCTGGAGAATGTAGGTTTCCGAAGCCATCTTGTCGGTGGTGTCGGTGTCCATCGATTCATGCCCGGTCGCGGTGACGCCGCGCTGCTCGTAGAGATATTTGATCGTAGCGAAATCCCAGGCCGGAAATGGGCTGCGCTTGAATCGCTCCGGATTGGCATCCCAGTCCTTGTACATGTCGGTGCGCAGCGCAGCGAAAGCGCCGGCCGGCACGCGGCCATGCTTGCGCTCCCAGTCTTTTAGATCCGCGACCGAGAAGGCATGGTTAGGGTCTTTGCCCAGATACGGCGTATCGTCGAGCACGACCAGGCGCAGGACCATTTGCTTGAGCGGAATTTGATCCATGGTGATGCCGTGTTCGGCGAAATGCGCTGGCGGATCAACATGGGTGCCGTATTGGCCGACCATTTCGTAGTAGGTGGCGCGGAATCCGTCTTTCGCGATGGTGTAGGGTTCGTGAGTTTTGGGATCGGCTGCAGCCGAGAACTTGGCTTGACCGAAGCCGGACCAGACCGGTGTCTCGGGTGAGAAGGCGTGAGTGAGATCGACGAATTGTTTTGAGCTTATGACGCGGTATAAATGCTCTAGTTCCGATTCCCGAGCCGAAGCCGGGGCGGTTGCGAGGTAAAGAAGGCCAAGCAGCAGCACCGTCAGACGATGAACAAGATTCATTGCCCTTCTCCCGTTTCCGGCATTGCGGAGGTTCAGCCTAGCGCGGTCGGGCTGTCGACGGAACGATCGATAACTCGATCACCGCGGCGGCGCGACTTGCCGCTCACGCCCGAGCGCATCAAAGCTGCTATCGGAATCTAGGATCCTTCCGGCAGCGGAATGAATTCCGCGGTATCGCCGGGGACGAGTGCGAAGCGGCCCGCCTTCCAGTCGGCCTTGGCCGCCTCGATGCGGTCTTGGCGCGAGGAGACGAAATTCCACCAAATGTGGCGCGGCCCATCCATGGCGGCGCCGCCGACCAGGACGAAATGTGCATCCGCGATCGCCTTCACCTCGACGCGATCGCCGGGCTTAAGCACCAACAGCCGCTCCGGCGGATGACGTTCGCCGCCAATCTCGATCTCGCCGGAAATCACGTAGAGCGCCCGCTCCTCATAGTCGCTGCCGAACGGCAGCACGGCGCCAGCCTTCAGCCGCGCTTGCGCAAAAATCGTGTCCCATAGCGTGGCAACCGGAGAACGCAAGCCATGCATGGCGCCGGCGATGACGCGCAACGTCAGGCCGTTATCACCCGTTTGCGGAATATCGGTCGAAGGCGTGTGCGCGAAAGCCGGCGCGGTTTCCTCATCTTTCATCGGCAGCGCGACCCACAATTGCAAGCCGTGCAGCGGTTCGCCGCCATCGCGGTGATCGGGCGCGGTGCGCTCGGAATGGACGATGCCGCTCCCGGCCGTCATCCAATTCACCGCGCCGGGCCGGATCGGCATGGCGCTGCCGAGACTGTCGCGGTGCACGATCTCGCCGTCGAACAAATAGGTGACGGTCGCAAGTCCAATATGCGGATGCGGCCGCACGTCGATACCCTGGCCGGCGCGAAAAATCGCGGGGCCGAAATGATCGAAAAAGATGAACGGACCGACCATGCGCGAGCGCGCCGAAGGCAACGCGCGGCGAACCTGCAATCCGCCGAGATCAACCGTGCGCGGCACAACGATCTGCGCGATCGCGTCGGTCGACGGCGCATCGCCGAAACTCGGATCTTTGGCCGGAAAAAAGCTCATCGCTACACCACGGGCGAGGAACCGCGTTTACGTTACATCAATCGCTGCGCTGTGTCTGCCCGCTGTCTTATGCCGCGTGGGTATGACCGCTTTGTCGACCAGGTCAGCGATAAAGCGCGGTTGCGCGAAGGCCGCGACATGAATCTCGGGCGTCCAATACTTCGTCTTGAAGGCGCCGGCCCTGCGATAGCGTTGCGCGATCGTTTCCACCGCATGCCGCCGGACGCGTTTGTTGTCGCTCGCGATTCCCATTGCCATGTGGCCTCCGACATAGACCGGAATGGCCGCGACATAGCAGCTCGCATCCGCGAACAGGCGGCGGAACTTGAGCATGGTCGAAGTGAGTTCGTTATTCTGAAAGAACGGGACGCCATTTTGAGTGACCAGCACCCCGCCGGGTTTCATGCAGCGACGGCAGCCGGCATAGAACTTGGCGCCGAACAAAATTTTTCCGGGGCCAATCGGATCGGTTGAATCCACGATGATCACGTCGAAGCGGCGTTCGGTCGCGGCGACGTATCTGGCGCCATCGTCGATCACCGATTCGAAGCGCGGATCGGTAAAAACCGGCTTGGTGAATTCGGGAAAGTGCTCCTTGGCGAATGCGATCACCGCCGGATCGATCTCCACCTGCGTGAGGCGTTTCACCGTCCGGTGCTTGAGCACTTCTTCGGCGATGCCGCAGTCGCCGCCGCCGATGATCAGCACCTCCCTGGCAGCGCCATGGGCGAACAGCGGCACGTGCGACATCATCTCCTGATAGATAAATTCGTCCTTCTTGGAGATTTGCGTCGCCCCGTCGAGCATCAGCATCTTACCGAAGAACCGATGCTCGAACAGGACGAGGTGCTGATGCGCGGTCTGCAGCTCGTAGAGCACCTTGTCGACTTCGAAGGTCATCCGGAAGCCGAGATCGTCGAACAGCGTCTCGGCAATCCAACGTTTCCTCGACGAATTGTTGGCCGATCGGTTCTTTGATTTAGCCATGGCCCATCCCCGCGGCAGCCCGCGCTTCATGGTGGCCGTCTTTCCTAGCGAAGGCAAACCAATGGTTGGGGCGTTCGACCCGCCTTAAAACAAAGGCCGGGACGAGCCCGGCCCTCTCATTGCTGATTTGAGGTTCGATCAGGAGTCTTGTCCGCGGAGAATTTCGTTGACGTCGACGCGCTTGGCGCTGAAGGCCTCGCGCAGCACGGGAATGCAATTGTCCGGCTCGGCGGACCCGCACATAAAGATGTCGAGCGCCGCGTAACCCGCTTCCGGCCAGGTATGGATCGAGATGTGACTCTCGGCCAGGACGGCAACGCCGGACACGCCGCTTGGCTGAAAATGATGCAAGTGAATGTGCAACAGTGTCGCGCGAGACGCTTCAATGCAGCGCCGCAGCGTCGCCTCGATATGATCGATATCATTGAGGCGTTTCGCGCCGTGCAGATCGACAATCAAGTGCACACCGGCGCAGCGAACGCCGTTGCGAATGGCAAAATGGTCCTTACAGGGGAATTCCTGCCGGCTTTCCGCCGCCGAAGCCGCTACTTTTAATCTGGCCTTGCGGTCTTCCTTACGAGCGGTACTTGGAACGCCCAAGCCTTTCACCGATCGCAAGAGGGCGTTCTGGCTCATGCCGTCCTCCCCAATCAGGGACAAAAACCCGGGATGCCGGCACACCGGCGTCGCAGCAAGCGAAAGCCGCTCGATCAGTCCACGCGAACCGACCAACAGCGGCTAAATCCCCACATAAATGCAATAAGCGGGGAGTCAAGAAGATTCTGCAACGAAAGCTTTAACGCTTTGTCATCACGATTGTTGCATCGCGACGTGAAGTGAGTGCGCGGCGCATCAGCGCTCCTGCTCATGACGTGCTTAAGCAGCAAAGCCGCACAGCGAATCGCGAGCCGTCCCTCGCAATCCTGCCGCCCCGATTTCGGCAATATTCCAGTCGAACTTCAGCGCCAAGCCGTTCTATGTTGGATGGAGATCCAAGCACGACGGCGAGGATTTGATCTGACTTGAACTTGATCGAAGAGGGAGAGGGACCATGAAGCGAATGCTGGGAGCCGCGATGCTGTTGAGCGTGGCGGCAGTCGTGCCACCGCAGCAGGCGGCGGCGCAGGATCCGGTCGGCGGCGCCATCGTCGGGGGTGCGCTCGGCGCTATTGTCGGCGGTACGGTCGGTCACGGCGCCGGCGGCGCTATCGCCGGTGGCTTGATTGGCGCCACCACCGGCGCGGTGATCGCATCAGAGGCGCAGCGCCGGCGCAGCGGTTATTATTGGTGGCGGGATGGCTGCTATTACCGTTATCCGAACGGATCCTGGCTGCAGGTGCAGCCCGGTTATTGCTAGTAAATCCGAGCGCAGGCGGCCGGAGCTACCGGCCGCCGTTTAAGTCTCAAGGCGCAGCTCTGGCGCCATAGCCGGGGCAGAGTCCTTTTCAAGCCGGATGCAGAAGAAGTTCAGCACGCGCCGCGCGCTGTCGCGCGGCAGGCGATTGAACTTGGCCAAGGCTTGCGCGACGTCCTCGGCCGACCTGCCGCGGTCGGCGGCGCGCAGGCGCACCAGCGCTTCGGTTGTGATGGACGACAGCCCCGCGGCTTTCGCAATCACCAGTACGACATCGGCGCGTGGGTTAAGAAGCGCACGTTCAACCGCATCACTCGGGATGCCGGACAGGATCGCCAGAGCCGTGGCAGTCTCGACCAGCTTACCGTCACGCGCGTCGCGATAGACCTTAGCTTCGCTGCCGCTTCGGGGATGCTCGCCCAATTCTTGGTCCGATCGGTGCGCCAGCTCGGCTGTAAGCGTCGCGTCTGTGCGCGAGCGCTCATGCAGGCGGCGCCAGCCGGCGGCGGAAAAGCGCGCGCCGCGATTGCAAAGCAGCGCGGCAAGGACGGCTTGGTCCCCCCGCGCGATCAGCAAATCGCTCACGGCTGGGCTCAGAGGCTCTCTGCGCGCCAGCGCCGCCAGATGCGGCTGACCCTTGCTGCCGGCAATCAGAAGAAGGTTGCGCTCGGAAAGTCGTTCCGATCGAACCAGCAGCGAACCGGCAACGCTCGCGTTTTCATCCAATGCAAGCATCTGGACGACATTGGCCGGAGCATTCGCAATCGGCGCCAGCCGCTCGGCCAGTCGAGCACGCGCATCCGCTCGCATTCCGCGCGCCAGGCGCGCCATGACGTCACCGAACAGCCGGACCTGATGCCGCGAGTAGCGTTGAGCGTCGTGAATAAAGAGGTCGGTAACGCGGCTGAGGATGTCACCACGCCGGGCAGTACAGCCGGAGGCGACCACAGCCTCCAATTCCTCGGCGAGCGAAAGGGTACGCATGGTGACCGAACGCACAGCTACTTCATTGAAGTATCAGGGACAATGCATCGCAAACGGTGAACAAAACCTTGCGGTGCTGGCAGTGCGGGCCGCAATTGAGGTTGGCAATTCCCTAATGCGGGCGATTATGAGCGGAGAGGGCCGCCGTCAGGGGTGGTGGCGCCCGCCGCCAACGCGAAAGATTCCCATGCGATTTTGCACCTCTTGGGGAACTTGATAATCGCGCATCACTGCTTGCGGATCGCGCAATCCGCAGCATTCCCGCTGGATGATGAAGCGCCACAGCGCGTCGCCGGCCTCTGCAACCAGTTTTCGTCGGATCGCGTCCGCGATTTGCCCGTTGCGATCGTGCTCGCGCAAGGCGGCGAGCGCCGCTTCGAGCGCGCGGCCGGCACGCCCAAGCGCCGCGGCCTGTTCCTGCGCCACCTCATAATCGAGCGCGTCGGTAATGGAAGCAGAACGGCGGCGGAATGGGACCATTTGCAAGCCGATATAGTCTTTACCGCGCCGGTCGTCAGGGCAGGGCGCGATACGATTACCGGTACCAGGTAGCGACCGAGACTCCAGCCGCGGCATCGAGCTCCCGTCGGGGGCCAGGCTTGAGACCATAACGTGCGAGTACATCTTCCGGCGTGGCGTTCGGACTGACTTCGCTGAACACCGGCAGCCCGCCTGGGATGCGGGCATTGGCCGCCCGCGAGAGATGAAACGCGTCGTACTGCGGCAGAAACAAACTAAAGACTTCGGTGCCGCCGATGATCGCAACGACGCCGTCGCTAATCCCGAGCTGATCAAGCGCGGCGTCAAACCTGGCCCCGACCGGGTTCCACAGCAAGGAATTCGGGTGCGCGGGATCGGGTGCAAGCGCGGCGACCTGACGGGTCAGGATCAGACGCTTGCGGCGCGCTGCGCGGGGGCCGCCCTCGTGGGAATGCCGGCCGTGCACGATGACGGCGGCATGATCGAGCGCATCCTGAAAAAAATGCTGGTCGGCGTCGTTGCGGATCGACGGCGGCATTTCGCCTTTGCCATCCGCGATCATGCCGTCGGCGGATACGATCACATAGCCTTCGATGCGGCGCACGGTTGAGAAGCCGTTTTCAGAAAGGCGCGATGTAGCTCAGTAATGATAGCAAGCCGATAATAATGACGAACCCGCGCACGATGCGCTTGGCACGGCCATCGATCGGCCGACGAGGAAGGTGATAAGCGCCCGGATTATCCATGCCAGCCAGCCCCGTCCCTGTGCGTTCCCCGCCGAATAAGCCTAGCACGAGGAGATCACCGAGGCTGCGTCAACCGACGTTCGGGTCTATACTGGCCTTGAGCGCAAGGAGACTGCGATGGCCGATGCTCCAAGCCTGATCATGATCCAGTTCCTCACCTGGGTGGCGGATCGGCCACGCAACTACGCCGAGACCATGGACGCGTGGCGCACCAACTGCCCGCGGCTCTCGGTATGGGAAGACGCCGTGATCGCGGATCTGGTGCGGCTGGAGGGTGAGCGCGCCGTGAAATTGACCGAACGCGGCACCGCGGTTTTACGGCAGGCGCGGAATCAGGAGGCGCGGCCCACATCGGCGCCTTCAGCCCGCAAGCGGCAGACTGCTCTCGTCGAATCAGATGACTAGGTCAAAACATCGCCGCCGGGCTGCGGCGGGACCTCAAACGTGTTGAGCACCGACCCGACCATTCCGTAAAAGCCGGCGCAGGTGACGGCCTCGATGATGCCGTCGCGCCCGAGCGCGGCTTCGGCACGTCCATCAGTCGCGGGGCTGACTTTTATTGCTGGCCAGAAGCTCGGTGACAAGATCGTAGACAATGCGCTCGTCGTCGCGGCCGAATTCCGGCCACCGCCGCGCGCGAATGGCTTCGATCGTCTCGTTAGCGAGGCCGGCCTCGCGCGCGAGGTTGAAATGGGCGGACCAGGCATATTGAGCTGTGGCATCGCGGCATACCTAGAGCACGATCAGTTCGATCAGGCGCTTGTCGAGCTTGGGGCTGACGCGAAAACAATTCGCCATGGCGTCGGCAGGCTAAGCGATGTCCGGGCGGTAAATCCAGACCGAGAGCGGACCGCTAAGCTTGCCGCGCGGCCGGGTGCGCATGATCTCGTCATAGAGCGCCTGCTGGCGCGCGCCGAGCTTGTCGCGTTCCACTTGTTCGATGCGGGCCATCCGTATTCTCCGGTCTGACCTGATCGACTGAGATTCCGGTATCGTCTTCGCCATAGAGGCCGAGCACGGGCTCCTTTATCTCCGGCGCAAGTTCGATCGAACTCTTCGGCGCGGCATCGCTCTTGTCGGCGAGCGGACCGTAGAACGCGACGCCCGCTTTCAGATTCTGATTATGCGTGGAGTAATGCCACACATTGCGGCCGCCACGGCAGAATCCCATGATGCCAAGCCGGTTGGGATCACCGCCTTGCGATTTCGCCCAAGCCACGGTGGCGTCGAGGTCCGCGAATAGTTCGGCGTTGCTCTTGCTGTTGACCTGCGGCATCAGCCGCTGCATGTCGCTGACTTTCGTCATGTCGCCGAGCCGGAAATAGTAGTCGGGCGCCACCACGAAAGCGCCGGCATGGCCGAGCCGCCGCGTCACGTCCTTGATGAATTCGTGAAGACCAAAAATTTCCATACAGACAAGAACGATCGGCGGGCGTTGCGCGCCAGACGCCGTGCGTAATAGACCGGCATGTCGCCGCCGGTTACCGGCACCTTTGGCATCGCCGGTGTCGACCCCTTTGGTATCGGTGTGAATGGCATCGGCGCGCACGGGCCCGGCGGCGAGCGTGTAGCCCGCGACCGCTGCCGCGGAACTCGACATGAAGCCGCGCCGCGATAGCGGCGGCATGACCTTGGCAAGCCCCACAATATCTGACGGCAACTGGTGCTGGTTCATAAACTGCTCCTCCCGACTGACTGACCTCTTTGGCAGCGATAGCAAAGAGCCGCTCGCCGGGCCCGCCTAGCCGCCAGGGATGAACTTTGCCCGAGTGCAAAAGAAGCCATTGCATTACGCCGCCCAAACGCTTATCAGGAATTCAAACGGCGGTTTGAAAAATGGCGAGGGTAAGGCAAATGACGCGACCATCGGAGGTCACGCGCGAGCGCATCATGAAGGCCGCGGAGCGGCTGTTCGCCGAGAGCGGCTATGACGGCACCAGCATACGCGCCATTGTCGCCAAGGCCAAGGTGAACCAGGCCGCGATCAACTACCATTTCGAGGGCAAGGGCGGGCTTTATCGCGAAGTGCTCCGGGGCGCATTCCGCGCTTTGACCGAACAGCAACTCACGCATGCCGAAGAGCTAAAATCGGTATCGCGCGAAGAAGCGGTGTCGCAATTCGTGCGCCGGCAGCTGCAGCCTTTGCTCGGCCGCGACGAGTACAGCCGCCATATGCGCATATTCAATTGGGAAACCGTGCAGCCGACCACGGTGTTTCGCAACCTCGTCGCCGAAGAAGCCGCTCCGTTTCTCGGCCTGGCCGGCGATCTGGTGCGCCGCTTCATGCCCGATGCCGATCGACGCACCGTAACGGTTGCGGCGATCTGGCTTCTTGGCCAATGCAGCGTCTTCGTGCGCAATCGCGAGCAGTTGGCAGAGCCGCCGGTTGGCCTGGTGCTCGACGAACAAGCCGTGGAGTGGCTGTCCGCCACTATCAGCAATTGGGTGGTCTCGGGTTTACGACCGCTCCGTACGAATTGATCTGCGCCACGGGCCTGTGAAATGCCGCAAAAATTCCTTTTTCCGGGCCTTGCGCCGCCCAGAACAGATGTTTGAAATTCAACCGATCGTTTGAAAAAGGCGAAGATTTTTATCGGGGAAAGGGGCTGGCGATGCAGATCGACGGCAATTGGCAAAACCCGGCGCCGCGCGCTTATGCGGCATATTCCAGTTTTCCACTCCTGGCGCGCTTTGCCGGCAAGCTTGTCCTCGACATTTTGCCGGCCGCGCTGGCAAGCGTGATCGGCGGCTTCCTGTTCACCCAATATCACTTGGGCCGCGCCACTCCACCGCTCGCGGCCGAGCAGATCAGCCCCGCATCGGCGGAGGTCTTGGCGCTCGTTCGCGACGAACACCAAGCGATTGTCGGCTACCTCAAGACACAGCTGGCGGCGGAAAAAAGCCGGCTCGCCGCGCAGGACGCGGACACTGCGCGCGCAGTTGCCGATGCCAAAGCCGCGCAAGAGGACGAGGCGCGCGAGAAAGCACTCGCCGAGCAAAATGCGGCTGACTTGAATCTCGCCGCGGCGTCACCGCGCCATGTCGCATCGGCGTCGGTGAAAGTGGCGCTGCCGCGCGCCAAGCCTGCGCCCGCGCCAACGAAGATCACAATCGCTCAAGCTGAGCCGGAACCGGAGCAGGCTGCAGCCGTGCCGTCCGACCGGCTTGCGCGCGATCCCGATTCGCTCCTCGCCAAGACACTTGACCTGAAGGACCACGTCGTGGCCGCGACCAAGCAGGCGGTTGCCGCGCTTGGCGACGTGTTCGCCTCGGTCGGCGAGCGTATCGGCGGTTCGGCGCCGACTGCCCGCCCGTTCAATTCGGATTCGTGAGGCGGGAGGGCTGACAACCATCGCAATATCGGGCCAAATTGGTGCGGTTTGGCCACAATTCCCAGTTTTTTGCTGAGATTCTGGCATTCGTACCTGTCCCGGCTTGCCGATTAGGCCCAGCCCCGCTAAGCAAACCAGAATCG
>Ga0306920_100015133_pt1 | contig 10563 bp, 8 predicted proteins | sample flu12Cox44000170_FD_204666 | JGI IMG/M metagenome (GOLD analysis project Ga0306920, IMG submission 204666) | Lab enrichment of tropical soil microbial communities from Luquillo Experimental Forest, Puerto Rico - flux4day.12C.oxic.44.000.170 (v2)... | ecosystem: Environmental > Terrestrial >... | reverse complement strand
GAAGGCCTTGCTCTTCCCGAGAGCCGCGGCGACATCCGCCTTGGTTACATCGTGAGCCTCCATTTTTTCCCAGATGTGCTCAGCCACCGCGACGATCAGTTGCTCTTGTGCGAACAGCCGCTCTCGCTCGGGATCGTTCGCAATCCATTCGTTTAGTGTGGTGTTCATTGTGGTTCTCCTGTGGATCGTCTCGCACGTGTCGACTCTGCGTCGAACTCCGCGCGCGCGGTCAGCGCCCGAGCCTTGTCCGCAGGGTCTAGCCGCTGCCGACTCTTGAGGACGACGTGGCTGATGATGAATGCTCGGCGTCCTTTGTAACTTGAGTGCCACCCGTACGCGCGAAGGCCGCAGGTGGCCTTGATTGCATAGATACCGTCACCCTCGTGGTTCATGTGGTCAGGCGACCGCAATCTTCCGGTTTCCGCGAGCTGGTTCATGCGTGCTCGAAACTGCGCCGGACACGCGGATCGATTTCCCGGGACGCCCCGTTCGGCTGCGGCCCAGGACTCTTGCGCTCCTGACCTTAGCCAAATGCTCAATGTCGCCCCGCGTATGTACTCCTGCATGCATCCGCCGCAGAGTTAATATATAGATTAACCGATGAGACTGGAAGTGTACCGGATCACAGTGCGGATGCTAAGCGCTCGAGCTGCAGCTTAAAAGTCCAATACAATCAGCTAGGTACGAATATACGGGTCGGATCGCGCAGGACGCGCCGATACTGAACCTCCCACCCTCCTATAGCTGTTGCGCCTCATCGTCACCTCCCAGCCGGCCCGTCGGTGAAGCAGAAGCATGACCTGGACCGTTGTACGCCGCGACGGCGTGCCGCGCGCTCGCCTATCAGGAGGGCGAGAGGGCGAGCGGGCGAAGAAGATGGAGAACCCAACGACGAGTGGTCCGATCGAGAACGCCGCGACGCGGTACGCGGCACTGGCGCAGAAGTTCGAGGCGGCGCGCAAGCACCGACCGTTCAGTAAGCGTTCGACCGGTTCCGCTGGGCCTGCGTAACGATAAGAAATACAGCAAGCCCAAGCCAGGAAAAGAACAGAATCACCATGAACCAACCGAACTTCGCGCCCCCACGCGATCGACTCGACAACAACACCCATATCACGGGGGTGAGATAGATGAACGCAACGATTGCTAGCGCCCAAACCATGGGATCTTGCCAAAAGGTGGGAGCACTCGTGTGCTTACGCGGCGTGGGTTGGGATGGTTCGGTTGACGGGCTCGGTGAAATGGGAGCCGCCTTCCGACTAGTATGCTTCGGTCGCGCCGACTGGACACGCGCGGCGTCTGGCTGGATTCCAACGCTCTGGAGCTGCGCTCGAAGGCATTCCGCGTAGGCAGCTGGTCCGTTGGCATACTGCACGCCGCACGCCAGCTCGATTGACTCCTGGGTCTGCTTGTCGAAGCCAGTAAGGTCAGGCGCACCTTGAACAGCAACAGCGAACGTGTGTTTACACACCAGAGCCGCTGCGGTCAGCGTGATAACTACACTGATTCTGGAAGATAGATTCACGAGGCCTGTTGAAGTTTATGTGCCGCCCGGAAGCGTCGCACAACTCCCTCCCCAGCGAAACTCGAACGGTAGATTCCGGTACGCGCGTCACCATAGACCGCAACCCATAGTAGACTGCCCGCGTGACTGACGAGGACAAGCCCGAGGACGTTGCGCGGTTCAATCAGGAGTGAGACGCGAGTGTCAGACCCCGAGGTCTTCCGGTTCGACATCGAGGGGCAGTCGGTCACCTGTTACCAGACCGGCGAGGATCGGTTGTGGTGCTGCGAGTGCGCTGAGTTCCATCGCACGCTCTGTACCTACAAAGAAGGCTTCTGTCCGCATGTCGCGGTTGCGATCGAGCGCGCCCTCCGGGACCGCGTCAAAGACTTCGCCGCCCCGTGAACGTCTGACGACGACGCACCTTCCAACCCCAAGCCGTCACTCACCCTACTCAATAGCGGTCACTGAGCCGGCGATTGGTTCATCGAGCCGCTTGATGTGAGGCTGGGATCACGTCGCGACCGGCTGCGCGTGCGGCATGCTTCGGGCCATGCGACAGCAGGGTTACGTTGCGGGGCTGGTGGCGTTGCTGTGGGTCGCAGGCTGTACCCACGTGCCGGTCGCGCCGGAGCGCCAACCTGCGCCGGTCACCCCACCGGCAGTGGCGGTCCCGGAGCCCTCTGCCGCAGCCCCGCCGTTCCGCTCAGCCGCTGAGGACCCGAAAGACGGTCCGTGCATCAAAACGACACACGGCTGCATGGCGCTCAATCCTGATGTGGACGAGGACTCGATCGACCGGACGATCTGCGTGTCTGGTTACACCAAGGCGGTACGCCCGGCCACGAGCTATACCAACGGCGTGAAGAAGAAGCTGATGCGGGAGGCTGGTATCGATGAGGCGCGGATTGGCGACTACGAACTAGACCACATCGTGCCGCTCGAGCTCGGCGGCCATCCACGCAAGCTCTCCAATCTCATGCTGCAACCCTGGGAGGGCGAGCACGGCGCGAGGGTTAAAGACACGCTGGAGACGCACCTGAGATCACTCGTTTGCCACGGGAAGCTCGACCTCACCGATGCGCAGGTGTGCATTGCGCAGGACTGGGAAGCATGTGCTGCCAAGTACCCGAGGCGATGAGCAGCCTCCCACGGTTCCGCGCGTGCGGGCTGCCATCTGCAAGCTGTACCCGCCAGGGCCGGTGCGCGGCCCGCTGGCTGGGGATCCGCCGGTACCGGCTCAAGCTCGCGCCCTGGGCGGCGCTGCGGCCGGTCACGCTGCACTGATCACTTCCCGCCGCGGATGTTGAGATGCAAGAAACGACCGTGGTTATCACCCTGGCAACGATTTAGTCAGCGGCTCCGTCTAACACCCTTTTCGTTTCCTTGAGCGTTCCTTCCTCAAGATTCCGAAACAAGATGGTGGCGGCCGCGGTTCCTATTCCCTCACCTTCCTGGCAAGCCGCAAGAATCGCCTTCATCCTGTCCAGTTTCAGCCTTCCCGCTCCACTTCGCCGAGCGCACTCCAACCCCTCTGCCAGTTCTGCAAATAGTACGTCGTCAGCACGACGTCCTTCATTCAACCACGTGATATCAATGAGCAAGCAAGTTTCTAAGAGAAACGCCGGAATGGGTAATGACGATGGACCTTCCGCGAACGCAAACAACAGTGTTCGCGCATCAGGGCGGCTACCGGAAAGGCGATCAAGAATCACGGCTTCAATCGAAGTCCCGTACACCGTGAAGTCTGAGCAGTTAGCGCCCCGTATGACCACAACATCAGCATCGGACGGAATCGACTCCAAAACACCAGTGAATTGCTTACTGTGATAGAGGCCCACTCCAACGTCGATGACTGCACACGAGCGTTGCGAAACTGTTTGCGCTATTCGCGTAACGACGTAAGACGCCCCGTTCCCTGTAAGAGCGACGGGTATTCCAGTCGGAAGAGCTCTTAAGACAAGTCTAGCGATGCTATGTGAGTCAGCGACGTTGATGCCGTTCGCCTTCAAGATAGCTGGCAAGTCCCCCGGCTCTCGAGGAATTGTCTCCAGAGTAACCGAGACGCTTGTCGTCTCGGAGCTTGTTGTTGGCTTGACTTCTGGCCCTCTCTCTCTAGCTTCGAAGAGTGCTTCGAATACTGCGAACTCTGAAACAGCCTCGAGGCCATGAGCCTTCGCTTTGTCGAAGGCTTTCCGCACTGAAGAGCCAACCTCACTCGCTATCTGCTTCTTTTGCTCCTCTAGTCGCGTGCATGCTGTGTTTAGCTGCTTGATGTGCTCCTCGAGTCGCCCCCGAGCTTCCAGCAACTCCGAGCGCGAAGCTTCGAAGTCTTCGACTACCTTTTGCTTGGCAGCGTCTACTTCAGCTTTGACCTTGTCGGATTTGAGAACCAAGGACACAACGTTCTCCAGTCCTTCCTTTTTGTCGACGAACGCGTCTAGCTCGGCCTCCAACCTCTTGAGGCGCTTTTCGCTCAGACCACCTTGGGTACGGATGTATTCGACAATTATCCGGACATGCCCTCTAGAAAGTTGGGGCCAGGATTCGACTTCAGACGCGTCTTCGAGCACGTTCTTCAAGACCGTGCCGAGGTCAGAACAATCCAGCTGCGTATCGTGCGGAGGCAACGGACCGAGCACAACGACCTGACCAGATACACGCCATCCCGTCGCCGAGTGCCAAGCCAGCAAAGGCGTGTCGTAGTTGTAGCGCAAGTAATCGCGTCCTTCGCCGGGCACCTTTATGAGCAGGCCGTCGGATAACCTGAACAACAGGCCCGTCACCGGCGAAGGCCAGCCAGACTTAAGTGCTTCTCGAATCGCATCAGGCTCAGTTGATGGAACAGGGATGTCAATCACTGTGAAAGCAGAGACACCGCGGCTGCGAATTCGCAGTTTTATAGGTTGTTCACTTTCGAAAGTTTCTACAACCCATGTCGCGAGCTCGCCCACCATCGGATAAGCAGGTCCGGGAAATCCGATGATCTGACCCCTTTCGGGAAACAATTCCCGCGCGGTGTTGCGGTCTAGGCTCCAGAGTTCGCTGCCGATAAGTAGGGCATAAGGCTCGACGAAGGCCGCTGTGCCGCTGACCGTTTCCTTGGAACAGCGTCCCAACACCTGTGCGCCCTCGACCTCTATCTCGCCGAGCTGCACTACCGGCCTCGGATCACGAACCAAGAGGCCCCGGCCGTCTAGTGATCGACGCTGCCAGTTTTTTCGAAGCTCACCTAATAAGCCCGCGATGCGATTACGAACGGCCTCATCAGGTACAGTCTTCAACACCTCAGCGGCATCAGCATCTGGCCGGCGTAGTAACGTGACGATTGCGGCGCATGTGGCTGCCCAAATATTTAGGTTCGATTGTGCACCGAGCCGTCCGTCGCAAGCGGCCGCAATTGCTTGGATGTCTTGGTCGTCAGGAACGACCGAGGTGTTTTGTTCGGGGGCGGCGATTGCGCTCGTCTTTCCTGAGTTAGCCTGAACTGTGCTTGTGTCGCTTGGCTGCCCAGTATCTTTCTCGCTGTCAATAGGTTGCTTAAGAAACGTTATCCATACTGCCGGAGGGGATTCCTTAAAGAGGTAGTACAGTCCAAGGCGCGCGTAAGCGTGGGCGAGACTCCGGTCATTCTTACTTCCCGCTGATTCAAGGGCGTGATATTGCGCAACCAGAGTCTCTGGAGGAATGCTTTCCTCCACCTTCAACCGCTTTCGCATCCACGCAGCAAGCACTCGGGCGGATTTGCCGTTTAGGCTCGCCAGCAGACTTATTTGCGCTTCGCGCTTGTCGGATACTCTGTGCAATGCAGTACCAGCGGCGATCAGTTGCTTCTTGCAGGACTTCAGAAATTCTGCAATTTCGCCTGGCTCCGTACCTGTCGCAAGTAAGTACTGAAGCCTTTTCGGATCCACGGACTCGTAGCTCACAGCCCCTTCCTCGCAAGTGCTCGTCGCAAATATCGTAGTTGCGGCCCGTATGCAGGTGACCACCTCTTCGACCGCAGCGCACTCAACCAAATCGGGCATCTAGCCCAGTTGATTCCCGCCAACATCTCCCCGCCACCTTGCCCTCGGGAAGAGGTTACAGTCCCAAGCCAAAGAGCCAGCGAACGCAGCTCCTCGAGATCGAGCGTGAGGGCGCCCGCCTTCCCGATTGCCTGATCAGACAGAAGCTCGGCCCATCCGAACGGCCCACCGTCGATGGTTATACTCGTGTTAGCCGGAATTTTTGCTCGAACGGTAGGTCCCTCAGGAAGTATCCGCTCTCCGTTCACGCGGATACGCTCTAAGACTTGAGGACACGGCAGCTGGAATTCGAATTCCGCGCTTTGTAGCGGCGAACTATTCTTCTTCAAAGTCGCTGAGAGTTCGAGTAAATCGACCGTTTTGCCGCCGAAGTGAACCTCCACGCCTGGTGGCGTAAACGGACTGAAGGCCCCCACATCAATCTGCAAAGCAGACTGACCGTCGACGGAGAACTCGATCATCCCGCCCGGCGGATGAACGATCCGGAATGTCCTTTCCTCGTTGCATGATTCGAGTTCGAGGGATCGCCCGTCTGGCATCCTGGCCTCCACTTCCGCGCGGGAAGTTGTACGGAGTTTCAATTCATCGCATGGGCCAGCGACTGCCCAGACTCCCTCTGGTGTAATGTGATGAACGGAGGGCGACGTCAGAAAGACCTGGGTGCGACGCGCGCCGATACGGCGACCGAGCGCGGACTCAACCGCTAACCGGTCTGCCTCATCCAACGAGTCACCACATTCGTCTAACTCAAATCGATGTACCCACCAACCGTCCTCCCATTGATCTATCGCAGTGAGAGTTAGACCCGCCAGATTTTTGAGTGACGACGCCTGACTCGAGCTGGTGATTGCCCAGTATGCATCACCCCACGCTAGCGGAGCGGTGTCAGGGATGCGCGCGCCAGCGCGGAGGCTATCTCTGAAAAATGTCCACTTAGCCTTTGTCAGGATCCTAATTGGCTCACTTACCAAATACCAGTAACTATCATCAACGTCTGTGTGACGTCGTTCGAACTGGTACGTTTCCGCGGGGCCAACTCTTAGGCGGACCTCCGTTTGGAGCTGCTCGCAAGACACAGCGAACTCGCCGCGCTTGCTCTGTAAGAAGAGTCGTCCTGGCCACCAAGGTGACTCACCGCGCCGGGGGAGCTCCAACACAATGGCGTAGCTGGTTCTATCGTCTCCATCTAGACTAACGCGAATCCGTGCATTGCTGCTCGACTCCAATTGGGGGGTGACGGCCGCGCCACGCCTCGGATTCCCTGGAGCGGGAATCTGAGGCCCAGAATAGGCGTAACAATCCGGCGTCGCCTGGTGGCTCAGATGCGCGAAATGAGGCAGGCGCTCACGCCCCTTCCGTAGACCGACGCGGGCTCGACATTCCGGATTAGGACACCTGAACGGACCGTCGGAGCGCCGCGCGGTGCTCGCATACAGTGGTTTGTTAGTTCTAACGCTGATAGCGACGAACATTGGCATCACCGCTCGGTGGTTGCCATGCGGTGCCCGCCCTAATCATCTGCTGGATGTCATGCGGGCGAAATGCTTGAAACTCCGGGCGACGCTGCGCCCTCGGCAGGATCCAGCGTTCTAGACACAAACTAGATATCTCGGAAACAGGGAGTAAACTGCGGAAGTTAGGCCGCTTGTGTGTTCCTCTAAGATACTCGAGCGCGTTAGACGCTAACTGACATGAAAACACCTCACGTCTAAAGCCGTGGTGCAGGAGTTTCGGACCCAGCCCGAGATGCACGAACGCCTTACGGACGACACGCATCTTCCAGTTAGGCCCGTGCCCATAGCGGTTGTTAGTAGCGTATGGGTCGCGCATTCGGCGCAGGTAGGAACGCAACTCCGTGAACAAATCATCGGGAAGATGAAAGTGACCGTAGCCTTCGGTGAATCCGATAGGCTCGAAGAAGCTTCGGCCGTCGATGCGTAGCCGGTTGTAAACGGACGATCTGCCCATAGCCGAAGTCGTCGTAACAAGCACAAGGCGGGCACCCTTGTTCAGTCCCGATATTACACCCTCGCTCGCACCGTATCGCTTGCGAAACGCCTCCTCGACTTCTCGTGTTTTAACGAGGCACGCAATTAATTTGCCTCCGAGTAGAAGGCTGTAGGGCGGTAAAGCACCCAACACAAAGGCATCTAACACGTTAACCAATCGCCGCACTCGATCATTGGATGTCCAACCAACTAATCTATCGCGCGCGCCAAGGTTGAATACCGGATCGCCTAGTGCGATCACCCCAATCAGTTTGCCCACGCTGTCGTCCCACACGAGAAACTTAAGGCGCCTACCAAAGCCATCTGAGACGGGTATGCTCCACGTTAGCGTTGCCAGTCGAAAGAGATCTGATTGAGGAGTGCCTGCGGTTACCAGTTCGAGTCGAGGCGCTATGGCACTTGGCCGAATCTCCCTACCGTCCGCAACACTCCGAATGAATTCCGGAAGTGCGTTGCGCAGAAGCCGATCGCTCTTGTCCAGGCGATCCCTGCGCTGCTGACTGTGCACAGCCCGATATGCTTCTTTATCGTTGGCCCCTGGCACTAACACCCCAGAGCTGGCGTGCGAAAACCCCAGGGCTCTGAGATGCCTTCTCACCCTTCGTTTTAGATTTGCCTCGTAAAGAGCAATTTTCACCGTCGTGGGTGATTTTCGCGTTCTAGCCGTCACCTTCATGGCGTGACCCGTGCTGCCGCATCTGGCAGCGCATTCGCGATCTCATACTCACTGAAGAGTAGAAGGTTTGGCCCTCCCTGAACGGCGTCGAAGTCTCGTAGCCCTGGATAGCAGCCGATTAGATGGTTAGTGCCACCGTGCGTAATTGAGTACGCCGCGCCTTCCGAGTCGGCCACGCTCCAACCTTCAAGCCTGAGGAATTCCGCCAATGGCTCAAGCTGAAGTCGCTGTTCAGCTGCGGACAGCATGGATGGTACCGCTCCCGATTCCGCGTATCGGAGCATCTCTAAGCCCAGCAGCCGGTTTAGCGCGCGATGGAAGAACCGATTCTCATAAGACCGTAGACACTTATCGCACGATGATGTGCACGAGCAATTTTGAAGGAGCGCCTTTGTTTCTCGCAGTATCCCGTCGATCTTCTTACCTGCCATGCTAGCGTAGCCAGCACCGCCGGCGAGCGTGTCGTATAGGAATACATCAGCGACCCTTTCATCCTTAATCGTGAGGAATCGAAAGCCAGCCTTGAGCTCGCGCGGGTCCACGTCCAGAGAATTTGCAGCCGCAAGGGCGAGGGCTTCACTCAAAGATCTAACTGCGTCCACAAGCGGTCTTCTGTGAAACGAGTCGTCGTACCGTGCATTCAGTGGAGGATCCAAGGTCACTCGCATAACCAAGATGTCGGTCGCGAACATATACCCCAGATAGACGGGCCGAAACTGGCCGTCGCATTGAGGCGGCTGGCGGCGATTGGCGGGATCTTGGATCAGGTAATCTCGGTCGTGACGACCAAGCACGCTGACGCTCGGAAGCTGCGACTTCCCACATTGTTCGCACACGAGGAAGCCCGTACCACCCTGAGCGCTTGCCTCACCGCGATTCACTAACACGAGTTCTTCGTTGTGTCCGTGGGCGACTCTAGTCTTCGAGCCTATCTGAGTGAAGTTAAGCGACTGCCCACCGCGCGGATATGGGAGCTGCGCGGAAGTAACTTCAGTGAACACCTGCTCGTCACCTAGTTCGTCGATGGCGCCCGCGCCCTGTGGAAACACAACCTCTGGTTGTATTATCTCGATCCTTGCAATCGGTGCATTCCGGCAAATTGCACATTGCTCTCCGCCCGCGAGGTCCCGATCCAACTCGGTGTGAAAGCAATTCGGGCACTGGACGAATCTGCGGGCCTTTGCAAACAACGACACAGCTCGATCCATTTCAGTTGCCGGGGAATTCGCCGCCACCGTGCCAATTTTGTACGTTTCTTTGTTCACTACCACCCATCGTCCTGGCGCATACTCAGAGAGAGCTACACTAAGTCCCTGTTGGGGACGCTCAAGCGTTCGGACAAAACCGCCCTCCCGCCTCTCAATCTGCAGCGCAAGGAGGTGACGCGGAAATGCATACGACGGGAGCACGCCGTTAGAGAACAGGAACTCGAGCAGCTGGCTCTGCGGTGAGACGAGCCGAGCATCCTTTTCCGGCGCGATTCGCGAAAGCTCCAGCACCAAATCTTTTGCGAGAGTTCTCGCATGTCCTTGGTGGACGGGCGGTAACCACGATTCCAGTTTCTCCATGCACCGCGCTGACAAGTCCGATTCGAGCCAATCTGCGAAGGCCTTGACTGTGAAGTCGCCTGTTCCATGAAAGAACTCAAGGGTCGGTCCCAGGACGGTCGTAATGTCTCCACCCTGCCGGTGCGCTTGCTCCTGAGCGTGAAAAAAGGTTTGAATTAGTTGAGCGTTTGCATGTCGAGAGACAATCGTCGGGTTGTCGGAATCGACGCTTGGATCGGGCGGCGACCCGGAGATCATTGCGGTCGGGTTTTCGAAGTAGTGACTGTCATGCGGGTTGTTTTGCGCATAGGTCACGACGGTGGACACAGACGCACCGCGCCGACCTGCTCGGCCGGCTCGCTGCTGATAATTCTGTCTCTGCGGTGGAACGTTGCGCAGTCCTACCGCGACGAGTGACCCTATGTCGACACCTACCTCCATCGTCGTCGTGCAACTAAGCACATCTATCGGCCGATCTGCTGTACCGACAAGTATGTCTCGGAAGCGCCGCTCAAAAGTCTCTGTTGTGGGATTCGGCTTTTCTGTGTCGCGGTAGTTAAGCTGCGCGGTGTGTTCCTCGACATCGAGAGAAAACGCTTTTTCTGTCCCCCCAAGCAAGCGCGTTACCGGATCGCGCCAGAATGTCTTTCGCGCCCGTAAATAAACACTATCGTCGAAATTAAGCGTCACGACTGAACTGCTACCGCAGTTGGCGCATGCACCACGCCAAGTGGATGGAGCGAGAAACGTGCAGGCAGCACACTGAAACCAAGGTCGGTCAAATGCCGACACTATCTGC
>Ga0306920_100015132_pt1 | contig 10563 bp, 11 predicted proteins | sample flu12Cox44000170_FD_204666 | JGI IMG/M metagenome (GOLD analysis project Ga0306920, IMG submission 204666) | Lab enrichment of tropical soil microbial communities from Luquillo Experimental Forest, Puerto Rico - flux4day.12C.oxic.44.000.170 (v2)... | ecosystem: Environmental > Terrestrial >... | reverse complement strand
TCGCAGATCGAGACGGCAACTGAACCGCGTGCCGCAAATGCTGGTCCCCAGCAATCCAACCCGCTCTGCTTGCCGAATAGCCGTCCGCAGTCGCTTGATCGCCAGCGGATACTCGGCTCGTACATAGATGTAGCCTTCGCTCGCGCCCACGGCATACGCTGCGATGAGCATCCCTTCAATCACACGGTGCGGATCGCTTTCGAGGACACTCCGGTCCATGAATGCGCCCGGATCGCCTTCGTCCGCATTGCAGATCACATACTTCTGTGCGCCGAACGCCTTCGCCACCGTGCTCCATTTCAATCCGGTGGGATACCCCGCGCCACCCCGCCCGCGCAATCCGCTCCGCACGACTTCCTGCACAACTTCGGATGGCGTCATCTCCGAGAGCACCTTCACCAGTCCGCCATAGCCCGACAGGCCGATGTAGTCCTCCATGCGCTCCGGGTCGACGATCCCCGAATTCTCCAGCACGATCTTTTTCTGGCGCTGAAAGAACGGAACATCGGTGCGGCACACTAGCCGCTCCACTGGAGGTCCATCAACCGCATCGAGTAATGCTCCTGCATCTTCCGCCGCAACGCGCTGGTACAGAGTTCCCGAGTCGGTCGAGACCAGCGGGCCCTCCGCGCACAGCCCCATGCACCCCACGCCCTTGGCCTTGCAGCGTTTTTCCCAGCCGCGCCCCTTAATCTCTTTCTCCAGCGCCTCTTTCACCGCTCCGCTCTGACACGACATGCAGCCCGCAGCCATGCACACATTCAACTGATGCTCGATCTGCCCTCGAGCCGAATGTTCCTCTTCCGCAATCTGATCCAATTCGTCAGGAGTCATGCCGGTTCCATTGCACCAACCGATCTTTCAAAGCTTGTGCGGTCACTTTCCCCGCAACTTGCTGGTCGTACACCACAGCGGGCGCCAGCCCACACGATCCAAAACAACGTGCGGTCAGCAGCGACACCTTGCCGTCAGGGGTTGTTTCTCCGGGCCGGATTCCCAGGTCCTTCTCCATGGTGGTAAGCAGTTGCCCTGCGCCCTTTATGTAGCAAGCTGTCCCCGTGCACACTACGCAGGTGTGCTCCCCTGCCGGCTTCAGCGTGAAGTAGTGGTAGAAGGTCGCTACGCCATAGGCGCGGCTCAGTGGGACGCGCAGTGACACTGCCACGTAGCGCAGGCCTGCTTCGTCCAGGTAACCAAACGTTTCCTGAACCGTGTGCAGCGTCTCGATGAGGCCGCGAGGCTGGCTGCCCAGTTTGCGCATCGTCGTATCGACCAGCCGCCAACGTTTGTCTTGGCTTGGGGGAACAGGTTTCGAGAAGTCGGTAATCATGCTCTGCCGTCCAATACCGCAAGCGCCGAAGGGGCCCCGCGCTTGTCGGCTCCTCTAACTGTTCAGCCTAGGTCTTCGAGACGAAGTGGTATGTGACGGCTATCACGAGGGAGTGGCCAAATGGTCATGTGCCTCGATTGTTCGCTGAGGGAAACTCCGGTTACGCGACGGTCTCTGCCTTGGTTTTCAGTAGCGCATCTCGCCGCTGTTCCAGCCATGCGCCCCATGCATTCAATCCGTGCCCCGTCAGACAAGAGACACGTATCACTTCCAGCCCCGGATGCACCATCCGCGCATTGTCAACCGCTTCTTCAATAGCAAACGGCACATACGGAAGCAGGTCGACTTTATTCAGGATCAGCAATTCCGACTTAAAGAAGATCGATGGATATTTCAGGGGCTTGTCTTCGCCCTCGGTAACACTCAGCACCACAATCTTCGCCGATTCGCCGAGGTCATAGCTAGACGGGCACACCAGGTTACCGACATTCTCGATCAACAGGTAATCGAGATCCTGAAGCCGCCAGTCCTCCAGATGACGCTCGATCATGCGCGCATCGAGGTGGCACGTCCCTCCAGTCGTGATCTGCTTCACCGGAAATCCAAACCGTCGTAGGCGCTCCGCATCGTTTTCCGTTTGCAGGTCTCCGGTCAAGATCGCCACCCGGCTTGTGCTCGGCAGCATGCCCAGCGTCCGTTCGAGAAGGCTGGTTTTCCCGGATCCCGGCGAACTGATCAGATTTATGCACAACACATCGTGGTGGAGGAAGCGTTGGCGCAACTCCGCCGCCACCCGGTCATTCTCGTTCAGAATTTTGCGTTCCAACGGCACACGGTTCATCTTCTTCCACCTCCACATAGGCCAGCTCTAACTCGTCCCCGGCGATGCACTCCGAGTTCTCCGCATGACATCCTGGGCACTCGAAGTTGTAATCCGGCACATCGAACTCCCGACTGCAAGCCCGACAACGATGCCGGCGCACTCTCCACTCAATCTCAAGCAACAATCCTTCCAGGTCGGTCTCCAGAATCAGGGCGTCGAAACAAAAACGCAGCGACTCCGGATCGATCGCGGCCAACTCCCCCAGGCGCACACCCACTTTCGTAGGCCGCATACCGGGATATTGGCGCGCCTCAGTCCGCACTGCATCCAGAATCGAATTCGCAATCCCCATTTCGTGCATGGCGATGGGGCTGACTCTATCCCGAAACTTCCACCCCCCCAGTGACGGGTGTCACAAGGGACAGTGATTCCGGACCGCGTCCACCCCGGGCCTGGGTCTAAAGTCCGCCGATTCCGTGTACACTCAAGAATCTGAGGAACAAGCACGAAGCTCTATGCTCCTGCTGACCATCTTCCTGGCGGGCCTTCTCCACGGTCTTGGTCCAGACCATCTCGCGGCGATCACCGCCTTCGGCGCCGTGGTCGGTCGTGACTTTCGCCGGGTCACCTTCTTCTCGCTACGATTTGCCGCCGGACACGCCGTCGTCCTGCTCGGCGCAGCGCTTCTGGCCCACTTCGGCCGTCTGGCCATGCCGGTTTCATGGGAACGGGGCTTCGACATCGCAGCCGCTTCGATTCTGTTGCTAACCGGCCTCGCGATGTTCGTCGGCCTGCTCACTGGACACATCTCGCTTCATTCCCACACCCACCACCATTCGCATGGCGAGCATCAACACGTTCACGCACACCTCGGCGACCCTGCTCAGCATAAGCACGGTCACGGACGCCTCGCCTTTCTGATTGGTGGATTGTTCGCCCTGGGCGGGGCACGCAGCTTGCTGGTCATTATCCCGGTCGCGCTCGCTCAAACCCTGACCGAATCGTTGATCCGGGTCGCAGCTTTCGCTTTTGGAATCGTGGTCTCAATGGCCGCCTACGGCCTGGTCGCAAGCGGTGTTCTCGGACGCGCGCAGGACGTGGCCAGCCCGCGCCGCCAGCGTCTCGTTCTGCAGTTCACCACCGCCGCAGTTGCATCTTTTTGTGTGATTGCCGCGCTGATGACGCTCTCGGAACGTTTACATTCATGAGAAGCAGCTTAAGCCCCGGTCTTCCCCGCGGGTTCGGGGCCCAGTTCTTCTTCGATCTTCCCGAGTTGCTCAAGTAGTGCGTAGGTTCGCTTAGCCTCCGCCTCGTCCACCCGGCTGATCGCGAATCCCACATGAACCAGAACGTAGTCACCAACCACCACTTCCGGCACGAACCCTAGCGCCACCTGGCGGACAATGCCGCCAAACTCGACGTTGCCAACGTCAACGCCGCCGATATTTTCCTTGGTCAGAACTTTTCCGGGTACGGCGAGACACATAAGAGACCTTTTCTACGCGCAGACTGGCGCGCCCGCTTCGGCGACCAAGCCATCCAGAATTCCATGGGCCGTTTTCAACGCCGCCTTCAGCGACCGGTGCACATCACGCGACAACCCCACACCTGTTTGCAGAGACTTGGGCTCAACCCCAATGATGTAGCACTTGTCCGGCAGTTCGCCTAGAAACGCCGCCGTCGCCAGCAATTCGCCTGCATTCCCTTCGTGCGCAGTGGTCGTCCGACTGGTCGCAAAGCGCAGGACATCTTGCCCCTCAAGCACGCATATCGATCCGGGCTCGTGCCCGGTCGTCACTGCATCGAGAATGATGAGAGCCCTGCGATCCGCGATCCGGCCCACCAGCGCGAGTCCTTGCGTCCCGCCATCCAGAAACTCCACCAATCCACCCGCGCCGCTATATTCGCGGGCGAGATCGCCGACCAGATTAGGCCCGACCCCGTCGTCGTGTAACTGGATATCTCCCAACCCCAACACCAGGATGGGCGCAACCGTATCGAGTTTCGCGGGTCCGTGTGTCATCTCTGAAATCTCCCTGGTAGAAATCCCTGGATGGAAGAACGTTCATGGAGCGTAAGCTTGCCACACTCTTCGATTCCGGGACAACTGCCTCAGTTGCGCGGATTATGAGTTGGTCTGTACGCCCGTGATGCAAGTCACAAGGTCCAGTGAGGCAATGCGTTGAGAACACCTCCGTGGTCACGGCCACCCTCAGCCGTCCAAGGCGGAGTGAAGTTCCGCAGGGAGAACCACCCACTCTAGCCAGCCACTGCCAGCTGCTCCCACCAGATCTTGGCCTCACTTTCCTCGAAGCGCCGAATGAACCCTACCTCAAGGCGATCAAGCTCTCGCAGCACTGCCTGAACCGCCCGCACAACGCTCCCCTGAACCGCCTTGCTCAACGCGCAGCCGCCTTCATAGGATTCGCCGCTGACTCCCACCAGTAGCACTTCCTGCGGACACCCCCCATAAAACTCCGCTGCCCACAGCGCATCCGCCAGCGCGGGCGAATGCGGATCCAGTCGTACGGCAGGGGTGCACCGTGTCAGCTCGTCCTTGCGGTACAGCGTGATCGCACCCGGCGCGGCTCCATTCGCCACCGCGTCCACCACGATCAAAGCGTCGAGCCCCGCGATGTGATCAATCAGATCGAGCGCAGGCGTGCCCAAGTCCTCGACCTCTACGCCTTCATCGAACACATAGTTCGCCTGCAACAAGCGCACTACATACGGACCGATGCCGTCATCCGCTAACAGCACGCTCCCAATCCCCGCGACCAGAATCCGCTTCATAGCACCTTCACCTGCGCGATCTGCTTTCCGGATGGATCGAACGCGTGACACGCGCAAGCCATGCACGGATCAAACGAATGCACAGTTCGCAAAACTTCCAGCGGCTCCTCCGGCCGTGCCAGGGGCGTATGCATCAACGAAGCCTCATACGGACCAAGCGCTCCGGCGTTGTCCCGCGGGCTGGCGTTCCAAGTGGAAGGCACGACCGCCTGGTAGTTTTTGATCTTCTGATCTTTGATCACCACCCAGTGTGACAACGTTCCACGCGGCGCCTCATGCGTCCCCACGCCCTCCGTCTCGCTGTTCGGCAATACGGGCGCATTGTGCACGGAGTAGTCTCCGCGCGCGATGTTATCCACCAGCAACTGCCAGTGCTTCTGCGATAACTCCGCCAGCATGCACGCCCGGATCGCCCGCGCCGCATGCCGCCCCAACGTCGAGTGCAGCATGTCGGGTGTAACCTGCGGCCCGCCGATCGAGCGGACTTTCTCGATCGCCCCAGTGACATACTTGCGCGTGAGTTCATGCCCCTGCGCATAACCGACCAGCACCTGTGCCAGCGGCCCAACCTGCATCGGTTCGTTGTCGAAGCGTGGCGCCTTCACCCAGGAATACTTCTGCGCGCCATCCCAACCGGTGAATTCCGGCTCCGTCTCTCCCGACCACGGTTGCAGCGGCTTCCCGCCCTGGTAGTACGCATGCGTAACGTCCTCAGTGACCGCGTGCCGGAACACCGCATCCGCTGCCGTCTGGAAACCGCGCACGTTCCCAATATCGCCATGCCGTATGAATCCGCCCGGCAGATGGTAAGCCGTTCCTTTGCTGTCGAGCGGCAGATCCGGCACCGCCATATAATTCTTCACACCGCTGCCGATCTTGAACCACTCTGGATACATCGCCGCCACTGCGCAAACATCCACGAAATAAACCTGCTCCACGAAACGCGCAACATCATCGAGCAGCAGCTTGATCATCTCCAGCTTGTCCATACCGAGCGCCGACGTGCCATCCAGATCGATCGCGTTTGATACTCCACCCACAGTCAGATTCTGAATGTGCGGTGTCTTCGATCCCAGCATGCCCACCACCTGCAGCGCCTTCCGTTGATATTCCAGCGCCTGCAGATAGTGCGAAAATGCAAGCAGATTCACTTCTGGCGACAGCCGCATCGCCGGATGTCCCCAATACCCGTTCGCAAAGATTCCGAGCTGTCCGCTCGCAGCCACTGCTTTCACCTTGTCTTGCGCGGCCTTCATGGTCATCCGCGAATTCCCGGTCCAGGCCGATAGGCTCTCCCCCAGCGCCGCGGTCTTCGCGGGATCCGCTTTCGGAATCTGCAGCACATCGACCCAGTCCAGCGCGGATAACTGGTAGAAGTGCACGATGTGATCGTGCAGCGCATGCGCAATCAGGATCAGATTCCGGATGTACTGCGCATTCGGCGGTACCTCGAGTTTCAGCGCATCTTCCACCGAGCGCACGCTGGCCATGGCATGCACCGTCGTGCACACGCCACAGAATCGCTGCGTAAACAGCCACGTATCTCGCGGATCGCGCCCGCGCAGAATCTTTTCGATCCCGCGCCACATCGTGCACGATGCCCAGGCGTTGCTGACTGCGTTGTTCTCGACCTCCACATCAATGCGGAGGTGACCTTCAATGCGTGTAATTGGATCGATGGTGATTCGGTTTGCCATAGTGCCTGCTTAGTCGGAACTTGTCGTAGTCTCTGTCTCGTTCTCGCCGAAAAATCCGTACTTGAAGTACCCGGTCCAACGGATATACGGCCTGCGGAACCGGAAGTAACTCGCCATGCCGTACCACTCCTCGAGTGGTGCAGGCAGAATCGCCAACCGCTTCACGACCACCAAAAACCCCGCGATGCCCAGCGAAATAAATCCCAGCGACACGAGAACTTCAATCGTGGTCGGAAAATACAGCGACTCCGGATTCGGCCGGAATGCCAGTGTGGTTGGGCTGAAGCGATAAATCATGCCGCCTGCCGAACTCAGCACGTAACCAAGAAACATGTCGCGAGTGCGGTGATCGTTGACCGATCGGCGCAGCAACCAGCCACCGGTAGAAATCAGAATGATCTCGATCCAAAAAACTCCGGCGAACCGGTCGAAATGAAAAGCCGTGCCTAGCGCACCACGAAAGAAGATGTCGACCAACCGCAATCCAAGCCACCCTGCGATCAGCCACCACGTGATCTCGGCAGCTTCATCCAGAACTTCCATGTCCATGGCTCGCCGCCAAACCAGGCAGCACAACATGGTGGTTCCAGCGACGCACCCAAACGACATAAACGTCGCCGCGCCCAAATACAACAACGGCAGCCACGGCGTCTGCCACAAGGGGTGCACGCGCTCTCCCGCCAACAGCATCAATGCACCCAGCGATGACTGGTGCATTCCCGGCAACAAATAAGCCGCTGCAATGATCCAGGGAAAGAAGTAATGCAGGCCGCGTTCAATCTTCTCCACACCCGGTCGCAACCGCGAGTCGAAATACCACAGGCGCTCCAGCAGCGGCGGAAGATTCTCCACCGCCAGCGGAATCATTGCGTAGATCGACATGCAGATCGCCACTTCAGCCAGCGGCGAGTGCATGTTCCATTTCCAGGGAAACACCATCCAGTAAAAATTCCACGGCCGCCCCGCGTCGATCCCCAACAACATCAGCCCGCACGCATATGCCAGGAAACTCGTCAGCAGGGCCATGCGCATCAGCGCGTGCAACCGCTTCCGCCGGAATACCCAGGCCGCGATCCCCACTGCAAACGCGCCTGAACCAAGCGCTGTCATCACCATCACGTTGAACGTCTTCCAGATGCCCCAGCCGTACGCATCGTTCATTCCGCTCACAGGGCCCAGCCCTGCAAGTTCGCGGTACGCGGTCAGTACAAATGCAATCAGGATCAGGCCGCACAAAAACAAGAACTGCCCCGTCACCACCGGGAACCCGAACACGGGCACCGCGCGCGCCCATCGCCCGAACATCTCCTTGGGTCCGCGAATCAACGCCGCTTGTGCGCTGCTCATAGTTGTGCCCTCAATCCAGTTTCTTTCTCGCGCTCGTGCATCTCGCGCTCGTGCCCCTTCAAGCTTTTGCGGATCACCTGCACGAGTCCCACATATAAAACCGCAGGCAGCGCAAAGTACTGGTAGAAGCGTCTCTGCCAGCGAAGCGTCCGCGCCGGCACCGATTCAGTACCCAAAACCGGCAAGCCGAGATCCTCGAAAGGCACCGCCGACAGGTACAGTGCCTGCGTCCCCCCGTTGTCCAACTCGCCATAAACGCGTTCTTGGTAGTAGCGTTTCGGGTGATCCTGAATCCGCTGCTTGGCCTCCTGCAGAAGCACCGTACGCGGCCCGAACTTCACCGCTCCCGTCGGACACACACTTGTGCATCCCGGCTGCAGGCCTTTCTCAAGGCGCCCGCTGCACAATTCGCATTTGGTGACCCGAGGATTGAACCCTTGCCATTGGAATCGGGGGATGTGATAAGGACACGTGATCGTGCAATATCGGCATCCGATACACTTCTCAGCAGTCCAGCTCACGACTCCGGTTTGCGGATCTTTGTGCAACGACTGGAACGGGCACCCTGCGGCGCACGCCGGATCCAGGCAATGCATGCACTGCCGCTTCACGTACGAGAATGGTGATCCATCGGCCGGCTTATACAGCTTGATCACGTTCCGCGTCAGATCGTTCAGGTCGGTGGGCGACTGGTGCAGCGAATCGCCGCGCGTGTCTGGAGGTGTGTCATTCGCTTCCGCGCAGGCTGCCACGCAAGCCTTGCATCCAATGCAGAGGGTCGCGTCGTAGAGCAGCCCCACCGCTGCGCTCGGAACCTTGGGGGCCCCTTCGTTACCCTCGGCAACCACCGTAATCGCGACCGCGGCAGGCACTCCCGCTTTGGCGATACCGCTGAGCATCTCTCTCCGGGTGATTGCCACGTTATTCCTCTTTCTTTCCGGCAGACGGAATGGACGAGGACGTCAACTTCCCCGCATGCGCTCGGTCTGCCGACACGCGAGCCAAGCCAGCCTCCTGGCTGCTCTCAAATCGTTGCGAAGCGACCCACGCTGCTCCTCCTACCGCACCCGCGACCACTCCTACCAGCGCCGCAGCGCCAGTTTTGATCCGGCCCGCTGCGCTGTAAATCGGGGGATACGTATCCGGAGGCGTCGCCAGATGAATCGGAACCGTCTCAAAGGTCCCCATCTTCCACACAACTTCTTTCTCGGTGCAACCCACGCAAGGAACGCCGATCCCAATCGGCCACACCCCCGGCACCTCGTTGAAGTGCCGCGTCGAACATGCCGCGTGCGTCACGGGCCCTTTGCAGCCCAGCTTGTACAGGCACCATCCCTTGCGATGCCCTTCATCGCCAAACGCCATTGCGAACCGCCCTGCATCGAAGTGTCCCCGTCGCGGGCAGTTCTCATGAATCACGCGCTCGTACGCAAACTTCGGACGATGCAATTCATCCAGCGCGGGCAGCTTGCCCATCGTCACGTACTCGAGCACGACTGCCAAAAAGTTGTAAGGGTTCGGTGGGCATCCGGGCAGATTCACGAGCGGCTTCCCGGTTATGACGAAATCCGCCCCGGTCGCGCCCGTCGGGTTTGGATCCGCCGACGGCACGCCGCCCCACGACGCACACGACCCGATCGCGATCACCGCCGCCGCCTGCGCCGCCACTTCCTTCGCCACTTGCATGGCCGGGCGGCCCGCCAGCTCCATGTAAACGCCGTCATCCCGCGTCGGAATCGAGCCTTCGACCACCAGGACGTACTTTCCGGCATTCTGCTGCACGGCCTGCTTGAGCGCCGCTTCTGCTTGCGCGCCCGATGCCGCCATCAGCGTCTCGTGGTAATCCAGCGAGATCACATCCAGAATCAAGCTTGCAACGTCCGGCGCAGAAGTACGCAGCAACGTCTCCGAACAGCCGGTGCAATCCTGAAAGTGGAGCCAGATTACCGACGGTCGCCGCGCGCTCGCCACTTTCTTGGCGACTTGCAGAACATTCGCTTTGTCAGTCAGCGCCATGCCGACCGGCGCCGTCGCCATCAGCGCGGCGCACAGTTGCAGGAAGCTGCGGCGGGATACGCCGCATTCTTTGAGGTGTTCCCCGATTGTAGGTATGTGAAGCTCGCGACCGTTCGCCATGCGACCCATCCTCGTGAGCCTGCGCTGGGCCCCAGGCCTCGGTCTTTCGCAAAATGCACCTGTGCGTCAGCAGATCAGGATTGGACGTTGATCGAGGCCGGTATGCCTGCAGCCCGACTGGAGTCAGGCAACAGATAGGAGTTCGTGCGAGTGGGCGCGTTTGCCGAAGATGGGTCTCAATCGGGGACTGCAGAATCACTTGCCGAGCGATTAAGATAAAGACCAAGCCTCATGAAGGGGTCTTCGAACTGGGCTACACCCGATTCCCTTTGGCTCGCTGCCCCGCTTTCCACACTCCTGTGAAGACCGGGCCCGAACGAGCACGTTTATCTCTTTTATCGATAACTTGAATCAGTGACTCGAATCACACATTCCAGTGACTCCATACCGCAGCTCTCCGCTCAGAGGCTCGGGAACTAGCGCCCAGCAAGCCTTTC
>Ga0306920_100015131_pt1 | contig 10564 bp, 10 predicted proteins | sample flu12Cox44000170_FD_204666 | JGI IMG/M metagenome (GOLD analysis project Ga0306920, IMG submission 204666) | Lab enrichment of tropical soil microbial communities from Luquillo Experimental Forest, Puerto Rico - flux4day.12C.oxic.44.000.170 (v2)... | ecosystem: Environmental > Terrestrial >... | reverse complement strand
AGCTTCGCCCATGCCTCCTCCAGGGTCGGCGGGGCGGCCCCGGCCTCGCGGAACTCCGCCTCCAGCCGATCGACGAGCGCTTGCTGGCGCGCGTCCAGGCGCACGGCGTGGTCGGCCAGGCGGACCTTGTCGCGCTCGACGACCAGGGCGCCGGCCGCCGCGAAGCGGTCCAGCAGCGGAAGGAAGACGCGCTCGTCGAGCCCTCCGAGGCGCGTCCTCAGCTCCTCCTTGGACATGCCGGGCCGGAGGGGCTCGCGGGCGTGGAACTCGGCGAGCGCCGCCCGCGCCTCCTCCCCGAGCCGCGCGGCGACCTGGCCATGGACGAACCAGTCGCGGTCGACGGCGAGGGCCGCACCGCGGGCCGTGAGGGCGGTCAGGAGGCGGCGGAGCGCCTCTTGGCCGAACGGCGTCCGTGCGGCCAGCTCGCTCATCCGCGCCCCGCCTGGCCCCAGGCGGCGGAGATGCTCCTCGAGGACAGCTTCGGGGGCGCCCGTCTCCAAGACCGTGAGGCGCGCGAGCCGCTCGGCGCCTCGCCGGATCCGCGGAGGGGCCACGTCCAGCACGGTCCCTCCACCGATCGTGACCATCGGCGAGTAGCTCCGGATGACGTACCGGTCACGCGGGAGCGTGACCACGGGCCCCTCCAGTCGCAGCTGGACGTAACCCGTCTGGCCGGGTTCGATCGTCTCCCCGGCGAGGAGATAGACCCGCGCCATCACCTCGCTGGTGCCGACGTGGAACCGCACGCGCTGGCGTGGCTTCACGGGAAGGGCGGCGTCGGGCAGGAGCTCCAGCGTCGCCTCCAGGACCTGGCTTGGCCGGAGGAGCCCGGGAAGCGAGAGCACGTCGCCGCGCTCGAGCGCCGTTCGCTCCACCCCCTGGAGGTTGACGGCGGCGCGCTGGCCCGCCACCGCGCCGGAGACCGGCTGGCCGTGGGTCTGGATCCCGCGCACCTTGGCCTGGACGCCCTTGGGGTACACCTCGACCCGGTCGTCCACGCCGACGCGCCCGGCCGCCACCGTTCCGGTCGCGACGGTGCCGAACCCCTTGATCGTGAACACTCGATCGATGGGGAGCCGAAAGGTCGCGTCGGTGCCGCGCGCCGGCACGGCGCGGCCGAGCTCCGCCAGGGTGGCCCGGAGGGTGTCCAGGCCCCGCCCCGTCTTCGCCGAGACCGAGACCACGGGGCGACCCTCCAGGAACGTGCCGCGCACGACCGTCCGGAGGTCCTCCTCCACCAACTCCAGCCAGTCGGTCTCGGCGAGGTCCGCCTTGGTGAGGACGACCAGTCCCGAGCTGACACGCAGCAGCTGGCAGATGGCCAAGTGCTCGCGGGTCTGCGGCATCACACCTTCGTCCGCCGCGATCACCAGCATGACCAGGTCGATTCCGCCGACGCCGGCGAGCATGTTCTTGACGAAGCGCTCGTGGCCGGGCACGTCGACGATGCCCAGCGTCAGGTCGGGGCCGACGGCGAGGTGCGCAAAGCCGATGTCGATCGTGATCCCGCGCTCCTTCTCCTCCTTCAAGCGATCGGGATCGATCCCGGTGAGGGCGTGGACCAGCGTGGACTTACCGTGATCGATGTGGCCCGCCGTCCCCACGACGACGTGCCGGGAGGGAATGGCCAGCATGGCGAGGGTCGGCCCCCTACCCGAGCGCCGCCACGGCGGCCGCCAGGAGCCGAACCTCGTCGTCGGCGACCGTGCGGCAGTCGAGGAGGAGCCGGTCGGCCGCGACCCGGCCGATGACCGGAGGCCGCCCGGTCCGCAGTCGCGCGTCGAGGGCCGCCGGCGGATAGTCGGCCGACCCCAGCGCGAGGACGGCAGTGGCCAGCTCGGCGAGCGGGAGCGCCCCCCCCCCGACCTGCGACCGGTCGCTGGCCAGCCGGAGGCCGAGGGCGGCGCGAGTGGCCGCCGGCACGCGCTGGAGCACGCGCCGGGCCCGGCGGCGGACCAGGGCCGCGGGCTCCGTCAGCATCCGCAGGGTCGGCAGCTCGGCGGCCGCCGCGGTGGGGTCGTCGTAGGCTCGGAGGGTCGCCTCCAGCGCGGCCAGCGTCAGCTTGTCGATGCGGAGGGCGCGGTTGAGTGGGTTCCGCGCGAGCCGCTCCACGAGCGGGCGCCGCCCCACCACGATCCCGGCCTGAGGGCCGCCGAGGAGCTTGTCGCCCGAGAACGTTACGAGGTCCGCGCCAGCGGCGATGGTCTCCGGCACCGTCGGCTCGTGGGGCAGCCCGTGGGGACGGAGGTCGACCAGGCATCCGGAGCCAAGGTCCTCCATCACCGGGATGCCGCGCTCTCGCCCGAGCCCGGCCAGCTCCGCCGTGCTCACCCCCTCCGTGAAGCCGACGACCCGGTAGTTCGAGGGATGCACCTTGAGCAGGAGCGCGGTGTCGCCGGTGACGGCTGCTCGGTAGTCGCCGAGGCGCGTCCGGTTGGTCGTGCCGATCTCCACCAGGCGGGCCCCCGAACGCGCCATGATGTCGGGGATCCGGAAGGCGCCGCCGATCTCGATCAGCTCGCCGCGCGAGACGATCACCTCCCGGCCGCGCGCGAGCGACTCGAGGGCCAGGAGAACGGCGGCGGCGTTGTTGTTGACCACGAGGGCCGCCTCCGCCCCGGTCAGGCGGACGAGGAGAGGCTCGACGTGGGCATACCGGGACCCGCGCTCCTTGGTCCGGACGTCCAGCTCGAGGTTCGAGTACCGGGCGGCGACCAGCGCGATTCGCGCGAGAGCGGTCGGGCCGAGGGGCGCCCGCCCGAGGTTCGTGTGCAGGACGACGCCGGTAGCGTTCACGACTCGGTCGAGCTGCCAGGCCGTCGCCGCGGCGAGTCGCGCGCGCACGGCGGTCACGACCGTGGCAGCGTCGAGCGCGATGGTCTCCAGGGCATCGGGCGTGGCCGCGGCCAGGACCGCCCGCCGCCCCTCGGCGAGCACCGCCCGGACGGCCTCGACCTGACGGGCCCGCGACTCCGGTGTGCCGTCGAGGGCGCGGAGGACCTGGTCGACCGCCGGGAGGGTCTGGAGCCGGGCCCGGCGGCGGGCGGCCAGATCGGCCGCGCGAGCATTCGGACGTCCGGCCGGCGCCCCGCCGCTCACGGTCGGAGCAAGGCCCGGATGTTGTCGACCAGGTTCGCCTCCCAGCGCCCCGTCGACGCGCAGCCCAGAGGGGGTCGCGGCTTGATGGAACTGACCCCGAGCCCGTAGCTGTCCGTCCGCATGCGGGTGTTCACCTGAACCGCGGTTTGGGTGGGCGACACCGCCTCGACGAAGATGGAGAACGCCACCTGGGCGTCCCCTTCGATGCGCTGGTCACCGTACCGCCCGCAGTCGGCGTAGATCCCGATCGTCGTCGGGACGGCCTCGGAGGCGATCACGCCCGAGTCGCGGGCGATGGCCCGCACCTGGACGTTCTCCCGGGCCAGGACGCGCACGAGGGCTCGCCACACCTGGTCGTACGGGGCGTCGATCTGCTCCGTGTAGGGGCCGGGGAGCAGTGGCGCGACGTAAGGCTTGCTGCAGCCCGCCGCGGTCAGCAAGAGGAGGATGATTGCGGCCCCTACCGAGAGGCCCCTCACCGACACGGGATGCTCACTCTCCCCCGGCGGGGTGGTGGTCGATGCCGCGATACGCCTCGATGAACCGGGAGACGCGCCGCTCGTCCGACTCGTCGAACTTGTCGATCCGGGTCCACGCCGTCAGCGCGATGCATCGGTCGAGACCGGGGTAGGGCGCCAGGATCACGTGGTCCGGATACCTGCCCACGACCGTGGTCAGGACGTCCAGGACGCGCCCCGCGCAGTCGGGGCGATAGTTCACGACGACGCCGGCGTCCTCGAGGTTGTGCACCTGGAGTTCCTTGGGGATGGGCCGCGTGTGGACGCCCCACGGCGCGATGTACGGGAGGTGTGGGCCCGAGGTCGGGGGATCCGAGTTGTAGGGCTGATGCGGCGTGTCCGGCGTCGCGACATGGGCGTTCCCCAGGCTCGGCACGAACTCCCCGGGCAGCGGGCCCCGGGTCCGCGCCCAGAGCCAGCCGGCCGCGACTGCGACCACGAGGACACCGACAACCGCCGCGGCCCAGCCGAGTCGGCGGCGCTGGCGCCGGGTCAGCCCGGCGGGCCCGGCCCGGGCCACCGCGCTCCGAGGGCCGCCGCCCTTGGCTCCCTTCGTCCGCCGTCCCTTGGCCATGGCTCTCGCGCCGCCTCCTGGCCGAGCCCCGCTGCTCGAGGCCGTGTCGCCCGCCGGGCCTCCGGTCACCCTGGCGGAAGCGCGTGGGAGTCGAACCCACCTCGAGCTTGTCTAGAGCCCGACACCGGATTTGAAGTCCGGGAGGCCCACCGGGATCCTATGCGCTTCCCTGCTAAGAGAATCAAGCGGTTGGAGTGTACCACCGGCTCCCAGACCGGGCAAAACAGACCGCGGACGCCTGGGGCGGGCTCTCGACGGACGACGATCTCACTCCTTCGCGGACAAGGTCGAGTGCCCGGCCTTGTAGCACGCGAGATGGAAGAGGATGGTGCCGCCCCCAAGCACGTCACACTCGATTTCGGTGTCGCTGGCGCAGCGCCGCCCGCACCGCTCGCCGTACCAGGTCACGACACAGTCTCCACACGGCACGGAGCCGGCAGCCATGAGCTCTCGAATGCGAACCCGGAGGTCGTCCCTCTCGCTCACTGACCTACCCTCCCCCCAAAAGGAGAGAAAGAGAGCCTCGGGGAGGACACCGAGATACAGGGCGGATCTTCGATCCTGGGGGCACTGGGTGATCGCCGTCCTCGGCGCGGGGACCGCGGAAGGCGGGGATGTCTCACCCCCGGTCCGGGGATGCAGGGCCGACGCGCCGTCAGGCGCCCGGTGATGAGTCGTCGTGGACATCCAGCGCCCGACCCAGGAGCCGGACGATGGTTTCCACCGTGATCGGCTTGACGATGTGCCCGTCGAAGCCGGCCTCCCGGCTCAGCGCGATGTCGAGCGACTCGCCGAGCCCACTCACGGCAACCGTCAGGATTCGCTGGAAGCGCGGATGGCGGCGCAGCCGGCGGACGAAGCCGAACCCGTCGAGGCCTGGCATCTGAAGGTCACACAGGATGAGATCGGGCGGCCGATCGAGGACAGCGCGGAACGCCTCCTCGCCATCCTCAGCCCCCCACGCCTCCGCGCCAAACGTCTTGACGAGCTCGACCAGCGCCTCCCGCGCGTCCGCGGCGTCCTCCACGACGAGGACTTGGAGAGCCCGTAGCCCTAGGCGGTTCGGCGAGGGGGAACCCATTCAGCTTGAGCCGAGCCCGCGAGAGCGGGGCGGCCCTCCTCCTCCGGTGCGTGGTGGCGGGTGTCTCGACGCCAAGACCCGGCCTATCTCGGTACGGAGTGCACAGCCGGTGCCACCCCAGAGCCGTTGGCGAACCCCCCCAGCCGGCGAGACTACGGGCCCCCGACGGGACGACGCCGTGTCGTCGGAACGACACGGCGTCATGACTTCCGGCTTCTGGGCGGCTGGCCGCCACGTCTTTCCCTGAGGGGCTCAGCGCTGGGGATCCAGGACGTCCCGCAGGCCGTCGCCCACGAGGTTGAAGGCCAGGACGGCCAGCATGATAGCGAGTCCGGGGAAGACGCTCATCCACGGCGCCGTCTCGAGGTAGGTCCGGCCCTCGTTCAGCATCGTGCCCCACGACGGCTCGGGCGGCTGGGTCCCGAGTCCGACGTAGCTGAGGGACGCCTCCGTCAGGATGGCGAAGGCCAGCCCCACCGAGGCCTGGACGATCAGCGGCGCGAGGACGTTGGGCAGGATGTGGCGCACGAGAATGCGGGCGCGGCGCGCCCCGAGGCTCCGCGCGGCGGCGACGTGGTCCCGCTCCCGCTCGGCCAGCACGGGTCCCCGAGCCACCCGGCAGAAGAGCGGAACGTAGACCACGGCAATGGCGAGCACGGCGTTGTCGAGCCCCGGGCCCAGCATGGCCGCCACCGCGATGGCGAGGATGAGGGTGGGGAAGCTGAACAGGACGTCCATTACCCGTCCGATCACCAGGTCCGACCATCCGCCCCAGAAGCCGGACACGAGGCCGAGCGTCGCGCCCACCCCGAAGGCGAGGCCGATGCTCGCGAGGGCGACCCCGAGGGCGATCCGGCTCCCGTAGATCGTGCGGCTCAGCACGTCCCGGCCGAAGCGGTCGGTCCCGAAGAGATGGACGGCCGAGGGAGCCTTGAGCGCGTCCGCGACCTTCATCTCCGTCGGGTCGTAGGGCGCCACCACCCGGGCCGCCAGCGCGAGGACGACCAGGAGCCCCACCAACGCCCCGCCGCCCGCGACGAGCGGGTTCCGCAGTCCCGGGCTACCCATAGTGGATCCGCGGATCCACCCAGGCGTAGACGAGGTCCACCGCCAAGTTCGAGAGCATGAAGAGCAGGGCGACGAAGAGGATGGTCCCCTGTACCAGCGGGTAGTCGCGCTGGAACACGGCCCACAGGAGGAGCCGCCCGACGCCGGGAAGGGTGAAGACCTCCTCGGTCACGACCACCCCTCCGAGGAGGTAACCCACCTGGAGCCCCACCACGGTGATCAGCGGGATCAGCCCGTTCTTGAGGGCGTGGCCCCAGACGACTGCCCGCTCGGCCAAGCCCTTGGCCCGAGCCGTCCGGACGTAGTCCTGTCGCATCACCTCGAGGAGGGACGAGCGGGTCATGCGCATGAACACCGCGGCCACCGCCGTCCCCAGGGCCAGGCTCGGGAGGGCCACGATGGCCAGGTTGGCGCGGAGGTCGGTCAGCGGGCTCACGAACGCGACCGACGGCGCCCAGCCGAGCCAGAGCGAGACGGCGAGGATCAGCATCGTCGCTTGCCAGAAGACGGGGATCGAGAGACTGAAGAGGCTCAGCACCCGGACCACGTGGTCGATCGGGCGGTTCTCCCGGCGCGCGGAGAGGATGCCGAGGGGAACCCCGACGGCGAGCGCGACCAGCATCGCCCCCGTCGTCAGCTCGGCCGTCACGGCGAGTCGGCTCCAGATCATGTCGAGCACGGGGAGCCCCGTGCGCCAGCTGGTGCCGAAGTGGCCCCGGGCGATCTGCCCGAGCCACCGGAGATACTGGACGTAAACCGGCTGGTCGAGGCCGAAGAAGGCGCGCAGGGCCTGCGTCGTCTCCGCGCTGTAGGTGCCTTCGGTCCCGATCATCTGCTCGACGATCGTCCCGGGGATCAGCCGGATCAGGACGAACACGGCGACGCTCAAGCCCAGGAGCGTGGGCAGGATCGACAGCGTCCGGATCAGGACGTAGCGGCGCATCGGCCGTGGATCAGCCGCCCGGGTGGAGGGTCGTCCGCACTCCTTCAGCCGCGCGCGGCCCGAGCCGCGGTGGCCCCGGGAGGCGGGGCGGTGGCCCGCGCCTCAGCGATCCAGCCAGACCGTCCGGAAGCCGTAGTAGTTGGTGGTGAAGTGCTGCTCGTAGTGGACGAAGTTCTGCATCACGTCGATGATGTCGGGCGCGAAGGTCCAGATCTGGGTCGCCCGCTCGACCAGGAGCCGCTGGGCGCGGTCGTAGGCGTCCTTCCGCTTCGCGACGTCCACCGTCAGCTTACCCTGATCCAGGAGGGCGTCGATCTCCGGGTCGCCGTCGTTGTTCCATTGCTTCTCGGAGGAGTGGAAGCGCCGATAGAGGAGGGAGTCGGGGTCGGCGTCGCCGTTCGTGATGTTCATCGTCAAGTCGTAGTCGAACGACGGCTTGACGATGGCTTTGATCCAGACGCCGTATTCCTCCTGGACGATCTGCGCGTCCACGCCGACCTTCTTCAGCTGGGCGGCGATCACCTGGGCGCCGGCCACCATCGTGGGAAACGTCGGGATGACCTTGAGCGTGGTCTTGAACCCGTTGGGAAAGCCCGCCTCGGCCAGGAGCTTCTTCGCCCGCTCGGGGTTGGGCGTGTACCACTCCTTGAACGTCTCGGGCGGGAGCGCCCACGGCTTCATGGCCGGTGTGAGCGGCCCGGTGACCGTGCCGAGCCCGGAGGCCGCGGCCTGGAGCACCTCGGCGCGGTCGACCGCGAGGCTTAAGGCCTGGCGGACGCGCACGTCCTGAAAGGGCTTGCGCCCGTGGTTGATCATCACCATGTCGAAACCGAGCCGGGGGCTCCGGAGGGCGAGGAGCCGCTTGTCGTCCTTCAGGAGGAGGTAGTTCTTGTTGTCCTCCAGGAGCGCGTGGTGCACGTTCCCGGTGCGGAGCTGGGCCACGATGTTCGCCTCGTCCGGGATCACCCGGAGCTCGACCGCGTCGACGTAGGGCTTGCCTTTGTCCCAGTAGTCGGGGTTACGCTTGGCCTTGAGGGAGCTCTGGGGCACCCACTCCTGGAGGACGAAGGGGCCGGTACCGACCGCGGTCCGCCGCAGGTCCCCCTTCTCGTCGATCACTTCTTTCGGGACGATCGCCGACCACCCGCCGGCCATGCCGGCCAGGAGCGAGGCGCTCGGCTGAGGCGTGCCGATCCGGAGCGTGTACTTGTCCACGACCTCGATGTGCTCGATGGCGGAGAGATAGCCGCGCCCGCCCGAGCCGATCTTCGGGTCGAGGATCCGCTCGTAGGTGTACTTGACGTCGTCGGCGACGAACTCACGGCCGTTGTGGAACTTCACTCCCCGCCGGAGCTTGAAGGTCCAGGTCTTGCCGTCGGCGCTGGTCGTCCACGACTCGGCCAGGGCCGGCACGAGCTTGCCGTCGGCGCCCCACTCGACCATCCGGTTGTAGAAGAGCGGGTCGATCCGGTGACGTCCGAGAGACTGGTCCAGGATCGGGTCGAGGCTGGGGGCTTCGGTCGTCTTGGCCGACAGGAACGTCCCGCCCGTTTTCGGACGAGCTTGGGCGTGGCCGTGCCGGGACACCACGGCGACCCTCCCGGCCGCGGCTCCAGCCGTGAGGCGGAGAAACTGCCGGCGATTCAGCTGGAGACAGCGGACGTCCCGCATGACGGCCTCCCGTCGCTCGACGACCTAGAGCCTAGCGCGGCGCTTCCGACGGGGTCAAGGGAAGGGGCCAGTCTCAGGCCCCCCGGTCCAGGATCGACTGGAGGAACTGGCGCGTGCGTTCGTGGCGCGGCCGGGTGAAGATCACCTCGGGCGGGCCCTCTTCGACCACTACGCCGTCGGCCATGAAGATCACCCGATCAGCGACGTCCCGGGCGAACCCCATCTCGTGCGTGACGATCAGCATCGTCATGCCCTCCGCCGCGAGCTGCCGCATGACGCGGAGCACTTCTCCGATCAGCTCGGGGTCGAGGGCCGACGTCACCTCGTCGAACAGCATCGCCTGCGGTCGCATCGCGAGGGCGCGAGCGATCGCAACGCGCTGCTGCTGCCCACCCGACAGCTCCTGGGGATAGGCGTCCACCTTGTCGGACAGGCCCACCTTCGCCAGGAGAGCCAACGCGTTCACGCGCGCCGCCTCGCGCGGCTCGCGACGGACGTGCATGGGCGCCAGCATGATGTTCTCCAGCGCCGTGAGGTGCGGAAACAGATTGAACGACTGGAACACCATGCCCACTTCGCACCGCAGCGCTTCGATGCGACGCTCGGGATCCGTCGTCACCTTCCCGTCGCGTGTGAAGCGGTAGACCGGCTGGTCGTCCAGGTAGATCGTCCCGCTGTCGACGCTCTCCAGATGATTGATGCACCGGAGGAGCGTCGACTTCCCCGCTCCCGACGGGCCGATGACGCACACCACTTCGCCCTTCTTCACCTCGAGCGACACCTCCCGCAGCACCCGGAGGTGCCCGAAGGATTTGTTCACGCGCTCCAGCCGGATCATGTGAGAAGCGCCGGGGCCGCCCCGACCACCGCTGCCCGCCGCCGATAGCCGACTCGCATCCGGCGCTCCAGGAACTGGACCCCCAGGGACCCGGGATACGACAACGCCAGGTAGATCGCCCCGGCGATGGTGAAGATCGTGAAGTACTGGAAGTTGGTCGCCGCGATGATCTGACCGCTGAAGATCAGCTCCTTCACGGTGATCGTCGAGGCCAGGGCGGTGTCCTTGAAGAGCGAGATGAAGTAGTTGCCGAGGGGCGGCACCACGATCCGGATCGCCTGCGGGAGAATCACGAGCCGCATCCGGAGGGTCCGCGACATCCCCAGCGCGAGCGCCGCCTCGACCTGGCCTCGACTCACGGCTTGGATGCCGGCGCGATAGACCTCGGAAAGGTAGGCCGCGTAGTTGACCGTCAGCGCGACCACGCCGGCGCCGAAGGGCGGGATGTTGACGCCCAGGGCCGGGAGGACGAAGTAGATATAAAAGAGCTGGAGCATCGCGGGCGTACCCCGGACGACCTCGACGTAGAAGCCGGCCGCCAGTCGCACGGCGCGCAGCCGAGCCAGGCGCGCCAGGGCGACGACGAGCCCAAACACCAGGCTGAGCGCCATGACGCAGACCGTCATCTCGATGCTGACGAGCGCGCCCTGCAGGAGCGCCGGGAGGTAGTCGAGGGCATCACGAAAGTTGAAGAGGGCGAAGAAGCCCTGCAGCATGGGTCGTTCTCCTCAGCTCGGACTCACGGGCGGGAGGGGCGGGGCGCAACGGTGGG
>Ga0306920_100015130_pt1 | contig 10564 bp, 8 predicted proteins | sample flu12Cox44000170_FD_204666 | JGI IMG/M metagenome (GOLD analysis project Ga0306920, IMG submission 204666) | Lab enrichment of tropical soil microbial communities from Luquillo Experimental Forest, Puerto Rico - flux4day.12C.oxic.44.000.170 (v2)... | ecosystem: Environmental > Terrestrial >... | reverse complement strand
CCGACCAGCGTGACCAGGTTGAGCGAGTCGTCCGGCGCCGTGGCGTCGGCGACCGTAACCGTAGTCGTGCTCGCGATAGGCGCGGCCGCCGCGGCGGCCGCGCCACTGCTGGCGCCATTCCCGCCCCGGGCGTCCGTGGTCGCGGCCGGCGCGCCAACGCCGTCCACGCTGCCCCCGGCAGCCTCGGTAACCGTGCCCGCCGGGCCGGCCGGGCCGCCGTCCTCGCCCGGGCCGGCCGGGCTGTCCCCGGCGATCAGCTGGGCCAGGTTCGCCGCGAACTGCTCGACCAGCTTGCCGCCGACCTCCACCATGACGCCGCGGCCGAACTGAGCCGGACGGCCGGTCACGTTCATCGTGGTGTGCATGGTGACCTGGGTGCCGTTCCCCGAAGCGTCCGGGGTCAGGGACGCCTGAACGGTGGCCGATGCGGTGCCGGCGCCGCGGGTCTCCTTGCCCGAGGCCTCCAGCACCACATGGTGGGCATCAGGGTCGCGCTCGATGAACTTCGCGGTACCGCGGTAGGTCAGCGAGACCGGGCCCACCTTGACCTTGATCCGCCCATTGACCACATCGCCGTCCACCTCGTCGACGGTCGCGCCCGGCATACACGGCGCGATCCGTTTCACGTCGAGCAGGACGTCCCAGGCCTGGTCGGGCGGCACGGGCACAGTGAAGGAGTTGTCGAGCTCCATGGCCATCGGTGAGTCACCTTCTCTGGCTTGATTCGATCAGTGAATTATGCCCGCTACCGGCCGACGGCAGCAAAGAAGCGCTTATCCGTGCCGCTCATACCGAATGAACCTGGGCTTTCACCACGCCAGAACGTGGTGAAAGCCCAGGTTCATGACCCTCGGCGGCGACGCTAGCTGGCCCCGGCCGCTCCGGCCAGCGCCCGGCCGGTGAGGACCCGGGCCAGGTGGCGGCGGTAGTCGGCCGCCGCGCGCAGGTCGTCCGGCGGCTCGGTGCCCTGGTCGGCGTTCGCCGCGGCGGCGGCCAGCGCCTGGCGCGACGCCTCCGCCCCGGACGCTGCGGCCTCGGCGGCCCGGGCCCGGATCGGGACCGGGCCCATGTTGGTGAGCCCGATCCGGGCCTCGGCCACGTGGCCGTTGTCCCGCCGGGCCAGGGCGGCCACGCCCACGATGGCCCAGGCCTGCGCGGTCGGCTGGAACTTCTCGTACCGGAAGCCCCAGCCGTAACCGAGCTTGGGCACCCGGACGGCGGTCAGGATCTCGCCCGGCGCGAGCGCGGTCGTGAGGTAGTCCACGAAGAAGTCCGCCGGGGCGATCTCCCGCTCCCCGCCCGGTCCGGTCGCGATCAGCGTGCCGTCCAGCGCGGTAATCACGGCGGGCAGGTCACCGGCCGGATCGGCGTGGGCGAGCGAGCCGCCGATCGTGGCCCGGTGCCGGACCGCGGGGTCGGCCACGGTGCCCGCCGCCGCGGCGATCAGCCCGCAGTGCTCGCGGATGAGCGGATCGCGGATCAGCGAGTACATCGTGGTCATGGCGCCGATCACCAGCGCGTCGCCGGCGTCATGGATGCCGGTCAGCTCACCAAGCCCGCCGATGTCGACCAGCAGGTCGGGATAGGCGAGCCGCAGCCGCAGCAGCGGCATCAGGCTCTGCCCGCCCGCGATCACCTTGGCGTCGTCCCCGCCCCCGGTCAGCGCCTGGACCGCCTCGGCCAGCGACGAGGGCCGTACATAGTCGAACTTCGCCGGGATCATCACATGCCTCCCTTCGCCTCGTTGATGGCACGCCAGACCCGTTGCGCGGTGCAGGGCATCTCCACGTCCGTGACGCCGAGCGGGCGCAGGGCGTCGATGACCGCGTCGACCACGGCGGGCGTAGAAGCGATCGTGCCGGCCTCGCCGACGCCCTTGACCCCGAGCGGGTTGCTGGTGGCCGGGGTCTCCGTCCGGTCGGTCACGATCGTCGGCAGATCAGCCGCCGAAGGTACCAGGTAGTCCGCAAGCGTCGTGGTCAGCAGGTTGCCGTCGGCGTCGTAGGCGGCTTCCTCGTACAGCGCCTGCGCGATGCCCTGGGCGATGCCACCGTGGACCTGGCCTTCGACGATGAGCGGGTTCACGACGACACCGACGTCGTCCACCGCCACGTACGAGCGGATCTTCACCTGCCCTGTCTCGGTATCCACCTCCACGGCACACAGGTGGGTCCCGTGCGGGAACGAGAAGTTATCCGGATCGTAGGTGGCCTCGGAGTCCAGCGACGGCTCGACGCCGTCCGGCAGGTTGTGCGCCGCGAACGTGGCCAGCGCGATCTCACCGATCGTGCGGCCCTGTTCCGGGTCGCCGCGCACCGACCACCGTCCCGGCGTCCACTCCAGGTCGTCGGCCGAGACCTCGAGCAGCCCGGCCGCGATCGTCTTGGCCTTGTCGATCACCTTGTCGCACGCGCCGACCACGGCGATGCCGCCGACCGTCAGCGACCGGGACCCGTAGGTGTCCATGCCCTTGGACGCCACCTGGGTGTCGCCGTGCAGTACCCGTACGTCCTCGAACGGCACGCCGAGCCGGTCGGCGACGATCTGGCTCCAGGCCGTCTCGTGGCCCTGGCCGTGCGCGCTGGATCCGGTCACGACCTCCACCTTGCCGGTGGGCAGCATCCGGATCGTGGCGTGCTCCCAGCCGCCCGCGCCGTAGGACAGCGAACCGAGGACCCGCGATGGGGCCAGCCCGCACATCTCGGTGAAGGTCGAGATGCCGATCCCCAGCTGGACCGGGTCGCCGGACGCGCGCCGCGCGGCCTGCTCCTTACGCAGGTCGTCGTAGCCGAACAACTCGACCGCCTTGGCCGTGGCCGCCTCGTAGTTCCCGCTGTCGTAGGTGAGGCCGGCGATGGTGGTGAAGGGGAACTCCTCGTGCGTGATCCAGTTCCGCTTGCGCAGTTCCAGCGGGTCCATGCCGAGCTCGGCGGCCAGGTCGTCCATGGCGTGCTCGATCGCGAACGTCGCCTCCGGCCGTCCCGCGCCCCGGTAGGCATCGGTGGGGACCTTGGTGGTGAACACGCCCGTGCACTTGAACGAGTAAGCGTCCATCTTGTAGATGGCGTTGAACATGAACGCGCCGAGCAGCGGCACGCCCGGCGTGACCAGCATCAGGTACGCGCCCATGTCGGCCAGCAGGTCCACCGACAGGCCGCGGAGCCGGCCGTCGGAGTCCGCTGCCACCTTGATCCGCTGGATCTGGTCGCGGCCGTGGTGCACGGCCAGGTTGCCCTCGCTGCGCGATTCGGTCCACTTCACTGGCCTGCCGAGCTTGCGCCCGATCAGCAGTGTCAGCACCTCTTCGGCGGTGACCTGGAGCTTCGACCCGAAGCCGCCGCCGACGTCCGGCGCGATCACCCGTAGGTTCTGCTCGGGGATACCGGTGACCACCGCCAGCAGGAACCGCAGCACGTGCGGGATCTGGGTGGAGGACCAGAGCGTGAAATCATCGCCCGTCGGATCGCACGCCACGGCACGGGGCTCCATTGCGCACGGAATCAGCCGCTGCTGCCGGTAGGTCCGCTCGATCACCACCGGCGCGTCGCGGAATGCCGCGTCGATGTCGCCTTGGGCAAATGGCCACTCGAAGGACGTGTTTCCCGCCGCGTGCACCTTAGGCGATCCCTCGGCCAGGGCGGCCTCCATGTCCAGGACGGCCGGCAGCGGCTCGTAATCGGCGTCGATCTTCTCCAGGGCGTCCGCCGCGGCGTACTGGTTGCGCGCGATTACGCAGGCCACGATCTCGCCCACGTATCGGACCTCCTCGGTGGCCATCGGCGGATGCGCCGGGATGAGGCACTGGGGGGTCACCGGCCAGGCGCAGGGCAGGCTGCCCTGTTCGGCGGCGAAGTCCGCGCCGGAATACGCGGCGATGACGCCGGGCGCGCCGCGGGCGCCGGACACGTCGACCGACCTGATCCGCGCGTGCGCCATCGGGCTGCGCAGGAACGCGATGTGCACCATCCCGGGCAGGACGATGTTGTCGGTCCAGTTGGTCTGCCCCGTCACCAGCCGGGCATCTTCCTTGCGGGCCCGGGCTTTGCCGATCTCGGTGGTGACGGTCATGACGCCGCTCCCTGGCTAGCCGACGCGGCTCGCATGACCGCGCGGACGATGTTCTGGTATCCGGTGCACCGGCACAGGTTGCCCTCGAGGCCCTCGCGGACCTCCTGCTCGGTCGGGTTGGGGTTGTCCCGCAGGAGGTCGACCGAGGCTATGATCATGCCCGGGGTGCAGTACCCGCACTGCAGCGCGTGCTCTTCGTGGAAGGCCTGCTGCAGCGGATGCCACTCGCCGTTCGCCAGCCCCTGGATGGTGGTGATGTCCGCGCCGTCGGCCTGCACCGCGAGCACCGAGCAGCTCTTCGCGGACAGCCCGTTCAGCAGCACCGTGCAGGCGCCGCAGTTCGATGTATCGCAGCCGACGGGTGTACCGGTCCGCCCGGCCACGTCGCGCAGATAATGGACGAGCAGCATACGGGGTTCGACCTCATCGTCGTACCGCACGCCGTCGATAGTCATGCTGACCTTGGTCATCCGGCCTCCTCGCCGACCTACCTGGGCAGATGCTCTGTTGTTCCCCCAGGCCCACCTACCAGCCAAACCTAGGACGCCGCCGGAGCGAACACCAGTCCCGGCCGGCCCGCGGGTAGCGTCGCGCCGCTGGTGTTCCCCGTGTTCCGAATGCACGCTGGTGCCGCCCGACCGCCTGCTATCAGCGTTGGAACAATGTGACTAGTGCGCGAGCAAAGCCGCTGGCCTCAGGTGCCGGTGAAGAAAATCACCCGGAAAATCGTCCGGCTGCCGCCGCCGTTGCGCCGCCGGGTCCGGCTACCGGCCGGCCGGGCTGCGCTCCTCGCACGCCCAGGGTGAGCCGTACTCGGTGAGCAGGTCGAGGAACGGCCGCGGCGGCAGTGCCTCGGGACCCAGCACGCCCGCGCCGGACCAGGCACCGCCCTCGATCAGCTCCAGCGCGACCACGGGGTTGACCGCGGTCTGCCAGACCACCGCCTGGGAGCCGTACTCGGCCATCGACCAGGCGTTGTCGACCACGTGGTACAGGTACACCTCGCGCGGCGCGCCGTCCGGGCCGCTTCCGGTCACCCAGGTGCCCGCGCAGGTCAGTCCCTGCATCTTGTCCCCGAGAGTGGCCGGGTCGGGCAGGCAGGCGGCCAGCACGTCGCGCGGCGAGACGCTCACCGCGCCCACCGGGACCGGATCGGTCCGGTCCAGGCCGAGCTGATGCAGGGTGCGCAGGATGCCGATGAACTCCGCGCCGAGGCCGTACTTGAAGGTGACCCGCTGCGCCTGGATCCACCGCGGCATCAGCAGCACCTCTTCGTGTTCTACGTTCACGCACTCGACCGGGCCGATCCCGGCCGGGAAGGTGAAGACCTCCGGCTCGCTGAACGGCTCGGTGGTGAACCAGCCCCGGCCCCGTTCCCAGATGACCGGCGGGTTCAGGCATTCCTCGATCGTGGTCCAGATGGAGAACGTGGGGGCGAAGTCGTACCCCGCTACCGTTAGGTTCGCGCCGTCCCGCACGCCGAGCTCGCTGATCTCGCCGAACAGCTCGTCGGCGGCGTGCCGGGCGAACACGTCGGACAGGCCCGGCTCCACCCCCATGCCCACCAGCGCGAGCTGGCCCGACTCCTCCCACTGCCGGGCCAGCGCGAACTGCTCGTCGCCCAGCTTGACGCCGGTCCTGCGGTACGGGTCATCCGGGTCGGGCTGCGACAGCGACATCGCCATGTCCAGGTAGTGCACGCCGGCGCTGAGCGCGGCCCGGAACAGCGGCATCACGAACCGGGGGTCGGTGGCGTTCATGAGCACGTCGCAGCCGCGCTGCGCGAGCAGCTCCGCGGCGGCCCGCTCGTCGCGGGCGTCAAGCTGCACGGCCTCGTACCCGTCGCGGGCCGCCGTCGCGTGCTGGGCCCGGGCCAGGTCGTAGTCGGCGATGACCAGCTCGGCGAAGGGGCGCCGGGCAGCGATCCGGGCCAGCGCCGTGCCCACTCCGCCCGCGCCCACCAGGAGAATGCGCATGAGGCTGATCCTAGCCCTCGCGCGAGAAGCAGCCAACGAGACCAGTTGTTCTCGGCATATTCTACAACTGAAATCGTTGTGGACTGCCGCAATATGTGCTAGAACCGTAGACCATCTGGGTACTGGACGCTCACGCAACCTTGATGCCAGAATCGTCGGTGCCAGAATCGTCACATTAGGTACCCGCGCAGCCGGACTCGAGTGCTTGGCCCGCCTCTGCTGGCCGGTCACGGCAAGGAGGATGAGGCATGGCCACCGCCGAGGAGAGAGTTAAAGTAGCGCTCCAGGAGCAGCCGCTCGAAAAAGGCCTCAAGTCGGGCGCTCTCGGGCTCATCTCTAGCACGGTCATCGCCACTGCGTCTGTTGCCCCCGCCTACAGCATCGCCGCCACGCTGGTGTTCGTGGTGCTCGCCGTGGGGCTCCAGGCGCCGGCCGTGTCCGTGCTCGCGTTCATCCCGATGCTGCTGACTTCCATCGGCTACAGCGAGCTGAACAAGGCCGACCCCGACTGCGGCACCACATTCACCTGGGCGACGCGGGCGTTCAGGCCGGGTGCCGGCTGGGCCGGCGGCTGGGCCATCGTCGCGGCCGACATCCTGGTCATGGCCAGCCTGGCCCAGGTGGCGGGCCAGTACGTGTTCTTGCTGTTCGGCGCCGACGGCATCGGCTCCAACCCGACCAGCGGCTGGGTGCTGCTGGCCGGCGTCATCTGGATCATCCTGATGGCCGCCATCTGCTACGTCGGCATCGAGGTCTCGGCCAACTTCCAGAAGATCCTGCTGGGCATCGAGCTCACCATGCTGTTCGCCCTTTCGATAACCGCCCTGGTCAAGGTGGGCAACGGGACGGCGCCGCCCGGTCATCTCACCCCCAGCATCGACTGGCTCAACCCGTTCAATATCTCCAGCTTCAGCGCGTTCGCCAGCGGCATCATCCTGATGGTCTTCATCTACTGGGGCTGGGACACGGCCGTCTCGGTCAACGAGGAGACCAAGGACCGCAACCGGACGCCGGGCCTGGCGGCGATCCTGTCCACGTTCATCCTGCTGGTCACCTACGCCCTGGTCATCTTCTCCATGCAGGCGTTCGCCGGGATCGGGTCTAAGGGTAACGGCCTGGGCAACATCAACAACGCCGGCGACGTGCTGTCGATCCAGGGCCACGCCGTCTTCGGCTCGGGCGGCCTCGGCACGACCCTCTACCACCTGCTGCTGCTCATGGTGCTCTCCTCAGCGGCCGCGTCCACCCAGACCACGATCCTGCCGACCGCCAGGACGACCCTGTCCATGGCCGCCTACAAGGCGCTGCCGAAGTCGTTCGCCCGGATCCATCCCCGGTTCCTGACGCCCACGGTGTCCACCGTCACCATGGGAGCGATCTCGATCCTCGTCTACGTGGGCCTGAACTACACCTCGAACGGCAGCGGCGTGATCGGCGACGCGGTGATCGCGATCGGCCTGTTCATCGCGTTCTATTACGGCCTGACCGGCTTCGCCTGCGCCTGGTACTACCGCAAGAACCTGACCAGCAGCACGCGCAACCTGTTCATGCAGGGCATCCTCCCTGTGGCCGGCGGGCTGATCCTGTGGTTCCTCGGCGGCTGGAGCATCTGGCTGGACTACGACGTGGCGACCGCGAACGACTACACCATGTGGACCGTCCCGGGCATCCACTGGCAGATCGGCGGCGCCTTCGTGATCGCCATATGCGCCGCGCTGGTCGGGGTGGTCTTCTTCCTCTACTGCCGGTACGTGCGGCCCGGCGCCCCCTTCTTCAAGGGGCAGACCCTCACCCGCGCGACCCCGACCCTGGTCCCCGACGAGTAGCTGACCCGGCGCCGCGGTTGCTCAGCCTCGCCGGGCCTTCCGCCAGCTAGGATGGCGGGCGTGCTCGACGACGCAGACATCGCCCGGGTCCTGGCCGTCACCGCGCATCCCGATGACGTCGACTTCGGCGCCGCGGGTACGATCGCGCGGTGGACCGACGCGGGCATCGAGGTCATCTACTGCGTGGTGACCGACGGCGACGCGGGCGGGACCGACGAGGACTTCCCTCGCGCCGAGGTGCCCGCGTTGCGGCGGGCCGAGCAGGTCGCCGCGGCCAAGTGCGTGGGCGTGCACGACGTGCGGTTCCTCGGCTACCCGGACGGCCGGGTGGAGGCCACGCTGGACCTGCGCCGGGATCTGGCCCGGGTGATCCGCCAGGTCCGTCCCGATCGCATTGTGTGCCCCAGCCCGGAGCGGAACTACGCCCGGACGGGCGCCAGCCATCCCGACCACCGGGCGGTCGGCTCCGCGTCCCTGGACGCCGTGTACCCGGACGCCCGCAACCCCTTCGCCTTCCCCGAGCTACGCGAAGTCGAGGGCTTGGCCCCCTGGAAGGTCCGCGAGGTCTGGATCTCAGGCTCCCCGTCGCCCACCCATTTCGTGGACGTGACCGCCACGTTCGGCCGGAAGATCGCGGCGCTGCGCGCGCACGAGAGCCAGATCGGCCACCTGGACGACCTGGAGGAGCGGATCAGGGGTTTCCTCACCCGCGCGGCCGCCCTGGGCGGCCTGCCCGAAGGTCACCTAGCCGAGTCCTTCCAGGTCCTGGACACGGCCTGAGCGCCGGCGCCGGGCACACGTCACCGGGCCGGGTCGAGCGAAACGCGGGTCAGGAGGTTTCGCTGAGGATCTGGTTGAGCATCTTGACCGTGTTGCCGGCCGGCTCGGCCTGCAGGCACAGCTGCTCCATGACCTCGAGGTAGCTGTCCACCTCGGACGGCTTGTCCAGGTACAGCGCGCTGGTCAGCTGCTCGATGTACACGACGTCGCGCAGGTCCGGCTCGGCGAACCGCAGGATCGTGAACGGGCCGCCCATAGCGGAGTGCGGGCCAGCCGTGAACGGCAGGATCTGCAGCGTGACCGCGGGGTGCTCGGCCATCTTGATCAGGTGCTGAAGCTGCCGGTGCGCGACCTCGCGGCCGCCGACCGGCCGGCGCAGCGCGCCCTCGTCGACGACAGCCCACAGCTGCGGCGGGTTGGGGCCGCCCAGGACCTCCTGGCGGCTGACCCTCAGCTCGGCCCGGCGGTCGACTTCGTCCTCGCTGACCGCTGAGCCGAGGCGGATCAGGGCCCGCGCGTACTCCTCGGTCTGCAGCAGGCCTGGTACGAACTGGACCTCGTAGGTGCGGAGCACGGAGGCGGCGGCCTCCAGGCCCACGTACGGCTCCAGCCAGGTCGGCAGGACGTCCGAGTAAGCGTGCCACCAGCCGGGCGTGTTGGCCTCGCGGGCCAGGTTCAGCAAGGCGGCGCGTTCTTCGCTGTCCGTCACGCCGTAGAGCGTCAGCAGGTCGCTCACGTCGCGCTCCTTGAAGCCGACGCGGCCGTGTTCCATCCGGCTGATCTTGGAGTGGGAGCCCCGGATGGCCTCGGCGGCCTGTTCGGCGCTGATCCCGCGCGACTCGCGCAGCCGGTGCAGCTGACCGCCGAGCACCAGTCGCTGGACGGTCGGCCCGCCCGCGCGCGTACCGAAGATACTGGGCGGGACATCCCAGGCCGAGTCTTCGGATGAGACCATCGGCGCTCCTCGCATCTTTACACTCTGAGCCTGGCGGGGTGTGGACCAGTCTCCCATGCCTTCTCATGCCTGCGGAAGGGGCTTCTGTGACTATTCAACAGAAGCCCGGATCTCTCCGTAGTCCCGCAGGCCATGAGCGCTCACGCTAATGAGCCTGTTATTGAGGCGTCACCGCATGCTGGCTGATAGCGCTGCTACTGGCGAGTAAGATGTTCCGCTTCGCGCAGAATATGGTCAAATTCGCCGTCCTTGGCTCCGGCCAGGAATGCGGTGATCTCTGCTTGAGTGTAGAGCAGGACCGGGCCCACCGGGAACCGTGAGTTCCGCATGGCGATCTCGCCGCCTGGCAGCGCGGCCAGCTCCACGCAGGCCCCGTTGGGATTACTGTGCTGGCTCTTCTGCCAGCGGACCTCGCCGAGCTGGCCGGCGGGCATGCCGTTGTACATCATGGCCGTTCTCTCCCCTTCTGACCGTTTCAACGCGTCCGGACCCCGGTGAAGATTCACTCGCTGTAGTCCTGGGCCAGCAAGTGGTGAGCAAGTGTCTGGATACGTTTCAACTGTCTGGTGGCCCCCCGTAGGTCCATACGGAGACCTGTGCACAGTGCTAATGAACGTGCATCTGGCCTTGCATTTGCACATATTATCAGGCAGCATGTCACTCAGCACGCGGTTAACACCGTGATAGGCAAGCGTTTTTTGCCCCATGACATGCAGGAAGCTGGTGCGTTGGCGCATCTCAGTGTCGCGACCGGTAGCGGAGATGACGACGAGGGCGTGGACATCTCGTGGCCACCGGTGTCAGACGGGAAGCCGAGGCTGCTGCCGGTGCCGTCTGCCTGGTGGGAGACCCCGGCGGTCACCACGCGTGCGCTCAGCGCCCGGCCGGAAGAGGCCAGGACCGCCCGGCGGTTCGTCCGCGAGCTGCTGACCTGCTGGGGCCTGGAGGCGCTGGCGGAC
>Ga0306920_100015128_pt1 | contig 10565 bp, 7 predicted proteins | sample flu12Cox44000170_FD_204666 | JGI IMG/M metagenome (GOLD analysis project Ga0306920, IMG submission 204666) | Lab enrichment of tropical soil microbial communities from Luquillo Experimental Forest, Puerto Rico - flux4day.12C.oxic.44.000.170 (v2)... | ecosystem: Environmental > Terrestrial >... | reverse complement strand
CGCTCGGCCAGGCCGGCGGCGCGCGCCGGGTCGTCGATCACGGCGGCGAGGGCGTCGGCCAGCGCGGCCTCGTCGCCCACGGGCACGGTCAGCGCCGCGTCGCCGCACACCTCGGGCACCGCCCCGGCGGCGGTGACGACGGCCGGGACCCCGCGCGCCATCGCCTCGAGCGGCGGCAGGCCGAAGCCCTCGTACAGCGAAGGGAAGGCGAACACGGCGGCACCCGCCAGCAGTCCCAGCCTCACGTTGCCGTCGACGTAGCCGGCCCGGCCGATGCGGGCGTTGTGGCGGGCGCCGCCGATCGCCGACGCCAGCGCGGCCGAGCCCCACCCGTCGGGTCCGGCGATCACCAGCCCCAGGTCGGGGCGGTCGCCGGCGATGCGGTCCCACGCCCGCACCAGCAGCGGGTGGTCCTTGCGCGGCTCGACGGTGCCGAGCGTGAGGACGTAGCGCTCGCAGCCGGTCAGTGCCGCCGCCAGCTGGCGCGCCGAGTCCGCTGCCGACTCGACGTCGGCCGACTCCGCCGGATCCCCCGGCACCGCCAGCCCGTGGGGCACGGCCCGCACGCGCGCCGGGTCGGCACCCAGGATGTCGCACACCTCGGCGGCCACGTGCTCCGAAGGCGTGTGGACCCACGCGCCCGTCGCGATCGCCCGGCGGATCAGCGCGGGATAGCGCAGCGTCGTGCGCGTGCACAGCGCCGGATAGCGGACGCACGTGAGGTCGTGCACCGTGACCACGCGCGCGGCGCGCCGCGTCGGGGGCACCACGAAGTTGGTGCCGTGGACGACGTCGACGCCCCCGTCGAGGTCCATGATCAGCTCCCCCGACACCAGGTCGCTGTGGGCCCACAGCCACAACAGCGGCAGCGCCGGCACGGACCACCCGGATCGCACCCCGGCAGGGAGGACCTCGCGCAGGGCCGTGCGGCCCCTCGATGACAGCCCGTAGGCGTAGGTCTCCACGTCGGCGCGGGCGCCGAGCGCCGTCAGCGCGCCCAGCGCGAAATGGGCGACGCCGGAACGCTGCCCCAGCAGGGGGGTGCCGTCGAGGGCGAGGCGCACGCCGCTGGACGCTACCGACCCGCGACCGCGGGCGGGGACCCCGGAAGGCGGGGGGTGCCCAGGTAGGCTGGGTTCCCACCATGGCCACGACCGCGGGGGAAGCCCGCACCAGCGGGTCGAGCGTCAGCCTCGGATCCCGGGTCGCGGACATCCTCGGCTACCGGGAGCTCCTGGTCAACCTGGTCCGCAAGGACCTGAAGGTCAAGTACAAGAACAGCGTCCTCGGGTTCGTCTGGTCGCTGGTCACGCCGGCGGTGACGATCGCCGTGTTCTACGTGATCTTCAGTGTCATCCTCCCCAACTCGATCCCCGACTTCGTGCTGTTCCTGATGTCGGGCGTGTTCATCTTCAACCTCTTCCAGAACGGGACCTCGGCCGCCGTCGGCTCCGTGGTGGGCAACGCCGCGCTTGTGAAGAAGGTGTGGTTCCCCCGCGAGATCCTCCCGCTCTCGGCGATCGGGGCGACCTTCGTCGACTTCATGCTGCAGTGCACGGTGCTGGTGATCGCCTTCGCCGCCGCCCAGTGGCACATCGGCTGGGCCTACCTGCCCCTCATCCCGCTGGCCGTGCTGGTGGGCCTGCTGTTCACGACGGCGTGCGCGATCTGGCTGGCGTCGGCCAACGTCAAGTTCCGCGACATCCAGCACTTCCTCGCCATCGCGCTCATGGTGTGGTTCTGGGGGACACCGATCATCTACGGCTACGAGCAGGTCGCCCACCGCCTGTCCCGGTTCCACCTGACCTGGCTGCCGCTCCTCAACCCGATGGCCATCGTCTGCCTGTCGTTCCAACGGGCCCTGTACAACCGCCAGCGGGTGCGCACCGGGTACGACGCCTCCCATCACCCGACCTACACGTCGCTCCTCCCCGCCCACGGCTACCTCTGGTACATCGGCGTCCTCGCCCTCGTGGGCTGCGTCTCGATGATGCTCTTCCTCTACGCCATGCGTGCCTTCCGGCGCCGGGAGGACGACTTCGCCGAGGACCTGTGATGCCCGAGCCGACGCCGCCGGTGGGCGGGTGAGGGGCTGAGGTGGCGGCCGCCGTCGAGATCGAGGGCGTGTCCAAGCGCTTCCGGCTCTACCACGAGAAGTTCACGAGCCTCAAGGAGCGGGTCATCCACGGGGGCAAGGTGCCCTTCGAGGAGTTCTGGGCCCTGCGCGACATCGACCTGCGCATCGAGGCGGGCGAGTCCGTCGGGCTGCTGGGGCACAACGGGTCGGGCAAGTCCACCCTGCTCAAGTGCATCGCCGGCATCCTCCGCCCGACCACCGGCGAGATCCGCACGCAGGGCCGCCTGGCCGCCCTGCTCGAGCTCGGCGCCGGCTTCCAACCCGACCTCACCGGCCGGGAGAACGTGTTCCTCAACGGCTCGCTGCTCGGGCTGAAGCGCTCGGAGATCGCCGCCCGCTTCGACGAGATCGTGCACTTCTCCGGCGACGAGGTGGAGCGCATGATCGACAACCAGGTCAAGTTCTATTCGTCGGGCATGTACGTCCGCCTCGGCTTCGCCATCGCCATCAACGTCGAGCCGGAGATCCTGCTGGTCGACGAGGTCCTCGCCGTCGGGGACGAGGCGTTCCAGCGCAAGTGCCTCGACCGCGTGGCCGCTTTCCAGCGCGAGGGCCGCACGATCATCGTGGTCACCCACGCCGCCGACCTCGTCCGTCAGGTGTGCACCCGCGCCGCCGCCCTCGACCACGGCCGGCTGGTGGAGGTCGGCGACCCCAACGACGTGATCCGCACGTTCCGCGACCACCTGATGACGGGGGAGCACGCGCCCGACCCGAGCGCCCTCGCCGGGGACCGCTCACCCGAGTGGCGCCGGGTGCGGATCACCGCCGTCGAGGTCGTCTACCCGGAACCGTCTCAGGCGGTCGTGCAGTCGGGCGACCCCCTCGAGCTGCGCATCGCCTACGACGCGCGCGACGAGGTGGTCGACGACATCGTCGCCGGGATCGCCGTCCACGGTGCGATCGGGCAGCTCGCCTACGGCACCAACAGCCACCTCAGCCATCAGGAGCTCGGCACCGTCAGCGGGCGCGGGGTGGTGAGTTTCAGGATCGCCGAGCTGCCCCTGCTCGACGGGGTCTACCGCGTGACCGTCAGCCTCCACACGCGGGGCGGCCTGCAGTACGACCACTGGGAGCAGCACGTCCCCATCAACGTCAAGGCCTCGGGGCGCGACGTGGGTGTCGTGCGCCTGGCGACGACGATCGCCCTCGAGCCCGGCGGGACCGTCGGGGACGGGGGCGTCGTGTTCCGGGCCAGGGAGGCCAAGGAGACCGACCAGCCGTGACCATCGAGGAAACGCCCGCGCCCGCCGTCGATCTCGCCCGCGTGCAGGCCGAGATCGCCGAGGAGGTGCGCCGGCGCCGGGCCACGGGCGACTACCCGCCCGGGCTGGAACGCGAGCTCGACGCCATGTTCGCCCGCTACGCACCGGCGAGCGCCAGCGACGACTTCGACGACGTGCTGGCCTTCGCCGAGACCCAGAGCTTCATCCACGCCGACGTGCCGACGGCATCGCGGCGGGCGCCGCTGGCCTACGTCAAGCGGGTGCTGCGCACGTTCATGGCCTGGTACGTGCGGTTCCTGGCCCAGCAGGTCACCGCCTTCGCCGGCGCCATCACCCGGGCCGTGTCGCTGCTCGGCCGGCGGGTCGACGCCCTCGAGACCGCCACCGCCGTCACGCCCGAGCGCGCCCTGGTCCGGGGCGACGCCGGGCCCGACCTGGCGCCGTGGCTCCAACTGGTGGTGGGCGCGGTGGCCGACGCCCCCGGCCGCGTCCTGCACGCCGAAGCCGGTGCCGGCCGCCTCGTGCAGGCGCTGGCCGACTCCGGGGTGGACGCCTACGGGATCGAGCCGGTCGAGGACACGGGCCTCGAGGCGGCCCGGGCCGGGCTGGACATCCGCACCGACGACGTGCTCGGACACCTGCGCAGCGTGCCCGACGGAGTGCTGGGCGGCGTCGTGCTGTCGGGGTGCATCGACCGGCGCCCGCTCGGCGAGGTGCTGGCCCTGACCGACCGCGCCGTGGCCGCCCTGGCGCCGGGCGGCCTCGTGGTCGTGCTGTCGGCCGGGCCGGGGGCGTGGGCCCGGGGGCTCGACCCGGTGGTGGCCGACCTGGCACCGGGCCGGCCGCTGCACCCCGAGACGTGGGTCCACCTGCTGTCGGTGCGGGGCCTGGCCGTGGACCCGGTCCGGGCCGGGCCCGGGCGCTCGGGCATCCTCGAGCCGGTGCCCGACACGACGCCGGGTGCCGCCGTCCTCAACGCCAACGCCGAGCGGCTCGAGCGGCTGCTGTTCGGCCCCGGGCCCTACGCCGTCGTCGCCCACCGCCCCCGGTAGACGCCGTGGTCGCCGTCCACCAGGTCCTCCCCGTCTTCGCGCCCCGCGACGCCATCGGCAACCACACCGTCGCCGTGCGCCGGGCGCTGCAGGCGATGGGCCTGGCCAGCGAGATCATCGCCGGGGAGGTGGTCGCCGGGGCCCCGGGCGGCGCCCGCACGACCCGTCACGTCCACCCGGGCCGCCTGGCGCTGGCCGAGCCGACGGTGTGGCTGTACCACGCGTCGACGGGCTCGCCGGTGGCCGAGTGGTGGGCCGAGCTGCCCGGCCCCAAGGCGCTCGACTACCACAACATCAGCCCGCCCGAGGTGGTCGGCCCGTGGGAGCCCCACGTCGGGGTCGAGCTCGAGCACGGCCGGCGACAGCTGGCCGGGCTGGCCGAGGTGGCCGGCTGGGCCCTGGCCGACTCGGCCTACAACGAGGCCGAGCTGATCGGCCTCGGCTACCGGCGCACCGCCGTCGTGCCGATCCTGCTCGACACCGCCCACCTGGCCGACTGCGCCCCGGACGAGGCGCTCCTCGGCGCGCTGATGGACCGCAAGGCGGCCGAGGGTGGGCCGGATCTGCTGTTCGTCAGCCGGGTGCTTCCCCACAAGGGCCAGCACGAGCTGGTCAAGGCCCTGGCCGCCTACCGCCTGGCCTACGGCCAGCCCGCCCGCCTCACCCTCGTCGGCGCCGTGGGCTCGGCCCGCTACGCCGGCGCCCTGACCGACTTCGTCGACGAGCTGGGCCTCGGCGACGCCGTGACGCTGACCGGGTCGGTGGACGCGGCCGAGCTGGCCGCCCGCTTCCGGGCGGCCGACGTCTACGTGTCGGCGTCCGAGCACGAGGGGTTCGGGGTGCCGCTGCTCGAGGCCATGGCCCACGGGGTGCCCGTCGTCGCGTACGCGGCCGCGGCCGTCCCCGAGACGGTCGGCGACGCCGCCGTCCTGGTGGCCGACCGTTCGCCGGCGGTGCTCGCCAGCGCCGTGCACCGGGTCGTCGGCGACGAGGCGCTGCGGGCCCAGCTGGCGGGGGCGGGCCGGCGGCGGCTCGCCGAGCTCGGCATCGGCCCCAGCACGCACCGCCTCCGTGACGCCGTCAACCGGATCCTCGCCGACGCCGGCCTGACGCCCTGACGCCCTGACGCCCTGGGCGAGCGCACGGAGTGCGGCTGTGAGCGAAGCGACGGCGGCTCAGCCGGTGACGCGCACCTCCAGCGCCGTGGTCCCCTGGTCGGTGAAGGTCCCCACGCCCTCCTGGTAGAGGCCCAGGTGGACGGTGTAGGTCCCGGCCGGCAGCGCCTGGCCGTCCGCCGAGCGCGCCCGCAGGGCCACGTTCAGATCGGTCGTCGATCCGGGCGCCGCCACACGCGGGAGGTCGACCACCTCGCAGGCCGCCGCCCGGGTGCTCGCCCCCGGCACCGTGCACGTGTCCGGCGCCGACCCGCCGGTCACCGGCTCCCACCACACGCTGAGGCGCACGGCCGCCGGGCCCCCGTAGGTGAGCAGCGTCGGCCACGGTGCCCCTCCGGCCGGATGGGTGACCGCGACCCGCAGGGCCTCGGCCCCCCCGGCGGCGACGGACCGCTCGGACGGGTCGACGGCCAGGGCGTCGACACGGTCGGCGGCGGGCAGCGGGGTCGGAGCGGCGGGCAGGAGCCAGCCGTCCGCCGCCAGCGTGGCCTCGGATGTACCGGGCAGCACCCACAGGGCAAGCCGCTCGTAGGGGTCGACGGTGATCGCCCGGGCCCCCGGATGGCTCGTCGCGAAGCTGGGGTCGGGGCTGGCCACCACCGGACCGCAGGAGGTGCGGTCGCGGAGACCGGGGCCGTACGGCTCGATGCGCTGCGACGGGAGATCGAACTCGGCCGCGTACAGGAAGAAGTCGTCGGCCGCGGCCTGGTCCCACCCCACGCACGACAGGTCCGCCGTCGTGTGGGCCCGCAGGCCGGCCAGGGCCAGGGGCACGGCGTTCTGGACGGCGCGGGCCCGGGAACCGGGGAGGATGTAGGTCGCCTGGGTGCGCACGGCCAGCGCGACGAACAGCGCCGCCAGCGCGGCCACGGCGACGGCCGGCCAGCGGACGGCGACGAGGGCGAGGATGGCGAGGCCGGCCAGCCCCACGCCGAGGAGGGCGAGGACCTCGACCTTGCCGCCGAAGTGGGTGATGTAGGGAACGATGGCGATCACGTTGACCGGGTTGAGCGGGCCGTGGACCTCCGAGCCCGGGTGGCCGAGCCCGGTGAAGGCGGCCGACACGACGAGCGTCCCCGCCCCGGCCACCACCCAGGTGGCGACGGCCCGCAGCCGGGCCCGACCCGGGCCCAACGCCCGGCTCGCCGCCGGACGGGCGAGCTCGGCCAGGGCCAGCAGCAGCAGCGGGGCGACGGCCCCGTCGTTGTAGCGGCCGTAGATGAGCTTGTCCGCCCGCGTGCCCAGGTTCATGAACAGCGACGAGACGGCCCACACCCCGAGGAAGGCCAGCCCCACGAAGGCCCGGGTCATCACCGTCGCCCGGCGGTCGCCGCCCACCGCGGCGCGGAGCGCCCGCAGGGACAGCCACAGGCCGAACGGGACCAGCCCCAGGGTGGCGACCGAGAGGTAGAACATCTGCCCGCCCGCCTCGCTGACCAGGCCCAGGGCGCCGTGCACGCTGGCGGCCCGCGACAGGATGCCGCCGGGCGAGTAGGCGCTGAACCGGCTGGCGGGGTCCTTCAGGGCCACCACCAGCACCCGGGTGACGGCGAACCCGGCGGCGAGGCCGCCGGCGAGGGCGGCGAGCGGAGCCAGGCCGCGCCGGCGCGAGCCGGCCAGGGCGAGCACGCCGAGCAGCCCCACCGCCACGTAGACGGCGAAGCCGCGGGGATGGACGAGGGCGAGCAGGCCGCAGCCGGCCCCGAGCGCCGCCCAGCGGCCCCACCCCGGGGTCCCCGCGCCGGCGCGCTCGGCGTCGTCGAAGGCCCGGGCGGCGAGGACGCACACGCCGAGGAAGGCGGCGGCGAACGCCGTCTCCGCCATCGAGAAGTCGCTGAACAGCAGCAGCGCCGGGTAGGCCGCCGTCGCGGCCACGATCAGCGCCCGCCACCGTCGGTCGAGCTCGGGCGCGAGGCGGCCGAGCAGGCACCACGCCAGCACGACCGCCCCGCCGGCGAGCACGGCGTTGACGATGAGCGCCCCCCGCCAGACGGTCAGCGGGTCGCGGCTGAGCCACCAGAGCGGGACGAGGAGCAGGCTGTAGCCGGGGTAGTACTCGGTCGTGGGCTTCAGGCCGCCCCGGGCCAGGTAGCGGGCGTTCGACACGTACCCCAGCTCGTCGGGGTGGATCACCGGCACCCGCAGCGGCGCCATCAGGGCCAGGTGGGCGGCGACCACGGCGGCGACCGCCACCACAGCGGCGGCGATGGCGACGGGTGCCCACCGGCGCCGGCCACCCGTTGCGGCCGGCGGGGTCGCCTCGTCGCGGGGGGCGGGGCGGACGGTGGTGGCCATGGGATGGTGGCGGCGACCCGGGCAGCGCCCGGCCCGACCGGCTCATGCTAGTGCGGCCCGGGCCCCCGCCCCCGGCGACCCGGGGGCCGGTAGCGTGCCCGCGGTGCAGGACCAGTCCACCCTCGTCGAGCGCGCCCGTCGGGTCGCCGTGCGGGGTCTCCGCGAGGTCGAGCGGGTGGCGGCCGGCGCCCGCCGGCGCCTCGAGCACGGGGAGCCCGCACCCACTCCCGACGGCCGCTACGGCCGGCTGTGGGACCCGCCGGCCGACACCGACGCGATGGCCCTGATCCTCAACACCACCGACGTGGAGACGTTCGAGACGACGGGCAGGGCCGACGCCGACCGCCTCGCCGCCTACCTCCCCGGGCCGGGCGCCGGGCCCGAGCCGGGCGCCGCCCCCGCCCGGGGCGTCGCCCTCGATCTCGGCTGCGGGATCGGCCGCGTGGCGCGCTACCTCGCCCCGCGCTGCGCCACCCTGTGGGCCGTCGACGCCTCGCCCCGGATGCTCGAGCTGGCCCGGACCCGCATGGTCGAGCTGCCCAACGTCCGCTACGCCCGGTGCGTCGACACGGCCATCCCCGACGTCGCCGACGGCGCCGTGGACCTCGCCTACGCCCTGCTCGTGCTGCAGCATCTCGAGCGCGAGGACGCCTTCCTCCTCCTCGAGGAGCTGCACCGCGTCGTCCGCCCGGAGGGCACGGTGGTGGTGACCTTCCCGAACCTGCTGTCGGACACCTACCTCGGCGCCTTCCTCGGCTACGTCCGCGCCGGCGAGGTCGCCAACCGGGCCCGGGCCCGCATGTACACCCCCGAGGAGGTGGCGCGGGTGGTGCAGGCGGCCGGGTTCGACGTGGAGATCGACGCCGGCGTCGAGATCTTTGCCGTGTGCCGGCCGCGGTAGCCGCGGTGCCCGCCCTCCACCAGTTCGTCCCGACACTCGATCCCGGCGCGGTCGGCGCCCACCTGCTCGAGATCCAGCGCAGGTTGCGGGACGCGGGATGGGACAGCGAGGTGTTCAGCGAGCACACCAAGGCGCCCTACGACGGGCGGGCCCACCGCTTCCGCACCTACGGGACCGCCGTTCCGGCCCGCGACAGCGACGTGCTCGTGTACCACTCCGCCATCGGCTCGTCGGTGGCCGACTGGCTGATGGACCGCCGCCCGCCCCGGCTCGTCGTCGATTACCACAACATCACCCCCCCGGCCTGGTTCGAGGGGTGGGAGCCCGCCATCGCCGACGGGCTGGCGTGGGGACGGGCGCAGCTGCGCCGCCTGTCCCAACGCTCCCGCTTCGGGCTGGCCGACTCCGCCTTCAACGCCGCCGAGCTGCACCGCTTCGGCTGGCGGCGCACCGCCGTCCTCCCGATCCTCGTCCCGCCGGCGTCGCTGGCGGGGTCCCCGGACCCGGCCCGGGTGGCACAGCTGCGCGCCGGACCGGGCGGCCGGTGGCTGTTCGTCGGCCGCCTGGCCCCCAACAAGCGCCAGCACCTCCTCCTGGCGGCGCTGAGCGCGTACCGGCGGGTGTACGACCCCGACGCCCGGTTGGACCTGGTCGGCGCGGCCTCCTCGCCGGTCTACGAGGGGGCGCTGCGTGAGTTCGCAGGGGACCTCGGGCTGGGCGACGCGGTCACGTTCACCGGAGCCGTCACCGATGCCGAGCGCGACGCCCGCTACGCCGCCGCCGACGTGTTCGTGTGCCTGTCGGCCCACGAGGGGTTCCTCGTCCCGATCCTCGAAGCGTGGTACCACCGCGTGCCGGTGGTCGCCTTCGATGCCACCGCCGTGCCCGAGACGCTCGGCGACGCCGGGATCCTGCTCCCGTCCGCCTCGGCCGACGTGGTCGGCGCCACCGTCGCCCGCGTCCTCGGCGACCCCGCGCTGGCCGGCGCCCTGCGCGCCGCCGGCGCCGCCCGGCTCGAGCGCTTCTCGCCCGAGCGCACCGCCGCCACCCTCCTCGATCTGGCCGGCGCCCTGGCCGGCGGGCTCGCCGACCCGCCCGGCCTCAGCGCGCTGCGCCGATGACCCGCCGCCCGAGCCGGTGAAGATCACCTTCGTCACCGTGCGGTACGGGCCGGCCGTGGTGGGCGGCGCCGAGCAGGCGTGCCGGCAGCTGGCCGAGCACCTCGCCGCCGACGGCGTCGATGTCGGCGTGCACACGACGTGCGCGGTCGACGCGGTCACGTGGGCGGACGTGCTGCCCGCCGGCCGCTCCGTCGAGGCCGGCGTCACCGTGCACCGCCACCGCAGCACGTCGGGCCGTGACCCGCACTTCGACGACCGCAGCCGGCCCGTCCTGAGCGACCCGGCCCACCAGGCCCCGGCCGACCAGCAGCGGTGGTTGGAGCGGCAGGGCCCGGTGTGCCCGGCCGCCGTCGAGGGGGCGCTGGCCGACGACGCCGACCTGGTCGTCGCCACACCCTACCTGTACTGGCCGACGGTGGCGCTCGCCGCCCGGGTCCGCCCGGGGGGCCTGGTGCTGCACCCGGCCGCCCACGACGAGGCACCGATCCGGCTGCCCGTGTTCGCCAATGTCTTCGGCGCCGCGGCCGGGCTGGCCTTCTACACCGACGCCGAGCGCCGGCTGGTCGAGCGCCTCTTCCCGCCTGTCGCCGCCCGGTCGCAGCTCGTCATCGGGGTCGGCGTCGACGCCGTGGACGCCGTGGACGCCGGCGCGTTCCGG
>Ga0306920_100015127_pt1 | contig 10565 bp, 8 predicted proteins | sample flu12Cox44000170_FD_204666 | JGI IMG/M metagenome (GOLD analysis project Ga0306920, IMG submission 204666) | Lab enrichment of tropical soil microbial communities from Luquillo Experimental Forest, Puerto Rico - flux4day.12C.oxic.44.000.170 (v2)... | ecosystem: Environmental > Terrestrial >... | reverse complement strand
AGCTGTCAATGGCCTACGCGACGATTGCGAACGGCGGCGTGTGCTATTACCCACGCCTGATTGATAGAGTCTTGAAGCAAGACGGCTCGGCCGTGCTCGATGACCAAGGCAATCCAGCGGCGCCACCGCCGCGGGTGCGATCGGATTTAAGGCAGGAAATCTCGCCGGATAAGATCGAGCTCGTTCGCAAAGGCTTTTGGAAGGTTGTTAATGAAGACGGCGGCACCGGTGGCAGAGCGCGTTTGAAAGATTGGGTGGTCGCGGGGAAAACCGGCACCGCGCAGGCGACTGACCGGGGCCACGAGGAAAACGTTGCGTGGTTTGCTTGTTTCGCGCCATTTGACCATCCGAAATACGTCGTCGTAGTGATGGTGCAGGGCGCCTCTGGGCACGGCGGCGAGGTCGCGGGCCCGATCGCTACGCGCATTCTCGAACGCACGCTCGCGGAGGATGAAAGCAAGTTCGATATGCAGGTTGCCTGGCTCGCCCCCGCACATCATGCCAATCCGCTCCAATTGATCAAAGCAGTGGCTTATCACGACACGGGGGGCAATCTCGGAAGCGACGACGACGAAGACGCCAGCGATTCGCAAAATGCCACTGCTCAGATGGCAAGCTCCGATGCATCGCCCGATGTAGAACCGGAAGCCGACACGCAAGGAAAGGTGCGACGGCGAGCCAGCGCTCCTGTGGCTCGGGCCGTGCCTGCGGCGCCCGCCCAACCCCGTAACTTCTTTCAACGGCTCTTTGGAATGCATCCGCAACCGGCGCCGGCACCCCCGCCGCCCAGCCGCCGGCGCGGAACAACACGATGAACCCCCGGTCAGAACTGCGGCAGAACCATCTTAGGTTGCTTATGACCGCTCAACTACTTCAGTTTTATGATAGACAAGGTAAAAAAGATTTTGGGCCTTTCCTCTCGAAAGACCGGCAACAAGCTCATACTCAGCGTGGAAAAACTCGAATCCCGCGTTGCGCTGCTCGAGAACGGCCGACTGGAGGAATACAGCGTCGAACGTAAGAGTTCGCGGAACATCGTCGGCAGCATCTACAAGGGCAAGGTCAGAAACATCGAGATGGGCTTGAAGGCGATGTTTGTTGACATCGGCTTTGAAAAAAACGCGTTCCTTCATTTTTGGGATGCGATTCCGGCTGCGCTTGACAGCGGCATTGAAGAAATCGATCGGCGGGGGAACAAGCGGCCTCGAAAACGAATCACCGTAAAGGATATACCCAGCATTTACCCAGTCGGCTCGGATGTAATCGTGCAGGTAACCAAAGGTCCGATTGGTACGAAAGGACCGAGGGTGACAACCAATCTGAGTTTTCCGGGGCGCTACGTGGTTCTGATGCCCTTCAGTGATCACAGCGGTATCTCACGCAAAATCGAGAGCCCAAAGGAACGCGAGCGGCTACGGAAGATTTTGCGCGAACTGGATATTCCCGAAGGTGTTGGAGTCATCATTCGCACGGTAGGCGAAGGCCAGCGCGCCCGATATTTCGTACGCGATCTGCGTTTCCTGCTCGATCAATGGGCTAAAGTCGAGGAGGCCATTCGAGAGAACCCGGCTCCTTGCCGCCTTTTCGAGGAACCTGATCTGGTAGAGAGAACCGTGCGCGATTTTCTGACCGAAGAAATCGACCAAGTCGTTTGTGATGATCGCGAATCAACGGACAGGATGATCGACATGATTGGGCAGATTTCCCGGCGCGCGCGGAATCGACTCCACTTTTACGATGGTGCGACGCCGATTTTTGAGACTTATGGCGTGCAAAAGCAAATTGACGACGCTTTTCACAGGCAAGTTTGGTTGAAGTGTGGCGGATACATTGTGGTCGACGAGACCGAAGCGCTGGTAGCGATTGATGTGAATACCGGCCGCAACAAAGGCGGACGCGATGTGGAGAAAACAATTTTGCAGACAAACCTGGAGGCGGCGGATGAAATCGCCCGCCAGCTTCGGTTGCGCAATATTGGAGGTTTGATCATAAGTGATTTCATTGACATGAAGAGCCGTAGAGATCAGCAGGCAGTCTATAATTTGATGAAGGAGCGGCTCACCCGCGACAAAGCCAGAACGCATGTACTTCCCATTTCACAACTCGGCCTGATGGAGATGACCCGCCAAAGAGCGCAGGAAAGCCTCAGCGATACCATCTACGAAAACTGCCCCTATTGTGCCGGGCGCGGGGTTGTGAAGACCTCCATGACGACAAGCGTGGAATTGCATAGGACTTTGAACACCGTCATGCGCAAATACCAGGACAGCATCCACGAGATCCGCGTGATCCTTAACCCCGATGTCTTAAAGCGATTGAAAGAGGAAGATGAAGAACTGCTGGTGGAACTGGAGCGCCGTTACGCAGGTCGTTTGATGTTTCGCGGTGATCCTGCATTTCACCACGAGAAGTTCCTCATCACGGACGCGAATACCGGAGCGGAACTGAAACCCTGAGGTACGTTAAAAAAGACTTGCAAACTTTGGAGCCGCGGCTCAGACTCGCGGCATCTAGCCAAGGATGCGGATTTCGTTATTGACTTGGACGCTCCGAAGTGCTTGGAGTGTAGAGGGAAAACTTGACCAAAAGGAGAAATAAATGAAAAGATTAGCGTCATGCCTGTTGGGGTTCGGCCTGATCGCTTCGGCAGCTTTGGCCGGCACCGAGTATTCCGGGAAGGAAATGAAACAGGTAGCTCCGCCACCGTGCCCGGAGTGGTACGCGGATAACGAGTTTAACGTAAGTCTTTGGGGCACGTACGTGTTTACAGGAAACAATTGGCAAAATGATCGTTACATCGAGGCCGATCACGCCTGGGGCGGTGGCATCGATTTCAAATACTTCTTTCACCGTTACTTCGGTGTCGGGATCGAAGGCTGGGCGGTTGATGCGAGGCAGGCGCGCCAAAATATCTTCGTTGATTTCAGCGACAACGTTTTTGTGAACAGCGTTACTCACGAGAGCAACGCCATCGGTGCTGTGTTGGGTACTTTGACGTTGCGTTATCCATTTCACTGTTCGCGCTTTTCGCCCTACATTTTTGGCGGCGGCGGCGCCATCTTTGGCGGCGGCCAGAAGCGAATCGACGAGCGATTTACTGAATCCGGAGAGGGATTCGACGTTATCCAGACGGTTGGTCATACAGATAGCGAGACGAAGGCATTGGGCCAGGTCGGCGGCGGCTTGGAAATTCGCCTTACGCCGCATATCGGTTGGGTCAGTGACTTTAGCTGGAATTTTGTGGACGGGAGCAATAACAACTTCGGGATGGCTCGCACGGGCGTAAATTTCGCCTTCTGAGCCGTCCGCAATAGCATTTGCTACAGCGGCGTCCGGAACACCGGACGCCGCTTTTTTGTACGTGCACGACAAGGAACGACGGCTTTCGAACCGCTGAACTGCTGATTGAGTTCTCTGGCTCAAAGTTTTGATTGCGGTTTGCGAATGCAAGCCTGCGCACGAAGTTGTCTTGATGTCATTCGTTGAGACTCTCGACAATTTGGCTTTACGGAAATCGGAGTTGGTCGCGCGATTTGAGCATCTCATCGCGCCGAAATCCGAGCAGGAGCTCGAAACGATGGCGCAGACGTCGCGCGTACTAACGCTGCAAAATTTCGGACGGACGATGCGGCTGTTTGCTCCGCTTTATCTTTCCAACGAATGCATCAACAACTGCCAGTATTGCGGTTTCTCACGCGATAATCCCATCCTTCGCGTCACGCTCGACGTCGCTGAAGTCGTCGCCGAAGCGCAGCATCTCGCCCGCCAGGGATTTCGCCAAATCCTTCTCGTCGCGGGCGAACATCCGAAATTTGTGAGCCCCGATTATCTCGCTGAATGCGTGCGCGCGCTCGTGCTAGATTTTTCATCGATTTCGATCGAGGTCGGTCCGATGAAAATGGAGGATTACATGCCGATTGTCGAGGCTGGCGCCGAGAGCCTCGTTGTTTATCAGGAAACATACAATCGCGGCGTCTATGCCGAAATGCACACTGCGGGGCCGAAGCGCGATTTCAATTTTCGACTCGATTGCGCCGAGCGCGGGTATGCGGCTGGGTTTCGCCGACTCGGCATTGGCGCTTTGATTGGTTTATCGCGTTGGCAGGACGAAGCCATCGCGCTCGCGGCGCATTTGGAACATCTGTTTAAACATTGCTGGCAGGCGCAAATCACGGTGAGCCTCCCGCGGTTGCGCCCGGCGGCTGGCGGTTTCCGTCCGCTTTTCTCGATGACGGATCGCGAGTTGGCTCAGCTGGTCTGCGCCTTGCGGATTACTTTTTCGCAGCTTGGCATCGTGCTCAGCACCCGTGAGCGTGGGACCCTGCGGGATTCACTGGCTTTAATTGGCGTAACGATGATGAGCGCTGGTAGCCACACCGAGCCTGGCGGTTATACCCGGCAAGGCCGCGAACATCTTCATCGCACCGTCCGCGGCCGCATCGTCGCGCCCGAATATCAAGATGGCGAAGACGAACTCGCCACCGGGCAATTCGAGATCAGCGACGAACGTTCCCCGGCGGAAATCGCCGCTGTCCTTCGCCGCCATGGCATTGAGCCGGTCTGGAAAGATTGGGACCAGGCTCTCTGCGGCGCATGAAAAGAAATTTCGAACGCTGATGGCCGAACATCGAACCGACGAAGAACTACCGGGATTCCGTGATTCGCGAGCGATGCTGAAACGTGAATCGATTTGACGTGGCGAAGCCATGACGATTTCACTTAATGGCGAATCGGTCGATACACGCGACGCCAAAACGATCGCAGAGCTAATCGATCGTTATCAATTGCCGCCGCACTCGACTTTGGTCGAGCACAATGGTCTCGCCGTGCACCGACACGAATGGTCAGAGCGCTCATTGGCCGAAGGCGACCGGATCGAATTCATTCGCGTCGTGGCCGGCGGATAGCGAAGAATGATTAAGGTCTAGCCAGTAGCGGAGACCTCCGATGTGGTGATGACCGGTTTGATTCTCATCGTGGAGTCACCTACGTTGCGAGAGCCTTCCCGCGCGAGTTTGGGGGTCTTTTCCTCAGGCTTGATTCACGCTCTTCACCACTACTCGCATGCCGTCGGTTTGGACAACCGTAACTGGTGTTTGCGAGGCGATGAATTCCCCTTCGGTGACTACATCGACGACGTGATCGGCAAACAGCGCTTTACCGCTGGGTCGTAAGACAGTGACTGCTGTGCCTCGCGTTCCGGGTGTCAGGGCAAGTGCCGTCGCGAATTGCCGCGGTACGCCAGCCAGCGATGGTCCCGGGGGATTTGAATCCATCAAGGCGAATCGTCGATAAATGCTCGTGCGCGGCAGATACCGCGCGAGGAGGGCGATAACAATGAATGATCCCACAATTGCGATGAACATGTTGAGCAACGGGACCGCGAGCATTTTGCCAGTAGGAAGAAAGTTCTGTCCCGGATATCGATCAATCATTGTCCAGAGCAATGACGCGAGCATTAGAAACACGCCGACGACACCGAAAACGATCGTGCTATGCGCGAAGAAAAGTATCTCGATCACTACGAGAACCATTCCGAGAAGGAATAGCGCGACCACTTCCCAGCCGGCGAGCCCGGCTAGATAATGCCCCAGGAAAAAGAGCGCGAAACACATTGCAGAGATAACTCCCGGCCACGTCGCGCCGGGAATTTTGAACTCGAGATACGCTCCAAGAATTCCGCCGAGCAGTAGCAACGGTGCAAGCGCAGTAATCCAAAACGCGATTTGTTCGAAGCCGGTTGGCTCAATCGTGACGATGTTGCCTTTGAGGCCGGCTTTTTTTGCGAGATCGGCAATCGAATCAACGACCTCTTCTGCGAGCAAGGGTTTGCCATTGATCTTTTCAGTTGCTTCCTGTGCATTAAAAGTCAGGACCGCGCCTTTGGGGTGAATGACGCGCTCGCCGATTTTTACTTCCTTATCTTTGTTCATGAAGGCTTCGGCGATATCGGGGTTGTGAGCGTTCTTGATCGCCGAGCCACGGATAAGCGCCGACCAATACGAAATCGTCTTCTCCTTGGCGGTTGCTGGAAGATCTTCACCGGTAGGAAGAATCGGCGCAGCGGCGCCAATGGCGCTCACCGGCGCCATAAAAACGTGTTGCGTGGCGATAGCGATAATCGCGCCAGCCGATCCAGCGTTTGTATTAATGAAGGTGTAAGTCGGAACCTTAGTTTGATTGAGCGCGTGCACGATATCAGCCGCTGTATCCAGTCGACCGCCGTACGTGTTCATGTCAAAAACGATGGCGGAGGCTTCACTGGTCTCGGCTGTTTTCACCGCGCGCCGCAAAAATGCCAATAGCGCGGGCGCAACTTCGCCGCGCACTGGCACAACGGCCACATCGCCTTTACGAATCGCCTCGCGACCTAAAGCAGGCGCAACGCCCGTCAAAGAGCAAATCAGAAACGAGATTAGCAATTTGATTCTCAATGTTTGGACAACAGACCGCACTGCGTAAGTTTGCCATCGCTTCAAAAATCAAACGAGGTAAAAATAATCAGGCGCGCATGGGAACGATCCCTTCGGAAACGATCGAGCAAATCGCGGCCGCGAACGATATCGTCGAAGTAATTGGTTCATATTTTCCGCTGAAACGCGCGGGAGCGAATTTCAAGGCGCTCTGCCCTTTTCATCAGGAAAAGACGCCGTCGTTCATGGTGAGTCCGAGCCGGCAAACGTTTCATTGTTTCGGCTGCGGGGCAGGCGGGAGCGTCTTCCGGTTTGTGGTGGATTACGAGCATATCGATTTTCCAACCGCCGTCCGCAAACTCGCGGCGCGAGCTGGCATTACGGTCGTCGAGAAGTCGGGCGGGCGTGGGGCGGGCGATGAAGAGCGGCAACGCGAATTGCGCCAGCGTTTGCTCAAGTTGCATGCTGAGGCTGCGCAATGGTTCGACGAAAATCTTATCAGAAGAGAAGTGGGCAAAACGGCGCGACAATATCTGCGGTCCCGGGGGATTACGGTGGAGATCGCGATGCGCTGGCAACTCGGCTACGCGCCTGATGAGTGGGATGCATTCGGTAGTTGGGCGCGCTCTCGCGGCTATGATGTGCGCGACCTCATCGCGAGCGGACTCATCAAAGCGAAGGACGATAGCGACCCGACTGGGTCTCAGCGGTCGGTAAGTGCGCAGGGGGCGGCGCATGCTACTGCATCATACGATCGTTTTCGTGGACGAATCATGTTCCCGATTTGCAACGACGTCGGTGAAGTAATTGCTTTCAGTGGACGCCTCCTGCAAGACGAGGAAGGCGCCGCGAAATATTTGAACTCGCCTGAAACGGCGCTTTTTCGAAAGGGCGGCGTACTTTTTGGTCTGGACAAGAGTAAGCGCGCCCTAATTGAGGCTGACTGTGCAGTTGTGTGCGAAGGGCAGCTTGATTTGATCAGTCTCTTCGAATCTGGAATCACGAATGTTGTCGCGCCCCAGGGGACCGCGTTTACGGAGGCACAGGCACGTATCTTAAAACGCTTCGTCAATGAAGTTGTGCTTTGCTTTGACGCCGACGCAGCGGGCCAGAAAGCCGCCGAACGTTCGCTCGACGCCCTGCTTCAGAATGATTTGATTGTGCGCGTGGCCGAAATCCCGGCGGGCGAAGATCCGGACTCCCTCGTCCGGCGCGAAGGCAAGACTGCCTTTGAGAAGCGCATAGCAGACGCGCGTGATTTTTTTGATTATTGGATCGAGCGCGAGACAGCCAATCTCGATCTTAATTCTTTAAGCGCGAAGATGGAGGTAGCGCGAACATTGGCTGAGACAGTCTCTTATGTGCATGACCCGGTGATGCGCGGCGAGGTCATCAGCAAAATAAGTGCGCGGCTTGCTGTTTCGGCTTCGGCATTCGCGGCGTTAGTGCCGAAACAAGTCCGGAAGGGGCCAAGTGAAATGACAACAGAGCGGCGCCAACAACTGGTGCCACCAAATGATATCGCACTTCTTTGCATACTCGCATTGCGCAGCGAGCAAGCTCATCAATTTCTTCGAGCTCAGAGCTGGCGCGAAGTGCTATCGCAATTACCGAGCACCTACTTTCTAGAGCGAATTCTCGAAAGCGAAGTGCGACCAAACGATTCCGCTTCCCTGAGCGCGTTCTTGGCTAGCCTTGAACCGGAGGAAGAGGACATCATTTCGGGTTGGCTTCATCTCAAGACGCCTCCGAACTCGGTCGCTGTTCCGTGGCTGCGACTTCGGCAGGCGGCGTTGCGGCGTCAGCTCGACATCGCAAAGGATCGTATAAGGCTACCAGAGCTGAGCACCGGGGACGTAATAAATTTGCAAAAACAAATCCTTGACCTGCAGGAACAGCTCCACGAGCTTTCGCAGCCCGCAGGCCGGGGCGACAATTAATTGTCGATCTAGAGCCGGGGTAAGATCGAACGTCTTAGTCAAATCCTTAACTGTATAATCTTGGCCAGGCATTCGAAACGAAGGGGAGGCAGCCGACAGTCGTCGGCTCACCGGCTTAACCGAAGGAAGCGTAAGCGCGGTGGAGGAAGAAGACGTATCACGGTCGGCGCGAATCTAAAGAGACAGCCACGAATGGCTGCGCTCAAAGTCCCGCGCGTCACGTCTGCCTCGAAGCGATCCAGTAATGGACTAATCTCTGAGCCAGCAGAAATCGCGCCGGCGTCTGTTTTGTATTCGGCTATTGAAGTCCAGAACCGCATTCGCGAATTGACCAAGCTGGCAAAAGAACAAGGCTACCTCACATTTGACGATCTAAACGAGGCGCTGCCCGAAGGGGTCACCGACGCCGATGAACTGGATCTGATCCTGACGCGTCTGCGCCGCCTGGAGATCGACATTATCGAAGCGTCCGAAGTGGATCGCTATAAGGATGGCAAGAAAGATGCAGACGAAGACGAAGAGGAAGATGAGAGACCGGAGACAAAGGTTGATATCCTCGACGATCCGGTGCGGATGTATCTCAAGCAAATGGGTCAGGTTCCACTTCTAACCCGGGAACAGGAAGTTGAAATATCCAAACGAATTGAAGACGCCGAAGCGATGGTGCAGAAGCACATCAGTCGCTTTGGCTTTGTCGCGCGCGCCCATTTGGATCTCGCCCGCAAGCTACTCGAGGGCCGCGAACGGTTCGACCGGGTAATTCTCGATAAGAAAATCGAGAGCCGCGAAAGATACATGAAAAAGCTCCCTCGTCTGTGCAAACAGGTGGAACAACTAAGCACGTCGGTCACCCAGCAATTTTGCGAGCTTGGGCGTAACTCCTCAAAGAAGCGGTCGCATAAGGTGAGGGGCTTGCAAAGAAAAATGGCTTCGCTGCAGAGGATTTATCCGCATTTTTACCTCAAGCAGAGAGTCACGGAGGAATTTGTGCACCTGGCGGACGACGCGCACCACACGTCGCTTTACCTGCGAACTGAGATTGCGAAGAATCCTCGCAGCAAAAAAAGGCGCCTGCAACTCCAGAACAAAATCCGTGAGTTAGAGAAAAGCCTGTGGTTTTCGCTTTGTGAATATGCCGAAGAGTATCGGACGCTGAAAGGCTGGCTGCGCCAGGCGTTCAAGGCGAAAACCGAAATGGTGGAGGCCAACCTTCGTCTGGTTATTTCCATCGCGAAGAAATACACAAATCGCGGCCTTTCCTTTCTCGATCTGATCCAGGAAGGCAATATGGGACTGATGAAGGCGGTTGAGAAATTCGAATACCGGCGAGGATATAAGTTTTCCACTTACGCGACCTGGTGGATTCGCCAGGCCATCACGCGCTCCATCGCTGACCAGGCGCGCACGATTCGAATCCCAGTGCATATGATTGAGACGATCAACAAGCTCATGCGCGTGCAAAAACAGCTGGTGCAGGAATACGGGCGAGAACCTAGTCCCGAAGAAGTGGCCGAAGAGGTGCTCCTGCCAGTGGACAGGGTTCGGGCGGTCCTGAAGATGGCGCAGCAACCAATTTCGCTTCAGTCCCCGGTGGGCGAGAGCGAAGAAACTAATTTCGGCGACTTTATCGAGGACAGGGGAGCCGAAAACCCGAGTGACATGACTGCCATTGTTTTGCTGAAGGAAAAAATCAAGGACGTGCTGGAGACGCTCACCGATCGGGAGCGGCAAGTGCTCGAGCAACGATTTGGGTTGATCGATGGCTACAGCCGAACGCTGGAGGAGGTAGGTCGACAGTTCCAAGTTACCCGCGAGCGGATTCGTCAGATTGAAGCAAAGGCCCTGCGCAAGATGCGGCATCCGACTCGTATCCGGCAACTCGAGGGTTTCCTTGAAGCCCCCGGAATCTAAAGTATCATTTTCGGCACCCATTCCAGCGCAACTTCCGGGAGTGCAGTTAGTTCAATTGACTGGAGACTATGGAACCTGAAGATGACAAACAGTTGTGGGATGTTCTGGGCCGTGTTCCCGGGCCCATCCTTTCGCCATTCTTCGCCCGGAACGTGGTAAGAAAGGTCCGCCAGGGAGCGACTCGTTTCGAGACGGCGCGAAACTGGTTTAGCCTGCGAAGACTTGTTGCAGCATCCGCTGTGGCAATCGTTGTGGTCGGCATGGCTATCGCCACGCATCGTCCAATCTCACAGACAACGTC